>Ga0182743_1000090_pt1 | contig 165754 bp, 156 predicted proteins | sample eDN3rd30CKraftOP_FD_128522 | JGI IMG/M metagenome (GOLD analysis project Ga0182743, IMG submission 128522) | Enriched Organic Plus compost microbial communities from Emeryville, California, USA - eDNA 3rd pass 30_C Kraft OP (version 2) (version 2) ...
ACCGTGAAATCGGCGATGACGCCGTCTTTCATGGGGCGGATGGCCTCGATGTTGCCGGGCACCCGGCCCAGCATCTGCTTGGCCTCGTGGCCGACGGCCTGGATGATTTTCTTGCCGTTGGGGCCGCCTTCGTGGCGGATGGCGACCACCGATGGCTCGTCGAGCACGATGCCCTTGCCCCGGACATAGATCAGCGTGTTGGCGGTACCGAGGTCAATCGCCATATCGCTGGAAAAGTAACTGCGCAGGAATCCGAACATGGGAGCTCAGCGAATTCAGGAATTAGGGTCGAACTGCTGGCGACGGGCCGCAAGCGGGGCCCGCCGGTGGAGTGCAGCGATTAAACCGTGAATGATAACTTATAATTTCACCGGAAATAGCGCATAAATGCGGGCTATTCATGGTTTGTCACAGGGCCGGAAGATGTAAAACCCAACCCTGCGGCCGGCGGCCCGCCCCCTTCGATTTTTCTCAGCTTCCCCTCATGGCGCTCAACGAACAAGACGTGGCCCGCATTGCCCGGCTGGCCAGAATTGAATTGACCCCCGACCAGCGCAGCCGCGCCCAGGACGAACTCAACGGCATCCTCCACCTGATCGAACGGCTGCAGGCGGCCGACACCGGGGGCGTCGAGCCCCTGGCGCACCCCCTGTCGGCCCACCAGGACATCGCCCTGCGCCTGCGCCCCGATGCCGTCACCGAGACGCCCTCGGAAGACCGCCGCGCCGAGCTGCTGGCCAACGCCCCGGACGCCCGCGACGGCCTGTTCCTGGTTCCCAAGGTCATCGAGTAAGCCATGACGACTTCTCCCCTGCATACCCGATTCGGCGGCATCGCCGAACTGCGCGCCGCCCTGGCCGGGCGCCAGGTCAGCGCCCGCGAGCTGGCGCAGAGCGCCCTGGACGCCGCCCAGGCGGCGGGCGACCTGAACACCTTCCTGCACATCGACCCCGACCTGACCCTGGCGCAGGCCGACGCGGCCGATGCCGCCCTGGCGGCCGGCACCGCCGGCCCGCTGGCGGGCGTGCCCATCGCCCATAAAGACGCGTTTGTAACGCGAGGCTGGCGCACCACCGCGGGCAGCAAGATGCTGGAAGGCTACGCCAGTCCGTTCGACGCCACCGTCGTGCAGCGCCTGCAGGCCGCCGGCGCCGTGTCGCTGGGCAAGCTCAACTGCGACGAGTTTGCCATGGGCTCGGCCAACGAAAACTCGGCCTATGGCCCGGTGCGCAACCCCTGGGACCGCAACGCCGTGCCTGGCGGCTCGTCGGGCGGCTCGGCCGCCGCGGTGGCGGCCCGCCTGGTGGCGGCCGCCACAGGCACCGATACCGGCGGCTCGGTGCGCCAGCCCGCGGCCCTGTGCGGCGTCAGCGGCATCAAGCCCACCTACGGCACCGTGTCGCGCTACGGCATCGTGGCCTTCGGCTCCAGCCTCGACCAGGCCGGCCCGCTGGCTCCCAGCAGCCGCGACCTGCTCGAACTGCTCGATCCCATGAGCGGCTTCGATCCGCAAGACGCCACCAGCCTGGAAACCTGCGACGGCGCGCCCAACGCCCCGGGCCGCATCCGCGCCGCCTACGACGCCGTCCAGGCCGCCTGCGACGCGGCCGGCAGCCAGCCCCTGAAGGGCCTGCGCATCGGCGTGCCGCAAGAATATTTCGGCGCCGGGCTGGCCCCGGACGTGGCCGCCGCGGTTGAGGCCGCGCTGGCGCAGTTCGAGGCCCTGGGCGCGCAGCGCGTAGCGGTTTCGCTGCCGCGCACCGAACTGGCCATTCCGGCCTATTACGTGATCGCGCCGGCCGAGGCGTCGAGCAACCTGGCGCGCTACGACGGCGTGCGCTACGGCCATCGCGCGGCCGAATACGCCGATTTGAACCAGATGATCGCGCGCTCGCGGGCCGAAGGCTTCGGCGACGAAGTCAAGCGCCGCATCCTGATCGGCACCTACGTGCTGTCCCATGGCTACTACGATGCCTACTACCTGCAGGCCCAGCGCGTGCGCCGCCTGATCGCCCAGGACTTCCAGCGCGCCTATGCCGGCCAGTGCGACGTCATCATGGGGCCGGTGGCGCCCACGGTGGCCAAGAACATCGGCGACAACCGCGACGACCCCACCGCCGACTGGCTGGCCGACGTCTACACGCTGGGCGTCAGCCTGGCCGGCCTGCCGGCCATGTCCATCCCGGCCGGGTTCGGCAACGGCGGACGCCCCGTCGGCCTGCAGATCATCGGCAACTACTTCGACGAAGGCCGCCTGCTGGCCATCGCCGACCGTTATCAACAAGTCACCGACTGGCACCGCCGCGTGCCCGGCCAGCAAGGCACCGAGCAATGAACTGGGAAATCGTCATCGGGCTGGAAACGCACACCCAGCTTTCCACCGACGCCAAGATCTTTTCGGGCAGCAGCACCCGCTTCGGCGCCGCGCCCAACACGCAGGCCAACGTAGTCGACCTGGCGTTGCCGGGCAGCCTGCCCGTCATGAACCGCGGCGCGGCCGAACGCGCCATCCGCTTCGGCCTGGCGGTGGGCGGCAAGGTGGCGCCGCGCTCGGTGTTCGCGCGCAAGAACTACTTCTACCCCGACCTGCCCAAGGGCTACCAGATCAGCCAGTACGAGCTGCCGGTGGTGCTGGGCGGATCGCTGTCGTTCTTCGTGGGCGAGGAAGAAAAAACCGTCAACCTGACGCGCGCCCACCTGGAAGAAGACGCCGGCAAGTCGCTGCACGACGACTTCGCACTGGCCAGCGGCGCGCCGGCCAGCGGCATCGACCTCAACCGGGCCGGCACGCCGCTGCTGGAAATCGTTACCGAGCCCGAAATGCGCTCGGCCGCCGAAGCCGTGGCCTATGCGCGCGCCTTGCACAGCCTGGTGGTGTGGCTGGGCATCTGCGACGGCAACATGCAGGAAGGCTCGTTCCGTTGCGATGCCAACGTGTCGGTGCGCCCGGTGGGGCAAAAAGAGTTCGGCACGCGCACCGAGATCAAGAACGTCAACTCGTTCCGTTTCCTGGAACGGGCCATTCTGTTCGAGGCGCGCCGCCAGATCGAGCTGATCGAAGACGGCGGCACGGTGGTGCAGGAAACCCGCCTGTACGACGCCGACCGCGATGAAACGCGCAGCATGCGCAGCAAGGAAGACGCGCACGACTACCGCTATTTTCCCGACCCTGACCTGCCGCCGCTGGTGATCTCGCCCGAATGGGTCGAAGAAGTCCGGGCCAACATGCCCGAACTGCCGGCCGCCCTGCGCGAGCGCTTCCAGCGCGACTACGGCCTGTCGGCCTACGACGCGGCCCAGTTGTCGGCCAGCCGCGGCCTGGCGTCGTACTTCGAAGACGTGGCGCGCGCCCTGCCGGCTGGCCAGGCCAAGCAGGCCGCCAACTGGATCATGGGCGAAGTCACGGCCACGCTGAACCGCGAAGAAAAAGACATCGGCGACGCCCCGGTGCAGGCCCCCGCCCTGGCCGCCCTGATCGGCCGCATCATCGACGGCACCATCTCCAACAAGATCGCGCGCGACGTGTTTTCGGCCATGTGGGCCGGCGAGCACGGCGGCCAGCCCGACGCCATCATCGAGGCGCGCGGCCTGAAGCAGATCAGCGACACCGGCGCCATCGGCGCCATGATCGACGAGGTGCTGGCGGCCAACCCGGCCATCGTGGCCGAATACCGGGCCGGCAAGCAGAAAGCCTTCAACTCGCTGGTGGGCCAGATCATGAAGGCCGCCAAGGGGAAGGCGAATCCGCAGCAGGTCAACGAACTCCTGAAGCAGAAGCTGGAAGGCTGAGTTGCGGGCCCTTTGGGGGTTTACGCCTGCCGGAGGGTAGTTCTGTTGGCGTCGAGGCGGGTGGCTTGCTTGGGCTAGGCGGGGTGAGCCTTTGTTGTGCCCCAGGTGTCAGGCTCCCGCCAGGGTGCCTGATACCGTACGACTGAAACGGCCTCGGCTCACAGCGGTGTCTGACACTTACGGAGTCAGACGCCCGACATACCCGCCCGCGCGCCCGCCGGCGTCCCAAAGGCCCCTACCGCACGCCGTCTCAAACCACCCCGTATTTGCCCCGATACGCAAGCACCGCCTCGCGGTTTCCCGCGAACTGCGCGTCGCCCTGCAGCAAGGCCAGGATGTCCGCCAGCGAGGCGATGCTGACGACCGGCATGCCGTAGGTCTTGGCCACGTCCTGCACGGCCGAATGAGGCGACAGGGCATCATCGGGGCCGGCGCGCTCCTGGCGGTCCAGGGCGATCAGCACGGCGGCCGGCTCGGCGCCGGCGGCGCGGATGATCTCGACCGACTCGCGCACCGACGTGCCGGCGGTGATCACGTCGTCAATGATGACGACGCGGCCCTGCAGCGGGGCGCCGACCAGGGTGCCGCCCTCGCCGTGGTCCTTGGCTTCCTTGCGGTTGAACGCGAACGGCACGTCGCGCCCCTGCATGGCCGGATGGCTGGCCAGCGCCACCGCGGTGGCCGTGGCCAGCGGAATGCCCTTGTAGGCCGGCCCGAACAGCATGTCGAACGCAATGCCCGAATCGACCAGCGCCTGCGCATAGAACTGCGCCAGCCGGCCCACCGAGGCGCCGCTGTTGAACAGGCCTGCGTTGAAAAAGTACGGGCTGGTGCGGCCCGACTTGACCTTGAAGCTGCCAAAGCGCAGCACGCCCTCATCGAGGGCAAAACGGACGAAGTCGGTAGAAGTGGCGGAAGCGGCGGCCATGCGGTGGGGTTTCCGGAAAACGAGAAGAGACCGGCATTTTAGCTGCCTTCGCCGCCGGCCCCGGCGTGCCCGGGCTTGCGCGGCGGGCGCCCCTGTCGGTTAAATTCGGCGCTTGGACCGGCGCAAGCCGGCCGTTTTTTCAGGAGTCTCGCCGTGCTGCGCATTACCTCGATCAACCTCAACGGCATCCGCTCGGCCTTCCGCAAAGGCCTGCAACCGTGGATGCAGACGCACAGCGCCGACGTGCTGTGCCTGCAGGAAATCAAGATTTCTGACGCAGACTTGACCGACGACCTGCGGCACCCGCCCGGCTATACCGGCCATTTCTGCCATGCCATCAAGAAGGGCTACAGCGGCGTGGGCATGTACCTGCGCAATACCGCAGAGCGCGTGCAGACAGGGTTGAACTGTGAAGAATTCGACGCCGAAGGCCGCATCATCCGTGCCGATTGGAAGAACCTGTCGGTCATCAGTGCCTACCTGCCCTCGGGCTCCAGCGGCGACGAGCGCCAACAGGCGAAATACCGTTTCCTGGACGCGTTCGGCCCCTGGCTGGACGAACTGATGCGCGAGCACAAAAAAACCGGCCGCGAATTCGTGATCTGCGGCGACTGGAACATCGCGCACAAGGAAATCGACCTGAAAAACTGGAAGAGCAACCAGAAGAACTCCGGGTTCCTCCCCGAAGAGCGGGCCTGGTTGACCGAGGTGTTCGACAAGCGCGGCTTCGTCGACGTGTTCCGCACGCTGGACGAGCGGCCCGAGCAATACACCTGGTGGAGCAACCGCGGCCAGGCCTGGGCCAAGAACGTAGGGTGGCGCATCGACTACCAGATCGCCACGCCGGGTCTGGCCGCCCGGGCGCGCAGCGCCTCGATCTACAAAGACGAGCGCTTTAGCGACCACGCGCCGCTGACCATCGACTACGACACCGCGCTGTAAGGCACAAAAATACGCCGGCGACCTGCCCCAGAAAACGGGGCCGAATTATCAGCCCCGCGACGGCGCCGCAGCCTCGCCGGCAGTCCGCCCCCACCCGCATACCCCGGGGCGGACACGTCACCCACTACTGGCGGTCATGCCCTGAAAAACGGGGACACAAAATTTTCCCCAGGAAAACCGGGCACCCGGTTGCCCGGGCATGCTAACCGCGGCCATCGGCGGAACCCTTCCCCATTTATTCGTCCCTAATAATGACCTGCCGCAACGCCAATGTTCATGCGGGTTTCCGGGCAATGGCGTTTTGCGCGGGCCTCGCGTTTACCCGTACAATTCCGCACCGAGCCAGTGCAATCACGCACTGACTTGGACCCTACTCGCACCATATCCGGGCAGTTTTGCACCGGTTTGCGGCGTTCCCCAGGAGACCCGTGTGAAACTGCAGAGTCTTGACGACTTTCTGCGCCAGGTCGCTGCGCGCGACCCGCAGCAACCCGAATTCATGCAAGCGGTACATGAAGTCATGTCCAGCTTGTGGCCTTTCTTGCAACAGCACCCCCATTACGCCGAATACGCCCTGCTTGAACGCCTGGTCGAACCCGAGCGCGTGATCCAGTTCCGCGTGTGCTGGACTGACGACCAGGGCAATTCGCGCGTCAACCGCGCCTTCCGCGTGCAGCACAGTTCGGCCATCGGGCCGTTCAAGGGCGGCATGCGCTTCCATCCGTCGGTGAACCTGTCGGTGCTGAAGTTCCTGGCCTTCGAACAGACCCTGAAGAATGCCCTGACCACGCTGCCCATGGGCGGCGGCAAAGGCGGCTCCGACTTCGACCCCAAGGGCAAGTCCGACGCCGAAGTCATGCGCTTCTGCCAGGCGCTGATGCTCGAACTGCACCGCCACCTGGGCCCGGACACAGACGTGCCCGCGGGTGACATGGGCGTGGGCGCCCGCGAAGTCGGCTTCATGGCCGGCATGATGAAAAAACTGTCGAACTCGGCGGCCAGCGTATTCACCGGCAAGGGCCTGACCTTCGGCGGCAGCCTGATCCGCCCCGAAGCCACGGGCTATGGCACGGTGTACTTTGCCGAAGAAATGCTCAAGCGCGAAGGCCTGTCGTTCGACGGCCTGCGCGTGTCGGTGTCGGGTTCGGGCAATGTGGCCCAGTACGCCATCGAAAAGGCCATGACCCTGGGCGCGCGCGTGGTCACGGTGTCCGATTCCGACGGCACGGTGATCGACGAAGCCGGCTTCACCCATGAAAAGCTTGCCGCCCTGATGCACCTAAAGAACGACCTGCGCGGCCGCCTGGCCGAATATGCCGGGCAGTTCAAGCTGACTTACGCCGCGGGCAAGCGCCCCTGGCACGTGCCGGTGGACGTGGCCCTGCCCTGCGCCACCCAGAACGAGCTGGAAATCGACGACGCCCGCACCCTGATCGCCAACGGCGTCAAGTGCGTGGCCGAAGGCGCCAATATGCCGTCCACCCTGGAAGCGGCCAAGACCTTCATCGAGGCCGGCGTGCTGTACGCGCCGGGCAAGGCCAGCAATGCCGGCGGCGTGGCGGTGTCGGGCCTTGAAATGAGCCAGAACGCCATTCGCCTGGCCTGGACCCGCGACGAAGTCGACCAGCGCCTGCACGCCATCATGCGCGACATCCACGAAAACTGCGTGCGCCACGGCCAGGGCCGCGGCAACACGGTCAACTACCTGGATGGCGCCAACATCGCCGGTTTCGTGAAGGTAGCCGACGCGATGCGCCAGCAAGGGCTGTACTGAACGCCAGCGCGGTGTCTGGTGCCTGGCACCGCTGCGCGCCTGGACTGTCTCAATACAACGGTGTCTGACACCCTGCGGGAGTCAGACACCTGCAAATAATGCAGGCCTGCGGAAACAGGCATAAAGCACAACTGCGAAGACCGTTATAAGCCAGGTGTCTGACTCCCGCAGGGTGTCAGACACCGAAGCATGACAAAGCCGTCTCCGCAGACCGTTATAGCCAGGTGTCTGACTCCCGCAGGGTGAGACACCGAAGCATGCCAAAGCCGTCTCGCCAGAGCCCGACGCTCAGTGCCAGTCGTCGCGGTATACGAAGCGCGGCATCTGCCAATTGAAGCGCAGCGCCAGCAGGCGAAACGCCAGGCCCACCGCCAGGGCCACCGGCACCGCCGCATTGGCCGACAGCCCGGCCGCCAGCAGTCCCATGTACAGGCCGCCAGTCACTATGGACACGCTGGCATAGAGTTCTTTGCGGAACAACAGCGGCACGTCGTTGCACAGCACGTCGCGCAGCACCCCGCCGGCGCAACCCGTGATCATGCCGCTGATCAGCGCAATACTCACCGGCAGCTCCATTTGCTGGGCCACCTTGCAGCCGATGATGGTGAAGGCCACCAGGCCCACGGCGTCCAGCAGCAAGAACAGACTGCGCAGGCGCCGCATCAGCGGCGCCCCCAGCGCGGTAAGCAGCGCCGCGCCTGCCGTCATGCCCAGGTATTCGGGATGCACCACCCAGGTCAGCGGATAGTGCCCCAGCAGCACGTCGCGCAGCGAGCCGCCGCCCAGCGCCGTCACGCAGGCGATGATGCACACGCCCATCCAGTCCATGTCGCGCCGGCCGGCAGCCAGCGCGGCGGTCATGGCCTCGGCGACGATGGCCACCAGATACAGGACGTGCAGCAACAAGGTAGACGTTTCAGCATGCATGGCAACCTCGCGAACTCCGCGCGTCAGGCCTGCGGCTCCAGCGCATCGATGGTGCGGCGCTGGCTCCACAGCAGCAATAAGCCGGGCACCGCAATGGCGACCGTCAGCATGAAGAAGCCCGGCCAACCCAGCCAGTGCACCAGCGGCGGCGTCAGCGGGCCGGCCAGGTAGGTGCGGCCCACGGCCGACAGGGCCGACAGCAACGCGAATTGCGTGGCCGAAAAGCGCTGCTGGCACAAGGCCATCAGCAAGGCCACGAACGACGCCGTGCCCAGCCCCCCGCAGAGATTCTCGATGCCCACCGCGGCGGCCATCAGCCAGATGCTCTTGGGGCTGACGGCGATGACCCAGTAGCCCAGGTTGGATATGGCCTGCAAGACGCCGAACGCCATCAATGAGCGGTACAGCCCCCAGCGCGCCATCAGCGAACCGCCGGCCAGCGCGCCGACGATGGTGGCGGCCAGCCCCAGTACTTTGTTCACCGTGCCCACTTCGGTGGGGTCGAAACCCGCGCCACGGATCAGGAACGTGGTGGACAGCGCGCCGGCAAACGCGTCGCCCAGCTTGTACAGCACGATCAGGGCCAGCACGGTATAGGCGCCGCGCCGGCTGAAGAATTCGCGAAACGGCTCGACCACGGCCAGGCCCAGGTTGCGGGGCGCGGCGGCGGGCCGCTCGGGCTCGGGCGCCCACAAGGTGGCCAAGGCGCAGGCCAGCATCAGGCCGCCCATTAATACATAGGTGGCGCCCCAGCCCAGCCATTGGTCGGCCAAGATAAGCGCCAGCCCCCCCGACACGATCATGGCCAGCCGATAGCCCAGCACCTTGATGGCCGCGCCGGCGCCTCGTTCTTCTCGGTGCAGCACGTCGGTGCAATAAGCGTCGAAAGCAATGTCCTGGGTGGCCGAGAAAAACGCCACCGCCACGGCCAGCAGGGCCAGCGGCAACAGGGCAGAGGCCGGCGACAGGGTGCCCATGAGCATGATGGAAGCCGCCAGCAGCACCTGCGTCACCAGCATCCAGCCGCGCCGGCGTCCGAGCAACGGCGGCACGTACCGGTCAACCAGCGGCGCCCACAGGAACTTCAGCGTGTAGGCCGTTCCTACCAGGGTCAGGAAGCCGATTTCTTCCAGCGATACGCCATCGACCGTGGCCCACGCCTGCAGCGTGCCGCCCGTCAGCGCCAGCGGCAGCCCGCTGGCGAACCCCAGCACCAGCAGGGGCGCGACCCGGCGGCTGAAATAGACATGGGATGCGGCGGAAATAAGGGGCTCCTGGCAACGAAGGCGCGGCGGCGCCGGACACGGCATATTAACCAATGGCCGCCAGAAGCAGCTTCAATCGGCCGCGTAGCGGTACACCGCCAGCGTGCTGCGCCAGCCCGGCAACACGGTGATTTCGCGGCCTTCGTGGAAGGTGGCGCGTTCGAGGATGCGCAGCCCCAGATCCTGGGCCAGCCGCTCGAAATCGCGCAGCGTGCACAGGTGGATGTTGGGCGTGTTGTACCACTGGTACGGCATCTGCCCTGTCACGGGCATGCGCCCGCGCAGGATCGACCAGCCGTGCGGCCAGTAGCCGAAATTGGGAAACGACACGATGCCGTAGCGCGCCACCCGCGCCATTTCGCGCAGAATGTGCTCGGTGCGGTGCATCGACTGCAGCGTCTGCGACAGCACCACGGTGTCGAACTGCTTGTCGTCGAACAGGGCGAGGCCGTCTTCCAGGTTTTGCTGGATGACTTCCACGCCGCGCCCGACACAGGCAATGACGTGGTTGTCGTCGATCTCGACGCCGGCGCCGCGCACCTGGCGCTGGTCGCGCAGGTAGGCCAGCAGCGCGCCATCGCCGCAGCCCAGGTCGAGCGCGCGGCTGCCGGGCTCGATCCAGCTCGCGATGCGGACCAGGTCGGGACGCATGCCGGCCGTGCGGCCGGCTCGGGCAGTGACGGGGTTCATGCGGCACATCCTTCGGCGCAGGCCGGCTCTGCGGCCGCTGGCGCGGCCCCGGCGGCGGGTTCATCCAGGCCCAGCTCGCGCGCGATGCGCTCGTAGTAGCCGCGCACCACCGCGTGGTAGCGCGCGTCGTCTAGCAGGAACGCATCGTGGCCGTGCGGGGCGTCGATCTCGGCATAGGTGACCGGGCTGCCGTTCTTGAGCAGCGCCCGCACGATCTCGCGCGAGCGCTCGGGCGGAAAGCGCCAGTCAGTGGAAAACGACACCAGCAGGAAGTCGGCCTGGGCCGGCTTCAAGGCGCGCGCCAGGTCGCCGCCGGTGCCGCGCGCGGGGTCGAAGTAATCGAGCGCGCGCGTGATCAGCAGATAAGTATTGGCATCGAAATAGCGCGAGAACTTCTCGCCCTGGTAGCGCAAGTACGACTCGACCTCGAACTCGACGTCGTAGCCGTACCGATAGGCGCCGCCTTCGGCCGGCTCGCGCTGGGTGCGGCCGAATTTCTCGGCCATGTCGTCATCCGACAGATACGTGATGTGGCCGATCATGCGCGCCACCGACAGGCCGCGGCGCGGCACGGTGTTGTGCGCGTAGTAGTCGCCGCCATGGAAGTCGGGGTCGGTAATGATGGCGCGCCGCGCCACCTCGTTAAAGCCGATATTCTGCGCCGACAGGCGCGGCGTGCTGGCGATGACGATGCAGTGGGCTACCCGCTCGGGGCAGGTGATGGCCCAGCTGAGCGCCTGCATGCCGCCCAGCGACCCGCCCATGACCGCCGCGAAGCGCTCGATGCCGAAGTGGTCGGCCAGGCGGGCCTGGGCATGCACCCAGTCTTCGACCGTCAGCACCGGAAAGGCGGCGCCCCAGGGGTGGCCGGTGGCCGGATTGACGCTGGCCGGGCCGGTTGAGCCAAAGCACGAGCCCAGATTATTGACACCGATCACGAAAAAGCGATTGGTATCCAATGGCTTGCCCGGGCCAACCATGTTGTCCCACCAGCCCACGTCGTTGGGGTCGTCGGCGGCCAGGCCGGCGACGTGGTGCGAGGCGTTCAAGGCGTGGCAGACCAGCACGGCGTTGGTGCGCCCGGCATTCAGGGTGCCGTAGGTCTCGACCGCGAGTTCGTACGACTGCAGCGATTGCCCGCTGGCCAATGGCAGCGGCGTGTCGAAGCGGATGAGCTGGGGAGTAACGATGCCCACCGAACCCGGTTCGGCGGCGGCAGGAACAGCGGCGGGGGCGGGCCCCCCGTTTGGAACAGGCACGGGAGTGGTCATACGGACCTCTTTAGCTGGATTTATAGAGGCGCCCGCAAGCGGATCAGGCAAATCGGCGCCGGTTAAGTGTTCAGGAGTTTAGCATTGCCCCGGGGGGTGTTTGCTTGCTTGTGGCGCCGAGGCTGGGCGGTGGGCAGTGGCGGGGCTTCACGGGGCCAGTCTGGCGCCTTCGCGCCAGACACCGCTACGTCAACCTCGTCGGCCTGCGGCCTCCTTCGGTTTCCCTCGCTTGGCCCCAAGGCGCCCCGCCACTGCCCACCCCCCAGCCTCGGCTCACGTTGGCCGCAATATCCCGCATCGCCGGGGGCGGGCTGGGTTCTTGAGTTTCGGGGGCGGCTTATAACGGCATCTACGACGTAACCGCCGCCCCCGGTTCCTGGCCCAGGTACTCGTAGGCCTCGGTGTTCACCCGCGAGATCCGCCATTCCACCGGCTGGCGGTTGTACGAATACGCCACGCGGCGGATTTCCAGCAGGGGGGCGCCCTCTTCCACACCCAGCCAGCCGGCGTGGGCCGCGTCGGCCAGGCAGACGCGCAGGCGTTCGTCGGTGGCGATCACGTTCACGCCGAACACGTCCTGGTACAGCGCGTACAGCGTGCTGGGCCGCTCGCGCAGGTGCTGCTCGGCCATGCCGGGAAAGCGCGATTCGGGCAGGCAGATGTCATCCACCATCACCACGTCGCCATTCAGCGACAGCACATTGGTGAACTCGTACACGTAGGCGCCGGTGGCCAGCCCCAGGTGTTCGCGCGTGGCGGCGTTGGCGCGCGCGCGGCGAAAGCGCAGCAGTTCGGTGCTGGGGTACGACTTGTGGCCGTCCTGGCGCAGGATGCGGAAAAACTTGAAGAAATGATTGTTGCGGGTATGCACCGCCACATAGGTGCCGCGCCCCTGGTGCCGCACCAGGATGTTCTCGGCGGCCAGCTCGTCGATGGCCTTGCGCAGCGTGCCGATAGAAACGCCGAAGCGCTCGGCCAGGGTTTTCTCGGGAGGCACGGCCTCACCCTGCTTCCATTCCCCGCGCGCCAGCGCCGCAAGCACTGCCTGCTTGACCTGGGCATACAGCGGGCTGCCAAGGGGAACGGTCGTGGTCGAGGTGTTTTTCATGGCGTAACCAGATTGAGGTGGCCGGATTGTAGCGGCGCGATGCGCCGCTGGCATAATCATACAACTCATATATATGATTTAGTTGACTTGAAATCGAGCCGCGCCTAAGATGCAACGAACCGGCCCGGGACCGAGCTACCCGGGCGGCCATCACACCAGAGAGGACAACAATGATTCACGCCGTATTGCACGATGCGAAAGACACGGTGGCGGTCGCCGTCGTGGAGGGCCTGAAGGCAGGCACGGAACTGAACGCCTGGATCATGGATGAAGACAAGATCATCCATCTGAAAGCGCTGCAGGACATTCCCATCGGCCACAAAGTGGCCCTGAAAGACATGGCGGTCGGCGACACCGTGTTCAAGTACGGCACCGACATCGGCAAGGTGGTCGAGCCCATCAAGGCGGGGCAGCACGCCCACGTCCACAACATCAAGACCAAGCGCTGGTAAGCGGCCGCGCTATTCATCACCGATTACATACATAGGAAACGCCATGGCCATCGTCAATGCTTCGACCACTTTCCGGGGATATCGCCGCGACAACGGGCGGGTCGGCGTGCGCAACCACGTCATCGTCCTGCCGGTGGACGATATCTCGAATGCTGCCGCCGAAGCCGTCGCCAACAACATCAAGGGCACTCTGGCCCTGCCCCACCCTTATGGCCGGTTGCAGTTCGGCGAAGACCTCGAACTGCACTTCCGCACCCTGATCGGCACCGGCAGCAACCCCAACGTGGCCGCCGTGATCGTCATCGGCATCGAAGAAGGCTGGACCAAGCGCGTGGTCGACGGCATTGCCGCCACCGGCAAGCCCGTGGCCGGCTTCAGCATCGAACTGCACGGCGACCACGACACCATCATGCGCGCCTCGCGCCAGGCCAAGGAATTCGTGCATTACGCCACCGGATTGCAGCGCACCGAATGCCCCATTTCTGATCTGTGGGTGTCCACCAAGTGCGGCGAGTCGGACACCACCTCGGGCTGTGGCGCCAACCCCACCGTGGGCAACGCCTTCGACAAGCTGTACGCCCTGGGCAGCACGCTGGTGTTCGGCGAAACCACCGAACTGACCGGCGGCGAGCACATCGTGGCCGAGCGCTGCGCCAATGACGCGGTGCGCGAACGCTTCATGTTCATGTTCAACCGCTACCAGGAAGTGATCGACCGCTGGAAAACCAGCGACCTGTCCGAATCGCAGCCCACCAAGGGCAACATCGCCGGCGGCCTGACCACCATCGAGGAAAAGGCGCTGGGCAACATCCAGAAAATCGGCAAGAAATGCCGCATCGACGGGGTGCTGGACAAGGCCGAGGTTCCCACCGGCAAGGGGCTGTGGTTCATGGATTCGTCGTCGGCGGCCGCCGAGATGGTGACACTGTGCGCCGCTTCGGGCTACGCTGTGCACTTCTTCCCCACCGGCCAGGGCAACGTCATCGGCAACCCCATCCTGCCGGTCATCAAGATCTGCGCCAACCCGCGCACGGTGCGCACCATGAGCGAGCACATAGACGTCGACACGTCGGGCCTGCTGCAGCGTGAAATCGACCTGGATCAGGCCGGCGACAAGCTGCTCGAGTGCATGCTGGCCACCGCCAACGGCCGCTGGACTTCGGCCGAAGCGCTGGGCCACCGCGAGTTCGTGTTGACGCGCCTGTACGAAAGCGCCTGAGCGAGGTTCTCCCACGATGTACGCAGGCCGCATGAATTCCGCCCGGCTGGTTGCCGGGCCCTGAAGCGATACGTGGCGCGCGCCGCACCGGCTCGCAGAATGCCGGGCGGCGCGCGCCGCCACACGCCTGTCCAGGCGCAATCCCCCCAAGGAGGAAGACATGAAGCGATTTACGCGTATTGCCTCGGCCGCCTGTCTGTCGGCCGGCATGCTGCTGGGCGCGACGGCCCACGCCGAAGTATCGGAACTGACGGTGGCTGTGCAACCGGGCATCAGCTACTTGTCGCTGATGGTCATGCAGGACGAAAAGCTGATCGAGAAACATGCCAAGGCAGCCGGCATCGATGACCTGACCGTGAAATGGTCGCGGTTTGCAGGCGGCAATGTCATGAACGAGGCCGTGTTGTCGGGCAGCCTGCATTTTGCCTCGGGCGGGGTCGGACCACTGGTGACCATGTGGGCCCGCACGCGCGGCAACCTGAACGTGAAAGCGGTGTCGGCCATCAACGCCATGCCGTTGTACCTGAATTCGCGCGATCCCAATGTCAAGAGCATCAAGGATCTCACCGACAAGGACCGCATCGCCTTGCCCGCCGTGCGCGTGTCGATCCAGGCCGTCACCCTGCAAATGGCGGCCGAGCAGGCGTTTGGCGAAGGTCAGCAGAACCGGCTGGACAAGCTGACCGTGTCGCTGTCGCACCCCGACGGGATGACCGCGTTGCTGTCCGGTTCCAGCGAGATCACCGCGCATTTCACGTCGCCGCCCTTCCAGGATTTCGAGCTGAAACAGCCCGGCATCCATCGCATCCTCAGTTCCTATGAGGTGCTGGGCGGCCCCGCCACCTTCAATCTGGTGTGGACCACCGAAAAATTCCACAAAGAGAATCCCAAGGTCTACGCCGCGTTCGTGGCGGCGCTGCAAGAAGCCACCGACAAGATCAACAAAGACAAGACCTGGGCCGCCAAGGCTTACCTGCGCCTGGCCAATGACCAGCGCACAAAGCTGGAAGATGTGGTCGAGATCCTGAACAACCCGGACATCTCGTACACGCTGACGCCGAACAACATCATGAAATACGTGAATTTCATGCACAAGGTGGGGTCGATCAAAGTCATGCCCGACTCCTGGAAAGACCTGTTCTTCCCCAACGCCCAGACATTGCAAGGCAGCTGAACGCCGTGTCGAACCCTGCCCCGGCCGCCGGCCGGGGCCGCACACAGGAGGGTACGCATGACCGATGCGAGAACCGCCGCGCCGCTGCTCGACGTACGCGGCGTGACCCTGCAGTACAAGACCCCTGAATACCTGATCACGGCCACCTATCGCGTGGACTTCCAGGTATTGCAGGGCGACCGCTTCATCTTGCTGGGCCCGTCGGGTTGCGGCAAGTCGACCTTGCTGAAGGCCGTGGGCGGATACCTGCCGCCGGTGGAAGGCGAGATTCGCCTGAAATCGGAAGTTGTCACGCGGCCCGGCCCCGACCGCATGATGGTGTTCCAGGAATTCGACCAGCTGCTGCCCTGGAAGACGGTGCGCCAGAACGTGGCCTTCGCACTGGTGGCCAGCGGCCGTCTGGGCGCGCGCGAAGCGGATGAGCGCGCCATGCACTACATCGAGAAAGTGAACCTGGCCAAGTTCGCCGACAACTACCCGCACATGCTGTCCGGCGGCATGAAACAACGCGTGGCCATCGCGCGCGGCATGGCGATGGAGCCCGACATCCTGCTGATGGACGAACCCTTCGCCGCGCTCGACGCCCTGACCCGCCGCAAGATGCAGGACGAGCTGCTGCAGCTGTGGGACGACACGCACTTCACCGTGCTGTTCGTCACCCACTCCATTCCCGAAGCCATCAAGATCGGCAACCGCATCCTGCTGCTGTCGCCCCATCCCGGTCAGGTCAAGGCCGAGATCAACAGCGTGCCGCGCGGCGAGCACGATGCCGCCCGGCACCAGGAACTGGAAGACAAGATCAACGCGATGCTGTTCTCGGACCGCATCGAAGAGGAGGGACAGCATCATGGCTGACCTGGACGCCAACCCCACCGCCGGCCGGGCCGAACGCTACCTGGAACCGGTGGCCGACGAAGCCTTCGGCGTGGTGCAGAAGCCGCTGTCCGCCTGGGAGCGGCTCTATAACATCGGCGCGCTGCGCAAGTTGTTCCTGCTGGCCCTGCTGGCGCTGGCCTGGGAACTGTACGCCCGCAGCATCAACAACCCGCTGCTGTTCCCCACCTTCGGGGCCACCGTGGGCGCGCTGTACGACGGCCTGGTGCACGGCACGCTGCTGCTCAAGGCCTGGACCTCGATCCGCGTGCTGCTGGTGGGCTATGCGGCCGGCATCACGCTGGCCGCGCTGCTGACCGTGCTGGCCATTACCACCCGGCTGGGCACCGACCTGCTCGAAACCCTGACCTCGATGTTCAACCCGCTGCCGGCCATCGCCCTGCTGCCGCTCGCGCTGATCTGGTTCGGCCTGGGCGAGGGCAGCGTGGTGTTCGTGCTGATCCACTCGGTGCTCTGGGCGGTGGCGCTGAACACCCACTCCGGTTTTCTGTCGGTGTCGATGACGCTGCGGATGGTGGGCCGCAACTACGGGCTGTCGGGCTTCGGCTACGTGCGGCGCATTCTGATCCCGGCGGCGTTCCCCAGCATCCTGACCGGCCTGAAGATCGGCTGGGCCTTCGCGTGGCGCACCCTGATCGCCGCCGAGCTGGTGTTCGGCGTGAGCTCCGGCTCGGGAGGGCTGGGCTGGTTCATCTACGAGAACAAGAACCTGCTGGAGATTCCCAACGTCTTCGCCGGCCTGTTCACCGTCATTTTGATCGGCCTGCTGGTCGAGAACGTGATCTTCCGTACGGTGGAAATCCACACCATACGCAAGTGGGGAATGCAGCACTGACCGGCCGCGCGTTCGGCGGCAACCTGAGACCAAAGGAGAACATGCAATGCGCAACGACCGTCACGCCTGTCCCGATGCCCAGCGGCGCAAGACGCTGGGGCTGCTCGGCGCCGGCGCCCTGGCCCTGGCTCCCTTGACGCGCGGCCTGGCCGCCACGCAAGGGTGGCCGCAGCGGCCCATCAGCTACATCGTGCCGTTTTCGCCAGGCGGCCTGACCGACGTGGCGGCCCGCCAGGTCAGTCAGGCCCTGGCAACGGGCGAAGGGTGGAACGTGGTGGTCGAAAACAAGCCCGGCGGCAGCGCCAACATCGGGGCCTCGCTGGTGGCCCGCGCCAATGCCGACGGCTACAGCTGGCTGGCCATTACCATGACGCACGCCGCCAACGCCACGCTGTTCGCCGGCAAGGCGGGCTACGACCTGAAGAAAGACCTGGTGCCGCTGGCCGGCCTGGCCTCGTCGGCCATGATGGTGGTGGTCAATGCCAAGAGCCCCATCCGCAGCCTGGCCGAGCTGACCGCGGCGGCCAAGGCCAAGTCGCTGTCGGCCGGCTCCAGCGGCAACGGCACGCCGCCCCACCTGACCCTGGCGCTATACCAGAAACTGACCGGCACCTCGTTGCTGCACGTGCCCTACAAGGGCGGCGCGCCGTCGCTTACCGACCTGATCGGCGGGCAGTTGGACGTGATTTTTTCCAACTATCCGGAGTCGCTGCCGCACGTCAAGAGCGGCGCGCTGCGCGCGCTGGCCATCAGCACCAAGGAACGCAGCCCCGACCTGCCTGACGTTCCCACCGTCGGCGAGGCCGGCCTGCCCGACCTGATCGTCGAGAACTTCACCGGCGTGCTGGGCCCGGCCGGCATGCCCGACGAACTGGTGCTGCGCATCGGCGGCGCCATCGAGAAGCAAGTGTCGCAGCCCGCCATGCAGCAGTCGCTGCAACGCCTGGGCTTCATCCCGCGGCCGCGCGGCCCGGTGGCGTTCAAGCAGTATCTGGACAGCGAGGTCGACCGCTGGGGCAAAATCATCCGCGAAGCGAAGATCCAGGTCGGCTAACCGGCCGCTGTTCTCCGGGCCGGCGCCTGCCGGCCCGGCCCATCACCACTTGAAGATCACCGATGCACATCGTCATTTCCGAATTCATGGATGAAGCGGCCGTTGCCGCGCTGCGCGCCGATTTCGACGTCCGCTACGAACCCGATCTGGTCGACCGGCGCGACGCGCTGCTGGCCGCCCTGCCCCAGGCCGACGCCCTGATCGTGCGCAACCGCACCCGCGTCGACGCCGCGCTGCTGGCCGCCGGCTCGCAACTCAAGGCGGTGGGCCGCCTGGGCGTGGGACTGGACAACATCGACGTGCCCGCCTGCGAAGCCAGGGGCATTGCCGTACTGCCCGCCACCGGCGCCAACGCGCGCGCGGTGGCCGAATACGTCATCGCCGCGGCGTTGATGCTGCTGCGCGGCGCCTATCACAGCAGCGCGCAGGTCGCCGCCGGCGCCTGGCCCCGCACCGACCTCTCGAACGGCCTGGAGGCCGAGGCGCGCACGCTGGGCATCGTGGGTTTCGGCGGCATCGGCCGGCTGACGGCCCGCCTGGCGCAAGGCCTGGGCATGCGTGTCGCCGCCCACGACCCGCTGCTGCGCGACGACGACCCCGTCTGGCGCGAAGCCGGCGTGCAAGCGCTGCCGCTGGATGCCCTGCTGGCTTGCGCCGACGTGCTGACCTTGCACATTCCCCTGACTGATGCCACGCGCAACCTGATGGACGCCGCGCGTCTGGCCGCCATGAAGCCCGGCGCGGTGCTGGTCAATACCGCGCGCGGCGGCATCGTGGACGAAGCCGCCCTGGCCGCGGCGCTGCGCAGCGGCCAGTTGCGCGGCGCGGCCATCGACGTGTTCCAGGACGAGCCGCTGCCGGCCGGCAGCCCGCTGGCCGACGCCCCCAATCTTGTGCTGACGCCGCACATCGCGGGCCTGACGCAGGAAGCCAACACGCGCGTCTCTAGCATGGTGGCACAGCGCGTGGCGCAAGCGCTGAAATGAAGGCCCCGCCCCCGAAGCGCTGCGCGCTTCCCCCTCAAGGGGCGACGCTGGCGGACTGGCACAGCCAGCTCCGCAGCGTCCCCGATCCAGACGTACCCGCTTTCATCCCGGGGCGGGTCGCGCAACGCGCGGTGAAACACTGACACCGGCGAAGTCTGACACCTGAAACAACCCGCAACCGAGCCCTTCCATGGCAACCGTAGACCTGAAATCCTTGCATGAACTGGCCGCCGCCGCGCTGCGCGGGGCTGGCGCCAACCCCGACATGGCCGACAGCACCGCGCACGCGCTGGTCTATGCCGACTCGCAGGGCCTGGCCTCGCATGGCGTATCGCGCGTGCCGTCGTACGCCGCGCACGTGCGCAATGGCCGCGCCCTGGGCAACGCGGTGCCCCGCATCGCCCGCCAACGCGGCGGCGCGGTGCTGGTCGACGCGGGCGCCGGGCTGGCCTTTCCCGCCTGCGCCCTGGCCGTGCGCGAAACCGCTACGCGCGCACGGTCGCACGGCGTGGCGTTCGCCGGCGTGACCAACAGCCACCATTTCGGCGTGGCGGCCTATCATCTCGACGGCCTGGCGCGGCAAGGCTTGGTCGGGCTGGCCCTGGGTAATTCACCAGCGGCCATGCCGGCCTGGGGCGGCAAGCGCGCGCTGTTCGGCACCAACCCTATCGCGGCGGCCTTTCCCCGCCGCGATGGCGACCCGCTGGTCATCGACCTGTCATTGTCGGAAGTGGCGCGCGGCAAGCTGATGGTGGCGGCGCGCGAAGGTCGCGACATCCCGCTGGGGTGGGCGCTGGACGCCCAGGGCAATCCCACCACCGACCCCAAGGCCGGGCTGGCCGGCAGCATGCTGCCCATGGGTGGCGTCAAGGGCGCCATGCTGGCGCTGATCGTCGAACTGCTGGCCTGCGCGCTGACCGGCGCGCACTTCGGCTTCGAGGCCGACTCGTTCTTCACCGAAGCAGGCAATCAGGCGCGCATCGGCCAGGCGTTCCTGGCCATCGACCCGGACGCCCTGGCCGGGCGCGACGTGTATTTGGAACGCGTAGAAACGCTGATCGCCGCCATGCTGGTCGACAGCGACGTACGCTTGCCCGGCGCGCGGCGCGCCGCGCTGCAACGGCGGGCAGGCGAAGAAGGGGTCGAGATTCCCGACGCCCTGCTGGCGCAGCTGCGCGATCTGGCCGGCCGGAACTAGGACCAGAAACCGCGCGCGCCGGCCACCACCAGGGCCACTCCCGACACGGTGAGCAGGCCCAATACCAGGCGGCGGAAGGTGGCATCGCTGAAGCGGCGATACAGATGCACGCCTGCCAGGGTCGGGCCCAGCACGGCAGCGCCCACAATGGCGAACACCGGCACGGTCTGCGCAGTAAGCACGCCAGCGGCGGCGTAGCCCGCGAACGTAATGGCGTGCATGGCAAGGTTGAAGCTCTGGAATACGGCGCGCTGCTGGTCGCGCGGCCAACCGCGCAGCACGCACCACAGCGTGGTCGCCGGCCCGGGCAGGCCGCCGAAGCCGCCCATGGCGCCGCCCAGCCAGCCCACCGCCGCGTCGGCCACGCGCCCGCCGTGCTTGATGCGCGGCAGCTCGGCGGCCAGCAGCATGGCGGGGCAATACACCAGCAGCACTACGCCCACGCCCAGTCGGAAAGCAGCGGGATCGACATACCGCAGCAGCGCCACGCCCACCGGCACGCCCGCCAGTCCGCCCAGCAGGAACGGCGTCAGCCGGCGCCAGTCGATGCCGTGGCGCAGCGAACGCACGGCCAGCAACTGGCCGATCAGCGAGCCGAACACCACGGCCGGCGCCGCCAGGACCGGCGGCAGCGTCCAGGACCAGAACGCCATCGACACCAGGCCGAAGCCGAAACCGGCCAGGCCTTGCACGAAAGCGGCCACGCATGCGCCCAGGGCCAGCAGCAGCCAGGTTTCCATGTTGGCGGCGCGGCTTCAGTGCTGCCGCACCACGGGCGCCGGCAGTCCCGCCAGCGACACGTTCACGCAGGCGGGCAGCGTGGCCCGCACGGCGGCCTGCAGCGCCGGCGCCAGTTCGCCTGCCTTGCCGACCCAGGCGCCGTGCGCGCCGAACCCTTCGGCCACGCGGTCATAGCGGGTAGGCAAAAGTTCGCAGCCTACCAGGCGTTCGGCGCCATAGTTGTTCAGCTGGATCTGGTATTCGGCGTTCCAGCGCGCATCGTTGCCCACCACGCAGATGAAGGGCAATTCGTAGCGCACGGCCGTATCGAGTTCGGCGCAATGAAAGCCGAAGGTGCCGTCGCCCATCATCGCCACGACCGGCGCGCCGCGATGCGCCAGCCGCCCCGCCAGGGCCATGGGCAGGGCGCTGCCGATGGCCCCCGCCGCGCCATTGATGACGCGATGCGGCGCGCGCAGGCAGGCCTGCGCCCATTGGCCGAATTCGCCGCCGTCGCAGACGAGCACGGAATCGGGGTGCGAGTCCAGCACCTGCTGCACCGCCCGGCACAGCTCGGCGGGATGCAGGCCGGCGTCCGTGCCACGGGCATCGTTCCAGGCCGGCAGCCGGTAGGCCAGCGCGGCCTCGACCTCGGCCAGCCAGTCTGGCTGGCCGCGCACCGCGAGTTGCGCCAGCCCGTCCAGCGCGGCATGCGTGTCGGCCAGCAAGGTGTCGTGCAGGCGTTCTCCCACGGCGCGCCGGGTGCGGGCCCACTCGCGCTCGTCGGCGTCGATCTGCATGAACACGCAGGCGGAGTCGAATGCCTGGCCGAACTGCAAGGTGAAATCCAGGCGCTTGCCCACGAGCAGCACGCAGTCGGCGCGCGCCAGCACCGGGGCGAACGCCCCCAGCGCCGGGTCGTTGGCGCCGCGCGGGCTCTCGGTAGCCACGACGGGCACGCCCCAGGCCTGCTGCAACGCTGCCACGCGGACGCGGCCCGCGTCGGTCAGTCCGCGCGGGCCCACCAGCACCAGCGGCCGCTCGGCGCGCGCCAGGCGGGCCGCCAGCGCGGCGGCCTGCCCGCCATCCAGCGGCATCGGCAACTGGGCGTAATCGCGCGCCGCCGGCAGCGGCCCATCGGCGGGCTGTTCCAGCGCATCGGTGGGCAGGCTCAAGTGCACCGGACCGGGCCGGCCGCTGCGCGCCACCCGGCAGGCGCGCGCGAAGTCGGCCGCCAACCCGGCCGCCGATCCAGCCGCCCACGACGCCTTGGTAACCGGCGCCGCCATGGCGGCCTGGTCCATTTCCTGGAAGGCGCCCCAGCCCGCCTGGCGGTTCGGCGCGTGGCCCGACAGCAGCACCACCGGCGATTCCGACATCTGCGCCGTGTACAACGCGGACACCGCATTGGCATGGCCAGGGCCGCCCGTCACCAGGGCAACGCCTGGCTCCCCGGTCAGGCGCGCCCAGGCGTCGGCCATATGCACCGCGCTGGCCTCGTGGCGCACGTGCACCAGTTCGATGCCGGCCGACAAGGCCGCATCGAACACAGGCATGATGTGATTGCCGGAAAGCGTGAACAGGCGGTTGATGCCTGCCGCCTTGATCGAGCGGGCCAGGCTGTCGGCGCCGCGAGCGGAAACTGCCATCAATGAAACTCCTTGTCCTGCAAGGCCGCGCGTGACGCCGCGCAGCGGGATGATTGCCGGGATCGCGCTACTTCAGTGAAATGCCCGTGGCGCGCCCCAGTTTCTGGTACGCCTGCACCTGGGCCTGCACGAACTCGCGCGTGGCCGCCGCCGAACGCACGTCCGGCACGCTGCCCAGCTGCCGGGTGCCGTCGTTCCAGCCACGATCCGACGATACACCGCGCAGCACCTCGGCCCATTTGCGCGCCGCCGCCGGGTCCATGCCGGGCGGCCCGTACAACGCGCTCCATCCCGTGATGACTTCCAGTTGCGGAAAGCCCGCTTCGCGCGCTGTGGGCACGTCGGGCAGCGTCGGCAGGCGCGCCGGCGTGGTCGTCACCAGGGCGCGCAGCCGGCCGTCGTTCAATGGTCCGGCGATGGGCGCGTAGTTGGTGCAGACAAAATCCACCTGCTCCGACAAGGTGGCCACCACGGCGTCGCCGGACCCCTTGTAGGTAATCGGCATGGCCGCGGTGGGCGGTAGCCCCAGCACGCTGAATAGCAATTGCGGGCCCAGGTTGAGCACGGTGGCGGGCCCGCTGTTGGCGTAGTTCAGCACGCCTGGCTTGGCCTTGATGGCCGCCGCCAGGTCGGCCAGCGATCGATAGGGCGAGCTCTTCGGCACGGCGCATATATAGGGGTTCAGTTCCAGCAGCCCCAGGAAAGTGAAGTCGTCCCAACGGTACGACAAGCTTTGCTGCAGGGCCGGCAGAATGGCCTGCGACCCTACGCGCGCCATCAATAGCGTGTAGCCGTCAGGAGCGGCTTCCTTCACATACTGCGAGCCGATGGCGCCGTTGGCGCCGGCGCGGTTCAGCACCACCAGGGGCTGGCCCAGGTAGCGCTGCGCCGCGGCCGCCAGGTTGCGGGCGGCCAGATCGGCGTCTCCGCCCACGCTGAACGGCGTCACCAGCGTCACCGCCCGCTCGGGATAGGGTTGCGCCGCGCCGCTGCCAGCCAACGCCATGCTGCCCGCCAGCCATGCCGCGGCCACCAGCAGCCGCCACAGAGTTGCTCGTATCGCCATGGATGTCTCCCCCCTTGGATGCCGGCCGCCGGCCGGCCTCAAGCCGCTGCCTGCTGCAGCAAAGTCTGCCCCGGCCGCACGCGCGTGAATTCCACGGGCCGCCGGCTCACCTGCATGACGCCGTCCTGTTGCGCCACCACGGAAAACCAGGAATGCTCCAGGTCGCGCACTTCCGGGAAATCGGCGCGGAAGTGCGCGCCGCGCGAGTCTTCGCGGGCCAGCGCGGCGCGCACGATGGCTTCGCTGACATGCACCAGGCTGTCCAGGTTCAGCCAGTCGTGCCAGGCCATGTTGTAGGCCCGCGTGGCCTCAGTGACGCCGATCCGGTCAAGCTCGCCGCGCAGCTCGCGCAGGGCGGCCAGCGCGCGGTTCAGGCCGGCCGCGTCGCGCACAATGCCGGCGTCGTCCCACATCACGCTGGACAACCGCTCGCGCAACGCGTTCAGGTCGCCCCCGCGCCGCGCCAGCGGCGCCTGCGCGCGAGCCAGCGCCGCCTGCAACGCCGCGGCATCGGGTTCGGCCCAATCCTGCCCGGGCGTCCAGCGCGCCATGGCGTCGCCGGCAATGCCGCCGAACACCGTGGAATTGGCCACGCCATTGCCGCCCAACCGGTTGGCGCCATGCACGCCGCCCGTATCCTCACCCGCGGCATACAGCCCTTCCAGCGCCGTGCGGCAGTCGGGCTGGAACAACACGCCCCCCATCATGTAATGCGCCGTGGGCACCACCTCGACCCTGCCCCCCGCCAGGTCGAACCCGCAATCGGCGCAGCGCTCCACCATGCCCTTGAACTGGCGGCGCACCTTGTCCGGCCCCAGGTGCGCCATCTCGATATACACACCGCCGTTGGGCGACGTGCGGCCGGCGCGCATTTCGGCATAAATGCCGCGCGACACAATGTCGCGGGTAGCCCGCTCGCCGCGCGGGTCCACCGCCTGCATGAAACGTTCGCCGGCGCCATTGAGCAGGTATCCGCCCGCGCCGCGCAGCCCCTCCTCCAGCACCGTGCCTGTCATGCGGGTGTCGGCGCCCGCCAGCAGGCCGGTGGGATGAAACTGCACCATTTCCATGTCGCGCAGGCCCAGGCCGGCGTGCAGCGCCATCGACAGGCCGTCGCAGCTTTTGTCGCCCGACGGCGTATGAAAGCGGTACATGGTCGGGCCGCCGCCAGTGGCAAGCAGCACGGCCTTGGCGCGCACCAGCACGAATTCGCCGGTGCGGATGTCTATCATCAGCACGCCCGCGATGCGCCGGCCGTCGCGCGCCGGCACCAGCGCCACCGCGCGATGTTCTTCCATGCGGTGGATGCGGCGCGCCCACACCTGCTCGGCCAGCCGGTTGATGATCTCGATGCCGGTCAGGTCGCCCTTGTGCACCGTGCGGTCGAAGGTCTGGCCGGCGAAGGCCTTCTGGTGCAGCGTGCCGTCGGCATTGCGGTCGAAAAAGCAGCCCAGCTCGTTTTCCAGCTCGTGCACGCGCTCCACCGCTGTGTTCACCAGCGTCCAGGCCAGTTCCTGGTCGGGCAGCCACTTGCCGCCCTCGATGGTGTCCATGAAATGCCGCTCGGGCGAATCGCCTTCGGCCAGGGCCACGTTGTAGCCGCCCTGCACCATGCGCGTGCAACCGCACTTGCCCAGCAACCCCTTCACCGCCACTGTGATGTCCAGGCCCGGCGCCGCATCGTGCGCATGCAGGGCCGCGAACAGCCCGGCGCCGCCCGAGCCCAGGATCAGCACGTCGGTCTGGCGCTGCTGCAGGTCGGTCGTGCTCATCGCGCCACTCCCAGGCTGGCCAGCACCGCCTGGCGCCGCGCGGCGACATCCTTGGCCACCTGGTCGTACAGCGAGCCCCCATGGCTGTCCATTGCCACCAGCAGCGGCCCGAAATCGCGAATGCGGAATTTCCACAGCGATTCGGGATTCAGGTCGTCCAGGTCGACATCCTCGATGCTTTCGATCCAGGTGGTCTCCAGCGCCGCCGTGCCGCCCACAATGGCCAGGTAGGCGCCGCCCTGCTCCATGAATGCCTGGCGCGACCCCTGCTGCATGCCGCCCTTGCCAACAATCAGGCGCACACCGCACTGCCGCATCAACTGACCCGTGAAACGCTCCATGCGCGCCGAGGTCGTGGTGCCGATGCACACCGACTCATAACCGGCTGGGTTGCGCGCCGACACCGCCACCTTGCGCACGTTCGGCGCGGTATGGATGACTGCGTGGCCGTTCATGTCAAAGCGGGTGGCGCGGCCCTGGTCGAACAGGGCGATATAGCTGGCATCGCGGATGCCGAACAACGTGTGCTGCAAGGTTACGGTGTCGCCCACGCGCAGCGCGCGCGCCTGCGTCTCGGTAATCGGCATGTCCAGGTTATGGTGAGTCATGGTTGCGATTCCTGGTGTGCTCAGAATCCGTACTGCACGCCGTTCGGCGTGAGCGTGGCCCGCGCCCGGCGCGCCGAATGGCATTGCATGTTCACGGCGACCGGGTTCATGGTGATGTGGGTGGCGGCAAGTTCCACGTGCACCGCGAAGGCGGTGGCGTCGCCGCCCAGCCCCTGCGGCCCCACGCCCAACTGGTTGACCGCCGCCGACAATTCCTGTTCGAGCCGCGCGCCCAGCGGATCGTCGCAGCGCGAGCCGAGCGGACGCGTGGCGGCCTGCTTGGCCAGGTGCACGCACAGGTCCGACGTGCCCCCCACCCCCACGCCCACGATAGTGGGGGGACAGGTCTTGCCGCCGGCCTGCATCACGCAATCGATCACGAAGGTCTTGACGGCATCCAGCCCTTCGGCGGGAATCGCCATGCGCAGGAACGAATTGTTCTCGGACCCGCTGCCCTTGGGAATCATCTCGATCTCGAAGCGCTCGTCGTCCTCGCAGAAATCGACGTATATGACCGGCACGCCCGGCCCGCACGAGGTGTGCGCGTTCTTGCGGCTGATGGGATGAACCACGCTCGAGCGCAGCGGATGCTCGCGCGTGGCGCGCTCGCAGCCGGCGCGGATAGCCTGCTTCAGGCGCCAGCCGTCCAGCGCCACGCGGCGGCCCACCCGCACGTTGTAAATGGGAATGCCCGTGTCCTGGCACAGCAGGTTGTCGTGCGCCTCGGCCACCGCGATGTTGGTGGTCATGGTGTCCAGGATGGAGCGCGCCCGGTCGGACGATTCGGCGCCGCGCAGGCGCTCGAAGCCCTGCTTGATGTCATCGGGCAGGCGCTTGAGCGCCCGTATGTAAAGTTCGCGCGCGGCGTCTTCCACTTGCGCGTAGTCGATCTCGGACATGGTTCAACCCAGCATGTTGGCAACGAACAGCAAAGACACCGCCAGCGACGCGGCCGTGCCGGCGGCGATCCAGCCCCGCCGCAAGCCGCCCCATGGCGCGAACTCGATCCACAACAGGCGCAGTCCGCCAGCCAGGTGCACCGCCAGGCACAGCACCAGCGCCCATTCGCCAAACTTGAAGACAGGCGCCTCGTACCAGCGCAACGCGCCGTCCAGCGCGGCCTCGCTCTGCAGCGCCAGCCCCAGCGTCCAGAAATGCACCGGCAGGAACGCCAGCAGCAACAGGCCCGAAATCCGGTGCACCGCGAACGCCAGCCAGCTGGCATGGGCACGGGCGCGACGATCATTGCGGCGCATATCACCCCCCGAACGTCACGGCGGCCACGGCACGCCAGCCCAGCGCCAGCAGCAGCACGCCGGCCGCCATTGCCAGCGGGCCAGCGGCTTTGCGCGCGGGCGCCCATTCATCCAGCACATTGCGCAGCCCGATGGCGGCATGCAGCGCCACCAGCGCCACGAAAATGCCATAGAACGCCATCCATGCCAGGCTGCCGCGCGTGCGGCCCAGGATCTCGGCCGCGCTGAGCCCGCCGCGCACCGCCAGCGTGATGATTGCCAGGTGGGCCAGCACGAACAGCGCCATGGCCATGGCGCTGACGCGTTGCCAGTACCAGCGCCTCGCGGCGCCCGCCGCGCTCATGGCGCAACTCCGGTCAGGCCGTCGGCATGGGCAGCCGCGTCTTCGGCCTCGTTGGCCTCTGGCAGCTCGCCGCGCAACGCGGCCCGGGCGGTCAGGCGCTTCAGCCCGGCTATCGCGGCGGTGGGCGCGATGCCCTTGGGGCATCGCACCGTACAGGAGCCTTGGGTATGGCAACTGTGGCAGCCCGCATCGCCCGCCACGGCGGCCAGGCGCCGCGTGCCGCCCGTGTCGCGCTCGTCGTTCACCAGGGTCCAGGCTCGATTCAGGGCGGCTGGTCCGAGAAACTGCGGCTTCCAGCTCACCACGTCGCACGAGGCATAACACACCCCGCAGCCAATGCACTCGATGCCCGCATCGGCCGCGCGCCGCCGCGGCGACGACGGGTCGACGCGCGCCACGGGGTCATGACGGCCGGCAGGCCCCGTGTAGCGGCCTTGCGCGCGCTGCCATTTGTCGAAGAATGGCGCCATGTCGGTGACCAGGTCTTTGACGATAGGCAGGTTGGACAAGGGCGCCAGCTCGATGCGGCCATCGCGCGCCACGCGCGAGACATGAGTTCGGCAGGTCCAGCGCGCCACGCCGTTGACCGTCATGGCGCACGACCCGCACATGCCCACGCGGCACGCATAGCGGTACGACAAGGTGGAATCCAGGTGCCGCTGAATGTGCGTGGCCACGTCAAGCACGGTCTGGTTGTCACGGCGCGGCACCTCGAACACCTGAAAGCCGCCGTCGGCGCCGCCGCGCCACACACTGACCTGCAAAACGCCGGAAGTCGGATCTTGTCGTGGCATGCCTGTTCAGCCCCTACGCAATGCTCTTCATGGTGCCGCGCGCTTTGACAAAAGTAAAACTATTAATTATTTTTGATAGACCAAGTTTTTCTTATACGGGCGCCATGTCGTCGATCCGCCAATTCCGCACTGCCCTGGCCGCTGCCCAGCTGGGCAGCTTCGTGGCGGCCGGCCGTCACGTCGGACTGACCCAGGCCGCGGTCAGCCTGCAGATCAAGAACCTGGAAAGCGAGCTGGATACACAGCTGTTCGAGCGCCGCGCGCAGGCCGCGGTGCCCACCCCGCAAGGCCGCCGCATCCTGGCCGAACTGGAAGAACTGGTGGCGCGCTACGAGCAACTGCAGGCGCAAAGCGGCGACACACTGCGCGGCAGCCTGCGCATTGGCACCCTGGTGTCGTCGTTGATGGGCACCTTCGGCACAGTGCTGGCGCGCGTCAAGCACGACTACCCCGACCTGCACATCACGCTGCTGGCGGGGCAGTCGGCCGACTTCGCCGCGCGCGTGGCCGCCGGCGAACTGGACGCGGCGGTGGTCACCGAACCGCCGCACGGCGTCGAACCCGCGCTGGTGTGGGCGCCGCTGTACCAAGAGCCCTTGGTGCTGATCGCGGCCGCGCGGCTGCGCCACAAATCGGTGGCGTCACTACTGGCCACCGAACCCTTCCTGCAATTCGACCGTTCGCTCTGGACCGGGCACCTGATCACCGAGGCCCTGTCGCGCCAGGGCGCGGCGCCCAAGACCATCCTGGAGCTGAACTCCATCGAGGCCATCGCCGAACTGGTACGCCAGGACTACGGCGTGGCAGTGGTGCCGCTGCTGGCCAACGCCAATTGGCACGCCAGCAAGCAGTTGGCGGTCAAGCCGCTGCCCGGCCCAGCCATCATGCGGCGCGTCGGCATGCTGGAACGGCGCCGCCACGGCAAACAAGCCATCACGCAGACCCTGCGGGGCGTGTTCGCCCAGGCCGCGCCGTAACGGCACCCGCCAGGGCAGGGAAATCGCTTCAGACCAGTCCGATATCTGGCCGCCGGGCGCGGCAATGCGCTGGCGGAAAGCCTGCGCGCATGGAAAATCAGCCGCTCCAGCCGCCCCTACTGTCGAAGCCGGCCCTACCGTTTATTCCCCATGCCAGCAAAACCCCTTTCCAACCGCGAACACGAGTGCCTGCACTGGTCGGCAATGGGCAAGACCAGCTGGGAAATCGCCATCATTCTGGGCGTCAGCGAGCGCACGGTCAATTTCCATATCGGCAACGCCTGCAGCAAGCTGGGGGTCTACAACCGCCGCGCCGCGGTGGCCATCGCGCTCAGCCAGGGCCTGCTGCCGGCCCTCAACGGTTAAGCTTCACCGCGCGCACGAATTCCTGCGCACGCTCCTTGGGCAGACTGTCCGGCGTGCCGGCGGCCACCGCGTCGATCAGCATGGTGTCAGTGACCCACACCCGGGCCAGCAGCCAGCCGGGCTTGTGCCCCGCCTGGCCATGCACCTCGATTTCGTCGCCATAGGCGGGCAGCACCTGCGCGGGCTGCACGCCCAGGTTGGCATACAACGACTGCATCAGGGCGCGGCCCAGCGCTTCGCGCCCGGCCGGATCAGCCGCCAGCGCAGGCGGCAGCGGCGCATGGCCCACGGCAAACATCGCGCCGTCCACCTCGGACATGGCCAGCGTGAACCGCAGGGTGTGGCCGCCCAGGGAAATATCGCGCGCCTGGGTATGCACGCGGTCCGGAAACGCGGCGCGCGCATGGCCATCGGCCACTTCGATTTCGCGCCAGTTGTAACTGGGAGTGCAGGCCGCCAGCAGCAGGGCCGCGCCCAGCACATGGGGCAGCCGTGCGGGCAACAGGCGAAACAGCTTGGAAATCATGATCTTGCGGTCTCCGGTAGGCATCAGGTCACGCCGCGATTGTCGCCGATCCCGGCGTGAGCCTGCGCCTGATCAATTGTCCCTGGCGGCGGTGCAGGCTCCCTCGGCAAGAAACCCCCACACCTCGTAAAATCCGCGCTCAATCACCGAATATCGATATGACCGTGACCGATACTGCTGCCAGCCGCCTGTCCCGCCTGAAGGCCCATGCCGACCTGCTCGCGCAGTCCCTGCGCGGCATCGAAAAAGAGGGCCTGCGGGTAGACGCCCAGGGCAAACTCGCGGCCACCCCGCACCCTTCCGGCCTGGGTTCGGCGCTCACCAACGAACACGTCACCACCGATTACTCCGAAGCGCTGCTCGAACTCATCACCGGCACCCACGGGCGGGTCGAGCCCCTGCTGGCCGAACTCGAAAACACCCATCGCTTCGTCTACAGCGTGCTCGACGGCGAATACATCTGGAATCAATCCATGCCGGCCACGCTACCGCCCGAGGCCGACATTCCCATCGCCTGGTACGGCCGCTCGAATACCGGCATGCTCAAGCACGTGTACCGGCGCGGGCTGGCCGAGCGCTACGGCAAGGCCATGCAGTGCATCGCCGGCGTGCATTACAACTTCTCGCTGCCCGACGCGCTGTGGAAAATCCTCGACCCTGGCGCCGCAGATCCGCAATCGCGGCGGTCGCGCGGCTACATAGGCCTGATCCGCAATTTCACGCGCTACTCCTGGCTGCTGATGTACCTGTTCGGCGCCGCGCCGGCCCTGTCGCGCAGCTTCATGGGCGACCGTCCGCATCCCTTGCAGGCGCTCGACGCCGACACCCTGTACCTGCCCCACGCCACCAGCCTGCGCATGAGCGACCTGGGCTACCAGAACAACAAGGCGCAGGCGCAGCTCAAGCTTTGCTACAACGATCTGGACACCTTCCTGGCCCGCCTGTACGGCGCGGTCACGCAGCCCTGGCCCGAATACCAGGCCATCGGCACCCACCGCGACGGCCAATGGATCCAGCTCAACACCAACGTGCTGCAGATCGAAAACGAGTACTACTCCAGCATCCGCCCCAAGCGCGCCACCGGCCGCTGCGAACGCCCGGTCACGGCGCTGGCCGAGCGCGGCGTGCAATACGTCGAAGTGCGCTGCCTCGACATCGACCCGCAGCAACCGGTCGGCATCGCGGCCGACACCGCGCGCTTCATGGATGCCTTCCTGCTGTTCTGTGCCGCGTCCGACAGCCCGTATTTTCCGCAAAACGGCTACTGCCAGCGCAGCGCCGACAACTTCTCGGTAGTGGTCAAAGAGGGCCGCAAGCCGGGCCTGATGCTCGACCGCGACGGAGTCGCCATCAGCCTGCCCGACTGGGGCCGCGAACTGCTCGATCACATTGCGCCGTACGCGGCGCTGTACGACCAGGCCCTGGGCGGCGATGCCTACGCTCGCGCGCTGCAGGCCCAGCACGCCAAGCTGGGCCACGCCGACGACACCCCTTCGGCGCGCCTGCTGGCCGAACTGCGCGACCAGGGCGTCCCGTTCCACGAGTACTCGCTGCAGCTCAGCCGCCGGCATGCCGATGCGTTGCGCGCCCAACCCCTGCCGGCCGACGTGGCCGCCGGCTACGCCGAGGCGGCGCGCCAGTCGCACGCCGAGCAAGCCCGCCTGGAACAATCCGACGACGTCGATTTCGACACCTACGTGGCGCGCTACCAGGCCGCCTTGAAAGCGCCCGGCTCCAGGTAAAGCCATCCCCATGGCCCGCCCGCGCGTCCCCCGCGACACGCGGGCGGCGCAATGGCGTATCGTTGAGGTTTCCGCCCGCCGCGCGGCGCCCGCGACGGGCTGCCCAGGAGGCCGCCCATGCCACGCCATTTCGTCTGCACCCTGCTGGCTACGCTCGGCCTGGCGGGCCTGGCGCATGCCGCGCCGCCGCCCAAGGCCGTCGCCATCGACCCCCAACGCTACGCCGGCAAATGGTATGAAATCGCCAGCCTGCCCACGCCGCTGCAGCGGCGCTGCGTGGGCGACGTCACGGTGGAATACACCGTGGCCCCACAGGGCGCGCTGCACATCGACAACCGCTGCCGCACCAAACACGGCGACGTTGCCGCCATGTCGGGGCTGGCGGTACCACCCGAACAGGCGGCTGGCGCGCAATACCGCGCCGAATTCCTGCAACCCACGCCGGATTACTGGATCATCGGCCTCGATAGCGAATATCGCTGGGCCGTGGTGGGCAGCCCCGATCGCAAGACCCTGTGGATTCTGTCCCGCACGCCGCAACTGCCGGCCAGCCTGCTCGAGCAGGCCCGGCAGGCCGCGCGCGCGCAAGGCTATACGCTCGACGAACTGCGCTATACGCCGCAGCGGTAGGCCGGCCGCGCCCGCGGTTCATGCCGACGGCGCCGGCCGCAGCCAGTCGCGGTGGCGCCGCTCGATGTGCTCTTGCACAAAGCCCGCCAGGGCGCGGGTAGCCATCGACGGAAAGCGATTGGGCGCGGTCAACAAATAAATGGCGTTGCCCACGCCCTCGGGCTCGAACTCGGGCAGCACTTCGCGCAACTGCCCGTCGCGCAGCTGGGTCCACACCGCATAGCGCGGCAACAGCGCCACGCCCAGCCCGGCCAGCACCGCCTCGCGCAGAAAAGGATAGTCGCCCGACTGCAGGCGCGGCGCCACGCGCAGGATCAGCGGGTCGCCATGGGCGTGCTTGAGCCGCAGGTCGAAGCGGCGGCCCAGCGACTGCGGCGCGATCATCGAGCAGCGGCCCAGTTGCTCGAGCGTCTGCACGGGCCGCCCGTCCAGCAGGAATTCAGGCGCCGCGCACAGACTCCACTGGATCGCGCACAAGCGCCGCGCAACGTGGTCTTCCGGCGGCGCCGAAGTGATCTTCAAGGCCAGGTCCACCTCGGCCGATACCAGGTCGCCGATGTTGTCGTTGATGTGCACGCGCAGCGCAATGTCGGGATAGCGGCGCGTGAATTCCAGCAACACCGGCGCCAGGTACAGATGTCCCAGTCCGGTGGGCAGGCGCACCCGCACGTCGCCTCGCACCGTGCCGCCCAGGCTGTCGATGTTCGACTGGGCCGCGCGCATTTCATCGAGCAGCCGCACGCCATGCTGGTACAGCAGGCGGCCCGCCTGGGTCAGCTCGACATGCCTGGTGGTGCGGCGCAACAGCTGCGCCCCCAGCGCCAGTTCCAGGCGCTTGAGCCGGTGCGACATGTTCGATCGCGTCATGCCGCAGCGCTGCGCGGCCGCGCTGAGGTTGCGCGATTCGACCATGGCCACGAACAGCCGGACCAGGTTCAGATCGGGAAGATTGTCAAACATTATTCACCATTCAAGGCACAAGTCCGTGCATTGTCGAACCGGGCGCGGATGCCTACCATCGGTGGATACACCCACCTTCCTGTTGCAGCCCATGTCCGCATCTCCGTCCGCCATCCCGCCACTGCCTTTCGCCGGCCTGCGCGTTCTGGACATCAGCCAGGGCATCGCCGGCCCCTATTGCGCACAGATTCTGTGGCAGCAAGGCGCCGACGTGGTCAAGGTCGAACCGCCCGATGGCGACTGGGGACGGCACGTGGGCGTGGTGCGCGGCGCGCATAGCGCCCTTTCGATCGCCTACAACGCCGGCAAGCGCGGCCTGTGCCTGGACGCCCGCGCGCCGCGCGGCAAGGCGTTGCTGGGACAGCTGGCCCGCCGGGCCGACGTCGTGATCCAGAACTTCCGGCCCGGCGTGGCCGCGCGCATCGGCGTCGACTATGCCGAACTGGCTGCCGAGCGCCCCGGACTGGTGTATGTGTCGATCAGCGGCTACGGCCCCACCGGCCCGTATGCCAACGCGCCCGCGTCGGATTCCGTCATGCAGGCCGACAGCGGCCTGATGGCTGCCAACCAGTCGCCCGACGGCGAGCCACGCCGCATCGGCCTGCTGATGGCCGACATCGCCACCGCGCTGTACGCCGCCCAGGCCGTCAGCGCCGCGCTGTACCGCCAGGCGCGCGGCGGCGGCGGCAGCCACGTCGAACTGAGCCTGTTCCAGGCCTGCGCGGCGCTGCAGGTTAACGACATCGTGGCCCACGGCATGGCCGGCGAGCGCGTGGCCGGGCCGGTCAGCGCCCCCAATGGCGTGTTCGACACCGCCGACGGGCGCCTGTCCGTGCTGGCCCTGAACAACGACCAGTTCGCGCGGCTGTGCCGCGCCCTCGACCGCCCGCAATGGCTGGCAGACCCCGCGTATGCCGACAACGCCAGCCGCATGGCGCGGCGCGATGCGCTGCACGCCGAACTGGCCGCCCAACTGCGGCAACACCCCACCGACCACTGGACCGAACGGCTGGCGCGCGAAGACGTGCTGCATGCGCGCGTGCGCAACTACGATGATCTGGCCGCACACCCGCAGGCGCGCCATGTAGGCCTGCTGGAACCGCTGGCGCAAGCGGGCGGCGCCCCGCTGCCCTATGCGCGCCTTCCGGGCGTGGCGCACCCTCGTCCGCTGGCTGCGGCTCCGGGCATTGGCGAGCATTCCACCCAGGTGCTGGCCGACTGGGGCATGCCGGCAGCCGATATCGACGCACTGCTGCGCGCCGGCGTCGTGCGCCAGGCCGAGCAGCCGGCATGATGCGCGCGCTGCTCTGCGAACGCCACGGGCCCGTGCAGGACGTGACGCTGCGCGACATCGACGATGCTCCCGCACCCGGTCCGGACGAAGTCACCATCGGCATCGACCATGCCAGCGTCAGCCATGCCACCCGCCTGCTGATCGAAGGCAGCTACCAGAGCCGGCCGCCCTTGCCGTTCGTGCCGGGCACCGAGGCCGTCGGCCGCGTGCTCGCCCGCGGTTCGGCGGTCACGCGGCTGGCAGTCGGAGACCGCGTGGTCGCCGTATCGCGCTGGGGTTGCTACGCCCAGCGCCTGACCCTGCCCGAATACACCGTATATCCGCTGCCGGACGGCGTGGAGCCGCTGGCGGCGCTGCCCGTGCCTATTTCTTACGGCACGGCCTACACCGCGCTGCTGTGGCGCGCCGCGCTACAGCCCGGCGACACGGTGCTGGTGCTGGGCGCGGGCTCGGGGGTGGGGCTGGCCGCGGTGGAGATCTCCGCCCTGCTGGGCGCCACCGTGATCGCCTGCGCCAGCACGGCCGCCAAGCGCCAGGCCGCGCTCGAGGCCGGCGCCGCCCACGCGCTGGCGGCCGACGACGACCTGGCGGCGCAGGTCAAGTCGCGCACCGGCGGACTGGGCGCCGACATCGTCTTCGACGCCGTGGGCGGCGCGGCGTTCGAGCGCAGCGTGCGCGCGGCCGCCGCCAACGCCCGCATGCTGTCCATCGGCTTCGCCAGCGGCCAGGTGCCCGCCGTGCCGCTGAACCTGCTGCTGGTCAAGAACATTGCCTTGCATGGCTTTTTCTACGGCCGCTATCTTGGCTGGACCCCGGCCGACGAACGCATCGCGCACGCGCCAGCGTTGCAGCGCGCCATGCGCACCTTGCTGGACTGGACCCGCGACGGGCGGATCCGGCCTGCTGTCACGGCGGTGTATCCGGCCGCCGATCTCGCCGCCGCCCTGGCCGCGCTGGAAACCCGGCGCGTCATCGGCAAGGTGGCGCTCAAAATAGAATAGGAGACATCCCCATGCTTGCCTTGCCGTACCTCTTGCGCCGCCCCGCGGCCGCCCTCGCCGTGGCCTGCGTGGCCGCCGCGCCGCTGGCCGCCACCGCCGCGGGCGACTTCCCCACCCACGCGATCACCATGGTCGTGCCCTACCCGCCCGGCGGGCCCACCGACACCGTGTCGCGCCTGGTGGCCGCCGAAATGTCCAAGACCATCGGGCAGAACGTGGTGGTCGAGAACAAGCCCGGGGCCAGCGGCATGATCGGCGCCGATCTGGTCGCGCGCGCCGACCCCGACGGCTACACCTTCCTGGCCAACGCCTCGCTGCACGTCATCAACCCGTACCTGTACAAGTCGATGCGCTACGACGCATTCAAGGACTTCGCACCCATCACCCAGCTGGCCGACGTGCCGCTGGTGCTGGTGGTGCCCGAAAGCTCCAGCGTGCATACCGTGCAAGACCTGGTGAAGCTGGGCAAGACGCGCCCACTGAACTTCGGCTCGGCGGGAACGGCGTCGGCGCAGCAACTGGCCGGCGAATCGTTCAAGGTGCGCAGCGGCCTGGCCATGCAGCATGTACCCTACAAGGGCAGCGCGCCGGCCCTGACCGACCTGGTGGGCGGGCAGATCCAGCTGATGTTCGACTCCATGCCCTCGGCCATGCCCTTCATCAAGTCGGGCAAGCTGCGCGCCGTGGCGGTCACCACTACGCGGCGGGTCGACGAACTGCCTGATGTGCCCACCATGGTCGAAGCGGGCTACCCGGGCTTCGACATCAGCACCTGGTATGGCCTGTGGGCGCCGGCCGGCACGCCGCCCGAGATCGTGGCCAAGCTGTCGCAGCATGCAGCCCGCGCGCTCCAGCAACCGGATCTGGTGCGCCAGTACGCCAGCCTGGGCGCCAAGCCGGTGGGCTCCGATCCGCAGACCTTCGCGCGCTTTACCGAAACCGAAGGCAAGAAGTGGCGCGACATCGTCGACGCCGCGCAGATTCAGCCGCAATAACGCCTGCTTGCCGGGCTCATTCGCGCGGCGCGTCGCTCGACGAACGCTGGTTCGCCGGGCCGCCCGCCGCGCTCAGGTTGTAGGCCGTGTTCACCAGCCCGATGTGCGAGAACCCTTGCGGAAAATTACCCACCAGCCGCTTGCGCACCACGTCGTATTCTTCTGCCAGCAGTCCCAGGTCGTTGCGCAGCGCCAGCAGGTGCTCGAACAAGCGCTCGGCGTCGTCGATCCGGCCCTGCATGATGTAGGCATCGGCCAACCAGAAACTGCAGGCCAGGAATACTCCTTCGTCGCCCGGCAAACCGTCGTCGCTATGCTCGGTGCTGTAGCGCAGCAGCAGGCCCTCGCGCAGCAAGTCCTGCTCGATGGCTGCTATCGTGCCCGCCACGCGCGCGTCGCCGGGCGGCAGGAAGCCCACTTGCGGAATCAGCAGCAGGCTGGCGTCCAGCGCCGTGCCGCCGTAATACTGCACGAACGTGTTGCGGCGGGCATCATAGCCATGTGTGCAGATATCGCGGCGAATGGTTTCGCTCAGTTTGCGCCAGCACTCCACCGGTCCCTCCAGGCCGAAGCGCTCGCACGACTTGATGGTGCGGTCCAGCGCCACCCAGCACATCAGCCGCGAATGCGTAAAGGCCCGGCGCGCGCCGCGCATTTCCCAAATGCCATGGTCGGGCTGGTTCCATAGCTGCTCCAACGGCTTGAGCAGCACTTTCTGCATGCGCCAGGCTTCCGCCAGCGGCGCCAGGTCCGCCATGCGGCCGGCGTGCAGCGTCTCGACCAGCTCGCCGTACACATCCAGCTGCATCTGCCCTGCCGCCCCGTTGCCAATACGCACCGGCGCGCTGCCCTCGTACCCCGGCAGCCAGCCGATCTCGTGCTCGGGCAGCCAACGTTCTCCGGCGATGCCGTACATGATCTGAATCTGGCTGGGGTGGCCGGCCGCCGCGCGCAGCAGCCACTGCCGCCAGGCCTCGGCCTCTTCGCGGTAGCCGGCGTTCAACAGCGCGTACAGCGTCAGCGCCGAATCGCGCAGCCAGCAATGCCGGTAGTCCCAGTTGCGGCTGCCGCCCAGTTGTTCCGGCAGCGAGGTTGTGGGCGCGGCCACGATGCCGCCGGTGGGCTGGAACGTCAGCAGCTTCAGCGTGATCAGGGACCGCACCACGGCATCGCGCCGCATGGCCGAGCCGTTTTCCCAGCGGCAGCGCTTGGCCCATTCCTGCCACCACGCAATGGTGCGGTCCATGCTTTCCATGCGGTCGGGCACGAAATGCGGCGTGCGGTGCGAACGGTGGTACGACAGCGTAAAAGGCACGGTCTGGCCTTCTTGCACCGTGAAACAGGCAACGCTTTTCATATCGCGCCCTTCCAGCGGCACGGCCGTATGCAGTTCGACCGCGTCCGGGCCGGCGATGGCGCTCAACCCGTAATCGCGGCGCCGCACCCAGGGCACCGCCTGCCCATAATTGAAGCGCAGCGTCAGCTCCATTTGCATCTCGACGCTGCCCGATTCGCCACGCACGATGCGCACCACGTCGGCGCGCTCGTCGCTGTCGCTCAGCGGCATGAAGTCGTATACGCGCACCGCGCCCGTGGCGGTAGTGTGGCGCGTTTCCAGCACCGCGGTGTCGGGCAGGTAGCGGCGCGTGGCCGGCGCATCAGGCTGTCCTGGCGCCAGCAGCCAGCGGCCATGGCTCTCGTCGCCCAGCAGGGCGGCGAAACACGCGGGAGAATCGAAGTGCGGCAGGCACAGCCAGTCGATCGAGCCGTCGCGCGCCACCAGCGCGGCCGACAGCATATTGCCGATCAAGCCGTAGTCTTCAATGGGCTTGGACATCGCGCTCAGCCCGCGCCGCGGAATGCCGGATACAGCGTCATGCCGCCATCGACGAACAAGGTCGAGCCCGTGACGTAGTCGGAATCGTCGCTGGCCAGCCAGACCACGGCGCGCGCCACGTCTTCGGGTTCGCCGATGCGCCCGTACGGAATCAGCTTGAGCAGCGCCGCCAGGCTTTCCGGGGCGTTCCAGGCCGGCGCATTGATGGGCGTGCGTATCGCCCCGGGCGCCACCGAATTGACGCGGATCTTCATCGGCGCCAGCTCCTGGGCCAATGACTGCATCAACAACGACACGCCGCCTTTCGACGCGGCGTAATTGGCCTGGAATGCCCAGGGGATGACCTCATGCACCGAACTGATGAAGATGATCTTGCCCGCGGCCGCGCCCGGCGGCGGCTTGGGCTGGCGGCCGAGAAACGCGCGCACCGCGGCCCGCGAACACAGGAATTGCCCGGTCAGGTTCACGTCGATGACCCGCTGCCACTGCGCCAGCGTCATGTCCTGGATGGCGGCCGGCTGTTCGATGCCGGCGTTGTTGACCAGGATATCCACGCCCTGAAAGTGGTCCCGGGCGACGCGAAACAGCTGCTCCACGTCGTCTTCGCGGCTGATGTCGGCAGCCGCGGCAACCGCGGCTCCGCCGGCCTGCGCGATGGCGTCCACCACTTCGGCCGCGCGCCGCCTGGAATCTTCTTCCGGGCGATGGTTCACCACTACCCGGGCGCCCGCCGCCGCCAGCTCCAGCGCGACGCCGCGCCCGATACCCGAATTGGCCCCCGTAACCACCGCCACTCGCCCTGACAAATCTGCCACATGCCGCACGCTGCTCTCCTTGCGGCGCGCGGGGCAATGCTGCAGGCAAGGCTCCGAAGGCGCCGCCTGTCGATAGCCAGACTTCAGCTTAGACCCTGACGCGTCCCCCTACAACCGGGGTTCGGTTTCGGGTTGCTGCAAGATTTTTTCGAGTGCAGACGACGCCCGCGCCTTCCGCCGGGCTCGAACCAGCTCGCAAGGAGACACGAAGATGAATATGTCGTTACGCCGCTTGATAGCCTGAGCAGCAATCCCGGCGGCGACTTTCGGGCGGCCCGCTCAGGCAGGCCCTGACGGCGTGGCCCACGTAGCGCCTGCCCGCCACGCGGCCATTGAGCAGACGGCCCGCTCACGTCATAATCGCCGCATCGATAATGAACCTGACGCGGGATCTTGCACTCATGGCTAGCGCGCGCGACCTGGTATACGCGGAACTGCGCCGGCGCCTGATGTCGGGCGCCTTCTTGCCCGGCGAACGGCTGCGCGAAGAACACATCGCCAGCGAGCTGGCCGTCAGCCGCACGCCCGTGCGCAGCGCCATCGAACGCCTGATCGAAGACGGCCTGGTGGCGCGCGAGGGGCGGCGCGGCGCGGTGGCCATGGGCTGGCTCGACCGCGACATCAACGAAGCCTTCGACCTGCGCCTGCTGCTCGAACCCTACGCCGCGCGCGCCGCCGCCAGCCGCGCCAGCGCCGACCAGATCGACGAACTCGAACAAATCAACGAACACATGCTGCGCGCGGTGCAGTCGGGCGACCCCGACCGTGTCGCGCAAGTGCAGCACTACAACAACCGCTTCCACCATGCCCTGCTGGCGGCGGCGCAGTCGGCGCGGGTGCGGTCGCTGGTGGAAAACCTGCTCGACATGCCCATCATCATCGGCTCGTTCTATTTCTACAGCCGCGACGACATGCTGCGCAGCGTCGAACAGCACCGGCAGATCATCGCCGCCCTGCGCGCGCGCGACCCCGACTTCGCCGAGACCGCCATGCGTTTCCACCTGTCGGCCACGCGCCGGCTGTTCCGCGACCAGCGCAAGCCGGCGCCCGAAGCCCGCGCCTGACTCTTCAAGCGGCCGGGTCGCAACCCTGTGCGCGCAGGCGCGCATCCACCCACGATGTATCCAGCGTGCCCGCGGCAATCTGCGCCAGGGTCTGCTCCTCGGCCGCGTGCTTGGCCGCGGCCTGCCGGTACAACTCCTCGGCCTGGTCGTAGGGCACGCACAGCAAGCCGTCTTCATCGCCCAGGATCAGGTCGCCGGGCTCGATGGTCATGCCGTCCAGCGCCACCGTGCGATTGATTTCGCCCGGCCCGTCTTTGTAAGGGCCGCGGTGCGTGACCCCGGCGGCATACACCGGGAACGCGTTGCGCCTGATGGCGCCGGAATCGCGTATGGCGCCGTTGATGACAATACCTGCGATGCCGCGCGTGGCGGCGTAGGAGGTCATGATCTCGCCGATGATGGCATTGGTGAGGTCGCCGCCCGCGTCCACCACGATCACGTCCCCGGGCGCGGCCAGGTCCAGCGCCTTGTGCACCAGCAGGTTGTCGCCCGGCCGGCAACGCACCGTCAACGCGGGGCCGGCCATCAGCGTGCCGTCGTGCATGGGCCGCAGCCGGGCGCCCCCGGCCGCCATGCGCGACATGCAGTCGCTGACATTGGCCACGGGAATGCGGCGAAATTGCTCGACCAGTTCTGCGCTTACCGCGCGCTTGCGGGAGTGAATCTCGAAGCCGATCATGACGGCGCTCCTGAGTGATAAGAAATGGGGGTTACTGCCGGGGAATGCCGGCTTCCTGCACAACCTTGCCGAACACATCGTGATCGATGCGGTGGCGCCTGTCCAGGTCTTGCGGCGATCCCTTCATGACGCTGTAGCCGGCCTGCTGCAGCTTCTGCACCCGTTCGGGCCGGTCCAGGGCGTGGTTCACGGCGGCGTTCAACGCGACGACGACGTCGTCCGGCGTCTGCCCGGGCGCCATCAAGCCCCACCAGATGGTCTGGTTGATCGTCTTGAAGCCGCTCTCCACAAACGTAGGCACGTCGGGCAATGCCGGCGCGCGCGCGTCGGCCACCACCGCCAGGGCGCGCACCTTGCCGCTGCGGATCTGCGGCAACAGCGAGGCCACCGAGCCGGTGTAAATATCGATGCGCCCGCTCATCAGGTCTGGAAACGCCTGCGACCAGCCGCGATACGGCACGTGCATCAACTCCATGCCGGCGGCCTTGCGCCACAGGTGGCCGATGAGATCGCCGCTGCCGCCGATGCCGGGAATGCCCAGCGACACCTGCCCGGGCTTGGACTTTGCCGCCTGCACGACGTCGTCCACTGTCTTGAAGGGCGAATCCGGCAGCACCACGAACACGCTGGGCGAAGACGCCACCAGCCCCACTGGCTTGAAATCCTTGAACGTGTCATAGCTCAGCTTCTTGTACAGCCAGGGGTTGAGCACAATGTTGTCGGTCTGCGCCATGACCAGCGTGCGGCCGTCGGGCTTGGCCCGCGCAGTAGCGTCCAGCGCCAGGTTGCCGCCGGCCCCGGGCTTGTTCTCGACCACGATATTCCAGCCCGTGTCCTGGCCGATGGCGGTGGCCATCATGCGCGTCAGCGTATCGGTGCCGCCGCCGGGCGGGAACGGCGAAATGAAGGTGATGGGCGCCGCGCCCAGGCCGGACGCCCCGGCGGCTGCCGCGCACGACGCCAGCATGGCGGCCGCCATTATTTTCTTCAACACTTGCATTGTCTGCCTCGCATATAAGAATAAGGTGCCGCAACGTCGCGGCAGGAATCTAGTCTTGCCTGGCCAGCGGCGTCAGCCACGCCAGCCGCGCCTGCACGGTGTCGGGCACATCGAGCGGCGCCCCGCCGCGCACGGCGCGCGCTGCCTCGATGCCTTGCGTCGTGCGCGCGAACAGGCGCTCGACCCCATCGAGCACTAGTGGCTGCAGGCCCGCCAGCGCCAGTTGCTCGCGCGCCTCGCGTACTTCGGCCAGGCGACGCGGCGCATGCAGCACATGCGAACGCACGAACGAGTCCAGGAACGTCGTCAGCGGTGTGCGGTCCATGTCGCCCAGCACGCCGTACAACGCCTCGCGCAGGCCCAGCTGTTCGGCCGCCACCAGGCATTCCACCGCCAGGCTTTCCATGCCCTTGGTAAGGATGCTGCGCAGCAGCTTGAGCTGCACCGCGTCGCCTGCCTGCCCGGCGATGGCCTGGGCCGGAATGCCGCAGCCCTGCGCGAACTCGACGATGGCCGGCGCGGCGGTGCCGGCGCACAGCAGCGGCGTGCGCGCGCCCAGCAAGGCAATGGCGCCCATGATGGCCACATCCGCGAATGGCACGCCATGGCGGCTTGCCACTGCCGCCGCGGCCCGCATGTCGGCCGCGCCGGCGGTGGTGAAATCGGCGTACAGCGCATCGCCGCGCATATGGGGAATGGCCTGCTCCGCCACGGCCAGGGCCGCATGCCCGTATACCGCGGACACCACCAGGTCGGCCTCGGCCAGCCAGGGGCCTGGCGCCGCGTGTAACGCCGCGCCATGGGCGCGCGCCCGCGCCTGCATGTCGGGATCCTGGCGCAATTCGCAAATGGCCGGCACGCTAAAACCGGCTGCCAGCCAGGCCTGCGCGTAGCAATGACCAACCTCGCCGCAGCCGAGTAAGGCTATCTTCATGGCTAAAAGTACACAAAAAATACAAAACGCATATATAACCATGCAAATTTGGCGCAAGTTATACGGGTTATCCCGTGGTTTTTAAAACAAACAAAATACAAATCAGTTTCTCCCGACGACCGTACCGGCCAGATCCGGCGGCGCGCGGCCGGGCGAGCGCCCGGGACGGGCCTAGAATGCAGGTTTTCTCACGCACACGCCCTTCCCGATGCATGACATCCAGACCCTGCTGGCGCTCTATGGCGGGTGGCTCGTTTTCCTGAATGTGCTGGTCGAGCAAGCCGGGCTGCCCGTGCCCGCCTACCCGATGCTGATCGCGGCGGGCGCGCTGGCCGGCGGCACGGGCGGCTGGCTGCTCGTCTGCCTGGTGGCGGCGCTGGCCTGTGTGCTGGCCGACACCGCCTGGTACGTGGCCGGCCGCCGCTACGGCGGGCGGCTGCTGGAGCTCGTGTGCAAGGTTTCGCTGTCGCAGGACTCCTGCATCCGCCAGACGCAGAAACTGTATCTGCGCGTGGGCGTGCGCTCGCTGCTGGTGTGCAAGTTCATGCCGGGCGCGGGCGCGCTGTCCACCGCCATGGCCGGCCTTACCGGCACGCCGTACCGCCGCTTCCTGGCTTACGACCTGGCCGGTTCGCTGATCTGGGTCAGTTCAGCGCTGCTGTTGGGCGCGCTGTTCCGCGACGTCGTGGGCGACGTGCTGGCCCTGCTGAACACCTACGGCCCGCTCGGCCTGGCGTTGCTCGCATTCGTGCTGCTGGTCTATGTGCTGACGCGCGGGCTGCGGCGCTGGGTACTGGTGCGCCGCCTGCGCCGCATTCCGCGCCTGCCTCCCGAAGAACTGCTGCGCTGGCAGGCAGCGGGGCGCGCGCCCATCGTGCTGGATGTGCGGCCCGGCATCGACGCCACGCTGCCGCGCATTCCCGGCGCGATCGCCGTCGACCTGGCCGCGCCGCTGACCGACCTGCCGCTGGCCGGGCAAGCGGGCGAAATCGTGGTCTATTGCGCCTGCCCCAACGAGATCTCGGCCGCGCGCCTGGCCGCCCGCCTGCGTGCGGCAGGGTATTCCGGCATCTGGGCGCTGCAGGGGGGATACGACGCCTGGGCGCGGATGGCGCACGAAACGCCCGACCTTTCCGTACCGAAGTAAACACATGTCTTCAACCACGCCCCGCTTCAGGCAAGCCGCCCCCTCCGACACCGACCGCTGCTACCAGATCGAAATCTCGGCCTACGAAGGCGACGAGGCGGCAACGCGCGAGAAAATCGCCCTGCGGATCGCCCAATACCCCGAAGGGTTCCTGGTCATGGAACTAGACGGACAGGTGGCGGGTTTCATCAACAGCGGCTGCGCGCGCGAAGTCGTCATGTCGGACGAAGCCTTCAAGGAACTCGTTGGCCACGATGCCAGCGCGCCGAATGTCGTAATCATGTCGGTAGTGCTGGACCCGGCGTTCCAGGGCAAAGGGTATTCCACCCTGCTGATGCGCGAGTTCGTGCAACGCATGCGCGGCATGGGCAAGACCTCCATCCACCTGATGTGCAAACAGCGCCACATCGAGCTGTACCGGCGCCTGGGCTATCGCTATGTCCGGCCTTCCGCGTCGGATCACGGTGGAATGTCGTGGCATGAAATGACCATGGAGGTGTAATCTCGCGGGCGAGCCCCGGGCAGCCCGGCCCGTCGCGCGCATCTTCCTGCCGAGGTATCTCTTGTCGAACGCCGCAGCATCCCTGAACGACCCAGCAACAGAACTGTCGCGGCGCGAACAGCGCGGCAACATCGCCCGCCTCACCATCGCCCAGGCACTGGCCGGCGCGAACTCGGTGGTGGTCTACGCCACCGGGGCCATCATCGGCGACATGCTCGCCCCGAATAAAACCCTTGCCACCCTGCCCATTTCGATCTTCGTGGTCGGCATGGCGGCGTGCATCCTGCCCATGGGCGCCATCGCCCGCCGCTACGGCCGGCGCACGGCGTTCCTGGCGGGCACCGTATGCGGCGTGCTGGTGGGGCTGCTGGCGGCCGCGGCGGTGGTCATGGGTTCGTTCTGGCTGTTCTGCCTGGCCACCTTCTTCGGCGGCGCCTACGCGGCCGTGGTGCTGTCGTTCCGCTTCGCCGCGGCCGACGGCGTGGCGCCTTCGCTGCGCGCCCGCGCCCTGTCATTCGTGATGGGCGGCGGCGTAGTCGCGGGCATTGTGGGGCCCACGCTCGTGACCTACACCATGTACCTCTGGTCGCCGCACCTGTTCGCCGCCACGTTTCTCGTGCAGGCCCTGGTCGCGGCAATATCCGCGGCCGTGCTGGCGGGCGTGCGGCTGCCCACGCTCACGGCCGCCCAGGTGGCCGGAGGCCGGCCTATCGGCGTCATCGCCCGGCAGCCGCTGTTCATCACCGCCGTCATCTGCGGGGCGGTGTCGTACATGCTGATGAACTTCCTGATGACCGCGGCCCCGCTGGCCATGCATTTGTGCGGCCATTCCCAGGAAAGCGCCAACCTGGGCCTGCAGTGGCACGTCATCGCCATGTATGCCCCCAGCTTCTTCACCGGGCGGCTCATCACCCGCTTTGGCGCCGGAAAAATCGTTTCCGCCGGCCTGCTGCTTACCGGCATATCGGCAGCGGTGGGCCTTACAGGCATCGACGTGGCGCATTTCTGGCTCACGCTCATCCTGCTGGGCCTGGGCTGGAATTTCGGTTTCGTGGGCGCCTCGGCGCTCGTGCTGGAATGCCACCGGCCCGAAGAAAAAACCCGCGTGCAGTCGCTGAACGACTTCATCGTCTTCGGCACGATGGCGGTGGGATCTTTCGCGTCCGGCAGCCTGCTGGCGGCGTACGACTGGAACACGGTGCTGTGGGTGTCGTTCGCGCCGCTGGCCCTGGCGGTCGTGGCGCTTGTCGTGGCCGCCAGGTATCGCAACGCCGCGGCTAGCAGGTAGACGCCCCTCCCAGTATCACGGTGTACTGCGACGACAGTACGCCGCCGTTGCCATGCGCCAGCGCGACCTCGGCGCCATCCACCTGGCGCCGGCCGCACTCGCCGCGCAGTTGGCGCACCGCCTCGATCAACAAGAAAATGCCGTACATGCCGGGATGGCAATACGACAGTCCCCCGCCATTGGTGTTCACCGGCAGCGTCCCGCCTGGCGCGATGCGGCCGCCGCTGACAAACGCACCGCCCTCGCCCTTGGCACAGAATCCCAGGTCTTCCAGGAACAGAATCGGATTGATCGTGAACGCGTCGTACAAGCCCACGACATCGATGTCCGACGAGGTCAGGCCGGCCTGGGCATAGGCCATCTCCCCGGATACGCGGGCGCCGGTGTTGACCAGGTCCGGCATGTTGGAAATGGTCAGGTGCGTGGTGCAATGCCCCGAGCCAAGCAAGTACACCGGCGGCTTGGCCAGGCTGCGGGCCCGGGCCGGCGTGGTCACCACCACGGCGCCGCCGCCGTCAGACACCAGGCAGCAATCGCGAATCGTCAACGGGTAGCTGACCATGCGCGAGGCCAGCACTTCCTCGACGGTGAGCGGGTGTTTTTCCCAGGCAACCGGATTGAGCAGCGCCCACTGGCGGGCGGCCACCGCCACTTCGGCCAGCTGCTCGCGGGTCGTGCCGAACTCGTGCATGTGGCGCGCCGCGGCCATGGCATAGGCGGTGGGCGGCAGGAACGGCTTGAACGGCGATTCGTACGGGTTCCATTCGGGGCGGCTGGTGTTCTTGCGGCCCAGCGAGCGTTGGGTGCTGCCATAGGCCACAACGGCCACTTTGCACAGGCCCGCCGCCACCGCGGCCTCGGCCCGCGCCAAATGGCCCATGAACGACGATCCGCCGGTCGAGGTAGAGTCGATATAGGCTTCGGGCAGGTTCAGGTATTCAGCCAGCGCCAGGCCGGCCAGGCGGCTCTGGGAGGTGGCGCAGAACAGCCCGTCCACGTCGCCAATAGACAGCCCGCAGTCGTCCAGCGCGCGGTATACGCCCTGCGCCATCAGGTCGATCGCCGAAAACGCGTCGCCCACGGCGCCCAGGTCGGATTCCGCGGCGCCCACGATCACCGCGCGGCCGGGTCGAAAATCGATGCTCATTGTTCGGCCTCCAGCAGCGTGAACACGGGAATGGGGTCGTCCAGGCCCTCTTCGGTCACGGCCTGGAACCGGACACGCTGGCCGATGGCAACCTGCAGCGGGTCGGCGCCGTCAACACGGCTCATCATGCGAAAGCCTTCGTCCAGGTCGATCAAGGCCACGTTGTAGGGGTCGCCCTTGCGCGGGTAGACCACCGAAGTGCTATAGACCGTGCCGATACCGGCGCTGATGCGCCATTCCAGGCAGTCCTGGCCCGACCAGGGGCAGCGCACCCGCGGAAAAAACACCGCGCGCCCGGCCACCGGGCTGAACTGATACGCCAGCTCGCCGGCCCTCAGGTGCTGCACGTAGCGCGCGTAGGGCGCGCCATGTCCGGGTTGTTCGTCGGTGTGCATCATTTGCCCTTTTCGTACATCAGGTTCAGGGTCTCGGCGACCATGACCGGCCGCTCCTGTCCTTCCCGGCGCATGACGTTGCCGTAGGTCAGGCGCACGCCGCCTTCCATGCGCTCGAACGCCACCAGGCTGCGCTCCAGGCGAATGCGCGACCCCACCTGCACGGGCGAGGTGAACCGGACCTTGTTGGAACCATAATTGATGCCACGGCCGCGTTCACGCACCTGCACGATCTCGCCCCCCATGCCCGACATCAGCGAGAATGTCAGCATGCCGTGGGCAATGGTCTTGCCGTCAGGCAGTTCGCGCGCGGCGCGCTCGGTATCCACATGAATCCAGTTGTTGTCGCCCGAGATGCGGGCAAAGTCGTCGATCATCTGCTGGGTGATTTCGATCCAGCCGGTCTGGCCCAGCACCTGGCCCACATAGGCCTCGAGGTCATACGGAGTATCAACAGTCAGCATCATTCAGCCCCGGAAAGAGTAAGAGATGCCAGGCGCCCGGACACGAGCGCATGCGCCTGGTCGACGATGCGGCGCACCAGGTCGCCGCAAGTGGGCACGTCGTCGATCAGCCCCTGGATCATGCCCACAGTCCAGATCCCGCCTTCGACGTCGCCGCTTTCATACACGCCGCGGCCCTTGGCGCCAGCCACCAGCGGTCCAATCTGGTCGATGCCCGCCCCTTCTTTTTCCAGGCTGACCACCTGGCCGGACAAGCCGTTGCGCCAGACACGGCTGGTGTTGCGCAGGCTGCGCAGGATCAGCCGCGTATCGGTCTCGCTCGAGCGCGTGATGGCCTCTTTGATGGCGGGATGCACGGGCGACTCCTGGGTGCACATGAAACGCGTGCCCATATTGATGCCCTCGGCCCCCAGGGCCAGCGCGGCCACCAGCCCCCTGGCATCGCCAAAACCACCCGAGGCGATGACCGGAATCGTCACCTGGGCAACGGTGGCCGGGATCAGGATAAGGCCGGGGATATCGTTTTCGCCGACGTGGCCGGCGCACTCGAAACCGTCGATGGATACGATATCCACGCCAATGTCCTGCGCCTTGCGCGCATGGCGAGGCGTGGTGCATTTGTGAATTACCCGCACCCCCGCCGCCTTCAGCGCCGGCATGTGTTCGTGCGGGTTGTTGCCTGCCGTCTCGACAATCTTGACGCCCGACTCGATGATGGCATCCCGATACTCGACGTACGGCACCGGCTTGAGCGTCGGCAGAAAGGTGAGGTTCACGCCGAAAGGACGGTCGGTCATCTCCCGCACGCGAAGAATTTCTCGCCTGAGGTCTTCCGGACTGGGTTGCGTCAGCGCGGTCAGCACGCCCAGGGCGCCGGCGTTCGAGACGGCCGCGACCAGCTCGGCGCGGGCCACCCACTGCATACCGCCTTGCACGATGGGATGCTCGATGCCGAGCATGCGGGTAACTGCGGTTTGCAACTTATTCTCCTTGTGTTGCGGATTGGCCGTACACAGACCAGTCCGGCGCCAGCGTCAACGTGGCACCCGTCACCGCCTGCAGCGCCGGCAGCGTCCAGCCCGGCGCCAGGCGCCTGACGACCAGCCCGGTGTCGGTAACGTCGATCACGGCCAGGTCGGTGTAGATGCGGTCGACGCAATGCGGCGCGGTCAATGGATAGGTGCACTGCTCCAGGATGCGAGGCTGCCCGTCTTTCGTGCAGTGCTCCATCAACACCCACACTTTTTCGGCGCCGGCGGCCAAGTCCATGGCGCCGCCCACGCCGGGAATCTGGTCGGGCGCGTCCACGGTCCAGTTGGCCAGGTCGCCGTTGGCCGCCACCTGGAAAGCGCCCAGGCAGGCAATCTGGATGTGCCCGCCACGAATCATCAGGAACGATTCGCTGTGGCTGAAGACCGACGCGCCGGGCAGCAGCGTGACCGGAAACTTGCCGGCGTTGATGACGTCGTAGTCTTCTTCGCCCGGCGCCGGGGCCGGCCCCAGGCCAAGCAGGCCCTGCTCGCTTTGCAGCATGAGTTCGCGGCCTTCCGGCACGTAGTCGGCGATCAGGGTGGGCAGGCCGATGCCCAGGTTCACGCAGGCGCCGTCCGGAATGTCGTCGGCGGCAACGCGTGCAATGTCCTGGCGGCTAAGCTTTGCGCTCATTGGGCACCTCTACTAGACGATCCACAAAAACGCCCGGTGTAATGATGTGCTCCGGGTCGAGCGTGCCCAGCGGCACGATTTCGCGCACCTGCGCGATGACCAGCCGGGCCGCGCCGGCCATCACCGGGTTATTGATGCGCGCGCCGCGGTGGTAGACCAGGTTGCCCCAGCGATCGCCGCGCAGGCCTTTGAGCAGCGCCACGTCGCCCTTGATGGGCGCTTCCAGCACATAGGTCTGCCCGTCGATGACGCGGGTTTCCTTGCCTTGCGCCAGGCGCGTGCCCGCCGCGGTGCGCGTGAAAAAGCCGCCGATGCCCGCCGCGCCGGCGCGAATGCGCTCGGCCAGCGTGCCTTGGGGGACCAGTTCGAGTTCGATCTTGCCCGTGGCATACAGCTCATCGAAAATCGTGCGGCCCTTCAGGCCGCGCGGAAACGAGCACACCACCTTGCGGATCCGGCCGGCGCTCATGAGTTCGGCGACGATGTCGTCGCCCACGGTGGCGTTGTTGGCCACGATGGTCAGGTCCCGGACGCCGAGATCCAGCAGCGCCTCCATCAGGTCGGCCGGCCGGCCCGAAGAACCGAAGCCGCCCACCAGGATGACCGCGCCATCCTCGATGCCGGCCACCGCCTCGGCCAATGAACTTACACGCTTATCAATCACAGCCTGCTCCCGGATCAATCAAGCTCATGGCCTTTCATGTCGACGTTGCGCCGCGCCCGCTGCGCCAGATCGCGCATCACAGGGCCGATACGCGCCGCATCGTCAATGGGCTCGGCCGCGGGGCCGCGCCGCCATCCTTCCATCGCCGCCAGATGGCCACCGCCCAGTTCGAAGATGCGTCCGGTCACATCCTGGCTGTCGGCGCTGGCCAGCCAGACGACGGCCGGGGCGATCCAGCGCGGATGGCGCGAAGCGATTTCCTCGGCGGAACGCTCGCGTATGCCTTCGGTCATGCGGGTCTGGGCATGCGGGTTGATGGCGTTGACAGTGACGCCATAGCGCTTGAGCTCCCGGGCGGCAATGATCGTCATCGCGGCGATGCCGGCCTTGGCTGCCCCGTAGTTGATCTGGCCGATATTGCCGTACAGGCCGGACGACGACGACGTATTGATGATGCGGGCATTGACCGGCGTGCCGGTCTGCTTGTACAGGTCGCGCCAGTAGGCGGCGGCATGATGGCTGGGCGCGAACGAGCCCTTCAGGTGCACATTGATGACGGCGTCCCACTCCTGCTCGGTCATATTGCACAGCGTGCGATCACGCAGGATGCCCGCGTTGTTGATCAGGCCGTGCAAGGCGCCGAAGTGCTCCACCGCGGCGTCGATCATGCGCTTGGCGCCGGCGAAATCCGCCACGTTTTCATGGTTGGCGATGGCCTGGCCGCCCGCGGCGACAATCTCGCTCGCCACCGCTTTGGCGGTGCTTTCCCCGGTGTCTTCTCCCGAGCGCGAAACGCTCAGGTCGTTGACGACCACGCGGGCGCCCTCGCGGGCCAGCTGCAACGCGTATTCGCGGCCGATGCCGCGGCCTGCGCCGGTCACGATGACGACACGGCCTTCACATAGTCTGGACATGGACTTCCTCCAAATGGGCGTAGGATCAGTGCTTCCCCCCGCCGGCATTGGCGGCGGGCGGACGCTGGAATACAGGCGCGCGTTTTTCCATGAAGGCGCGCACGGCTTCCTTGTGGTCGGGGCTGTCGGCGCATTCCACGTGGCGCGCGCATTCACGGTCGAGCACTTCGGCCAGTTCCAGCACGAGGGCGTCGTTCAGGTTGGCCTTGATGTGCGCGATGGCAGGTTGCGGGCCCGAGGCCAGGGCGCGGGCAATGCCGGCGACTTCGCTCTCGAGCTGCTCGGGGCTGAACACTTCATTCAGCAGACCCAGATTAAGCGCCTGGGCCGCCGACAGCATCGGCGAGCGCAGGTACAGCTCGCGCGCCTTGGCGGGGCCGACAATGCGCGGCAGGAAATAATGGCCGCCAAAATCGCCGGGCAAGCCCACGTTGGCAAACCCGGTGCGCAACTTGGCGGACGAATCGCCATAGCGCAGGTCGCATGCCAGCGCCAGCGACAGGCCCGCGCCAACAGCAGCGCCCCGGATCATCGCGATGGTGGGCTTGGGCATGCCATGCAGGCACTCCACGATGCGGGTGCGGCGGCGCATGGCGGCAACCCGTTCGGCCGGCGCCGCCGGGGCGGCCTGCGCCTGCGATTGCCGGTTCATGCGCGCCACGTCGCCCCCGGCGCAGAAGCTGGCGCCGGCCCCCGTCAGCACGACCGCGCCGACAGCGGCGTCGCTCGCGGCGCACGCCAGCGATTCAAGCAGCGCCTCGTACAGCGTGGGGCTGAGCGCGTTGCGGCGTTCGGGCCGATTGAGGGTCAGCCACAGCACGCCGGCCTCGACCTGTGTGATCAGTTCCTGTTCGTGCGCCATGACCTTCCAAGTGCGAGCTGAGAGGGTTTGTATGTTGCCGGCTTTTGCCCGCCTTCCGGGCGCCGGCCGGCCCGCCCATGGCGAAAATAAGTCCATATTGTGAACTTGCAGTGGGTTCTCGCTAGGGATGGAGGCACAATGCGAGCCACGGTAGCGTCCACTATGCAGACTATATATATCTGCGTGCGCGCAACAACCTGCTGCCAAGGAGACCTCATGACCACCCCCAGCGCCGCGGCCGCCAAGGCGGCTCCCGGCACACAATCCCTGCAGCGCGCGGTCGCGCTGCTACGCATCATTGGCGCCAATAACCGCGCCGGCAGCCGGCTGGTCGACCTGTATCGCCGCACCGGACTGGAACGGCCCACGGTACACCGGCTGCTGCAAGGCATGGTCGCCGAGAAACTGATCCGCCAGGACTCCGCCACCAAGCGCTACCACCTGGGCAGCCTGGCTTACGAACTGGGATTAGCCGCCGCGCCGAAAGTCGCCATGCGCGACATCTGCCTGCCCTATCTGGAGGCAGTCGCGGAGCACACCGGCGACACGGTGTTCCTGACGGTGCGCTCGGGCTTCGACGGAATCTGCGTGGCGCGCGCCGACGGCTCTTTTCCCATCAAGATGTTCGTGCACGACGTGGGGCGCCACCGCCCGCTTAACGTGGGCGCCAGCGGCCTGGCGCTGATGAGCGCCTTGCCCGACGAGGAAATCGATCGAATCTGCCGCATCAACGTCGAGCGCACGCGCCGCAAGAATCCCCGTTTCACCGAGGCCGCGTTGCGCGCCAGCATCGACAGCACGCGCCGGCGCGGCTACGCCACCAACAAGGTAATGGACGAGCCGCCGGTGCATTCGGTGGGCATGGTGATCCGCTCGCCCGATGGCATGCCCGCGGCCGGCGTCAGCGTGTCGACACTGGCGTCCCGCCTGGGACAGGACCGTCTTGAAATGGTGGTGCGCTGCCTGGGCGATACGGTGGCGGCCATCGAGGCAGAATTGCGCAACCACGTCGACCGCGACCGCGTGCCCTACGCCATGCCCAGCCTGGCGCTGGCCTGAGTCGTCGGGCGCGCCGCCCAAGTCCAAGATATGGACTATTTTCCGGGGAAATTCCTCGCGGTGCCAGCCGAAAATCCGGTGCACTGCCAGGAATTCCATAAAGTGGACTTGTATCTGCGCGACGCATGGGCGAACTGGGCAAGACGCCGGGGCGCGCGCCTTAGACTGCGGACAATCAGAACCGGACGGCAGCCCGGTCGAAAAAATCCAACGATGTCCGCACTGTTTGAGGAGACCCCATGCTGAACTCGCGACTTTTCAGAACCCGATTCTTCCGCCGCGCCGCAGTGGCCCTGATGGCCGCCGGCTTCGCCCTGCCGGCGATGGCCGACTACCCCACCGACCGGCCCGTCCAGTTCATCTCGCCCTACGCCGCCGGCGGGGCCAATGACTTCCTGACGCGCCTCATGGCCCGCTACATGGGCGAAGAAATGAAGGCCAACATCGTGGTGGACAACAAGAGCGGCGCCAATGGCATGATCGGCGCGGGTTATGTCGCCAAGGCCAAGCCGGATGGCTACACCCTGCTGATGGGCAATAGCGCCACGCACGGCACCAACCCGACGCTGTACCAGAAGCAGCAGTCGTACGATGCCAATAAAGATTTCACGCCGGTGGCCATGGTGGCGTCCGTGCCTATTGTGATGGTCGTCAATGCCAGCCTGGGCATCGACAACGTGAAGGAGCTGCTGCAATACGGCAAGACGCACCGGCTGTCGTTCGGCAGCAGCGGCGTGGGCGGCACCGGCCACCTTACGGGCGAAGCCTTCAAGGCCGCGACCGGGCTGGACATGGTGCATGTTCCCTACAAAGGCGACAGCCCCGCCGTGACCGACGCCATGGGCGGCCAGGTCGACCTGGCATTTGTCGGCACGGCTTCGGCCACCGCCCAGCAATCGTCGGGCCGGATCAAGATCCTGGCCGTGGCCCACCCCACTCGCTCGCGCGCCCTGCCCGACGTGCCCACCATGGCCGAGGCGGGTTTTCCGGGACTGGAGTTCTCGCAGTGGTATGCGCTGTTCGCGCCGGCTGGCACGCCCAAAGCCGTGGTGGCGCAATTGAACGCGGCCAACAAAGCAGCCTTGGCCAACCCCGAAGTGCAAAAAAGCCTGGAGGCCCAATCGGCGGAAAGCACCTATCGCACGCCGGAGCAACTGGAAGCGTTTTACCAATCGGAAATCAAGCGCTTCGGCGACCTGATCCACAAGCTGAATCTGACTACCGAATAGCCGTGCGCGAATAGTCGTTCGCTGACGGAAGCCACGCACCACTGCGTGGCTTTTTTCTCCGTCTATGCCTCGCAAATCCGCGAGCAGCTTCCAGGCTAATCGCCCCGGGGGCTCCAGCCGGGCGGAGCCAGTTCGAAGCTGCTGAACTCGAACCCGGGCGCGACCGTGCAACCTACCAGCGTGAAACGCCCAAGCGGACGCGCAGCCTGCCAGACATCGGCCGGCACCACCGCTTGCGGCCGTTCACCCTGCGCGAAATCGGTGCCCAGTGTGATGCGCGTGGTCGTGTCGCCATCGGAAAGCGTGAGAAGCAAGGGGTCGCCGGCATAGAAGTGCCAGACTTCCGCCGCGTCGCGGACACGATGCCAGTGCGAGCTGTCGCCCGCCTCGAGCAGGTAATAAATCGCCGTTGAGCACGCGCGTGCGCCGCCCCGGGTGTCGCGGAAGGTCTCGACAAACCAGCCGCCTTCCGGATGGCGCTGCATGCCCAGGGTTGCGATTATTTGGTCGACTTCCATTCGATGCCCTTTAGCGCTTGAAGGCTTTGGCAGGCCGGGCTGGGGTGCTTATTGCCGGCTCGGCACCATGATGGAAATGATTCTGGCGCGCCCGACAGGAATCGAATCTGTATAGCGCAAAATTAACGCCAAATAGCGCGACGTTCGGCGCAAAATCCCAGCAAGATACTGTCACCAAGACCAATTAATTTGCGCACTTGGGCCCAATTTTGGGCACAACAGGCCCTACCGCTCCAGGAAGTGCCTGCTCGCCGATCGCGCTACCGCTGTTCAGCGGTAGCGCCTCCTCCGCTGATTCGCTCGGCGGACCTCCCTAGGATTCTTTTTATGAGGCCACCCCATCTGGCGGACGCAACCGCGTCCCCTGGCATTGACGCACCCGACGAGTATCTGTGCACTGTCCGCGCTGCCCGCAGAGCTGCCCGTCTGTTCTTTCAGACGGGAACGCATCTAACCCCTGCTCAATTTCGGGACCAGCTGTTTCGCGACCACTGCCTTGGATACAAGGACGGGCCTGTGGAGCGCAGGATCCGCCTCGACGCATTTCGCCAGGAATATGCGGCCACGGTCGGGCAAATTGTGGTTGAGGAGGGCCGACTCCGTGCAACTACTTGAATGCCCGGTAAGTTTTCGCCTATCCGCCGAAACGCACCGCAAATACTCTGTTGCGGCGAAGCAACACGGCATGGACCTGTCGAAATACCTTCGCGCTCGGCTGGAAACTGAGGACGCGGTATCAGAACACGTCTCCCAACTGCGCCTCACGCTGCTGGATACCGCTTCAGATCAACTTGGTACAGAGCATCTGACGCCCATCCTGCTCGAACTGCTGCTGCTGGCGCGTCGGGAATCCTCTCCCGGCGACCTACGTGCAGTCCATCTAGAACTCGAACGCCAGGGGGTTCCCTGCTGGACCCCTGGCCGGCATCAGGATTTGCCGGAGTAAAGCTCCGACCAGTCCGGCCGACCAATTCCGGGAGAAATCAATGCAATTGCACCACCTGGCCACCATTCTCTCGGTGGCCTGCCTCTTGTCGGCCTGCGGTTTTGCACCGCCTGCCCCGCCCAAGCCTGCTGACAGCCCTCGCGTAGCCATCAACAATGGCGACCCCCGCCTGGAGTCTCATCAGCAGGACGTCGAGGTTTCCGCGCCATTGCCGGAGCCCATCAAGCTCAGCCTGGCGCAAACGGAAGCAAACAGCAACAGCGCGGCGAGCGCCCCGGCGCATGCCGCTGGTGCGACCTCGGACGAGTCGAAGGGGGAAGCCATCCCCGTGCCAACTGCGCCACCGAAGGCCGGCTCCTCAAACTTGGAAGACCTTATCAAGGATGACCCGGTAAAAGGCCTTTCAAGCGATGCGGCAAAGGTATCAACGCTGTCCGACAGTACGACAAGCGATGTGGCTCACCCTATCGTGGCATCGCCCAACGTTGCTCCGGTCGCCGACGCGCAGGCAAGCCTCCCCTCGGGCGATCCCATCGCCGTCGCTCAACCAACGCTGGAAGCCACCCCTATTGCGATCAAGGAAGTCTGGCACATAGGGCCGGAAGACGGCACTGTCCGGCAGGCGCTGGCCCGTTGGGCGGCGAAGGCGAATTGGACATTCGGAGCCGATCAATGGGAATTGAATTTCGACCTCCCCATCGAGGCGCCAGCTGATTTCGAAGCAGAAAGCTTTCAGGAAGCAACCCAGGCGCTTTCCCAGGCCATCGCTATGACCGAGTCGCCGGTACGTCCCTGCTTCTACGCGAACCATGTGCTGCGCATGATCCCATTCACTCGCAGCTGCAGTCGCACGGCAAGTCCGACGCCCCAAACCTAAACTGCCGCTCCACCAGGACCACCCATGACAGCATTCCGCTCTGCGGCGGCCGTGCTGGCGCTCATCGCGCTTGCCGGCTGCTCTGCTTTCCAATCGACTCAAAGGATCGCCGAGCGCGCCGAAACCCAATCTGAACAAAACCGCAGGACTCTGGACGCTTTCAAGGAACAGGTGCGCGACCCTGCCAGAGCCGATGGCCAGGTCGTGGCTCTCCCCTGGATTGCCGGCCGACCCCAGCCGCTGGCGCGGGAGGTATCGCTACCGGCGGCGCTGCGCGCCAACATCAACACCACGATGCTGTTCGACGACGGCGCTGCAGACCTTGCCACGTTGGCTGAAAGAATTCAGTTGGCCACCGGCATTCTGACGCAGGTAGCACCCGACGCTCTTCTACCCCGTGAATATTTCCTGCCGCGACTGGGAACGGAGCAGCCGGATCTGTCGGTCCATGGTGGAAGCCTCGCAACCGCCGACACCCTCGTTCCTGCACTCGTGCCCGACGTCAGTGTGGACCGCGTGGCTGGGCCCGCGCTACCCAAGGGTGTCGCTCGAACAAAGATGGCGCCGTTGCCTGGCGGGAAAGCCCCCCTCTCCACTGTCCTCGACTCGATCGCGCTGCGCCTCGGCGTCTATTGGCGCTACGACCCGAAATACGGCGCCATTCGGTTCTACCGCACTGAGACGCGCACCTTCTACGTCAAGGCGCTAGAACTTACCGCCGAGACAAGCCTCGAGCTGGGCTTGTCAGGGAACGGAGGTTCGCAAGGATCAGACGGTCAGTTCGCCTCACAGAATCGATCCAAATATGCGACCTCTGACCAAACGCGCCCAGCTGAAGCGGTACTCGTGAAGGTAAGCCAATACCTCACCCGCGCTGGGGTCGTGAAAGCTGCCCACGGCGCTGCGAACAGCATCGTGGTTACAGACACCAAGGACGCCCTGGATGCAGTGGGTCGGTTCCTGGATTCTGAGAATCGAATCATGGCGCGCAGCGTCCGGATGCTCTTCGAAGAGATCACGGTGCAACTGGATCACGTCAACCAAGCGGCCCTTGACTGGCACTTGATCTACAACAGTCTGGGCCGGGCCAATGCTGCAGCCGGCGATGCTCCTGGGCCCCTACTGGACACTACCAAGGCCGCCGGCAGCATTGGCGGCACAGTGGGGAGTGGTCCTTTTGCCGGCACAGGCCTGCTGCTGAGCGCCTTGAGCGAGGTCGGCACCGTTGTGCGGCATACCAGCATTCCGATTCTCGCCTCCAACCTGCGGCCGGCCACAGTCGCCGTGCGGCAAACAATCCCCTACGTAAAGGACCTCCAGCAGACACAAAGCTACTCCGACGCCTCGGGGCCCACGGTCAGTGTCACGCAAGATGAGAAAACTGTTGGCACGTTCCTGACAGTGGTTCCCAACGCGCAGGACGACGGCCGAGTCCAGTTGACCGTTTCCTACGATGACACGCGACTTATTGGCGCTCTGCAAAAGCTTGAATTCGGGTCGCCTGATTACCCCTCTTTTGTTCAGCAGGCAAAGATCGGTGGCAGAGGCGCGATCCAACAGGTCGAACTGCGCCCGGGCCAGCCCGCCCTCATCGGCGGCTTCGAACAGTCCGCCGGCAATAGCACACGCCGACGCCTGGACGACAGTGCGCCTATCGCTTTGGGAGGATCCGATGCTACCCAGGATCAGAAGCAGATCACGCTGCTTCTGATGACAGCCATTCCTGAAGAAGGCTTCTAACCATGGCCAGGCAACAGAGCTATCGAACGCTCCCAATTACCGGCACGCAGAACGCATTGGTCATGGGCATGAGCTGGCAGACGGTGCTCGGCCAGGATCTCACGGTCGCCGCGATGAAGGCCGCCCGACAGGCCGGCGCCACACACTTCACGCAGGCGGGCCCGCGCAGTCCCGCTGTCGGCCTCCTGAAAGCCGAGGGACGCGACCGTCGCGCCAAAGCAAAAACTCGCCTCTACTCCGCAGCTGCCGCGTTTGCCCAGTTGCATCGGCATGGCACCCAGATCGTGAGCGCCGAACTGGCGAGCGGCGAGGTCTGGATCGCCGTGGCAGTCGATGGGACAGTACAAACCGGAGGAGACAAAGTACTCCCCAATGCGGAGGCTGGCCAACAAGCACTGGATACCCTCATCGAGCGTTACCGTGACGCCGTAATACATGGTGCCGCGCGCACTGGCGCAATGCCGTTTCAGTTGAGCCAGCTGGCAACTCTGGCCAACACGCAGTCGTCCTTGCGGCGCGCCGCCTTCCGGTTGTCCATGATTTCGCCCGTGTGGTGGGTCGTCCTGGCGCTGCTAGTCTCCTACCTCGCTTGGGATGCCTTCCAGACCTGGTGGCATGAGAAGCAGGCATTGGAGCAGCAACGCTTGGAAGCCATGCGCACCTCTGTCGACACACATGCACTCTGGCAACAAGCGCTGGACAAGTGGGCGCGGGCCACTCGGGCCGATGGTGAATCTGGCCTGGAGCGACTCCTGGAGTCGGTGGCCCAGGCGCCAGTCAGGCCTGGCAGATGGGTACTGGCGGAAGTCTTCTGCCAGCCCGCCGCTCAGGTCTGCTCCGCGAAATACAAGCGATCGCGACTGGCTGACAACAATACCCTGCAGGCCGCTCTTCCCGCCGATTGGCATGTTGTCTTCCCAGACCTGGAAACTGCACGAGTGGACTGGAAAATGGCCTCGCAAGCCGCCGGCAAGCCGCTTCGACTTGCCGAAATTCCCGATGCCGCCACGGTGGAAGATACCTGGGCCGCCAGCTGGCAAGCGCTAACCCCGGCGCTGCAGGACTTCAAGCTCGACCCGATCAAGACAGTACCAGTTCGTGTACCGAATATCCGGCTCCCCAATGGTCTTGAACAACCCGTTGAGCTTCCCTCTGGCATGACCGTGCCGGCCATGCTGGCCTTCACCATCAACGCGCCGCTGCGCTCGCTCTATGCACTGGCTCTGCCAGACACCACGACACTTGCACATCTCCAGGTGCGCTACCAACCTGACGCAATGGCCAAGCTCAACGCCAGCAGCTTCTCGGCAACGCTCGAAGGAGTCATCTATGTACAACCACGCTGACAGGCGTCGGCCGACGCCTTTCTGGCCAATTTTTCTCGGCCTACTCGTCGGATGGACGCTTCCGCTTGCAGTATCGGCCGAGTCAAGCAATCTGGCAGTCGCGCCAGCCCCGCCACCTGCGCCTCCGGCGCATCTCGTCCGAGAACTGCTCGAACAGGATGCGCGTCGAGCTTTGCTGAATGAACAGATGGCCGACATATCGAAGTCTGGTAGCGCCAGGTCGCCGTCGTCGACAACTCTGCCAGAAATGGCGCGTGCGAACGGTCCGGACGAACCAATCGAGGCACCAGCCAAACCGACCACGCCAGCAACCGTTACGCGATTGAAGGCCATCGTCGGTGTCGACGGAAAGCTGTCCGCCATCGTGGAAGTTGACGGCCGCAAAGTCGTATACCGCACCGGCCAGGCGCTTCCCGCTGGTGGCGACGATGACGGTCTGCGGCTCGTTCGCATTGCAGCCCCATGCGTCGAGTTGGCTGACCCGAGGCATGGGCCCGAGGCCCGCCTATCGGCCTGCTTGAACGAAGGGCATCCATGAAACACTTGCTCAACTTGATCCGCCGGCTTCCTACACGAGCTCTGGCTTCAGCGGCCCCCTCTTTGCCCGACACTTCCCCCGCGCACATAGACACTGATCCCGCAGATCCCGACACGCGACCTCTGGATGAGCCGCGAGCGGACCTTGCCTCCATGAAAGACATCGCCGAGCTGCAACCGAGCTTTCGAGCGCTAAAGGTTGATTGGGTCGGCCCTGACGCGGCTATCACGGCATCGGTGGCCGAGCTCGAAGGAGATCGGTACGCCGTCTTCGTAAAGCGCGGCCAGCTGGATACCGATATCTTTCGCGCCGTCCAGGCTCGTGCACGCGAGGCTGACAGGAAGCATCTAGGCGTACCCATCTACACAGTGGCCCCCGTCGTGCTCCTCACGTTGGTACGCGAGCGAATCGGCGCCAAGGACCTCGTCGGACTTGCATCGAATACAGGGGGCCGCTCCGCTGTTCGCACTGGCTTTCACGATCTCGTCGCTTGGGCTGTCCGCAACGGCGCGAGTGATCTCCACCTGAACATCGACCTCTACTCACCTGTTTCGAAGGTCAGCGCGACCATCGACGGGCAGTATGTCACGCCAGCCCACCTCATCATGCCGACCGAGCGTTTGCATGAGATGGCGCGCGTGGCCTGGCAGGATGTCACTGGCGGGAACGGAAGTGTGTTTGATACCAAGCGCGAGCAGCAAGGTCGCATGTACGAAGTCATCGATGACCGGAATTACATGCTTCGATGGGGCTCATTCGTCGCCGATACTGGCCCATCAATCACCCTCCGCGCGCTTGACCTCGATGCCAAAGTGGAATCAGTCGACCTGGCCAGACTGGGGTACCTGCCGTCACAGGTGGAGCAACTCGAACGGGCCCTGCAGAGCAAGGGTGGAGCGGTGATCTTGGGCGGGGTTCCCGGTTCCGGCAAGACCACGACTATCGGCGAGCTAATTTCACGCTTGCCTGAAACCCGCAAAATCATGTCCATGGAGGACCCCGTAGAGAAGCGCCTTCGTGGTGCTTTGCAAGCCAGCCTGTCACGCAGCCATAGTGACTCTGATCAGGAAGCATTCCAATCCAAGTTGATGGCGCTGAAACGCGCCGCTGCAAGCGATGTGCTGCTCGGCGAGATTCGAGACAAACTCACCGGCGCGGCATTTCAGGACATAGTGCAATCGGGCGCGAACTGCTACACGACAACGCACGTAGGCAGTGCCTTGGGTATCCCTCAGCGCCTTGCTTCCGTACAGATCGGCATTCCTTGGGATGTTTTGGGTTCACCGCGGATCTTGAAACTACTCGGCTATCAGACTTTGATGCCTGTGCTGTGTCATTGCGCATTGCCGGCAGAGAGTCTGTTGGAAGGTTCGCCCGACGCAATCGGCGTGCATCGCTCGGGAGAGTGGTGGAAAACCTATCTCGACCGCATCGAACGTCTATACCACATCGCGCCGCAAGCCATTCGCGTACGTAACAGCCAAGGGTGTGAGCAATGCCGGCGCAAAGGTATTCCCGAACTTTTCGGCTACGCAGGGCGCACGGTGGTCGCCGAGATCTTTGAGCCTGGCGTCGACCCTGAGGCGCTGCGTGCCATCAATGACGGAAACGAACTTCGCCTACATCAAGTCTTCGCGTCGCACAGGGTTGCGCCCTTTGACGCTCCGGACATGGATGGCAAGACCGCCATGGAGTGCGCCGTTTACAAGATGAGCCAGGGCGCCATCGATCCGCGCGACATTGAACCGCACTTCGTTGCGTTCGCCTCGTTGGACAAGGAAAAGTCAAAGTGAAACCGATCTTCGACAGATGGCGAGTCAAGTGGGCGGCCAATCAGTTCGCCAAGCATCGTGACGACTGGTACGAATACTTGGCGGATATGATCGCCGACAGTGCGGGGAATCGGTCCATTCGCGACATCTTTGAGGCGGACGCGCGACGCTACGGCCCCCATTCCGCCAGAGGTATCTTGTCGGCGCACTGGGCGCACGGCATTGGCGACAGCGGCGATCTTGGGCAGGCGACCATTGGAACACTGCCCCGCCGCGAAGTCGCGGAGCTGGCGGCGCTGCAGCGGCGCGGCCAAGCGGTATTCGCAGACGGGCTGCGCGACATGGCCGCCATCGTGCGCCTGTCGAAGCGGCTGAAGGACATCCTCAAATGGACCTTGATGGCAGGCGTTGTATCCGCGCTCGTGCTCTGGCTCGTCGTGATGGTCGCCGTTCCCTACATCTCTGCCCCCGAACTCCGTGACGCATTCCCGGACATGCCCGCTAGCTATTACGGGCCCTATGCGCGCACATTCTTTGGCCTCGCGGAATGGATCCGCGACAGGGGCGTTGTTGTCTGGCTCGTGTCCATCGGCGCCGTCGCTCTATTGATAGTTTCCTTTCCACACTTCGACGGCCGTCTCCGGCGTTGGCTGGATACTTGGGGACCCTATCGTCTCTATCGCGATATACAGGCCGTCTCTGTGGTGAGTTCCGTGGCCACGTCCGTCAAACAGCGCGCCGGCATCACGATTCCGATTCGGGACGCTCTGGATGCTCAACGGTCCGGGGCTTCCCGCTGGCTAGGGACGCGCATTCAGGCGATGGTCGCGCGCCTCGACGATGATGGCGCCGGAGCATCGATCTTTAACGTAGGCATCTTCGATCGCGAGACATACTGGTACCTCGAAGACTTGACTGGCTCGCTCGGCCTAGATGTCGCACTTCAGAAGACGCGCATGCGGCTGGAGACATCCATGCTCAAGCGAATCGAGCACCGCGCCCTCATCATTCGGTGGGTCCTGCTGATCGTATCTGTACTTTCGCTAATGGGTATTCTCGCTTGGCACTACGCGGTCATCTTTGATCTGCGCAACGCGATGATGCTCGCAAACTTCTGACTCTTCATCTCATCCCGTCTTGAGACCCCGCACTTCCGGGGTCTTTCTCATTCTGCGGCCATGTCGCCGCCATAGGAGCTTTCAATGGGCAATATCGCCTCCGTTCAAACCGCTGCTGTCTCAGCATCCCGCTGCCGCGTGCGGTTCCGACCTGCCTGGCGGCTCAACAGAACTGATCCCCTCCACCACCAACGTGGGCAGTTCAGCCTGATTGAAGTCGGCATCGTGGCTGGGCTAATGATCCTGGCGGTTGTATTCGGCGTGCCGGCCTTTCAAGGGATCCTGACCGAAATGCGCGTACCTTCGGCGGCTGGAGAGCTGCAGCGCTTCATGGCGCGCACGCGCGTGCTCGGCGAAGGTGACAACGTTACTCCCTACGCCAACCTGACGACGGCCGACAACCTCGTGCCGGCGCTGCGGGGGTCCTCCACCTTCAAGGTGTCCGACACGACGGTTGCCCATCGGTTGGGCGGGTCCGGCGTCGGAACGAACGGAACCATTTCCCTCGAGCCTGCAGCGCTGGGCGGAGGCGCGATGGGAAGCGCATTCTCCATCACGCTCACAAATGTCAACATGAAGGCTTGCCCGACCTTGGCGTCCACGCTTAACGCGGTGGCAGAAACGATTTCCGTCAACGGGACAGTCGCCAAAGCGCTCGGCACCAATAACGCGGCCGGCGCATACGATCCTGCAATCGCAGAGGGCCTCTGCGAGAAGGGCGACTCCAATACCTTCGTCTTCGCGAGCCGCTAGGGCATCCTCACCAACCCATGGCCGGGTCCACACCTGCGCTCGCCTTCGCACAAGGGCCGAGCCGCACTCTTACGAGGATACGTCTTGATCGCTTTTCTCTTTACCCTCCTTGTCGGGATCCTAGCTGCCGTCCTCGCCTCGGGGCAGTACCGGGACGCGGTGGACGACAGCGCCGCGGCGAGTACTGGTCGATACCTTCTGCAAGTGCGCGGCGCCGTGGTCGACTTGCAGGTTAAGTATCAAGCCTGGCTGGGCGATGGAAGCGGCGCCGCCCCCCCCAACGACACGCCCATACCGGAGGGCCTAGCCTGGCAATCGGTCGCCGGTGTTCAAGTTGCGCGGGGCAGCGTATCGGACCTAGTCGATTTGGGGCTCTTGTCCAGCAATACGCCCCGATACCCGCTCTTGGGTGACGCAGTACGGTTTGTCCTAGTCCGCCAAGGTACCTGCCCGAGTGCAGAATGTCGCACTACCGCCTTTGTCTACACCTGCCACCCGATCAATGGGGAGCGGAGCCGTCGTCAGCCAGGGCAATGTACGAATCCTACGGGTGATCGGGCCAAGTTTTCATCGGCGCTCTTAGCCAAGGTGTTGATGTCGGCCGACGGCTACGGCGGACACGACGCACAGGGTGGGCCCAATGTCGTCGGTCCATTGATGAACGCCCCAAAGGCCTGGTTCGACTTCGGCACAGAGCGTGGCCATGCGGTGCTTGCTGCAGGACTCGACGCGACGCCATTCGGACAGTTTGTTCGACACGGAGAAACTAGGCCCGTCACCCTGCACAATACGCTGACCGTTGACCAAACGATCCAGTCGAACACGGGCCTCTTGTTGAACACTGCGATCGTTCCCGGTACCGCTTGCTCCCCGGAAGGGCTTTACGCCTCCACGCCTGACAAGACCCTTGCTGTTTGTCTGGAGGGAGCCTGGTTCGCCGCTACCAGCCATATGGTCACCGGCGTGTATGGCGATCTACCCAATAACGCCACAATCCCCGCACTTGCGTGTCCGACGGGGCTCATCGCGTGGCGGTATGTCGCCATGCAGGACTCAGATCTGACGGTGACAGGCAGCGACATCAATGTGGCGGGTGATGTCAGCGGAACGATTCAGGGCTCCGGCTCGGTGAACGCCGCTGGTTCCGTCTCAGTCAACGGCTCGTTCACCGGAACATTTCAGAACGCTGGTTCTAGCTACGTGCGCGTCACCCAGAACGTCTCTGTCGTGGATGACCGCATTGCGATCACACCGGCAGGCCCGAATGCCCGGGCCGCCGTTATCCAGGGCTGCAAGAGCTAGCCCTTCCAGAATGGAGGTTTCCATCATGCTCCGCTTCTCCAAGCGCCAGGGCAGGCGCCGGCTCGCCCTCGCGGGCGTCCTTCTCCCTCTCGCGTCGCCGTTCGCATCCCCGACCACCAACCAGGCCGACGTGCAGCTGCAGACCGACCTGAGCCACATGGTGATTCGTGTGGACCAGGCCGATCCGTTGCCCCCCGGTGGTTGCACGGCTGGCCATGCTTGGCACCCCACGTTTGGCGGCTGCCGGCGCCAGGAGACGCGTTCGGAGGTAGCCCAATGTGCAGCCGGCTGGACCGGGTCCAAAGTCCGGTACCGAACTGCATATGTCTTGCAGGCCAACGCTGCTGATGTCGCCTACGGCGAATGGGGGCCTTGGCAAGAAAGTTGCAGTCCGCCCCGTCGGGCGGGAGTGGTCGATACCGTCATCGCGAAGGCGCGGGGGAAACAGAACGGAGAGTGGTCAAACTCCAGCAATCTGTCGGGCAATATCAAGAAGCAAATGCAGGTCAACTACGGCACCATGTTCGGCGTCACGGTCTATCGACCGAACGCGACCTTGAACTGCATCTACGCATCCGGGTCGACCTCCAGTAGCGGCGAAAGCTCCAACCGTATCTGGTTTGGTCGGCTTCTCTCGCCAGGCCAGTCCATCGACAAGGGAAGTGCGGGCCATTGTCGGCTCTCGAGCGGTGGCCGGGTCGCTGAGGTCTATGGCAGCTGCGACAGCACCTCAGGCGGCGACAGCGATTCATGCCGACGCGCCACGCGCACTGTTCGCATCACCGCCACGAGTGATTGCAAGGTGAACGCGGAAGTGCGTGAGGGCAGTCGTCTAATCGGCACGCCCAGCTACAGCCTCTGCTGAAGGGACTCCAATGATGTTCAAATTTGCCAGACAACTAGCTGCCTTTTTCGTGTTGTCCGTGGTCGGGCCTTCTCCCGTCATGGCGGCCGGCCTTGGCATACAACCGCCGCCGTCGAGTCAGCCATCCCTGCTGACCGGCGATGTACGTCTTGCTTGCGAGGCCATCCTGTGCCTGTCAGGCAGCCAGCGCCCGGCGGAATGTGACCCCGCACTGTCGCATTTCTTCGGCATCAAGAAGCGCAAGCTATCCGACACGCTCGATGCTCGCCTGGATTTCCTCAGCCTTTGTCCCGCTGCTGGCGACTCAGCCGAGATGGGCTCGCTGGTGAGAGCGTTGGCGCGCGGTGCAGGGAGGTGCGATGCAAAGACCCTGAACCAAACCCTGCGCCACTACATTGGACAGGGCGGTGATGCCGGCTACGACGACGTCGTCATCTCCGACCGAATGCCTACGTACTGCTCCGCATATATCTTGCACACGTACACCGACCTGCGCGGCCAACTCCCACGCTATGTTGGCACACCCAAGGAAGACGGATTCTGGAGCGAAGCCAAAGACTATGCGGCCGCTCTTGCTCGCTACAAGCGCGAGCAGGCCGCCAAGAAGGCCCGGCGGGAAAACTACGGTGGAGGAGACAACTAAACATGGATCTCCCGGCTGTCGACTTCCCCACTCTGGCCCGACGCTGCGCGCCCGATGTTCACATCACCACCCTTGCAGCCGTGGTGCGTCATGAATCCGCCTTCAACCCTTTGGTGATCGGCGTTAACAGCAAGCCCCACCGTAGCATTCGCCCTTCATCGCGCGCAGAGGCTGTCCAAGAGGTACGCAAGCTGATCGACAAAGGGATCAACTTTGACGTTGGCTATGGCCAAATCAACGTACGCAATTGGAAATGGCTGGGCGTGACCGCTGAAACGATCTTCGACCCATGCGTGAATTTGGCGTCGGCGCAGCGGGTCTTAGTCGCCTGCTATGAACGGGCCGCGAAACAAGCCGGGCCAGGTCAACGGGCACTTTACGCTGCCTTCAGCTGCTACAACACCGGCAACCTCACCGATGGCTTTAGAAACGGCTATGTGGGCAAAGTTTTGGCCGGCGCGGGCCTCGCCGTCCCGGCAATCGGCCAAGACTCACGCGGTATGCCTCCACAGGCCGATTCAGGATCCGGTCCAAAGGACGCAACGCGGCCCCCGCGTACGGACGCATTTGTGCAACCACGGCCAGACATCTTTGCGAATACCCGCCGAGGTGCCTTCGAAAGATCAAAGTCCGCTGTCTTTGGCAGCCCAATCGCGAGACCGGAACCTGGCTCGCGCAAGTAGCTGCGGCATGTTTAGCCGCTAAACACCCCCCCTTTTTCTTTTTGGCCAATGCCGACCGCGGCCGCGCGCTGGTCGGCGCTCGCCTATGGAGTTTGAAATGCAATTCACCGCACGCAACATTCCGCGCAGGCTGTCCTTTATCGCCAATCTGATGATCGCCACCCTGCTGCTCGTACAGCCGGAGCTGGCTATGGCGCAGTTCGAGAAGGTCACTTCCGGGCTCGACACTTTCAAAGCATGGCTCTGGCTGATCATTCCGGTCGCTGCCTTGTGCATTGCAGGGATACTCGGCTTGCTCTATTCGGCCGAAGTCATTCGCAAAGACACGTTGATCCAGTGGGGCGGCGGTGTTGTTTTTGCTGGCGCCATCGCCGGCGGAATCATTAAGCTCTTCTTCTGAGCATGGCCAGCCCGCCCAAAGCTGGGCGCCCCGCGCCGGCGGTGGCGGCGCCCAGCCAGAAATCGGCCGTCCCGCCCAATCAGTACCCCCTCTTCAAGGGCGCCACCCGTATAGCGACCATCAAAGGTGGCGTGCCGACCCGGGCGTTCATGGGCCTGGTCTTCGTCACGGTAGTGATCGCTATGTTCACCCTTTGGGGATGGCTGTTGGGTCCGGTGCTCTATCCCGTCCTGGCCGTACTCAGCCGCAATGACGACCGCGCGTTCTGGATTTGGGAACTCTGGCTTCGAACAAAGTTTTTTGCCCGGAACAAGCGCTTCTGGGGCGCAGTCTCGCTCACCCCGACCCCACACAGCAAGCGCCGGCCATGGTGCCGGCAGCCCGGAGGCCACAAGCAATGACCGAACACGCACCAGCACCGCCCGCTCACGAACCGGCCGTCAGCCAATATGTGCCATTTTCGCACCACGTCACCGAGTCGATCATTGCGACCCGAGATTGGGAGTATCTGTCCACGTGGCGTATCGATGGCCGTACCTTCCAAGGCTACTCCGACAGCGAGCTCCAGCAGTGGATCGAGGAGCTGAACAACGTCATCCGTGGTTGGCCGACTGGCTTTGGATTGTGGACTCACCTCGTACGGCGGCGCGTGTCTGAATACCCTGATAGTGAGTATCCGGACGCGTTTTCCCGTGCCCATGACGCCGCGTACCGAAAGCTCTTCGACGGAAAACCGCCGATGATCAATGAGATGTACCTCACGGTCATCACGCGCCCGCAGATTGACCCTGCCCTGCGCTTGCTCTCGAAGTTCGAGCGCCGCACCGCCCGAGAGGCACTCGCCTGGCAGACGCAAGCGATCGAGCAACTCGACGATATCAACCGCAAGCTGGGCTCGACGCTCAAGCGCTACGGACCGGAGTTGCTCACCATCGTGGAGAGATCAGTGCCGTCGAATGACACTGGCGGCCAGCGCGTCGGGCATTTCTCCGAGCCCGCAGAATTCTTCGGGTTTCTGCTCAACGGAAGGATGTCGCCTGTTCCGGTCGTGGATGCTCGCCTCTACAACTACCTGGCCATCGGCCGCCAGTTCTTCTCCACCCACGGCGAACAGGGCGAAATGCGCGGCCCTGACTGGACGCGGCGCTATGTCATGTTGGAGGTCCGCGAATACTGCAACAACACGAAGCCCGGACATCTGAACTGCCTGCTGAATCAGCCTCACGAATTTGTGCTGTCGCAATCTTTCGGAGCTATGTCCAAGGCCGACGGGCTCAAGGCACTTTCGCGTCAGATTAAATGGCTGGAGGACTCTGGAGACTATTCCACCTCGCAAATCGACGACCTGAAGCGGGCCCGCGACGATCTCTCGGCGGGCAAGTTCGTCATGGGTGATCATCACGCCACACTGCAGATCTTCGGCGACAACAGTGAGCGGACGTTGCGTGCCGCAGCCGAAATCAGCGGTGCTCTCGCGAGCTGCGAGGTCGTTGCCCGCCTTGTCGACCGCGCGTTGATTGCCGCCTGGGCTGCCCAGCTTCCGGGAAACTGGAAATGGCGCCCGCGGCCATGCCCCATAACGTCTCTCAATTTCCTCTGCTTCGCATCGATGCACAACTATCTCTTTGGGAAGCCCGCCGGCAACCCGTGGGGACCGGCCGTGACGATGCTAAAGACCACAGGGGGCACACCGTACTACATGAATTTTCACGCCTCTCTCGATGACACCGACGAGACAGGCAAGCGCAGGCTGGGCAACACGTCACTTCTCGGGCAATCTGGCACGGGGAAGACAGTCAATCTCGGACACTTTGTCTCGCAGGCTCGCAAGTTCTCGTATACCGGCGCGATCTTTGACCACCTACGTGGCATGCAGGTGCTCGTCATGCAGCTGGGCGGGAAGTACTTCGCTATGCAACTGGGCGCTCCTACCGGCTGGAACTATCTGCAGCTGGAGCCTACGAAGGGGAACGTCACCTTCATGGCAACGTTCACCAAACTTCTCGCGGCCAACGGCAACGAGCCGGCTTCGATGGCCGAGCAGAAACAAATCGAGACGGCGGTGAGAAGGCTGGTTGAGTTCATCGACCGCCCTCAACGACGACTCTCAACACTGCTCCAATTCTTGCCCGCTGCGCCATCGGAGGGCATTTCGCTCAGCTTGCGCGAGCGCCTCGAGCGCTGGTGCGCGGGCCGGGAGAATGGCTGGCTTTTCGACAATCCAACAGACGAACTCGACTTGTCCGTGACCGACCTGTTCGGCTTCGACCTGACGGAGTTCTTGGATAAAGAGGAAATTCGAGACGCTGCGATCACATACCTGTTGTATCGAACGGAGCAGATGATTGACGGGCGTCGCTTCGCATACTTCTTCGACGAGGTCCAGCATCCGCTGAAAGTGCCCTATTTTCAGGAGTTCATGCAGAACAAGAGCCGGACGATACGCAAGCAGAATGGTGTCTTCGTCTTTGCGACCCAGGAACCCGAAGCCATCAGCGGCAACCCGGTTGGCCGGTCGATGATCCAGCAGTCGGCTACGCAAATCTACCTTCCTAACCCGAAGGCGTCGGCCGATGAATACATCAACGATTTCAAGCTTACGCCGGCCGAATTCAAGCTCGTCAAAGAGCTTGGCGAATTCAGCCGACAGTTCTTGATCAAGCAGGGAGACTCAACGGTCACGGCGGAACTTGATCTTTCAACATGCCCCGATTCGCTTCTCGTTTTCTCGGGCTCCCCCGATATGGCGGAACTCGCTGAAGAGGCCGTTGCGAAATATGGGAGCGATCCTGAACAGTGGCTTCCCCATTACCTCAAGCTCGCCCGAGAGGCGACAAGGAGTTAAATATGTTCACAGTCAACGCGCTCTGCCGCCGCCATGTCGCCAGCGCTCTTGCCCTCACCCTGCTCCTCAACGCGACCATGCCCGTGCAAGCGAGCGGCATACCTGTCGTTGACGGCGCCAGCATCGCTGATCGTGCGATCAAGCATGCGGCGACGATGGGCAAGTTCATCGAGCAGATCGAAGTGCTGCGCAATCAACTCGAGAGCCAGCGCCGCCAGTTGGAGTCGCTGACGGGCACACGAAATCTTGGCGAGATCTTGAACAACCCCTCCATACGGGCGCTGCTTCCCGACGATGCGCGCTCCGTATTGCGCGGCGCCGAAGGTGGAGATCTCCAGGATATTCTGAAGCGGCTTGAAGTCGAAGAACGGCTCACTGGCAACTACGAGACGGATCGCCGCAATCTGGATACCCGCGCGGCGCAGTTCAAATTGCGAAGCCAGGCTTTGATGGAACAGACGCAGGAGGCCATGACAGCGCGAATGGAGCAAGTCAGCCAGCTGCAGGCACAGATCAACCAAACACAGGATCCGAAGGCCATCGCCGACTTGCAAGCTCGCCTTTTGGTCGAGCAGGCCAATATTCAGGCAGACCAAACGCGCGCAGATATGCTTACGCGTCAACTTGCGGCCGAGCAAGCCTTAATGCAGGCGCAAGCGGACAAGTTGGCGGCCACCTCGTTCAGTATCGACGCGATTCGCGCGCCGCTGCCAGGAGCACGATGATGGCCACGGGCGCAGTGACTCTTGTCAGCCTTGGAGAGATTGCCAACTGGATCGACCAATCGGTGACGACGATGCTGACAGACGTCATTACGCCGATGGTGGCCTCGATCACCGAGAAGATTCTGCCTGTCGTGGCTCTCGGCCTCTCCATCGCGCTGATCTGGTATGGTTGGGCGATGATGTCGGGGGCAATCCAGACGCCGGTTCTCGCTGCCGCTCGACGCATTGTCAAGATCGGCGTCATCGTCGGCATAGCGGGGAGCGGCGGCCTCTACCAGCAGCAGATCGCTGGCGCCATGTTGGCTCTTCCAAGTGCCGTGGCTCAGGTCTTCACCGGAACAACGAAGACCCCATCGCAGATAATGGATGAGGCAGCCAATACGGGCGCGGAGATCGGCACTCGTGTCCAGGACCGTGCACCCGACGGCATCTCGAACATTGGCAGAGCGTTCGTCTTTGTTGTCGTCTCAATCATCATTACGGTTATCTCAGCCATCATGAGCGCGGCAGGCATGATGGTCCTCATCACTGTAAAGACGGGCATGGGCCTGGTCGTCGTCCTCGGGCCGATCTGTATCCTCGCCCTGCTGTTTGACCGAATGGAATATCTGTTTGTGGGGTGGCTCAGGCAAGCTCTGTATTACGCCATATACGGAGGACTGTTCATGGTCGTCTTCATGTTCATCATGGGCATGTTCGGCATGCTGCAGCAAGGGCTACTGGACCTTAGCAAAACGGATCAGATCAACATATTTTCCATGCTGACGGCGATTGTGTTTTTCATGATTTGCTCAAAGTTCATCCTCGATCAGGTGTCTACCGTGACAAGCACGATTACTGGTGGTAGGGGCGGCGGATTTAGCATTCCCTTCCTTGGCAGAATCGGCTAAGATCTATCGAAACAAACACATACAATGTTTCCTGCACAGAACGCCGCCGGAGCGCTACTCATGGCACCAATCACGCCTTTTGGTAAACCACTCTCCCAGAGCCCCTTGATGGGCTCGGAAACGTTGCCGCCGTCGGCCACGACGACCGGCGCGGAAAAGCCGATCTCGGCGTTTCAATGGGTCAGCGTTCTCCGTGCAACCTGGACCTGGATTCTTCGCCCGCTCTGGTACGTCTGCTTCAAATGGCCGGCGCAGCTGTTGTTTGTGGGATTGGCGCCGAGGTCTGTTTCACGCGCCGATGAAGAGCGTCGCAGGGACGATGACGAATGGTGGGCGCAACGGCAGCATGAAGAATTGAACGCTGCGTGGCAGCGCAGTAAGCGCGATTAGCCGCAGCGATCCCTCTTTCCCTCCTTTCAAGGCACAGCGTTCGCTGTGCCTTTCTCTTTCTAGCTAGCTCCTAGTCTAGATTTCCTGATCTCCCCCCCCTTTTTTACCTCCCCGGAGAACCGATGAAGCACGCCTCTTTGGCCGCGCTTGCCGCGGCTTGCCCTTTGTCGTCTGCACGAACCCTGCTGCGTATCACCACCTCCAAACCGCCTGCGGGAAATCGCCATGGCAACTGACGATCCCAAGCAGTCAATCCAGCAGGAGCTCGAGCGAAACCGCGGCCTTGAACGTGATCTTCTAACTGAATTGCTGAATTCACGGCGAACGGCATGGCGGGTGAGCATGGCCGGCATGCTTATCACGCTCGCTGCCATCGCGACGATGGCGAAAGTCCTATATCTCTATGAGCCACCCCCAGCCGTCGTCGTTCGTGTGAACGATGCGACCGGCGAGGTCGAACAGGTCAGTCGCCTCGACGGCGAGCAGGTGGAAAGCTATGGCGAGCGGACCGACAAAGCAAACATCTTTCAGTATGTCTTGGCTTGCGAAAGCTACGACTGGAATATTCAACAGAATATTTACGACCGCTGCGGGCTGTTCAGCGCTCCCGATGTCCAGCGCGCCTACTACGCCAAGTTCGAAGACGATCCTAAGTCTGGCTATGAAGCGCTCGACACTCGCTATGGCAAACACACCCGCGTTGTGGTCAACGTGCGCAGCATTACTTTGGGCCCCAACAACACGGCGACCGTCCGCTTCACCCAGCACCTAGACGGCGCGAGCCACTCAGCCGCGCCCGAGTATCTCCTCGCCACGCTCGGCTTCCGATACGTGAAGTCACCGGTAAAGGAGAAAGATGGGTGGCAAAACCCCCTCGGATTCCAAGTCGTCTCCTACACCACTGACGTCGAAAACTTGAGATAGAGACCATGAAGAAAGAACAGATCACCGAGCTCGCCAGCCGCCTCGAAAACGCCCATCGACTCTCCAATGCCGACCGTACGGCGCTTTTTCGGGACCTCGAACGCTACGCCAAGACGGACCTCTATGGCGCCGCACGGCTGGCCAAAGACCATCTCAACAAGGAGGCCAATCTCCGCCTGCCCACCGTTGTCGCCGCAGCCGATCGAATCGGCAAGCATTTTGAAGAGCGAATCCGACAGGCGCGTAGACCGGTGGAGCTTTACGGCGAGCAGGATCGTCAGATCCGCCAGCCCGAGGACGGTCGCGAATACCGAGGCCCTGTCGTGGGAACGACACCCAATTGCCTGATTCAGCTTGATAAAGATTCAGGCGACCTTATCGTTCATGCCCGCAATACCCTGAATCGGTCTTTCGAACTGTCGGGCAACGAAGAGTCGCTCGCGATCAGCTATCCCTTCAAGGCAGTGGGCGGCGTGGGCCTGGTGCGGGATGCCGATCACGACAAGCAGGCCGACATGGATCTGCAGCACGCCCACCACCGCACCAAAGAGCAACATCATTTCATGGAACGCGGCCAATGAAGATACGCGTCAAGTGCGCCATGACAATGGCGCTCGCGGTCTTGCTCAGCACGACCACGCCGCCGGCCTGGTCGCTGGATCGGCCGGCGTTCTCTCCCAAGGACCAGCGAATTCGGTGGACCGCCTACGACCCGGCGGACGTCATCCAGGTTGACACCACACTGGGCGTAGCCACGCAAATTCAACTCAACGATGACGAGGACTACGTCACGCACGCCTTTGGTGATTCAGCCGCATATGCCTTTCAGCAGATTGGCAAGCACCTACTTCTGAAGCCGATAGTGGAGCAGGCCGACACCAACTTGCTCTACATCACAACCAAACGCAACTACTCGTTCCTTCTCAAGTACGCCAAGGAACGCAAAGGCCGGGAAGTGTTTCGCCTGGTGCTCCGCTACCCTGAGAGCGAGAAGGCAAAGGCCATGGCGCAGGAGGAAGAGGTACGTGTGCAGCGCGGGCTGGCGTCCGCCGACATGGCAATAAGTTGGGAGAACTACGCCATGAGCGGCGACACAGCCATCGGACCCGAGGCAGCCTGGGACGACGGGGCGCAGACATGGTTCCGATTCGCGCCCGGCCAGGACCTACCCACTGTCTACTTCGTTGATCCCGACGGTCAGGAGATCATCGCAAACCGCCATATGGAAGGTGAGCGCACTATCGTGCTACATCGCGTTGCCAGTCGCTGGCATTTGCGGCTGGGCAATATGGTCGTGGCCGTCCATAACGACACTCCCAAGGCCACGCGCACCCTCCCCTCTGGCACGATTTCGCCAACGGTAAAACGGGTCCTGCGACAGGAGCAGCGCCAATGAAGTTCTTTAAACGCCGACGCTCGGCCGGCAAGGCCGTCGATGCGGTGGCAGAGATTGAGAGCCGCCAGGCACATTTGGAAGAGCGAGGTCTGCCTGACCTTCATGGGTCGGCCAGGCCCGCGGCTCCCGGCGCCAAGGCCTTCTTCTATCTCCTGCTTTTTATGGCCATGATGATCCTCGGCACGCTGGCCTGGCGCTGGACGAACAGCGCCGACGCTCCGCAACCCGGGTCGCAGTCTGAGCCCCAGGCACGCATCGAGAATATTCTGCCCATGTGGAAGCCTAGAGAAAGCCCCGCCGCCGCGCCACCGCCCGCGCAAACGGTGGAGCCTCCGGCCGCTCCCGCGCCTGCGCCGAAACCCGCTAGTCGCCTTGGTGACCTCGTTGACGGCGTCGTGGAAGATCCCATCATCACGCGACGTCTGTCCAGTGGCCTTCAGGCAAAGAAGCAGGACGGCGAGGGTGGGGCAAGGGTGGAGGCTCGGGAGCAACCCACGCGAGCAAGCGATAGTGGCCCTATGGCTGAGCGGCTAACGCCCATGAAGCTGACCGCCGCTCGGGCAGCAGTATTACCCGATCGAGACATGCTTATCACCCAGGGCACCATGATCGATTGTGTTCAGGACACTATGCTCGTGAGCGCGCAAGCCGGAATGATTACCTGCTTCGCGCCTCACGACGTTCGATCGACCAGCGGCCGAGTTGTGCTGATCGACGCAGGTACAAAGTTCGTGGGCTATCAGCAGGGTGTACTCGCGCAGGGACAGCCGCGCATTGGTGTTGTCTGGTCACGCCTGGAAACGCCTAACGGCGTGGTGATCCATCTGGATTCTCCCGGCACTGGGCCACTGGGCGAAGCTGGTTTGGACGGCCATATCGACACGCATTTCGGCGAACGATTTGGAGGCGCGGTTTTGGTCAGCCTCATTAGCGACTTCGGCGCGTGGGCGTCATCCAAAGGCAACGATAGCGGAGATTCGATTCGCTTCGACTCGACCGGCGATGCCGCCCAGGACGCCGTCAGCACAGTGCTTGACAACTCGATCAACATCCCGCCCACGCTCTATCGCAACCAAGGGGGCCGGATTGGCATCTACGTTGCCAGAGACCTGGATTTCAGTTCCGTCTACGCGCTGCGGCCTGTTGCCCGCTAGATCGCCCGCCGATCCCTAAAGTCCGTTGGTAGCCTGGCGCACCTGCCTCAGGTAATCGACATCATCTCGGATCCCCATGAAAGACTCTCACCAGGACGCCGCCTCGGCCGTGGTGGCAAGCGATGTTGCCCTGCGCCAACTGCTTCGCCCCATCGGCGCTTATATGGCCGACGATGCGGTACGCGAGATCGCCATTCCCCGGCCGGGCGTAATTCTTACCCGGCAACATGGTCGGTGGCAGCAGCACGGCGACCCGTCACTCTCCTTCGGCTATCTGGACGCTCTCGTGTCCGCCATGGCCAGCTACAACAACGTGAACTTCAGCCCCATCATGTCACTGCTGCTGCCGGACGGCGAGCGTGGCCAGGTCGCGAGGCCTCCCGCGGTCGTCGACGGTACGCTGTCGATAAACATCCGAAAGCACAGCAGCCTGGTCAAGAACCTGGACGAGCTACAGGCCGAGGGCGCGTTCGATAACTGGACGGATGTGAGCGGTGCCACCAGTAGCGGGGCGCCCTTGACTCCGGAAGACCAGCAGCTTCTGGCACTGAAGAACGAAGGCCGCATGCGGGAGTTTCTCGAGCTCGCAGTCAAGAGCTGCAGAAACATCATCGTGGCGGGCAAGACGGGGTCAGGCAAGACTACTTTCGCGCGTAGCCTTATCGAGTGCGTCCCTGTGTCGGAACGAATCCTGACAATCGAGGACGTTCACGAGCTTTTCCTGCCCAACCATCCGAATCGCGTTCACATGATCTACGGCACGGGCGCCGGGCGCATGTCGGCCACCGACTGCATTGCCGCTGCCATGCGCAGTTCGCCAGACCGAATTTTCCTATCTGAGCTGCGTGGGCCAGAGGCTTGGGACTATCTGAATGCGTTGAATACCGGGCACCCCGGCTCGGTCACGACGACCCACGCCAATAGCGCACGTGACACATACAGTCGCGTGGCGTTGCTGGTGAAGCAGTCGGCCGCCGGCAGCCAAATGGATCTCGACACCATACTGCGTTATCTGCACGCGACGCTGGACGTCGCCCTCTACTTCTCAGCCTACAAGCTGGTTGAGGTCTATTTCAACCCCGGGCACGGCGTTGCGCTATAGCCCTGCAAACATGGCTCGGAATGCCTACCAATCCGACCCTGGTTGTATCGCAGTTCTGCTCCCCTCCGGAGACCTCCATGACCAAAGCGAGCCGCCAGCGGGGCGCGCAGGAAGCGCGTACCCGTATGGCATACAAAATCATGCAAGAAGTGTACGAACGCGGCCAGGCCGACGGCCAGTCGCTCGACCAGATTCACCTGGCCATTCGCGCAGCCTATCCCTGGGGAGAGCGCCGGGCCTGGCCCTACAAGGCGTGGCTGTTGGCCAGGCGCGAATTCTATGAGCGGCACGGGCTGCCGCTTCGGCCGCGCGCCTCCATCGCCGAGTCCCTTCAGGAGGGAGGCGCGTGAGCGGCCCAGTCTGTACAGATCGTTTACCCGGTAAAAACATGCAGCAGCAAAAGGGGCGGCCATGAGCGTCGAAGCAACAAAATGGGCCAGGCTGGCCATGGTTGAGAAGTCTTCATCCAAACTCATCCTTTTGAACCTCGCCATGCTGGTGCGGTACGACGCCGAGGAATGGACCGTGTTTGCCTCGATCGAGTACCTGAGCAAGGTTACCCACCTGAACCGCAAGACGGTCATCGAGGCGCTCAGCCGCCTGCGCGAGCAGGGCGTCATTCAGGACACCGGACGCCGTGCTGGCGAAAACCGCAGCTGCATTGTCTATCGCTTGTGCCCTAATGCAGTGCCGCTGGTGAACCTGACCTCCGCGTCTGGTGTCAACGCAGGCAATGTCGCCGAGTCGCGGCAAGCAGGGCTGGACTTTCACAGAGTCGAGCCGTGCAGTGAGTCCGATGAGGACCCTGGCCACGAGCCCCAAGTGCCCGAGGCAGTCACGGCTCTGACGACAATGGGTGCGTCGATGCAAGATCGGGCCTCCGACAGCGCCGCGGTGGCCACCGCCGTGCGGCAGCAGCCTGCCGAGGCCGAACACGCATCCGCACCAGCGCAACGGCCCGGCCGGCGTCGGCATATCCAGTCTCCGGCCGCCGGAGCTGCGCCCACGCGGCTACCTGCGGGATGGACACTGCCGGAGCGATGGCGCGTTTGGACGGCGCGCGAACGCCCGCACTGGAATCCGGAGAAGATCGACGCGATGGCGGCGACTTTCGCTGCCTACATGCGTTCCCGACCAGGCGAAGCTGGTATGTCGTCCGATTGGTTCGAATCGTGGCGGCTTTGGGTCTTCCGGGAGTGGGAGGCCAAGGCCTCACGCGCGCCGTGGTATTCCACCTGGAGTGGCATTGTCGCCAAAGGCAGGAGCCTGGGGCTGAACGCCTCTCCCAACGAGCCGGAAGCCCACTTCAAGAGGCGCGTGTTTCAAGCTGCTGGCATGCCTCCGCCGCAGTGACGGTTATCCACAGCAAATACCGATTTAGGTACTGGTGCCTATTTCGGGCCTAGCCCGAAAAGTTCTCGAGCCCGGCCCAATTTTGGCATCAGCTAGGCCCGAAAACGGCTTGGCGCTAGTCCCAAAAACGGGACCCAATAGGTTGTAAAGGTTTTATAGGTCTGAGAGAGAGTCGAGCGCGAGGCGCCGGCCGCAAATTGAGCGCCGATCCGCCTACCCTTCGGTCGCTTCGCTCCCTTCGCCCCGCCGCCTGCGGCGTCGGCCTGAAACCCATAGGTTCAGTCCCCCTCCCCGTCGGCGCTGCGCGCCGCCGGGCGGGGGAAAGGTAGCCCCCCTGGGCGCTGGCACGCCTCTCGGCCCGCCGCGCCCTGCCGGCCAGCATCCTGCTTCGTGGCCCCGCGTCCGCCCTGCCCGGGTCTTTGCGATCCGGCTCGGCGTGACGTTCTGCTGCGCATCCGAGAGAAGGCGAGTCCCCATCCCGGCGGCAACAGCATCCGCCGGGTGGGGATGGATGGCCCCCAAAGCGCGGGGGCATGCTGCCCCCCTGGCCGGCCGCCTATCGTCGGCCGCGCTTCCGACCCCCCAGGGGAACCGCAGCGGTTCCCCCACGCCCGCAAGCGGGCGCGGCTCCCCCTTCCCCTCAACCCCGTCTGCAGCCCGGTGGCCCGGGCATTTCACCATGCAAAAAAGCGACTCTCCACCTGACGGCATGCCCCTGGACATCGTTCAGCGGCTAAACGCGCTTCAGCACGTCGAACAGCGCGCCAGGCTGCGTTGCCTCATGCCGCTCATCGATGAACTCGTGCGGGCCGGCGTGTCCCATGCCGCGATCGTTGACACTCTTGCCACCGACGGCATCGCCTTGACACCAAACGCGGTTCGCCAGGCGCTGTACCGGTGGCGCAAACGCCAACAAGTGCAGGCTGTCCGCCCACTTGCGCCGACGCCGACGTCGGGGCTCGCCACGCTAGCGCCGCCGCCAGCGCGGCCACAGGTCGCCGCTGGCGGCGGCATCACGAGCAAGGCTGACCTCGTCCGCCTGCGTACTTCCAATGAAATTGACCTCAACGCGCTGGCCGAAATCGGCCGGCAGAAATAGGAGTGATTCCCCATGAAAGAAACCTCTCTCGCCACCCCGGACGCACTGAAAATCGCCGTCCTCAATTATTCGGGCACCGTCGGCAAGACCACTGTCACTAGCCACGTACTCGCCCCGCGTACCCACGGCGCGGAGATCATCGCGGTGGAATCCACCAACGAAAGCGCGGCCGATTTGGGACTGGACGTCGAGCAGATGCGCGGCGGGCATTTCGGCCGCCTCTTTCGCAAGCTGCTGATGGCCGAGGCCGCCATCGTCGACGTGGGCGCGTCCAACATCGAAGACTTTCTGACCGAACTGGTCAAGTACGACCAGGCCCACCTCGAGATCGATTACTACGTGCTCCCGGTGATCCCGCTGGGCAAAGCGCAGCGCGAAACCATCAAAACGATCCAGGCCCTTGCCGAAATCGGCGTGCCCGCCGAGCGCGTGCGCGTGCTCTTCAATCGCGTCGATGCCGATGTGAAGGAAGAATTCGCCGCCATCTTCGGCTATGCCAGGCAAGCTGGTGGCTTCGTAGCCAACCCGGAGGCGGCAATCTTCGAAAACGAGGTGTTCGACCTCCTGGGTAACAAGCGCATCACCATCAAGGAGATTCTTTCGGACCAGCGGGACTACCGACAGGCTCTGCGGGAAGCGGCCCGCGACGACGTCAAGCTGATCGCGCACCTGAGCGACATGCACGCCCTGCAGTCGCTTGCCCGGCCCGTAGATCGCCAGCTCGACCGCGCCTTCAATGCGCTCTTCGCGTAAGAGGCCACGATGTCCGATGCACAGACTGCCGGGCCGTCTCCCAGCGCACCCGGCCGCAGCAAGGTGGAGCTGCTGTACCACGAAATCCTCCGGGAAAGCCACCAGCTTGTCGGGAGCATGGAGACGCTTATGCAGCGCCAGGAGGAAATCCAGCAGTCGCTGCAGGCGGCATCTTCCGCCATCCGTCAGGCAGGCCTGGCGGCCGCCAGCCAAGCGGCGGACCAGGCCACCCGTTCGATGTTGGAGGCAGGCAGGACCATTGCGCATGTCACTGCCGAACTGCGCGTGATTGGCCGCGTCGCCCAGTCTGCGGTGCCGGCCGCCGCTTGGCGCACGGGTTTGCTCTGCATGGCAAGCGCGTTCTGCGGATCCGCGCTCGGCGCAATGCTGATGCTGCTGTTCTGCCATCCCTGACCGACTATTCGGCCGGCGCTGCTCTGACGCGGGCGCTGGCGCCACATGCCACTTCGTGGCTCAACCGCAAGGAAACCCATGGCCCCCTATACTCGCCGGCGAATCATTCGCTTCGCCATTCTCGTCCTGCCCTTCTCTTGCTGGGTGCTGACCGCCAGGTTAATGTCGGGCATTCCTTTCAATCAGATAACGTGGCGGGTCCTGGCCAACTGGATCATTGCCACACCGTCCCATATCGCGCTGCTTGCTGCGCCTATCGTTGGGCTCGTTTTGGCAGTGAGTCTGGCCTTCGCCCTCAAGCGCCACTCGAAGAAGAAGGGTTTCGACGGGGCGGGATACAAGATCCACATACGCGGCACCAAGGTCGTCCCGATAAAGGAGCTGCGCAATCTCTGCACCGAACCGGGCGTGCAACAGGTCGATGTGGCAGGCGTGCCCATGCCCAGGAGCATTGAGAACCTACATATTTTGCTGAACGGCGCGACCGGCAGCGGTAAATCTGTCCTTCTGAGGAACCTGGTTCTCTCTGCATTAGGCCGCAGTGATCGCCTGGTCGCCGTCGATCCCAACGGAGACCTCTACAGCAAGTTCGGCCGCGACGCTGACGTCCTGCTCAATCCGTACGATCAGCGCACCGAAGGCTGGTCGTTCTTCAACGAGGTGCGTGCGGACTATGACTGGAAGCGCCTGGCACTGAATATTGTCCCGTTAGGCAAGGATGCCAATGCAGAAGAATGGAACGGTTACGCTCGGCTGCTACTGCGTGAAACTGCACGCAAGCTCTACGAGCTGGGCACGCCGTCCATTGACGAACTGTTTCGCTGGACGACCATCGCCTCGGACAAGGATCTACGCACGTTCCTGGCGGGCACGCTTGCGGAATCGCTGTTCGCAGGTTCGTCCGAAGCCAGCAAGGCGCTGAGCAGCGCCCGCTTTGTTCTGTCGAAGTATCTGGCGGAACACTGCTCCATGCCGACAGGCAAATTCAGCATCCGAGACTGGATGGAGAATGGCACGGGAAGCCTGTTCATTACCTGGCGCGAAGACATGAAGGAGGCGATGAAGCCTCTGATCTCGGCGTTCGTCGACGTATTCTGCTCCGCCCTCCTATCACTGCCCGAAGACCAGGCCCGCCGATGGTGGCTTGTCATCGACGAGCTCGGTTCGATGGAGAAGATGGCCAGTCTCGAAGACTTCCTGACCAAGGGGCGAAAAAACGGTGGCCGTGCTCTGGCTGGGCTGCAGTCTGTTTCACAGCTTGACGACATCTTCGGCGAGAAAATGTCGCAAACGCTGCGGGCTAGCTTCCGCTCGCTGGTGGTGCTTGGCGGCTCCAAGACCGACCCCGAAACGGCGGGGGAAATGTCCAAGGCCCTGGGCGAGCACGAGGTCGCGCGGCCTGAATATACGGACAGCCGAAATCCCGGCAGCGCACGCAGCACCAGCGAACGCATGGAGCGCAAGACCGAGCCCGTCGTGACTGCCGCCCAGATCCAAACCTTACCCGATCTCACGGGTTGGATCGCTTTCGCCGGTGACCGCCCCATAGCAAAGTTCAAACTCGAGCCTGTCAATTTCGCTATTCGAAATGCCCCCTTCGTCGAGGCCAAGCGGGCGGGCGCGCATGGCGCTGCGCACCCTGCAGCCATCGAACCTCAACCTTGGCGCCAGGTGGAACTGCCTGAAGATCCCACGATCGCCGCCTGAACGCGCCGCACGGGCTCCAGCCACCTGGCTGCCTTCTGATTTTGGAAGCGAAATGATCTCCCTCAAGACCATTCACCGCAGCGCCGCCACCAAGGCGTCGCACTACTATGCCGACCAGAAAGACGACTACTACAGCCGCGACGGTGCGGCCGCCCAGTGGCAAGGCAAGGCCGCCGAGGCATTGGGGCTGAGCGGCGTCGTGGATCCGGCCGACCTTCAACGGGCTCTACGCGGCGAATTCGGGCCAGACGTGAACCTTTCCCGGTCCATCCGACATGATGCCAAGGCTCGGGCCGCGCTCGACATGACGTTCTCCCCGCCCAAGAGCGTGAGCATTCAGTCTCTCGTCGGCAAGGATGGCTCCGTCATCGAGGCACATGATCGGGCGGTGAGCAAGGCGCTGGAATTCGTGGAAAAGGAGTTGGTGCGCGCCCGCCAGACCGAGAATGGCGTCACCACGATGGAGCGGAGCGGAAACGCCGCCATCGCCAAGTTCCGCCACGAGACCGCGCGCCCGACGGATGGGGCATACTCCGACCCCCAGCTTCACACCCACGCCCTCGTGCTGAACATCACCCAGCGCGCAGACGATTCCTGGACTGCCATGTCCAATGATGAAATCTATCGTCTGGTGTCGCTCGTACAGTCCATCTACTCGGCCGAGCTGGCCACCGAACTGGAGCGGGCTGGGCACGCCGTTCGATATGAAGGCAAGAGCTTCGAACTTGCAGACATTTCCCGTGAGCAGATTGAAGCCTACTCGAAGCGCTCCCAGGATATCAATGCCGAACTGGCCGCTGTCGGTGAAAGTCGCGTCACGGCTAGCCCGAAGCTCAAACAGACGATAGCGCTCAAGACGCGCCACAACAAGGCCCCTGAGATCACGCGCGAGGAGCTGCAGTCGGATTGGAGCCGGCAAGCCGCGGAGGTCGGCATTGACTTCGAGGCCAGCAAAGGTGAGCCACAGAAGATCAGGGAGTTGTCGGCCGAAGCCGCCGCCCTCATTGCTGACAATGCACTACGCTGGGCGATCAAGCACCACACCGAGCGGGAATCGGTGATCAATGGCCAGGAGTTGCTGCGGACGGCCATCGAGCGAGCCGCCGGCACCGGCATCAGGCTGGCAGATGTGAAGTCAGCCGTCAAACGCTCGCTCGACAAGGGCCACCTGGTGCTTGGAACGCTGGAATACCGGATGGCTCGGAGCCGCGATGGGGTCGCCTTGACCCGGGCAGGCTGGGTCAGCCAGCAGATGGAGAGCGGGTTGTCCAAGAAGCAGGCCGAGGCACGGGTGCGGCGCTCCATTGCCGCGGGCGAACTCGTGGCGAACGGCGCCAAGTACACCACGCAGAAGGCGCGGGAGCGGGAAAAGCGCATTCTGCAGATCGAGCGCGAGGGCCGCGATAGCGTCAGGCCCATTCTGCAGCCAGAGGCGGCCAAGGCTGCTCTGGCGGACCGCGGCCTAAAGCCTGGCCAGGAGGCCGCTGCCGAGCTTATTCTTACCACCGCCGACCGCTTTGTGGGTGTCCAGGGCCTGGCCGGTTCCGGCAAATCTCACATGCTGGCCCAAGTGAAAGAGACTGCCGAGGTGGCGGGCTACACCGTCAAGGCAGTCGCCTCCTACGGCAAACAGATCGAAGCACTACGTGAGCTGGGCATGGAAGCACGCACCGTCGCGTCCGTGCTGGAGGCCCGTCAGCGCGACCGCTTCAAATTGGACCCGAATACTGTCTTAGTGATTGATGAGTCGGGGGTCGTGCCGGCGCGGATCATGGAGCGGCTGATGCAGATGGCCGAGGCCGATGGTGCGCGCATTGTCATGCTGGGCGACACGGGCCAAACGAAGGCCATCGAGGCGGGGCGCCCCTTCCATCAATTGCAAACTGCCGGCATGGCCACTGCTCTGATGGGAGACATCATTCGCCAAAAAAAGGTCGAGCTGAAGGAGGCTGTGGAGCTCGCCGCTCAGGGGAATGCCTCTGCAGCCTTGGACGTGCTGGATGCGAAGCTGCAAGCGGTGCATGTCGTCAAAGACGACGTTGCGCGCTATGACAGGATCGCCACGGAGTACGCGGTGCTGACTGCCGACGAACGCCGGGAAACGCTGATCATCACCGGTACCAATGATTCTCGGAACGCGCTGAACGAAGTTGCCCACCAGAAGCTTGGCCTCGCCGGCCGCGGCTTCGAGTTCAACCTTCTCACCCGTCGGGACACTACGCAGGCCGAGCGGCGAGTGGCGAAGTATTACGTGCGCGACGACATCATCCAGCCAGAACGAACATACAAGATGGGGAACCTGCAGGAGGGCGAAATGTATCGGGTGGTCGGGCTCGTTGCCGGCAAGCCGAACGAGTTGGAGGTGGAGCACGTAGTGACCAAGGTTCGAACCACATTCAATCCTGCACGCGCCGCGAAGATTTCCGTCTACCAGCCCTTGTATGCGGAGCTTTCCGCCGGCGACTGGGTGCGCGTGACGCGCCACAACGCGTCGCTGGACCTGGCCAACGGCGCGCGCTTCGAGGTCATCGCGGTCACGCCCACGACGGTCACCATCGCCGGCGGCGGCCGACGTCTGGTGCTGGATGCAGCGACAGCCCCTTTGCACCTGGACCGCGCTTACGCCACGACAAGCCATAGTGCCCAAGGCTTGACCTGCGATCGTGCCTTAATCAACGCAGAGAGCTTCAGCCGGACCACCCAACGCGACGTGTACTACGTGGCCATCTCCCGGGCTCGCCACCAAACCGAGATCTTTACCAACAGCATCGATGAGCTCCGGGGTGTGGTGGACCGCCTCCAGGAGAAGAGCGCAGCGCTGGATATCGGGCTGGAAGCGACCCGGCCGTGGCGTCCAAAGGAGTATGCCGAGGAATCTCAGGAATTCGACCGCTGACGCCTCGTGTTTAGCTGCTAAACCGTCGCGTCAAAAACCGTCATCTGACACCGTGGATACGGGAAGACCCACACGGACGCCCGCTTTCGGCCAGGAGTGGACATCCACGGACTGAGAGTTCGCTTCTTCTAGCTGACTGACATGGCATGCGTCTGACCAAGTGTTAATTGAAGCGCTTGACCTGAGCTGCCGAGTAGTTCAGGCGACACTGTATTAGATCTGATCGACGTCGGGGTTCAAACGTGTGGCGCCAAATCCACGCCGTTCGATCCTACAACTTCGCTCAACATCAGTTCGCCACCCAAACGCTTTTTACTCGGGTGTACTCCTGCAATGCTTGCCCACCACTCGAACGACCGTACCCACTCAGCCCCATACCACCGAAAGGTGAACGGATATCGGTTGCCTTATACGCATTGATCCAGACCGTACCCGCGTTGAGCTTGCTCGCTACCCGATGAGCACGTTTCACATCACTGGTCCACACTGCGCCAGCCAGGCCAAAAGGCGTGTCATTTGCCAACGCGACAGCCTCGTCTTCGGAATCGAAGGGTAGCGACACCATGACCGGTCCAAACACTTCCGTGTGCGCGATCGTCGAATCGCGCGCCACACCCGTGAATATGGTCGGGGCCACGTATAGTCCGCGCGACGGTGTCATCCCTTCAGCCTGATGGCACTGCGCCCCGCCCTCGCGCCCTACGGCGATCATATTCAGGATATGGTCGAACTGTCGTCGATTGTTAATCGGACCAATTACTGTTTCGTCTTCTTCCGGAGCTCCGACGCTCAACTTGGACACCGCATCGAGCAGGCTTTTGACGACGCGCTGCTCTATCGTTCGATGCACAATCAGGCGCGAGGGTGCGACGCAGGTCTGCCCCGCACCCACAAACATCCCTCGGATGGTGGCGGCACACAGCTCATCGATGTTTGCGTCTGGGAAAACAATATTTGCGGATTTCCCGCCCAGTTCCAACAAACAAGGCTTGACCACGCTGGCTGCCGTGGCTGCGACCCTGGCACCAGTCTCTGGTGAGCCGACAAAGCCTACCTTCTGTACGAGCGGATGCTTAATGGCTGCTGTACCCATCGTATGTCCGTATCCCGCGAGCACGCAAACCAGCCCCTTCGGCAAACCAGCATCCTCGGCAAGCTTGATCATTGCGATTGCGGTCAACGGAGTGAGTTCAGAAGGCTTCAGAATGACAGCATTACCCGCAGCAAGGCTGGGTGCAACATGCCACGCCGCCATGAAAAGCGGCGAGTTCCATGGAACGATGTGCAACAGGACGCCCACAGGCTCGCGGAGCGTGTAATTCAAGAACTGATTCGGGACGGGAATGACTTCACCGTATATCTTGTCGCACCATCCTGCGTAGTACTGAAACATGTCGGCGACGCGATCAACTTGCGCGCGGCAGTCCCGGACGGGGCGAGCGGCCACAATCGCCTCCAATTTCGCCAGCCGCTCGAGATTTTCTCTTAGCGCAACGGAGACACGGAACAAGATCCTTGCGCGATAGTCAGCGGGCCGCGCCGACCAATCTGCCTGAGCGGTGGCCGCGACCTCGACGGCCCGATTGACGATCTCATCAGCTCCATCTTTGTATTGGAAGAGCGCATCTTCAGTCGCGGCGTCGAGAACATCTATCGTATCGCCATCACCGACGACGATGTCTCCTGCGATCAGCGACCCAACGCGCCCTTGATCATGAATATCCGACCATGCACCGAATTCGATTACGGCCTTGAGTCTCCTCCCGATCGTCATGTCATTCACTCCAACGTGATATTTGCCTTGTGGATAACGTCGCCCCACATCTTTGAATCGCGGTCAGCATGTGCCTTCATGTCCTCTGCCGAGCCACCTACTGGCGTAGCACCGATCTTCTTGAAGCCATCCACCACAAGGGGCGCCTTCAAGGCAATGTTGATCTCTTTATTGAGCCGATCAATAATTTCTTTCGGCGTTCCTTTTGGAACCACGATTCCTCCCCAGCCGGATACATCAAAATCGGCCACGCCTCCTTCCCCCATCGTCGGAATATTGGGGAATTCAGGCACCCTGGTCGGAGCGGTAATGGCGATAGCCTTGATCTTTCCAGCCTGCACCAGTGGAGCCGACGACGTGGTGTTATCGAACATGATGTCCACCCGACCGGCAATCAGTTCGCTCAACCCAGCTGCGCTGCCGGTGAACGGTACGTGCGTCAGTGCGATTCCAGTGCGCTGCTTGAACAGCTCCGCGGACAGATGCCCCGTTGTACCTGCGCCAGACGAAGCGAAGAATGCGCCTTCCGGCTTTTTCTTCAAGTAGGTGATCAACTCTTCCATCGTGTTTGCCGGGTTACTGGCGGGAACAAGCAGGAAGTTGTATGTCTTGATAAATTCGGCCACGAAGTCGTAGTCGCGATCCACCTCGTAGGGAAGCTTCTTGTACAGAAACTTGTTGATCGCAAGCATCGTCGTTGGTGCGTATCCGATGGTGTACCCGTCCGCTTTCGCCCGAGCTACTGCCACCGCCCCAATGCTGCCGGATGCGCCCGGCCTGTTTTCTATGACTACGGCCTGCCCAAGCTGACTGCCGAGCTGTTGCCCCAATAAGCGCGACACTACGTCAGGCGATCCACCGGCCGCGGTAGGCACGATAAAAGTTATCGCGTGGTCGGGCCAAGCGGCATGGGCTGGTGCCGATGTCAACGACATTAGGGTGGCGGAGCTTAGAACGGCAAGAGCGCCAAAAACGGTGCGAAACATAACTTCCCCTTGAAGATGATATTGAGTGTGGGTGCGGATCACATCGTGCGCCCGCACGCTACAGCGGTTAATTCCTTGAGCCTGCCGGTTCGCCATGCAACATGTCGAATAGCCTCGAGTTATCCAAGCTCTTGTCGGTGGCCTGGTCGAAAGCCGTCTGAATGATTCGATAAGTCAGATTTCCGACCTCGGCATCAATGCCCATTTGCTTGGCCAAGCCCACCGCAATGCTGACGTCCTTGGCCATGAGCGCCAGAGAAAAGCCCGTGTAATAGGAGCCGGAGAGCACGGCTTGCTCCACCTTGTTCGCCGTCGAGCTATTTCGTCCACTGGACTGGTTGAAAATTTTGTTCATTGTGGCGGGGTCGAGGCCAAATTTTTGACCCGTGTGCAGCGCTTCGATAACCGCGATCCAGCCGATCGCCGAAATATAGTTGTTCAATGCCTTGACTGCGTGACCTGCACCGATGGGGCCGACGTGGGAGATCGAAGCACCCATTACATTGAGGATATCCATGGCGCCAGCCACTGCATCCTGTTCGCCGCCGACCATGATGGCCAACTCGCCCGTACGGGCCTTAACGAAGCCGCCGGACACGGGAGCGTCAATCATCTTGACGCCGTCAGCAGCCAAGCGCTCCGCGAATCCCTTGGTCGCCGCAGGGTCACCCGAGGTCATATCAATGACCGTGGAACCGGCTCTGATCTTCGCTGCGATGCCGCCCACGCCGTTATCTCCAAAAAGGACGCGCGACACAATCTTGGAATCCGGCAAAATCATAATCACGAAGTCAGCGTCCGCTACGGACGCATCAGGCGACAAGATCTCAGCTCCGCACTGCTGACCAAAGCGTTTAACGACCTCGGCGTTCACATCGTAGGGCATGACGGTATGCCCTGCCCTAACGAGCTGTTCGGCCATCGGGTATCCCATGGCACCCAGGCCAATGAACGCAATCTTGGCTGGCTTAGCGACCGCGGAAGCCTTGGAAGTCGGAGCCGATGCCGCCGCGGCTGCATCCACTTCATCAAACGCCGACTGCATAAGCCGGTAGGCATCCCCAGCGGCAGGAATGCCACAGTAGACCGAGGTCTGCAGGATCACCTCAGCGACTTCTTTGCGTGTAACACCATTAACTAAGGCGCCCTTGATGTGGATCTTTAGCTCGGGGCCGCGGTTCAGAGCGATCATGGTCGCAATGTTGGCAATACTACGGCTACGGCGATCCAGTTCGGTCCGGCCCCATATTTGACCCCAGCAATATTCCGTCGCGAGAGCCTGAAATTGCGCGGTGTACTCCGTGGCGCCTTGCAGCGAGCGCTCGACATTTTCTGCCCCGACCACTTCTTTGCGAATGGCCAGTCCCTTGCTGTACATCTCGTTCGTCATTTCCGACTTCCTAGTGTTACAAGCCAGGCACACGCGCCTGTGCTATAGGATGTAAGTCTAGAAAGAGCCGGTACGGCTGAGAATTGACTAGAACGATATTTTGCGTTGACCGTGAGTCAACGCGATTAGCTATTTCGCAGCTTTAAACGCGTCCATGGTAGTCGCCAAGTGCGTGACCAAGCGCTGAACTGCTACGGGCAGGCTGCGTCCTAAGCGAATGATCAGGTGTGCTTGTGCGCCGCGGAGCACGGCGTGGTCGATCGGCAACGCAGCGAGTTCTTCCTTTACGAGTTCTTGAGCTATCGAAAATGCCGGAGCGAAGGTCACCGCCTCATGGTGGCGCAAGTAGTGGTACATCACCGACGAAGAGTTAGTCGTCAACGAAACCTGCATAGGAATATGGTCGACTTTGGCTGCCAACTCCAGCAATTGCATAGTGCCGAAAGAGATAGGTTTCATGGCCACCTGATACTTCAAAATCTCCTTCAACATCAACGGCCGCCCAAGGCGCTTAAGCGGGTGATCGTGCCGCACAATCGCACATAAAGGCTGCACTGCTGTAGCGCGCGACAAAACAATGCTCTCAGGAGATGGGTTGTAGACGAGCCCCACGTGAGCTGTGTCCTCGCAAATCCGCCTGACGACCTCATTCGTACCAGCAGCTTCGATATCGAATGTCAGGCCCGGGTACCGCGTGCAGAACGCCTGGAGTGGCGGCCCCATCAAATCACTGACAAACCCAGCCCCAAGCGCAATTGCAATGTGCCCCCGTTGAAGTCCGCGCGTTTCTCGAAGCTTCTCGAGCAAGTCATCGTTCATGGCTCGGTGCGCCCGATAGTATTCAACGAGCATTTCACCGATTTCCGTCAGTTTTACCCCGCGATTGCTGCGCTCGACCACAGTCGAAGACAAGTCCGCTTCTAAAAGGGCAATCTGACGACTGATGACTGACGCATTGATGTTGAGCTTGTCAGCGGCGGCGCGAACCGATCCGGCCAACACAGCTTCATAAAGGTAGGTCAGGCGATGTAGGTTGATCTCTTCGGCCATGGGCGGTGCGTTTCAAGCTAGGTAGGTATTAATTGTAGAGGTCAGAGTTCCCTGCTGCTGCTCCCTGTCCGAACATAACAGACCAAGAAAAACGGCCGGAAATATTTCCGGCCGTTTTTCGATCCAGCATGGTTGCCATACGCGTTCTACTGCTGGTCCGCCTTCGCCGCGGCGGCGAGCCCCGCGGTATCCTTAGCGACGCTATTGACAAATTGGTTGAAAGCATCCACGGATGTCGAGGGCTGGGCTTCCATACCCAGCGTGCTCAACTTCTCTTTGACTTCGGAATCCTTGAGTACAGCGGTAGAGACCTCATACAGCTGCTCGACGATCTTTGGATCCATCCCGGCAGGACCATACAAACCATGCCACACAAAAAAATCGTAGCCTGGCAATCCGGCTTGGCCGGAGGACGGTATCCCCGGGAACAAAGTTGAAGGGGCGGCGGAAGTGAGCCCCAACGCCTTGATACGGCCTGAAGTGATCAGGGGCATGACAGTGGCCGGCGTTGCGAAGCTGACGTCCACATCGCCTGCGATGATTGCCATAGCCGCCGGATTTCCCCCCTTGTAGGGCACGTTCAAGAGCTTCACACCGGCAGCACGCATAAACTCCACCGCAGCGAGGTGATTCGACGAACCGACCCCAGCGCTTCCATGGGTCAAGCGTCCGGGCTCCTTTTTAGCCTGGGCGATCAAGTCCGTGAAGTTCTTTAGCGGACTGCCGTTCGCGGCGACGACCACCAGAGGAAAGCTGACAAGCTTATTGATATGGGTGAAGCTTTTGATTCCATCGTAGGTCACCCCCGGATAAAGCACCTTATCCATCCCATGAAGATTCATCATGCCGATGTACAAGGTGTAGCCATCCGGCTTGGCCCGCGCGACGTAGCTACTGGCGATGGTCGTAGCCGCGCCAGGCCGGTTCTCCACGACGATCGTTTGATTGAGCCTTTGACCCATTTTTTCGGCCAAAATGCGTCCCAGTCCGTCAGCCGATCCACCCGGTGCGAATGGAATGACAAGAGTAATCGGACGATCGGGCCATGATGCGGCCGCAGCGAGACCTGAGACCATCGGGATCGCCGTCAAAAGCAGGATCTTCGCAAGGCCGCGGAACCCAAAGGAAGGTTTGAAGACGGACATAGTTTTCCCCATATAACAATCAAGAAGCGTTTTGGGCAATGAAGCGCTGGCCGAGGGTCTCAATGAGCTGCACCAGCGCCAAATGGGTACCTGAAGGAATCCCGTCGACATTCGCGTCAACGCAATTATCTACGGAGTTGATCAGCCCAACATCGACGCCGCGACGCAGAAGATGCTCCTCGCGATCGGGCGTATGCAGCAAGGCCGGCTTGCGCAAGCGCGCGGCCAAGGCAGCCGCAATAGCCGTGCATCCCCAATTGCTGCATGCAGCCGTTACCAGCACTTCGCAGGAGGAGACCGCTCCAATTTTGTCGCCATGCTTGACGTTGCGAGCCACTGCATCGCCAATCAATCCCATGCCAATCTCATTGCCTCCGTCACCGACGCAAAGCGTAGGAATGCCTTTGGTCAAAGCCAGATCGAATATGTGGTCGATCCGTGACCGTCCTTGACCGTAATCGATGGCCCGCATACTGTAGTAAATGCCGTCTTTAGCACGACCGACGCGCTCCGCTGAAATGAGCAGGTCGGGCTTGATTCGAGCCAAAAGGGCCTCGGCTTCCTGGTCTGCGTTCTCCGTATGCACCGTGAATGTTTCGAAAGAGACCGTGGCCAGGCTGCCGTCTTCGCTGGCTTTCTTCGCTTCGTCATAGGAAAGCACGGAAAAGCCCGCAGCAGTGAAGATCGCCTCCAGGCCATCAATAAGTGTCTCTTCGCAAATCACAACGTTGTGCGTACCCAAACCCAAAGTCAGGGCACGAGCCAAGATCGCGGTGCCAGCCGGCCCGTCGTTTTCGCCGACACGCGGAGAGATCCAGGCGCGAGAAACAGATCCCGTCGTATAGAGCACGGTGGCGCCGCGGGGCAGCTTGGTCAACATGTCCGCGGCGGCCCCGACCGGCGAATTGCCAGAGAGCCTTTCGCGGGAAGCGTCGAGTAAGGCCTCGACACCACGGCCCCCAATATCGATGTTGCTTAGTTGATCCAACCGCCGATCAAAGGCAGCAAGTGCTGAAGGCTGATTCATTGAATGCCCTTGCCCAGAATGAGTTTCGAGATGGCGTCCGGGCTAGTGACCATTGGCGCCAGCGTTTCCAAAGAGGCAGAGAGCGCGTCGACCACCGTGGACAGCCCGCCCAGACGCGCAATTCCGTCTGGGGTCGGACGGAGACGTAGGGAGACTTTTGCGCCGGGCTGTCCGTGGGTATTCGTCGTCAGAACGCCGTGATCGCGCAGAAGAATGGCTCCCAGTGCTGACGTAATTTCCGCCGGAACCAAGCTGGTTTCGCTGGCCTGTATTCCGGCACGCTCCAAAACCATGGCGAACACTTCATCCTCGACGAGGATCGGTCCCAAGTCGCTGCGTTGGACCCGCTCCGCGCCGAATTTTCTTTCGAACAATTCGGTCAGCTGTTGCCCCAACACGGACTCTTCGCGAAGCCACGCAGACTCGAACATCCCCAGCGACTCAGTGACAGCCGCAACGATCGGAGCACGTGCCTCGCTACCGAACTCGGCACCTTTTGCGGCAACCTGTTGAACGAGAGCGTCAATGCCTACCAACAGGCCCGCCCGCGGGCCTATCATTCCAGCCTTGTCGCAGTTGGTGATAACGAGGTGTGCCCCCATTGCTAAGGCATGCGTACCGCCGTGCAGAATGGGTCGGATGCGCGCGCCATAGGCGTCATCGACCAGGCAGATAGTCCCGGATCTGACGGCCGTCTTTACCATTCCAGTGATCACGTCTTCGTCCAGACGGTCAAGATTACTCGACACGGTCGTAATCAGCGCCAACGCAGGTTGGTGCACTCGGAGGGCCTGTCCAAATGCCTCGACCGTATCGCACTCCACGAGCTCCACGCGAGCGGCGTAGCACCCGCGTGAGACGGAGGCGTGCGATTTGCTTCCTGCTGGAACCGCGCTCACGACGGGCCGTCCAGAAGACAGTGCGCCGATAGCGGCAATGAGGCCACCACTGGTCCGGTTAAAGAGTGTCGCGGAGTGTTGCGGACGGGAGCCGCCCAGGTGACTGACGCCGGCATCTTGGAACGCCTCGTCGACCAGGCCAGGACCGGTCCACTCATCACACAAGATCGGCATACGGTCCACCTGCATAGGGAACGCCCGGAGGTTTCCCGTAAACACCCCAATGGACTCGCTTCCCATTTCCGTCAGACGCTTCGTCGCGATGCGTTGCCCCTGCACCAGCCGCTGCCGCTCCTCCACGCTGGACTTCAGTATGTTTCCGCGCGCGTATCCTACGGTGCGGTCCAAGGGGTTTCCGTAACGGTCCGTAAAGTTCTTCACACTTGCATTGTTCGCCATAATCGTCACTCTAGGCACGAGATTTCGCAAACTTTACGGGAGCATGCCGAAATTTAGAACGACAGTTTGAGTGACAAGGCCCGTAAGTTAAAATTACGGTTACCCTGCCTTTATGAGGGGGAAAATTGCTGGGGAACGCCTGATGCTCAATCTGAACCGTCTGCGTCTATTACATGAGCTGGCCGCGCTCGGGTCGATTACAGCCGTTGCGAAATCAATGCGTCTAACGAGGCCGGCGATCTCCCAGCAACTCGCTTTACTTGAGGAGGAGATGAAAGAACCCCTCCTGGAACGGTCGTCGCAGGGCGTTACGCTCACGTCTGCCGGTGAGCGGCTGGCCCTCCGCGCAGCCGAAGTTTTCAACCTCGTCGAGAGAATCGAAATTGACCTCCAGTCTGGCTGCGACCTTCTGGCTGGCGAAGTGCGGGTGTCGGCCTTTGGATCGCTGGCCACCGGATTGGCCCCGCAAGCATTTAGACAGCTGCGTGCCAAGCATCCGCATATTTCTCTGACCTTCAACGAGACTGAGTCCAATGCCGGGCTCAGGGCTGTTGCCGCGCGCGAGATCGACCTCGCCGTTATTGACGAATGGGCCGACATTATGCGTCCAGCGCGTGCGCTACATTTCGCTCAGTTGGGGGAAGATCGATTCATGCTGGTCGTCGCGAGCGATCACCCCCTGGCGAATCGCAGGAACGTTCGTTTGCAGGAACTGAGCCAAGAGCGATGGGTCATCAACCAGTCTGCACCAGCATATCGCGCTCATTTGATACGCGCATGCCAAGCCGCAGGTTTCACCCCCGTCGAAGTTTGCAATTGCAGCAATACGACGGCGACCATCGAGTTTGTGCGGCAGATGGGGATGGTGACGGTGCTTCCAAAGATGGGGCTCGGGTGGACGGATCAGCTCGGCGGGATTGCGATGGTGGGACTTCAACCACCGATTTACCGGAAGATCCGTGTGGCCATGCTGCCGAACGCATTGTCTCGTCCGGCCGTGAACGCTACGTTCCAAGCGTTGAAGGAGGCTGCCGAACAGAGGCAACAGTCGGAGTCGCATCCGCTCCGCGATGTTCCCCTTGCTCCCTAACATCATATTACCGAAGAGCTATTCAACGAGGGCATCCAGGGATCATTAAGAACGCGGAATAGCCGCCGAGCAAGCCGACGCCATGAATGAACTGGCGAGCGCGTAAACGGTCCCCTGGGCCCCGAGCCAATGCAATCGAACGTCCGACTGGGGTCGAGAGCTGCCCTTTGCGAATTCCCGTTTTCGGCCCGAGACGGAAATAGTGTGCAGCAAAGAAGGCAGACACTCGGGAACGCTAGAGATGGCCGGCGAGCAGAAGGCAGGCGAAGACAGCCGACAAGACGTTAGTGCCAATCCCCCTGCTAGACGTCAAGATCACCGCTCATCTTTTGAAGTGCCGGCAACATGTGATTCCTCTCAAGACACTCGTAGATCGGTTCGATCGAGAGCACAGTCATAAACCCGGTTTCAGTTGGTCCGTGATCACGGACAAGGGAGTCAGTAACTAGTCCCAGCAGGGCGGTACCGGATTTTTCGTTCAGTTCGTTGTATGCAACAAGCACTGGCCCGCCGCTGAATCCGCCGCGGGCCATCGTCGATACAAGAAAGTGAACGTAGTTTCGGTCTCGCAATGTCACCAGTGCATTGATTTCCCCAAGACTTGCCACCAGAACCGGTTCGACCGTAAATGGGATTGGAGGGTAGCCGAGGACTAACGTCCGGTGCAGCAGGAGATCGTACTGGCCCAGGTAGTCGTCGAAGTGACCTCCGAATGGAATGTAATCGGCTGGAACGTAGTCAAGGCGGAAACAAGCGACGTCTACCGTTGGGTCGGGGTGATAGGCCGGCCCCTCGAGAATTTGAACGTTCCCTGGCCTATCCAACTCCATCCGGCTGACGTCTTGAATCAACTCCATTGCCACGGAGAGATCGTGAAAGTCGACGCTGACAATTCGTCGGCCCTCTATCACGTGTCGAGCAGTGACATAGATTCCGTCCCCCACGTGAAAGCAGGTTCCAATCCCCCGCTTACCTTGTTGGTCTTCTGTATCGATGTAGCCCACGCATTTTGAGTATGTGGCGAACTGAATTTTCGCCCAGTGGCGGAACGTATCTAACGATGGCGTGGAAGGCGGAAGCGGCATTTCAGAAACCTAACGTTTGACGTAACCAGCCGCCGTAGACCGGTGGGAGCCTGTAGGCGCGGCTTGCGAACAGTCTAATAATACCGGCGCCAAGAAGCCAGCTGGGATGTCCGTTACTGGCAAAAGCGCCAAATTGGCCAGTTATGGCGGGGAGCAGTCTTTGACGACAGACCGCTTCCGACCGAGGCTGTGTGAAAACTCTTTGACGCCGCTATGGTGATGTAGATAGAGTTTGGTATCTCGATCCCGGGAGTCGACATGCCCCGATTCATCGAAGGTCAGGACCGGCAGCAGGTAGCGTTGATCCCGGAATGCCTGGATGACTTCATCGCCGCCGACAACCCGGTGCGCATAATCGACGCATTTGTCGACGAGCTCAACCTGGAAGCGCTGGGATTTGAGAAGGCGGCGCCAGCAGCTACTGGCCGCCCGTCGTATCACCCGTCCGTGCTGCTGAAGATCTACATCTACGGCTACCTAAATCGGGTCCAGTCCAGTCGCCGACTCGAGCGAGAGTGCCAACGCAATATCGAACTGATGTGGCTGGTCGGCCGTCTGGCGCCAGACTTCAAGACCATCGCCGATTTCCGCCGTGACAATGGCACAGGCATTCGCAACGTGTGCCGGCGATTTGTTGCCGTATGCCGAGACCTCAAACTATTCAGCCAAGCCCTGGTTGCCGTTGATGGAAGCGAGTTCAAGGCAGTCAACACGCGCGACAAGAACTTTACGGCTGCCAAGATAGACAAACGTCAGCAGCAGATTGAGGAGAGCATCCACCGCTATCTGGCGGCGCTCGACACCGCGGATCGAACGCAACCTGTCGAGATCGAGACCAGGACCAAGCGGCTCGCCGACAAGATCGAGCGCCTGCGCAAGCAAATGCGCGCGCTGGATGACGTCAAGGAGAAGCTCAAAGATAGTCCAGGCGGTCAACTGTCGGTGACTGACCCGGATGCCCGCTCGATGGCTACCAGTGGCCGGGGATCGGGGATGGTCGGCTACAACGTGCAGATGGTTGTCGAAGCCAAGCACCATCTGATCGTCGCGCACGAGGTGACGAACCGAGGACATGACAGGGACTCCTTGGCATCGATGACACAAGCCGCGCGGGAGGCGATGGGCAAGAAGCGACTGCGTGCGATTGCCGATCGTGGCTACTACAGCGCGCCTCAGATCAAGGCATGTGCGGAGACAGCTATTGATGTGATCTTGCCCAAGCCGACGACTTCCAATGCCAAGGCCGAAGGCCGCTTCGACCGTTCGGACTTCATTTACATCGCGAAGGACGACGAGTACCAGTGCCCTGCGGGCCAGCGCGCCATCCACCGGTTTACGCGAGAGGAGAATGGTCTTCAATTGCGGCGCTACTGGAGTAGTGCCTGCCCACAATGCGCCATGAAGGAGCGATGCACACCTAGCGCGTATCGGCGCATCAGTCGATGGGAACATGAGGCCGTGCTTGAGGCGGCGCAGCGCCGTCTAGACAGAATGCCAGATGCGATGAAGGTGCGGCGGCGCACGGTGGAACATGTGTTCGGCACGTTCAAGCATTGGATGGGCTATACGCACTTCCTAACTCGTCGCTTGGGCAATGTGAGCACGGAAATGAGCTTGAATGTACTGGCCTATAACCTCAAGCGGGTCATGCGCATCCTAGGCTTCCAGCAAACGATGAAGGCGATGCTTTCGATGGGGGGCTGAGCCCTTCATGCGACCAATGACGCGCTCCAAATCCTATCCGCACCGCTCAAACAGCCTTCAGGGAGTCTCGCGTCGAAAAATCGGAGTGAAGACCGCCCAAGTTGCTGCGGTCCAGGCGAATGCGCTGTGGTTGTTAGGGCGAGTGGAGTTTCCACACAGCCTCGACCCTTTGCGGTCAATGGGGGGGAACGGTTTGCTATGACCGATCACGAGCCGGAAGTAGCCATACGGAGGCCACGACCACACGTGGCTATGCCCCAAGTTCAAGGTCGACTACCCATCAGGGGAACCGAGCGGTGCGGAGGCACGGCAGGCGCGCTGTTTGAAAACGAGTGCTCGGCTTTCTTTCCACTCATGGTCAACTTCTTGTTATTCGCTTGTAGGCTTACGTGCAGCTCGGAATGTGTCCATCAAACGGTGGTTTTCTGGACATGTCACAAAATTGCATGCGAGACCATCCGAACCTCCCCTGGCGAGTTAATAGTCTCGTCAAGTTTTCAACGTCTCGTTTGTGTCAATAAATCGGTGGATTGGTTACGCGGCTGATCCGCTCGCCGCGGGCTGCGGGTGTTGGCCGAAGCCTGCGGGGATCGCTTCGCCTTCGGCGTCGTTCTCTACGACAGTCCGGATGTCGTGCCTTTTGGCGATAAACTCGCTCCTGCGCCGCTATCCTGCTTATGGGGCTGAGGCTTCAAGGGAAAAAGTATGGGTGGCTGAACTCCTGTCGGCCTTGAAAAAAAAGCGGCGCTGTTACCCAAACTCTGTGACTGTGACAATATTATAGAGTGACCCATGGACCAATCGACGGCTGTGCGGGCGATCGCCCAGGAATTGAACCCCGGTGACCGGAGCGGTCGAAGCACGCACCTGGCGCGTTTGACGGGTGCGTCTGTGGCGACGATCCGCTCTTGGGGCGCATCTGGGTCAAGCGAGGAGCGCAAGCGGGCGATGACGCCAACGGCCCGTCGCTTACTCTTCGTGCTGCTAGCTCTGCACCGCGAGGGGCATGATCTCGACGCGCTTCGCTCGGCGGCTCGGCGGCTGGAGTTGCGCCAAGGCTGGGCTACGCACCGCGAAGCGCTGGACGAACTCTTCTCCGACGAATTTCAGCAGTTGGTGGTCGAGTTCGATAGTATGGATGACTCGTTCGTCGCGCTGGTCGATCGGCTGGAGGACATTGCCGACGCGTCGGGTGGCGAGGTCGATGACGATGATCGTCATAAGCGCGTCACCTATAGCCGCGGGGGCACTCGGTTCACATTCGACCTAGATAAGCGCCGCTTGGAGGTTGCCTTCGGACGAAAGAGCGCACTTGAACTCGTTGACGCTGCGCAGCAGTTCCAGCTCGGCGTCGCTCGTTCAAGCCCCATGCTAGCCGCCCCGTCGCGCAGCAGTCGAAGCGCTGACGATGAAGCATAGCGAGCGCCCATGACGCAAGACATCACCACGCAAGAGGCGATCAAACGACTGGAGCAGCATTTCGGGTCTCGAGAGGGGATGCTGACCTATAACCTCACGCTGCTGTCGTCCTCAGGCCAGCCTGCCGACATCACGTTCTATAGGCGAAAGCCGTTGATTAACGTCCAGATTAGCACGAAGATCGCTGCGGCACGGTTCTACGGGCTTGAAGGCCAGCTTCCGAAGATACTGAAACGCATACCGTTCTCGAATGGTGTGGTCGCCAGTCTTTCCGAAATTTGGACTGTTAATCCCATGCCCATCGGCGGGTTTACCGACGAAGAACTGTTGGCGGTGGACCTCACCCAAGCCGATGAACGGCAAGGGCCGAATGGAGAGACACTGCGGAAGATGATCCGTAAGACTTACCAGTGCAAAAGCCGCAAGGAGACGGACTATTATCTGCGGCGGTGGATCGCATCGTAGCAAGACCCGCCGCGGAACCTACCTCACCGGTCCGGCGAGTTGGGGGGCATCTGCCACTGCGGAGGTGGTGGGTTTTCCCGCAAATGAGCGATCAGCGATCGTTGGTTCCGGAGCTCCCACTGGCCTCGAGCGTCTAGGCCACCCTCATAAGGTTCCAGGCGCGCCATCTCGGCGTCGGCCGCATCGAAGGCCCCACAGTAAGCGAGAACGACGGCGTACTGGCTTCGAACGGGAATAATCCGTCCAGCGAGTTTCAGTCCGGTGATCGTCGGCATGAGGTTTCGCTCGATGACGTCACGCGCGCCGATGTAGTCGTTGCGGCCAATGAAATCATCGACTAGCTCCTGGCCAACGCGGACAAAAGAGTCCAGTGACTGGGCCATCGAGTAGAACTTCATCGCGTGTATCGGTGCGAGACCCGGATTGCCTCCGCTCGCCTTGAGCGCCTTCGACTGGAGGTCGAGCGCATCGGCGAGATGTTTCAGGTCGTCGGTGTGGGTATGGCCGCCTTTCAGCAGCGGCCAGATCTTATCCGGATTATTGCCTATCACGTCGGACAGTCGAAGCCCAAGCTCGTCGTAATACTCAACGACCAGATCGAGCGTGCCGGCGACGCATTCGTCCATCATGCCGAGTTCGAATAGCGCGTGTGCGTAATTGTATTTCGCCACGCGAAGGTGCTGGGGCGTCCGCGGGAGGACACGGCTCAGCTCATCCATGGTTTTCTTGACCGTTGCGACGTCCTTCTCGCGCGCGGCGAAGAGCATGCGCTTCATTCCTATCGCCAAGCGCTCGGTCAGGCCGAGGTTGTTCTTTCGGACAAGCGCGTCCATTCGGTCAAGCTTGTTGCGGATATCGGCCTCATCGCCCTCCTTGAAGTGCGCGAAGACCAGTCCGTCCAGCGCCCAAAATCGATCCTCGGCGGCGATTCCGTCGGATGCGGCAGCCTCAGTCAGGAAGGCGGAAATCTCGTCCATGTAGCCGAGCTCATGAAACAGTTCGTCGGTGGCCATCTGCACCAGCGGCTTTACGTTCCCGAGGGCGACGAACATCCGAAGCAGCAGGAAGACGCGTTGTCGATCATGTTCCTTTGGCAGAGCGGCCATCACGAGATCCCGGATTGCCTCCCGAGCTGCCTTTACGGCGTCGGCACCGGTATCGTCGAGGAATGCTCGACCGAGCGGTCGGATTGCGTCATGAACCTTGAAGCGATCGACGCCGAAGATCTGAATCGAGCCGGTCGTTCGAAGATGCCTGAACGCGGCCGCCGCCGGGGCCGGCTCGATGCCGAAGGTCCGCTTGAGAATAGTGGTAGCTTCGGCTTGGGAAAGCGGGACATCGCTGAGGCTGAGCGCGCCCATCGCGCGGCGCTCGTTGTCGTTAAATGTTTCGAAGACGTCGGCGAGGATGAGATCCTGCGCCGTTTCCACGACGTGTGTCCGCTCTTCCAACGCGGTGCAGAGTCGATCGACGTCGCCCTCGTAGGATCCGGCTGCAATCTTCAGGGCGTTCTGGACGTAGAGCGGAAGGCCGGCGGTCAGCTTTAGCAGACGCTCGTAGTCCGCATAGTCCCCGCGACATCCAAGAGACGCGCCCTCTGCGGCAGCGGTTTCGTTCGACCATCCGAGAAGGGGTTCTGCCGCTACACCGAGAGTTGCCTCAAAGCGCGCCGTAGACGCGTTTGGTTGTGCGATAAGCAAGAAGCGCAGCTGCGGCGATGCACCGACAAGGGGCACGAGATCGGCAGAGGGAACGCGGTGTGCGTTGTCCAACACAACGGTAGCCGTGAGACCGTCCTCGGCGAGGTGGCGGCCGATCGCGACGAGGATTTCCGCCCCGCTCGCGCCGGGCAAGAGGATCTCCCCAAGCTTCCCGCCGCGCGATCCGAACATCCGGGCCGCAAGTTCACGCGCGACAGCGCTTGCTAGCGCCGGGCCGGAGATGTCCGCAACGTCGTAATAGGCCAGCCGATCGCTAGTGTGGAGCGCCGTCTGCGAAACCCAGGAGGTCTTGCCGGCCCCTGAAAAGCCGACGACGAGCCGTACGCGCTGGTCGCTGATCAGCGGTGGCTCCTTGTCCTGTGGCCGGTAGCGTAATGGCGGCGCCGGGAAGTCCTGGAGCTGAACGATGAGCTGTTCGAAGAGAGCGGGAAGCTCGTCGACGACGAACGTGTGCCCAGGGTTTGGCTCGACGCCAGCCGATGCTGCCATGACTCGACCGGCGATCTTCCAGACCAGAGTCTCTGGGGCCAGGATCGCAAATGGCAGCGATTCCGCTGCGGCTCGACATGCGTCGAAGACATCATCGACCGTCGGCCAAGGTTCCGGGAGCGACGGTGCCGGAGTCCCAGACCTGGGATAGGCGAGCGTGACATCGCTGGGCCAAGTGACCTTCGCAGTGCGTTCGGCAAGATCAGGACCAGGTGGTATGTTTGCGACCACGACGAATTGACATGTGCCGCTTCGTCGACCGGCAGCATGCTCGTCTCGGATTTGATCGAACCTCGCAAGGGCGCCCTCAACATCGCCGAAGGTAAGGCGCGATCCGCGAGTCTTGATCTGGGTGTAAATTCGGTGACCTGGCAGTACCAGCTCCACATCTTCGTCGTTTTCGACTACGACGTGGGTGACGCCCGATGCCGCGGCCCGGAATAGGCACGCGGCGGCGTAGAGGTGCTGATAGAGGAAACCGCGATGAACGGCCTCGATGCGAGCGAGCTGCCGTGCATCGAGGTTAAAATTCTCCATGATCCGACCCTAAATCGTTGAATGTGGCGGGATGCTGCACAGACGAGATTCGAGCAGCTTCGGCGAGATAGTGGCGGTACGCGTAGTTGATGAGGTCTCTGACGAGCTCAAGAAGCCCGCCGGTAGGAAGCCCGTCGAACGGATCGCCGTGTGCAAGGGCGTTTCGGCGCTCTGCCAGAGTCGGATGTGTGGCGCCGATTAATTGGCCCACGGCCGTTCCTCCGCATCGACCGACCATCGGAATCCGATCGTAGGTCAGCCCATCCGACTCCACCATGAACTTGAGCAGAGCTGCGAAGTTCCGCTTACTCTTCGTGACCTGGCCGCCGTAGCGATCCATCAACGCGAGTTCGAGCGCGATCAGGGCAGCCAGCTCACCAGCCCTCAAGACACTGAAGTCGACCCAGCCCAGCAGGTACAGGGTCTGCGCCCGCGCAAACTTCGCCCGTACGATCTCGGGAATGCGCGCGTCGATAGCGAGACTCTCGACGAAGGCAAACCAGTCGGTAGCATTTTCGAATGAGATGAATCCGCCCGCATTCCCCTGTGTCGGCCATGCGAGAAAAACGGGCTCGTCCGGGTCGTTGAGCGTGATGTAAGAGTGATCCGACATCGGGTTCTCCATCGCTGGTGATTGCCCTCTCAAAGTTCGATAATCGGGCTGGGATTCGAGCGCGACACTACTAGGGTCAGGTTGCGGCTGGCCCGACTGATCGCGACGTAAAGCAGTCGGCGATCCTTCTCGCGAAAGGTCGTCCCGTCGCAGGGCATAATCACCACGTTGGGGGCTTCCAAGCCCTTGGCTTTGTGAATCGTGCTCACGGCGCGCAGGGGCGGTAAGCGTCGGGTGTGGACATTGTGGCGCGATTGTTCCGCTAGGCCGGCCTGCGGATCCTTTGCTTCTCCGAGACGCACTGCTTCCCAGAACTCTCGAGGATAATCGATGTGAACGGACTCGAACTGGGTTTGGGTCTTCGTTGCGCGCTGCAACTCCTGCAGGAACGCGCTGACGCCAACATGATTGGGTTGCTCTACGATCCGTCGCGCCAACGACTGGATGAGCGCCGGTTTACCCCGGGCCGGCTTGGCACAGCCGCTGGCGACCTCGTCGCGGAAGCGCGTCGCGAACTGACTGTCGGAGAACCCCGTGCAAACCCCTTGGACAAAGGCTACCGCGGCCTTGGCGACGGCAGCGGCGTCATCGCAGGTGGCAAGGCCCTGCACGAGCGCTGGCAGCGCCGATCGGGTGTGTCCTTCCCAGATCGGCATGGATCGACCGAGAAAGGCGCGGATCGCCTGAACCGTATCGTTATGGTGCGAAAGGATCAGTAGGGGCTGAACTCCTGTAAACGCAGGATCGAGCGACCGTCGGTCTTGAGCGTCGAGCTGGAAGCCTAGGTTTCGTTGCGCGGTGTTGTCGGCGAAGACGACCCTGAGGCCGCGTGGCAGCTTGCCCGTCAAGCGCAGTTTCCCACCAGCGGCCAGTCTGGCGCGGCTTTCCAGAATCCAGTCCCCAAGCTCTTCGCCGCCGCCCGTCCAGCGGTGGGGAACATCAAGCGATTCCGCGACATCGGCCGCGGCACGAAAGGCCGCCAAGCGGCTGTCGTTGGCGTGGTCCTGCGCCTCCGTCGCGCCCGAGCCATAGATCCGTTGCATCGGATCGAAGAAAGCTCGGACCCTGGCGCCGGCGACGTGCAGAGACTCGATGACGGCGTGCTGCTCGGCGCTTGCGTCCTGGTGCTCGTCGCAGACTACCATTGGGTAGCGGCGCGCCAACATGTCGGCGATGAACGGACGACGCTTCAGCAAGCCCGCCGTCCAGCGGCTGTTGCGGTCATAGTCTGGCAAGGCGCCTGCGATGAGACCCGGTTCCGGATAGGCCTCAGCGATCTGGCCGATCAGGCTGTCGATGGTCCGGATTTCCAAACCGGACAGACCCTTCGTGCGATCGCCGAATACATCGCATGCAGCATGGGTGTGCGTCAGGATAAGAAGGCGCCCTGCGCCTAGCGTCGGGCAGATATCGGCCGCGAAAGCAGCGCCTTGGAACGTCTTCCCGCATCCGCCCGGCGCTTCGACCACGACCAACTTCGCGGTTGACCTGAGCGCGGCGGCCACCGCCGCGTCAGCCATTTTCCGTCGCCTTCGGCGTCCTTGCGGTCAGCGCCGTGAGCGCGTCGATCAAAGGCTGCAGTTGAGGCGTCACCTTGGCCATGGCGCCAAGGCCGTAGGCTTTGTCCGCCAATTCTCGACCGCCTTCGAGGCTCTTAAACCAGCGCTTGCCGTGCTTCTTCCAAGTCTTGGCTTCCTTCTCAGGAGCCCCGCCTGGATCGCCGCTCGCAGCGGCGATGATGAGGGCGCGCAATCGATCGCCAGCGACGGCGTTGATGGTGGCGAAATCGTGCTTGGGGAATTCGACGTTGGGTTCGAGGACCTTTAGCCGCTCGACCAGGGTGGCGAGCCGCGGTTGGGTGTGGATGTCTTCAGGATCAACAAGCAACGCCTCCAGCTTGTCGTCAGGAACATGGGCGATGACGTTCGCCTCGGTGCAGCCCGAGGGCCACTGGAATAGAAGGTCGCCCATCGCAGACTTCAGATTGCCCCAGCGAGTGGTGTTGTCGCCCTCACAGTCGACAAATGCGGCGAGGCCAAGTTTGGCTTTGGTGAACTCCTCCAGCAGTTCGAGCGTGAAGGTGTTGCCTTGGCCGTCACTGAGCCGAACCCCCAAGTCGAGCAGGTCCGTCGCGATTTCTCGGCGAAGCACTTCTTCGACGAAGCCGATCTCGGTTGGCCCTTCACCCACCAGGGTCAGCCGCGACAGGAAAGCTTCTGGATCTCGCTTATGCAGCTGAACCGAGCGCGGACTGGAAAGCTCGGCGATGACATGCCCCTGGCTGAGGTACCAGATCGTCGCTGGCTCGGCGGCGACTAGGGCCGGCGCACTGTGCGTCGTCATCACAACCTGTGATGGACCGGCTGCCAGTTCGCTGACGAGCTTGCGTTGGCGATAGGGCTCGAGGCCGCGCTCTGCCTCGTCGACCAAGGTAATAGGGCAACCGGTCCGGCAGGCCTGGGCGACGGCCAAGGATGCCAGACGCCGAGTCCCCGAGCCCCAACTCGATAGCGGCAGGCGACTGTCCTCTATGGCGGCGGTGAGGCCGATCAGCGCGCTGATCGACTGGCCCTGGCCTGCGTTGAGGCCGAGTCCCAGGTCATGCGGGAGAGCGCGCTCGCCGAACGTCTCGTTCAGTTGCTTCATCGCCTCTTGCCCCTCGATCTGCAGCTCAGCCTTCACGTCGACGCCAGAGAAGGTCGAGGTCAGGCGCGAGCGCAAAGCCTTGTCACTGAGAAGCCGATCCAGAGCCGAGCCCTGTACAAGGCGGAGGTCGCGATCGTTCCGATCGTCGCCGCCCAGGCGTACCAGACCGATCTCCCGGCGTAGCGTCGGCGAGAATATATCCGTGGTGTCGTTCGGATTGTGGATCGCGTAGGTCAGGTCGAGCTCTTCGGAGCCGCTAACGGAGACCTTATAGACCGGCGGCCCCACCGGCCGGGCCGGTTCGCCTTCATCGGACTCCTGCGGTTTACAGGCCTGCCGGCCATCCCACTCCCATGGGAACGCTGGACGCGACTGAGTGGCGATGCTGCTTTCGGGCGGTAGGCTGATCACGGCGCCAATAAAGAACCCATCCTTGCGGTGACGTCGCCAATAGTCATTGTCGGACACGAGGGCGGCATTGCTCGGATTGAGTAACAGAGCGATCGCTTCGAGGATTGTGCTCTTGCCAGCGTCGCCGCCCCCGAGGATCACGTTCAGGCCAGCTTTCGGGAACCAGTCGAATTTTTGGAAGGCGCGATAGCGCTCGATCTTCAAACGGAGAATCGTACCGCCTGCAACCTCGGCCAAAGTGTTCGTTTCCATGTTCGCTTTCGCATCCATACGCCGAATCTGGTTTTCCACGTAATCGGGGTTAAAGTTACCATAGTCGCTGCATTTTGTTACTAGATTTTCCGGCCTTCTACACGCAGACGACAATAATCGCCAATGGGGCGCAGGAGAGTAAGTTGGCTCAATTCAGTGAGGAGGAGGTCCACGGCTACCTGTTCAAGACCGGGTTAACCGACCTGGTCGACGACACTGCGGCATTAGACGAAGAGCCTGTGGACGATGAGGATGATTTCCAACTCTGGCGAATCATCAAGGCTAGGGCCCTGACCAAGCTCTCGAGACTGCACAATTCGGTTCGGTACGGAGAGTTTCTGGGCAGCAAGATTAAGCTGCCGACCGACCACACCCGCCCAATGGAGCTCGACCTCCTGGGCCACCATGAGGATGGCCTCTTCATTCTCGAGCTAAAGGTGGACCGCGCGGCAGAGCGCAATGCGTTTTCCGAACTGTTCGCTTACAGCAATTACGTCGCCGGCATATTCGCATTGTCCGGTCACAAGGACATTACCAACGTTCTGGTCTCGACGATGGACGTGAAGATCACCCGCCAAGCCTATCTATATGACCTGCTGATCGCCGATCGCGATATCTTAGTCTATGCTCCGGTTTTCATTACCGACGCGCTCGACAGCCTGAGGTTGCAACTTCACGTCCCAAGCGACGAAGAGTTCAAACGCTTCACCAACCAACTCCTGTCACACGATGCCATGGGCTGTGTCGTGATCACCATCGATGACATACCAGGTTGGATCGACAACAAGGAGGAAGACGGCTCACCGAATGAGTGGACGCGAAAGCATCTCACCGGTCTCAGCAACTACGCAGCCCAGTTGATGGAAGAAGAACGGCTGCACGGATTCTGCTTCATTCGGAAGTTCTGGGACTCAATTCCTTGGTCGAACCGGAGCAGCCTGTTTATCTGCGCTCTAAACCCCTTCCGGCTAGCCGAGCCTGAGCGAGCCAACGCAATTACCGAACAACTCGATGAAGAGCTTCGTGCAAGGCTTTTCGAGGCTCCGCTTTACGCCTTCGATGGACGGTTGATTCGGCTAGCTCAACGTGTCGCCAATGATGGCCTGATGCATGGCGGCCTTGGTGAGGTCGAGTTGCCGTTGTGGAGCGCGGTCGTCACCGCCGTGACCGAGGTGGCCATTTCGCACAACTTCGCATTCCGTCCGACCGGGATGATGCGCGAGGCTTATGTCAGCCACCTCAACGCCATCTACGCGCGGAATGCGTCAGGGTTCGGCTATCAGGAGGATGTCTCCAAGCTGAAGGTCAACGAGATTTCCAACTGGCTGCGGGCATGGATGTTTATGGAGATGTGCGGCTTCCAAGCCGGCGAGATCCCCGAAACGGAGGACGACGACTAGGCCGTCGCCGGACGCGGAGAAGGCGCGCTTCAGAAAGGGTCACGCCGCTTGCGGGTACGACTCGAATGGTAGGTCCGACATCCTCGGCGGGTGTCGTCGAGGATTTTTGATTTGCGCGGAGGTCATCTGCGGCGAGAGGGGACAAAATGCTGAAGGCCAGTGAAGAGGAAATAGAGTCCATTCGGGAATACTTCGAATGGCAAGCCCCTGACCTAGAGGTGACCTTCCTGCAGAAGGTCTACTCCGAGGCGGTCCTGAACACCCGTCATGACGTGTGGGACATCCACACGAACAAGGACCGGTGGTGGGTCATCACGGGTGGCACCAATCTCTACTCCCAGCAGCAGTTTCCGAACATGGACCTGGCGCTGACCTTCCACATCGGCCTCATCCTGCGCATCCCCCGCACGGAGCATCAGCAACGCGACGACATGCGGCTCCTCCCGTTCGGGCCGGTCTTCGATAAGATGGAGGAGGCCGGCGATGCGGTCTCCCAGGCCCACAATCTCGCGGATTATCAGGCCGTTGGAGTTCGTTGCCGAGAGACCTTGCTTGAATTGATCGGTGTCGCTCAGGACGCGGCGGTCTGGACGGAAACGCCTCCGCAGCGCGCCAACTTCCGCGAATGGTCGGAAATCATCTGCAACGCCGTCGCGCCTGGTAATAGCAACCGGGAGCGACGTGGCGCCTTGAAGGGCGCGCTCGATAGCGCTTGGACCTTCTCCAACTGGCTGACGCACGCGAAATCGGCCACCTGGCTCGACGCCGACATGTCGCATACATTGATCCAGCATGCGATCGACATGGCCACGTCCCTGATCCTTCGAGAGCTCCGCGGCGTGCCGGAGGCCTGCCCGGACTGCGGATCACCCGATCTTACGCCTGAACAGGGTGAAAACACCGCCGCGCCGGGCATTCTTTGGGAACGACCGAGATGCACGGCCTGTGGATGGGCCGGCAGGCCCGTTCCGATCCTTGCTGCCGAGAACGGGCGGCCGCTCATAACCCGGGAGGGCGGGGAAACACATGACCACAGCATCATGACCGTGCCGCTGCGCGCCATCCGCAAGCCGGGCGATCCGTCAGTCGAGGCCTTGCACGACACCGAGACAGGGGCGCCGGAGCCGGCGGAATATTTCGCCTATGGGTCGAACATGGCGACGGCGCGGCTGCGTGAGCGAATGCCGAGCGCCAAGCCGCTGGGCATCGCTACGCTGTCGGGCCACGAACTGCGCTTTCACAAGCGGAGCAAAGACGGGTCGGGGAAGTGCAATGCGTTCGCGACCGACGGCGATGAGAGTGCCGTCGTCGGAGTCCTTTTCAGTTTTGATCCCGCGGAACGTCGAAAGCTCGACGCTGCTGAGGGCGCTGGCAAGGGGTATGACGCCACGACGGTGACGGTCGTCAACGACAAGGGACGCCGGCGGAAGGTCCTAACCTATATCGCCTCGAACGAAACGATCGACGAAAGCCTCAAGCCCTACAGTTGGTATAAGGATCACGTCTTGGCTGGCGGACGGGAGCACGGCCTTCCGCAGGATTACATCGATGAATGCATCGCAAACGTTGAAGCGGTCGAGGACGCCGACGTCGCCCGAGCCGCTAGGGAGCGTGCGACGCATACCGTGAACGAATAACGCACATCACAATCTATGCGGCTAAGCGCTGAGCCTTGTCCATTCCGATCGTCGTTACCAGCTGCCTTTAGGAGGAAGCGAGCCAGTGGCGGTCCACGAACCTAATGGTATCGCACTTGGTATTGGCTCAGAGCCTGGATGTAAAAGCTAATCTTTACAAAGAGATAACAAGCCAGTTTACCATTGAGTGCGGACGATGCAGCTCGTTGGCGCAAGTCCGATCCCTGCACGGTCACCGGACCGTTTTCGGACGTTTGGGGCACCCGTGGCAGGCGGCCTCCCTCCAACTTGACAAAGCGCTACGCTATGGCGCGCTCTGCGCGTGTGGCCGCTCGCGGCTATTTTGGACCGCCTCGGACCGGTTCACATGTTTCCTTACCTATCTCGTCGACTAGGGCAAGGTAGGATCCCCCGTCTACTGCGCGGAAATGGCCGCTGTCTGATGATAGTGGTCATTTGGCCGGCCCAGTGACGAGCAGGAAAACTGTCTCCTTCTGGCCGGGAGCAGTCTTTGACGACAGACCGCTTCAGGCCCGTTGCGGCTGTCCGCGGCGCCAACGCGTAGAAAGCTTGTAGACCCACCGTTGCATGTTGTAGATCTTCGGAGAGGACGTGTAGACGGCGAGTTGACCAGCCGTTACGGCGCGTAGACATGCCATCACAGGAGTCTGGCTTTTGATGACGAAAGCCAGAAAAAACGCGATTTGTATACGCGGCTGACGGCTCGCAGAACTTGAATTTAAGCGGTTCTCCAGCGTTCGGCGAGTTTTCGTTGTCAGATAGAAGAACGCGGCTTGGCGCGGGAAAGATTCAAACAAAACAAAAAGATAGCTGCACCCGCAGGGTGCGTAGTGTGTGGTGGCCTTAAGGGACCCGCCGCCGGCCTGGCGGCGGGGGCGTTAAGGGCACCTGTGAGCGTCCGGGGGACGCTCACGAAGTCCGAAGGACGGCCCCGCCGGCGCAGCCGGTGGGACTGGACGCCCCGATCAAGAACCGCCGTTCATCCAAAGCAAATGGCCGCCCTAGGGCGGCCATTTGCTTTGGGCGATGGGTTACATCACCAGATGGTCTGAACGTGGGGGTAATCGCGAATCTTCAAGTCAGCAGAGACTAAAGGCACGGAATGATGCCGCGCCGTGGCCACAATGATGCGGTCGGCCGGATCCTTGTGGAATTCCCCGGGCAGATCCACAGATTGGACCGAAATACGTACATCCACAGGAACAAACCGAATCGCTGGCACCTGGGCAACCGTATCCAGCCAAGCTGCTGCATCCATGGTCAGTGCCAGACGGCCCGCCTTGGCCAGCATTGCCACTTCCCAAGCGCTGATGGCCGAAACCAAGATTTCGCCATCCTGCACCTCAGCCTCGATGGCTTCGCGGGCGGGGCGACTCAACTGCGAATCCCCCGCCGCCCACCACACCAGCGCATGGGTGTCCAGTACGATCATTGTGCTGCCTCCCACGCGTCGTCGCCAACCGGCGACAAGGGGTCGTCGAACCGGAGGACGGAGCCGCGCAGCACCTCCAACGGATCGCGCTTCGCCACCGCCCGATAGGGGCGGATTTCCAGCGCAGGCTTGCCGTGGTCGGTCACAACGATGGGTTCCCCGGTGGCTTCGACCTGCCGGAAAAGTTCAAGCGCCCGGGCTTTGAACTCGGATTTCGACACTTGCTGACTGTGCATGACGGCCCCCGAAAATAGTCATCTAAAGTAGTCATTTTATCAGAAAGTGACCACAAAAAATAGTCACTTTTCGTTAGCGAGCCATGCCCGCGCCGCGCGCCAGCCCGGAGATAGCCCCCCGGGCTGGCTGGCTGCCTACTCCTCCATCTCTCCCATAGGATGCTCAACCGCCATCTCGCGCCGAGAAGTTTGGGTGCGCATCATTCCCGGAACCCAACCCTTGCCCTTCAGCAGTTCCTCAGCGGTGGCCGCCGCCTGTGCCTTCTTCATCGTCAACAGCGACTGCGCCTGATCTTTGCCCACTTCTTGGGCAACGACGGCGGCGATCCGGTCTTTGGAGACATGGGCCAAATACGATTGCGCCGTGGGTTGCCACCACTTGCTCATGTCCAGGTCGACAATGCTCGAAAGCCGGTCAAGGTGTTCGGTTTCCGCACTATGTGCACCGCTGCGGCGTCGATAGATGGTCACGCTGCTGAGCACCGCAAGCATGGCGATCACGTCGGTTTGCGACTGCGCCAGGAGCCAGGGCAGCACTGCGCCGTCGTCCTCCGGCACATCCTTCGTTACCAGTTCGATCTGCTCCTGCACGGTGGCCCAGGCAGCGCAATCCTTGATATCCGGATCCGTATTCGACAATTCGTGGTGCGCCGACCGCGCCGAAAAATCGAACGTGTCGCCGCTGGCGCTGCGTCGGTTCCAGTCAAGATCGCCCAACATCTGCTCCACCAGCAGGCAGAGCGCCAGATTGGGGCGGACCATAACCTCGGCCTGCAGGGCAATCACGCGCTGCGCCTGAAGCCGATTCGTCAATGCCTCCGAATGCACAGGGCGGGTCTTGGCGGGCGGCAGGTCCACGCCCGCGCCCGCGCTACCGGCCGGCTCGTCGGCATCGCGCTTGACCAGAGCCGAAACGGCATCACGTTCCTCCTGCCGGATCAGCCCGCGCGTGGCGGTGAGGTCGCCCTGGTAGTCCAGGTGCAGGATGACGCCCGCCAGGGGCTTGAGGTCATCGGGGTAGCCGTACAGCCCGCACTTGAAACGGTCCACGGCCATCTCGGCGGCTTCGAGTTGTTCGTAGACCTTGCACACTTCGTCCTCGTCCGCCTCGGGGTCTTCCTCGAAGGCGGCATACTGCCGCGCCAGCGTGTCGTATGCCTTTTCGAGCTTGGCCAGTTGCTTGGCCTCCGCCTTGGTCGGAGCGCGCTCGATTTCTTGCACTCGCCCGAACCGGCGCAGTTCGTCATGATCGAGCCCGACGCGGTATTCCACCCAGCCCCAGCCTTCGGCGTTGACCTCCTTCGCCAGCTTGGATCGCTGCATCTTTTCCACGGCCATTTCCGCCACCTTCTGCGGGTCGTCAAGGTAGGCGTCTTCGCCGCGCTGCGCGAACAAATCGCGCCGGACTGCGCCACCGGCCTTTTCATACGCGGCGACGGTGACATAGCGGGCAACGGCGCTGTCGCCGCGCATTTCGGTCTGGGCGAGGAACTGCCGCACCGCGCTTGGCTTGTGGTAATAGCCGCCACTTGCCGCTTTCCATGCCGCCTCCTGGCGGGCGTAGTCCGATACCGAGGCCAGCGCCTGCATGGTGGGCATGTCGATCTTGTCGCGGCGGAATAGCTCCATCAGGACCGGCGACACGCTGCCCAGGGCGAGCAGCTTCTTGACGGACAGTTCGGCCGCGCCGTGGGCGGTGGCGATGGCCTGGATCGTCCAACCGTCCGCGCGCAGCTTCGCGTAGGTCGTGAACACGTCGGCCGGATGCATCGCCTTGCGCTGCTCGTTTTCGATGAGGCTGGCGAAGCGCGCCATGTCGGCCGGAATGACGAGGCACGGCACCGGATGCGAGTCAGGCAAAACGCCGTCTTGTACCAGCAGGCCCAGCGCGGTCCAGCGGCGACCGCCTGCGCAGACTTCATAGCCGCCGTCCGCGCACTCCACGACGACGAGGTTATGCAGCAGGCCCCCGATAGCTTGAATAGTGGCCTTGAGTGACAGCACCTCCGGATCATCTTTCAGTTCGCCGGGCCGCCGGGCTTGATATTCCTTGCTCAATTTCAGTTCCGCATACGGAATATCGGCACGCTTGCTGACGGCGTACAAAGCGGCGAGTTCAGTGGAATCCATCTTCATCGTGATACGTCCTTGTCTGGTTAGCGGGTGGATCAGTGCAGCACTGCCGAGGCTGGCGGTTCGCTCAAGAGCAGACCGATGAGCGTGCCGAGGTCGCGCACGGTCATGGCTGGAAGCCGGAACGGCAGCCCCTGTGCATGCGCCCGTCGCATGTCGTTCGCCAATCTGATAAAGTCGTGGTTCATCACATTTCTCCTAGTCCGAGAGGTTGCTGATGTGGCCCCTATCGGTTGCTGCCGATCAGGGGCTTTTTCCTTAGTAGCCGAGCCAGTCCAGCAGCGGCGCGCCGCGATACAGTGGATGGTTTCCGAACTCAGCAAAGAATTCGCCGGCCTTGAGCTGGTGCCGTTCGATTTGCGCGATGGCCTGCAGGCGGGTAATGATGGCGTCGTCCGCCTGTTCTCTGTCGCCAAGTCCGCTGCGCGGAACCGGGCCATAGGCGATCAAATCGGCTAAGAGGTCGATGAGGTCCGGCCGATGGCCCGTCCAAGCAACCATTTCGCCTTGCACGACCAGCGCTACCACTGGCGAAGTGGGTGGGGATTGATCCTGTGCGCTACGCTCTGTGAAAGTGAGACCATGCGCAACGAGCGCGGCGCGTGTTTCGTCGGCTTCGATGCAGTTAGGAAGGGTGTAGAGGCTGATGACGCTCACAGCCGACCGCGTTGTACTCATCAAAATCTCCCGAAGAATGGTATGTAGTGCTGACCGGGCCTGAAGATCGTTAGCCCGATCGTGAACGGCTGGAATCGCGGGACTTTGTCTTCGCGGTGGTTGCCGCCAGTCCTGTGAGTCGCCGAGCCCGTGCCGATCGGGATCACGTAGAGACGACTGGAAAGGGGCGGGAGCGAAGCCGCATGCGGAGCGCAGGCCAAAGGCCGAGCACCGAACGGGTGAGTTCCCGGCGAAGCGGACCCCTTGGAAGGAGGAGCGCAGTGATACTGTCGGCGGTTGTAGGGCTCGGTGACTTACAGGCCAGGCATGCGAGAACGGTGGCCGAGGGGCGCAGCTGTGCCGCGCGGCGAGCGCCCCTACCCGCGCCATCGGCGCGGGTCCAGCCGCAGCCGCAGGCTGCTGGCAAGCGACGCGTAGCGGCGTGCGCAGCGCCGTCAGGCGCGAAGGCGAGAGCCGACCAGAGGGAGGGAAGGATGGAAGCCCGCATGGGGCGAGACCGCGCCAGCGGGCTCGATGCGCAGCACGACAGCCCGGCCCGTAGCCGGCAGGCGCAGGGACTCGCTCAGAAATGCTGAGCGAGCCATGGAAATAGTCTTAGATTATTTGGACTTTCACCGGTGAAAGCCGCCATTTCGCCAACGGCAGTCCCACCCCACGCGCTTAGACGTGACCGCGCGCCGACTCAACACGACATAGCAAGTTTTAGGAATTCCGCGACAAATCACATCTTTCCAAGTTGTTGAGCCAAGGATAGATCATCTGTTAAGCACCATTGTTCGGCAACGCGGCCATCGACCAGGCGATAAATCGAAATTTCGTCAATTGAGATACGCCTCCCGGTCGCCGAAAGCCCAATGAAGGGGCCGGCATGTGTACCTGTCGAGACATAACGGGTCACCACTTTGCCCTGCCCCTCGATTAGGTCTTCCACTCTTTCATGCCAATCTGGAAATGCAGACCGGATACGCGACACGGCATCCCTAACGCCGTCATATCCGATGAACTCGCTGCGGCTCCAACCTTTCGGCATGTGGGCGACGAAAGCAGCATCATAGATTTCGGGAATACGAGACAGGTCTCCTGTATTCCACAGATCATGCAGCTTTTCGATAAGAGCCTTGGCATCGGTGGTCATCACTACCTCGCTCATTCGCAAGAAGGGCCAAAAGTCGCGACCATTCTAGATTTTTGCGCGGGCAAGGGGAACCGCTAGCAATTGGCAGCGTTCCTGGCGAGCCGGCGGCGCCAGCCGCCGTGCGATCGCCGCACGCGCTGCCGCCGATAGGTCCGGCTTTACCATGCCCTAATCGCGCTCCAGCTTCTCCAGCGCCTGGCCAGCCAGCGTGCCCAGGTCAATGCGGCCACGCGCGATGGCCTGCACTTCCTCCAACGACAGCGCCTCCAGGATGCTGGCCATACGCTTCTCGTACACCTGAACAGCCAAGGGGCCCCATGCTTCATACGTCGCGATAGCAGCCAGTCCATTCTCATTGTGGCGGCCAAAACCTTCCAAATAGGCGCGCAGTCCTTGCGCCAACAAGCGTTGATCCCGGCTCATGCTGCAATCCTTTCTTGGGTGGCTACCTGCAAACGCCCTACCGCGGCTGCGTGGTACTTCGGATCCATTTCAATTCCATAGAAGCGGCGGCCAGCCTGGCGGGCCGCTACGCACGTCGATCCGGAGCCGGCGAACGGATCCAGCACAATGTCACGCGGTTCACTGAATGCTTCGATAAGCGGCACCAGGCATTCAACAGGCTTTTGGGTGGGATGGTGTCGGTTGCCGCTGTATTTCCAAGGCATCACGTCGGGCAGCGGGACCGCCGGCGTGGCGGGCTGGCCCTTTGCCAGCAGATAGGCCGCCTCGTGCTGATAAGCGAGAAAGCGCGCCTTGGACTGGTACTGCTTAGCAAAGACGATATGGCCGACCACGCGAAATCCGGCGGCTCGCCAAGCGGCAAAGAATCGGTCTACGCGATTCCACCCGTAGAAGGAAATGCAGAATGCGTCATCGCGCAAGATGCGAAACATCTGGGCGAATGCAGGCGCCAGCCATTCGTCACGGCGATCATTGGCAATACTGCGGCCGGCACGGTCCACGTAGTTGACCAGATACGGCGGGTCGGTGAGGATGAGATCGGCGCAGCGATCGGGCAAGGTAGGAAGGACGGACAGGCAATCGCCCAGGACAACACGGCTCATGGTTGGCTCCTTGCGTGCAGCAATGGCAGCCGATCTGCATTGCACTGCACGGGGCAGGCGGGCGCAGGCCGAGAGGAACCGGTCAAGGGACGTGGAATAAATAGCGAGCGTGCGCGAGCGGTTTATGCCGCGAAAGCCCTTGAAAGGCCTGACGCGGCTACAAGGCCGCGCGCCGCGGCAGGCCTGTCCGGCGCCGAAGGGCCTGCGACTGTATGCTCCGTGCAGTGCGTGATGGCCGAGGCATGCGCAGAAAAGCGGCGCGGTGCGCCGCGCCAGGCCCCAGCCGGGCCCAAGTCCGACGCTAGAACAGCGTCATCTGGCCAGCGGCGGCCACCTGGCGAGCCGCTTGGGAGAGTACCGTTTGCGGCGGCGCTGTCGTCGCGGCCGTGGCTGGTGCGGGCTCGACCGTCGATATTGGCGCGTCGACGGCCGCTGGAGTAGCCAGCATCTCGCGCATGGCCTGTATTGCCTCCCGCTGGCGCAGCCGCGCGCTCCAGTCGCCGACGACGTGTGCCGGCGTGTACCAGTGCTCCCACTCCTCGCCGGTGAGCGCGTTGCCGTGCACGACGATTGTCGGGATATGCAACAAAGCGAGCTGCAGGTAGGCCATGTGAACGCACCGGCGGTCGATGTCGATGGCTACCACGTGCATAGCCTGCTGGTAGTTGATCTTGGCATCGTGCAGTGCATTGGCGGCTGCGATAATCATGCCGCCGGCACCGCAGGCCGGCTCCATCAGCCGCAGGAAGCCACGCCGCTCCACCTGATCGGTGAGTTCGCCGGCGTCACCCATGATCATTCCGCCCATCAGCCGCGACACCTCATAGGGTGTAAAGAACTGCCCCGTGCCGGCGTTTCCCATGTCGAGCATCATGAACGTGCTGCCAAGGACATCGCCGAATTCGCCAGTGGCAACACGCTGGTCCCAGCACTGGACCAGCAGCGCAAAAGCGTCAGCCAGGCGCTGCAGGTCTTCTTTGGCGTAGCGGCCAACGATCTCCAGGTAGCGCTTCTCGCGCTTTTCGAACTGCCCCCGATCTACGGCGTTGGCCAGGGCGAGCGCACCCATCTCCGTCCAGTCGGACCACGTACGATCCAGGCCGTGCGCGCGGGACAGATCCCGGAGGATGCTGACGATGCCTTGCTGGTGCTCATCGGCCGATTGGGTGAATTTACGCTGTTGGGATTTCGTGGCCATGTTTGTTCTCCGGTTGCCAGGGCGGGAATGCCCGGAATTTGGAGACATGGCGCAGCGCAGCACTTGAACGCGAGAACGGCATGGCACACTGACCGGGAATGCAGACCCGCCCACACCGTGGGGCTTGGCACGATGGTGTTCGCACTCCGGCCTCCCGCCGACAGTGCCACTCAGTAGGGGTGATCTCGTCCCACCTAATCAGGAATACAAACGAAAGAGGCTCTCGCCAACAGCCCCGGAAGTGCATGGCGCATTAATAGCGAGCGGTGCGAGACCCAGCACCGCTCGCTGGTTCATCAAATCAGGCCTTTTTCGGCCATGGAGCTGACCTCCGCGCCGCCGACAATCATATGATCGAGAACGCGGGTTCCAATCAAGGCAAGAGCGTCTCTAAGCTGGATTGTGAGCTGGATGTCGGCTTTGCTCGGTATGGCATTGCCGCTGGGATGGTTGTGCGCGAGGATCACAGCTGCAGCGTTGTGCATCAAAGCTGCGCGCACAATCTCTCTGGGGTAGACGGCCGCGGAGTCTATTGTCCCCAGGAATGGTTCCTCGAAAGCAATCAACTGATTCTGCGAGTCAAGAAACAACACCGCGAAGACTTCGCGTTGCAAACTACCATTCAAGCGAAGCCGAAGGAAGTCACGCACAGTGTTTGGTGCCGTCATGGCCTGGCCTAGTTGAAGAGCCTCCAAAATTGCACTCCGAGCAGCCTCCAGAATCTCGCCACGGCTCGCTTGACGTACCGCACCCGCCGAATCTCGGACGCAAAGTTGAGGAGCATCGTTACTCTTGGGGTGGTTGAAGGTCAACGAAATCTGCACGGTGTTCTCCGGTAGCCAGGGCGGGTATGCCCGGACCTGAAGGACACGGCGCAGCGCAGCGCTCAAGTGTTGAAGATGGCCGACGGCCACAAGTGTTGGCGCGCTAGGCGCCGACACGCAGCACTTGAACGCGAGAACGTCGTGGCACACTGACCGGGAATGCAGACCCGCCCACACCGTGGGGCTTGGCACGATGGTGTCCGCGCGCGGGTATGGGCCCAGCGATGTCGCTTAGCAGGGAGCGGCCATGGCTGGCCGCCGGCAGCGCCTCGAAGAACAGGCCCGCAAGAGCGGGCCCGGTACCGTCAGTCGATGGCCGCGAATATTGCGGAAGCCTCAGCGTGCTCGCTGGCAAAATCACGCAGCGCGTGATACTTGTCGATCAGGTGCCGGCCCTGCGTTTGCTCGCACAACTCGCAGAGTGTGTAGAGGGTGGCGACGATGCCCGCGGCGTCGGCCGACATGGTGCGATCGCACCAATTCATCTGCCAAACGATGCGTAGCTGGTCGTAGCCGGCTGGTGCCAAGTAGAAGGTGTCGGCCACTTCGTAGTAGTGCCAGTAGCCACCCTGGTAATCTTCAGACAATCGACGAAGCCACGCGTAGATGGTCAGTTCTCCCGTCAGCATCAGGCGATGGCCGAAGTGTTTGGGCAAGAACGTCATGCGATCTTCGTCGGGAACCAGATGGGCGACGGTGGCGGTGGCTTGCTTCATGTCGTGCTCCTTGAGAGTGGACCCGGCCGGGTGGCGGGACGGGAGCACTGGCGCCCTGCGGGATAAGCACCTGGCGCAAGGGGACGTGGAATAAAAAGCGAGCGACAGCGAGCGGTTTATGCCGCGAAAGCCCCTTGTGCCTGGTGCGCGCAGGGCCAAGATGCGCCCAGGCCTGACACCAGGCCGCGCACTGAACACGTACGACTGGCGACCGCCTGCGGCGCGTGCTGGGCCACGCGTGATGCTGGAACGTTGCGCCTATACTGAGTCGGTCGAACGAGTGTAGGGAGTCCGTAATGTGTGGCCGCATTGTCCAGAAGGCTGGGCCTATGGACTACGTAGAAACGATCTTCACTAATTGGGGTCGGATTTTCGACGATCCAGTGGGCCCGCGATACAACGTTCCTCCGGGGACGCGTCCGTTAACAATGCACAGGCTGACGGGCGCGCCCGATATCGACCGACTGTATTGGACTTGGCGGCCGCAGGATTCGAAATACAAGATGAACTGCGCGCGCCTGGACAAAGTGCAAGCTCGAGCCTGGCCGTGGAAAGTGCTTGTAGGGCGCGGCCGAATCTTGGTACCAGCGGATGGGTGGTACGAATGGAAGTCGCTCGACGGCCACGGCCCCAAGCCCGAGAAACAGCCCTTCTATATTCACGCCAAGGACGACAGTCCTCTATTCTTTGCTGCCCTGAACAACTGGCGCCCGGGTGCGGAGAAAGATGAAGCCCACGGCTTCGCCATCGTGACGAACGACGCCGCAGGCGGCATGATTGATGTGCATGATCGCCGCCCCGTCGCTCTGCCGCCCGACATTGCGCTGCAGTGGTTGGATCTCGAACTTCCTGCCCCCCAGGCGATAGGGTTGTTGGAACAAGGCCTTCCTGAAACCCATTTCACCTGGCATCCGGTCAAGAAGGCCGTGGGCAACTCCCGGTATGAACTGCCGGACGCGATTGATCCTGTCTAGCCGGTTCCGAAGCCCCCGCCTGGCCAGCTAACGGGCAGCCGGCCAATCGGGTGGCCGGCAATCTCCCTTACGCACAGCCCTCGTGTGTGGCCATGAACATGAGATTTCGGTTCGACCATCCGGCACCTATTTATCCCCTCGCAATACTGTATATTCATACAGTATATTTGGGCTTTGTAGCGGTGTCCGCATGACCGAAAACCAATTTGACCTCGTCGCCCGATTGTTGGGCATTCCCTCCCCTGCGCGCGCGGCGGCGCGCGCCATTCGCGTCGACGGAATGGAAGCCGCCGCCGCCATCCAACTGCAGGGATGCGCCGTCGAGGAGCTCGACCAGGCGCTAGCTGACCTCCAGGCCACGGAACTCGAGATCCGCGGCGCCTACGTCCTGCACGGGCCCAACGAGTTCCGCGTGACGGTTGGCCACCACGATGCGCACCGCATGCCCGGCGCGCTACCTTTGGCCGAGGGCGATATTGTGCGATTGGTGGCGCACTCAACAGAACGATGGATTCCGGTGCGCGTCATCGCCACGCCGGCAGAGGTCGGCGGCTACTACGAGGGCATCATCGTCGAACAGTTGGTTGCAGCCAGCCGCTTCCAGGTGGGCGACCGCGTGCGCTTTGGCGAAGACCAGGTCATGACAGCAGATAGCGAAATGCGGCCCGGCATTCCCGGTCGACTGCATCAACGCTTCCAACACCGCCGCGCCGGCCGATAGCAGGAGGATTAGGAATGCCAGACTGCACTGTCCGCCGCACCCACCAATATGGGCGCCAGCTTCAAGACAGGGACTGGGAGCCTGTGCCCGGCCCAATATCGATGTATTCGATCTATCGCGAGAATATGCGCAGATACGTCCAGTGCTTCAAGGTCATGCGCAGCAATGGCGGTGCCACCTTGCCATCCCCTATCCCGGATCTCATGGACGTCGAACTTCTGACGTTCTCCACTGACCGGGCCATGATGGTACGTGGCTTTGAGGAAATCAGCGGTGCCCGCTATTACCAGGGGTGGTTCATCACGTGGGACCGGCCATGATCGAAGACAATGGAATTCTTGCCAGCGTGCCAGGCGAATACATCGCTGGCGCGTGGCGTGGCCTGCCGCCGGCGTCAACTGCCGAGGATCGACTGTACGAGGTCGAGATTGAGGCCGGCCACCTGGGTAAGGTCAGATTATTCCTCCGCCGCCACCGCGCGCGGCATCACAAGCACAGCCACTGGTTCTGGGTAGCATGTCGCGCTGAAGCAATCGCTACACCAGATGTGCCACGCGAGGCTCGGTAACTACGCATAGACGCCTGAGATCGCGTCGGGCACACTGCCTTGCATGGGAACAGAGCTTGAACAATGGGAAAAGCGGGCGGCTGGCTTTGGGCTGCTTCTGCACGAACGCCAAGCGATGCGTGCTGCAGCAGGTATGCTGAATGGGGCCATTGCCACGTGCGTTGATGCCCTTGAGCGGCCGACGGAAACCGCCGTGCTCACGGTTTTTCTAGAAGCTTGCCGTAGGGCAGAGTCCCCGAGTGAAACTCCAATTCGACATGGCCCATAGTCGTCCGAATGTGGCGTTCGACGGAGCGACCTCATCCCTGGTTTTGATTTTCGACTCTTGTGAATCAAATTGGAAATGGTGGGGGCCGGTGGGTATGTGGGTGAAACCCGGGGAGCCGGTGGGCATACCCTGTGGGCAAGCGCGTGGGCAGGCGCAGCCTGTCCACCGTTTGTCCATCAGCGGTTGTCCATGGGCCGAGCGAAGCGAGCCGGGTGGTCGCGTAGCGATCATCCACATATCCACGGGTCCGGGGTTGCAGTTGCGGTTAGCGTGCTGCTGCCGTCAACGAGAGGTGGGGCGTATCTCCGTCGCCACCAAAATCAGCTAACGTGAGCGTCTCCCCCGGACGGACGATGCCCCGCGCGGTGAATGAGAGTAGCTTCGTAGACGGGCACTCCGCGCTTTTAGACAGCCTGCCGTCAGGGCCGGGAACCTGCGTCGAACGCGTTGGTCCGGCTTTCGAAGCGTGCACGGCAATCTCCATTGATGTTCGACCATCGCCAAGGTTGAAGGCAGACATGTCCAAGGTAATTTGAGTATTGATACGTCCGTCGCTATCGACGCCCTTGTATAGCGAACATCCCACATCAAATTGCGGCCCCTCTCCTCTGAATGACCGCGATAAGGTATTAACCTCATCGCCGACAACGGGGAAAACAACGGTCCCATTCAGGTAGGTTGGCGATACCACCTTGATTGTCAATTCTGTCGCAATGCAGGACGATGCGAAAGCGGCCGATGCAACGATGAGCCCGCCTAGGACGAGCGTGTCACGAAAGCGCATAGAGATCCTCTCGAGTGTTGTTTCCTACTGCACTCGAATAACGGCTATCAACTGCAAATGTTTAGCCGCTAAACGGGAAGCGCTACCGTTCGTGCTCTCGCCTATGCCGGGCTTCGATCCCATGCTCGAACTTACGGGAAGCGTTGCGCTCGCCGGAGACTTCGACAAGACCGGCGTGCCCGTGCGGATATCGGACATGCACGGCGACTCCAGGGCGAACTGCGTCAGCGTTGGCAAGTGACGTGCGGTTGTGCAGGACAACCTCACCTGTGCACTCGGCATTCGACTGGACGATGTAGCGCTCTGTCAAGCCGATCACGGGTCCTGCATAGCTTCCGCCAGGCTGCGCCCGCTTCAACTGTACATTCTTGCCCGCCACGGCCTTGGCCAAGTCGAACACTTGCTCTCGTTCGGGCTCCCGCAAGCTGCCGGCAATGAGGCGCGACATTCGAGAATGGTCGCCGTGATATGCCTCAATGGAGGCCTGCGTCATCTCAGAACGCTCAGTACTTGTCCAATCGATACTGTAGCCAGCACCCCGCGCCAGCTGGCCGACGAACTCGCGAATGGCGCGGCCGTTGCCCTCCCTGAACGGATGCAATGTGTTTAGTTCACCAAGATAGTAGCCAGCGCGGTCGCTGAACGCATGCGGATCCAGATTCTGCAAAAACTGTTCGCGCGCTAACGGCCCTGTGATTTGAGGCGCATAGTTCTCGATCTGCTCATGACTTGCAAATCGGGTTTCGCCTTTAGAAATATCGACTGAGCGTATTTCCCCCGCCCAAGGATAGATGTCGGCGAACAAGTGCAGGTGTATACCCTGCAAATGGGCCAGATCAAAACGACCGACAATCGAATGTGTGGCCAACTCTTGAACACGCACAGCGACAAGTGCGCCCTCTACATTGTCCAGCTCGACCTGATCCACAATCCCTAACAGATTTAGGAGTACACCCGATTGCGGGTCTACGTATGGATCCGAGCCGCCTGTCGGATATTTCGCCATCACGACATCAAAAAAAACCGGCCAATCAGGCCGGCTTAACGCGGAACTCGCCTGCAGCGACTCGCTGCTTAATCTTTTCGACTACCTGGGCCGCTGTGGCCTGTCCGTCAGCAATCCGATGCATGTCCGCGACCGTTTGAGGATCCACATTGAGACCCTCCAGCCGTTGAGTGGCCACCGCGCTGCTAACGGCCCGATGGCGTTCCTTCAGTTGAAATGCGGTGTACATGGTCGCGCTCCTTGAAGTGGCTATTTTACCTCGCCTCGGCATGTCGGTCGAGCGTCTTGAACTGTGGTTGGCACCATATTGGGGGTATCCGGGTTCAGCTGTGTTTCCCCACAGCGCCGGGCGCGGACGCGCCATGTTCTGCGAGCACGTATTCAAGGGCGGCCTGTGCGTAGTCGTCACCGAAATCGGCCCTGATCTTTCCCTGCTTTTCCAATTCGCGGCCAAGGTTCGCAAGCCGCATTTTCATAGGTAGCAACGCATACAGGGAAGTCATATAAGTCACTGCGTCTGAGACCCTAATAGCGAATTCGTCTAGTGTCTTCGTCCTGTCGATGACGCCTGGGTCAGGGCGATCCACACCGTCTTTTTCAGACTGAAGCTGCTGGCACAGCTTAAGCAGCTCGACACCTTGTTCAATCGCTTTTTCGTAGCTCATTAATACCCTCCGATACCGGCTTTAGCCATGGTAAAACACGGCTAAATCCGGTTGGCCCATACCCTGTCCTACCGCCAGGACTCCTCGCCGTAGAAGTCCTTAAAACCCCAGCTCTCGGCAAGCTGTTCCCAGATCTTCGAGCCATTTTCGAAGTAGGTGTGGACTTCCTGAACCGGGCGCGAGTCCATTCGCAGCACCGCGATGCAGTCCTCGCACAGTTCGTGGTCCAGACGGCGAAGATCCGTGTTGTCGAATGGAAAGCGATTACCGTTATAGAGATTCAGCAAGAACCTGGCAACGACCCCTGCTTGCCCAGTGTCGCTCTGCGCGACTGGGAGGAGCCGCCGTAGTGCTGCTTGACCAGCTTCCTGGATTGCTGGGCGTTCTGCCTCCTGGCGTGCTCGCGCACTGCGCACTTTAGCGAACATCTCCTCCGCAGCCACGGAACGATCCGCCTGCTGCCCCGGTGACGCAGGTCGTTCCGCTGCTGGCGTGTTGGGACCGGCCTTGGGCTTTCGTATTGCCTTCACGACCGCGCGAGTGGGCTTTGCGCCGGCCTGAAGGACCGCTTGTACTGCCACCGGGTCCTCTCTATGAGCGGAGGCCAATTCGCTGGCCAGCGTCACGTCTGTGACCTGACCGTTCGCGACCGCCTCGGCGACGGGTTCCGGCAGATTCAGCATCCGCACGTGCTGGCTCACCCAGGCCTTAGACTTGCCCATCATGCGTGCAATATCCGCTTGTGACATGCCCTGCGATAGCTTGCGACCGAGAAAATCTCCAATCTCGCGTGCCGTTAGGTTTTCGCGCTGGACGTTCTCGATGAATTGATCGACGTCATCGAAATCGGGATCCTCAAAACCGACGATCTCCTGCAGGCCCGCCTCGATCGTGCCCAGATAGCGGCGATGACCGTGATTGATCAGGAAGTCGCCTGGGATTGTGGGATGTGGACGCAATGAGATTGGGGACAGCACTCCTCGCTTTCCGGCAAGGACCCGCTCCCGTATGGTCGCAGCCATCTCCGCGATACTTTCCCGGCTGAACCCTGGATTGTCGGCGCGACGACTATTGTTCTCGTCCGGATGAATGCGAGCCACGTCGTACATCTTGTAGCCGTGGACCTTTTGCGGGCTGTCCAGCATCGACGCCAGTTCCCCCAGTCCGGCCAGGTCGAGGCCAGCGCTGGTGTCGTGTTTAGCGGCTAAACTCATTTGGCCACCCCCATGCTCGCGAGAACGTGGGCACCGAGAGCACGCATCTCAGCACCTGCCGCTCGGGCCGCGGTCTTTTTGTTATTCCATACCGGCTCCCCTGCAGCTAGAGCCTCCGCGACGCTGGTGCGCAAGCCGACAACTACTGGAGCTAATAGCTTGGCGTGTGCGGCCTGCACTTCGGCCAGGTGCTTGACCTGGCGAGGATTGCGTCGGTCCACACGATTAGGGACGATGCCCAGGAACTGCAGCTTCTGGTTGTGCTGGCGCGCGCCTAAAATAACCCGCATCATGTCTTTAATTCCTTCGATGCTGTAGTCCTCCATTTCTACGGGGCTAATGACAGCATCTGCCGTGTGTAGCGCGGTGATGGTGGCGATACCTATGTTCGCGGGTGTGTCGATCACGCAAAGCTCGTAGCCCGCTTGGTCGAACGCATTGAGATTTACCGGGAAATTCTTGAGCGCTTGCGCGATGGGCATGTAAATCACGTTGGCGAGGAGCCGGTCGGCATGGACCAAACCAATCGGTCCTCGGGCGGTGGACACATCAGGCGGTGTGTCCACGAACAGTGCGCTGGCCGGCACGTCGAGGCGATGCCTGGCCAAGGTTTTCGACAAGTTGCCGGTATCGAGATCTACGGCGAGTACTTTGAGGCCGGCCTCGGCCGCGTGAAATGCGATGTGGGCGGCGTCGGCCGTTTTTCCCACGCCTCCCTTTCCCTGGGCCACAATTACTGTTTTCATGCGAATTCCTCTAAAGGTGGAGGACAACATTTAGGAGGGGTTATTGACGTCAGTTCTGACGCAGGCCTTCGGAGCCGTTCCCGTGTCGGACGGTTTTGGCAGGTCGGGCCACTGCTCCCAATAGTCGGTCGGGCGTAGCTCCTCGCGGGGGATCCCCAAGGTCTTCATGATGCGAACGCAGTGCTGCGTTCCGAGCGGTGCCCTGCTTCGAAGCATCTTGTTCACTGCGGGCTGCGTGACCCCCAGAATTCGAGCCAGGGCCTCCTGGGTGTTGCCCGCCAGGACGATGGCTTTCTTCAGCGCACGGTGCGAAGGTCCGTAGTTGTCGGATTGGTCGGTCATGGAATCAATTTTATAACTCTGGTTATTTTTCGGTCAACCGTAAATATTCTTATAGTTTTTGACGTCTCACAACTATACGAATAGTCTCCGCGCATGAAAGATTCGGCGATCGGGGCCCGAGTGAAACTGCGTCGCAAGCAACTGCTTCTCACGCAGGAGCAGCTCGCAGCTCGAGCCCAAGTTACCCAAGCAGCGATCGCCAAAATCGAGCGCGGCGGTGCCACGCGCCGCGTTGCCGAAATCGCCAAGGCCTTGGAAGTAACAACGAACTGGCTGGTGTACGGCGAAGACGACTCCACGGCTGGTCAGGGGTATTGGCCCTTCAAGGTTGCTCGCCTGGAAGACTTCGAAGCGCTCTCGCCCCATAAGCGTCACGAGCTTGACGTACGACTCGCCGACTTCATCGCCGGCGCGAGAGAAACTAAAAGAACCGCGTAGGTCCCTACCCTCAGTGCGTCCGCGTCACGTGCACGCTCTCCCCAGCAATCCTTGTCCGGCCCGGACGCCGCCGAGGGCGCGACTCACACTAGTACCAGGGTACTTAAATTTTTCCTTTAAAGTAACTAGATAGTACTTGAGCAACAAAACTTGATCATATTTATAACCGTAGTATTGCCGTAGAATATGACTTCGGTTATATTTCGGGCTGACGTTGTTTTATGTCTTGCTCTTTAACACTACGAAACACACTTTGTCCCGCGCCCGCTGGGAAGCGCCGCGGTAGGGGAGACGGCCGTGTGCCCCGGACATTAAAGAGACGGCAAGAATCCAGGCATCGAGTCAAGACCCGTGAAGTCCGCCCCTCCATCGTGGAGGGTTGAAAAATTTGGTTCGGGTGCAGAGCCCGAAGGATGTCCTGGATCTCGAAGGAAGTGAGGGAAAGTAGAACACCCTCACTCTTGGCGACGATTGGAGCGAGAGCCAGCATTGCTGAGCCACAGGCCAATCGTCCCCCGAGCGCCGCAGCAGCATATGCAAGCCTCCCGTGGCGAGTAACGGGTCAGGCGAAGATCGGTCCGGCCCAACCGGATCGCGCCGTGAAAGTCGGCAAGAGGTCGCCTGCGTCGCGGTATCTCGCAGGCGGCATTCGAATCGGCGTTCATTGCCGCGTTTAGCGGCTAAACGAGCCTGAGCAGAGCGCTCGATTCGCATGCGTCAGAACCTTCTTGGAGTCAGTGATGAGATCGCACAATTCAACTCCTAAGACGGCCACGGCGGTTGCTCGAAAGGCCGCCCTGCACGTTGCCGTGGGAGGGATTTCCATCCTCGTAACAATCGGAATCTGCGTTTGGACCAACCGAAACTTCCAAACGATCCTATCGGCGGCGACGTTCGGCGGCAGTTTCTGGGCAACTGCGGCGCTAGGACTGTGTGGGGTTGCACTGTTTACCTGGGCCGTGGTTACTACAGCACAACTAGGCACAAGCAAATCAACCCGACCCTGCAAACGTCTCGTACTCTCTGCACGGATAATTGGCGTAATTGCACTCGTCATCGCCAACTTAGCGATTGGCCGAACCTACACCGATTTCGCGGCACTCGATGTGTTCCAGGCAACGGCATTCATCGCGCTGTGCCTGTCGCTCGTGATGACACCAGCCATCGTCATATTCGAGTTCCTGGGGTGGTAATTGTTTTTTGGCGACTAAACGTCTTGGAGCGCTCTGATTCGGATATGAAGCTGGCCGTTCTCAATGCCCAGCCACGCATTGTCATATTCGAGCACCTGCAGTCCCGCTCATTGTTTAGCTGCTAAACAACCGCGCGACGAATATCCCGCGACCTCTCGTTCACAAAGGAGCACAACATGAGCCTGCGGCAATGGTGGGTTGATTTCAAGAATGCCTATCTGAATCGTCAAGAGCCACAATGGGGCGGAGATGAGGATGAAAATGCCAAAGACGATTCACTGCACCGGTCGTTCGACGAGGCGGAAGCCGAGAACGGGCCCGATCCCACTGCGATGGCCGAGGCAAGAATCAAGGCGTGGGATGGCATCTCGGTCTCAGACCTACCTATCGATGCTCTGAACGAATATGTCGTCGTCGAAACCCCTCTGACGCTTCTAAAAGAATCTGTACCGATCGAGTACCGGGCGGCGCAGACAGCGGCGAGAGTACACGGGAGTCCCGACAACAGTCTGGATTGGACACAATCTACCGCGTCGATTATCGCTATAGACAGGCAGGGGATGGCTCTGGTGGAGCGGTATGTCCACTCGAACTACGACGGCGCGGAGGGCTGGTCGTTCGACGTCATGCCTCAGCAAAACGCATTCGACCTTCTTGGCGCGTATCGGGCCAGCCATGTGCATACGGAAAAGGAGATCAGCCCAGAGACGCTGGAGGCGCTCCAAGATCTCAGTGAGCTCAAGCTTCTCGTAGACCCTGCCGCACGAATTCACGCAGTGCCCGGCCACACCTACTCCGGCGAAATCGCCGCGTTGGAAACAGAGGGGATCCTGCTTCAGACGGTGGGCGACGGCAAGATTGTGGTGCACCAAACGGCCTCGCTCACAGGCGAAGATGCACGCAAGCTCCTCGGGCGGAATGTCCAAATCAGCTATCCCTGCGGCCACGTGGGCCTAGTCCGGACGATAACGGACTATCACCTGCAGCCCAGCCCCCTGAAAGAGCATCAACGCGCTGAGACGGAGCGTTCGATCTGATCTATCACTCGTACTCTTTCCCGGAACTGCTCACGCTCGCTAGGAATGTCATGGAAGCACTTCTCGTTATCTTCGGCTCGGACACGGGCATACGCTGATGGAACGCCGACTCTACCCCGTCGAGATTATTCTGGGCGACAACGCGCGCTTGTACTCCGCTGAGTTCCAAACCCAGGAGCAATACAGCACCAGCTGGAAGCGCGTACTGCTGATGGCGCATGGTAAAGCAGAGGTGCGTTGTTGCTGTCTGGGTATGGGTCATAAGCGGCTTTCGATCCATAGCCGTGTGAACTCAGATCGCTTCCACCTCGCGCGCTTCCCCGACACGGGTCCAGAGCACAGCGAAGACTGCATCTACTTTGGCGTGGATCCAGGGATGTCAGGACTGGGCAACTACAAGAAGGGGGTGGTACAGGATCTGGACGATGGAAATACCAAGATCAAGCTGAAAGTTGGGTTGCAGCAGCGCCCTACGGCAGCGCCAAACGATGACGGTCCTGCGCCTTCGCATAAAGCACCGATCACCACACGCACGAGATCTGGCCAGGCGAGCATGACATTGCTAGGGCTCCTGCATTATTTGTGGACCCTCGCCGGATTCAACTCGTGGTCCCCTGCCATGCAGGGAAAAAGAACGCTTGGCGTGATCCATCATCACTTGCTTCGTGTGGCTGCTTCGACGTACGCAGGCCGTGTTCGAATCTCGAGCAGTCTGTTGGTTGCAACCCCGGCAGCGACCGGCCGCCAGGGTGAACTAAATAAGGCGAAGTCGGTGGAAGCTATGAACCGGCGGCGCCGACTCATTGTGGTGGCGCCGCTGGCCCACTACCAGGAAGGCATGGCACAAGCTGCGCGTCTGCCGATTTCTGGCTTCCACGGCATCCCCTACCTCTCGACCTCAGAAGACACTTGGGCGTCCCTGCAAAGACGATTCCTTAGCGAACTGAACAGTTGGATGGCCGGGGAACAAGTGATCGCGATCATTCAAACTGATGTCCCTACTCCAGCAACCAACGGCTTGCGTGCGCAAGCCGTCGACGTGGCACTGATGGCTACTACACCCGAATGGATCCCGGTGGATTCGGGGTACGAATCGGCCGTAGTCGCCAGCCTGGTGGCTGAAGGTCGGCGCTTTGAGAAGCCCATGCGCTTTGATGCCGGGGACGATCAAGTCTTCCCCGATTTCTGGCTTAAAGATGTCGACGAGACCCTCCCGATGGAAGTTTGGGGCATGACGGACTCAGACTACCTGGCTCGAAAAGCTGAGAAAATCGCCCATTACGATGGCAAGTACGGTGTTGACCGTTGGTGGCAATGGGACGCCGCGGCAGGTGCCCCGATACCGCCTTTCCCCACTCTCTCGTGATAGGCATCAAGATGTCAATTCAACTATTTCAGTTCACCATGATTGTGGTTACGGCTGCTGCCCTTGCCATGCTGATTGCAGCGGTCCGATCCAGCTCGTGGGAAAGGGTGCTCCGATCGACAATCTTCTGGTTTGTGGCCGCCATATTTTCGCTCTTGGTGGCGGCGCTGGCCCTCAGTTGGCAGTGAGCTTGCCAATCGATTGGAATGATTCAAGCCAATGGTCGGCATCTTCTAAATACGCCAACTAAATAGGGCACCAACATGGCACTCAATTATCGACCGGTAACGTGGGTCGTCTTAGAAAAGGCCTCCGAATGTACTGGACGGTCGGTTGATTCATTTCGACATCTGATACGAGATGGGCGGCTTGTCGAAGGCAAGCACTGGAAGTGGTCGCCCGACAACCGACAACACGTTAACCTTGAAGCGTATGACGAATGGGTAGCAAAGAGCACCTCGAAGGGATCCTCGCGAGGTCGGCGTCGATCCAACTCGACTTCCGCTGGAATGACCGCCGCTTCCGCGAGCGCGTAGCACTGCGCCCCACCGCCGCGAATATGCGCGCTGCGGCACGCATGCGCAGCGAGATTGTTCAAGCGATTGAACTCGGCGTCTTCACCTGGGACGATTTTGCACGTTACTTTCCCGAGTCCCCCAGCATCCCAGCAAAAGAAGCGGCTCGGGAAGTCACCTTCAACGAGATGGCAGACATGTGGCTCAAGCTAAACAGCCACAAAGCCGCAACGACGCTTAGCGAATACGAGAACCTGTTGAACTCACGTTGGCGCCCTTTGTACGGCAATCGCCCGATCGCGGAGATCACTTACGAAGAACTCGCGATGGATGTCGCCGAATTTCCGCGCATGGCAGCCAAAACATTCAACAACGTGATGACACCGGCCCGGCAAGTTTGGGCACTGGCGTTCAGGCTAAAGAAGGTGTCTGAGAACATCACGCTGGAGATTGAAAGTCGCAAGGGCCAAGAACCTGAACCTGATCCGCTGCTTATGTCTGAGGTGTTGCAGACCATCCAGTACATCGACGAGCATTTCGGTGCTGCGTGGCGCAACTACTTTGAAGTCGCGTTTTTCACAGGAGTGAGGCCGTCTGAGCAGATCGCCCTTCAATGGACGCGCGTGGATCTCTCCAGGGAGCAGATCCGAATCGACCGGGCGCTAGTAAGACGTCACAACAAGGCCACCAAGACGTACAAGTCGCGCGACGTAGACCTGCAGGGGCCGGCGCTAGAAGCTCTGCAACGGCAGCGAAAGCTGACGTATGTGCCTGGGGGCCATGTCTTCCTCAATCCTGAAACGGGGAGGCCGTTCGTCGATACTGCTGACGCTGTTCGAAAGGTGTGGCGCCCTACACTTTCAGCTCTTGGCATCCGGGATCGAGACGCGCGCCAGACACGGCATACATATGCCACGCTTGGCCTACACGCTGGAATGAACCCTGGCTATCTGTCCCGTCAGATGGGGCATAAGAATGCGCAGATGTTTTTCCGTGTGTATTCCAAATGGATCGACGGCGAATCAAACCAAAGGGAGAAGGCCAAGATGGCTGCGCTGTACGCGGACCATTTGCCAGCACCAGAGGGCTAATGGGAGGCCAAAGAACACGCGTTAATTCGCGTCGTTTGGACACAAAGTGGGCACAAAAAAACGTAAGTGCTTGATTCTATGGCGCGCCCGACAGGAATCGAACCTGTATCAAGAGCTTCGGAAACTCTCATTCTATCCATTGAACTACGGGCGCAAAGAGGCGGTATTGTACCTAAGTTTCGAGCCGATGCGCCGTCGACGCCTACAAATCAGATGACTACCGTCATCCCTGTCTTACAGGCCGTTATATAATCCATCGTTTGCATGCGGGGCGGGGCCACTTTTGGGGCCGAGCCTTGCGCTGTAGTTATTCGTCTGTTGCCGCCGCCAGGCGCCCCGGTACCCGATTTGCAGGATTTGGTTATGAGCAACGAGCAGGAACACAACGAAGAACACGCCTCGCCCATCAAGACCCCCAAACAGCTGATCGTCACGGTCGTGCTGGCCTTCCTGGTCCCGATCATCGTCATCATCATGCTGGTGAACATGGTCAGCTCGGGCACGAAGGTCGGTGCGGGCTCCGACACGCTGACCGAAGAAGCCGTGGCGCGGCGCATCGCGCCGGTGGCTGGGTTCGAGCTGGTCGATGCCAACGCGCCGAAGGTTTTCAAGACCGGCGAACAAGTCTTCCAGGCTGTCTGTACGGCCTGCCATACCGCGGGTGTGGCGGGCGCACCCAAAGTCGGCGACAAGGCCGCCTGGGCGCCGTTCATCAAGAGCGGCTTTGAATCCATGCTGAACGTGGCGCTGCACGGCAAGGGCGCCATGCCCGCCAAGGGCGGCAACCCCGCCCTCAGCGACTACGAAGTGGCACGCGCGGTGGTCTATATGGCCAACCAGTCGGGCGGTTCGTTCGACGAGCCCGCCGCCCCCGCCCAGGAAGGCGAAGGCGCCAAGGCCGAGGCTCCCAAGCAGGCGGCGGCAGCCGCGCCGGCTCCGGCGGCGGCCCCCGCTGCGGCTGCGGCCGAGGCGCCCAAGGCCGAAGCGCCCGCGCCCGCCGCCCCCAAGGCTGAAGCCGCCGTCAACCCGGCCGGCGAAAAACTCTACAAGTCCACCTGCTTCGCCTGCCACGGCACTGGCGTAGCCGGCGCTCCGAAGTTCGGCGACAAGGCCGCGTGGGAGCCCTATATCAAGACCGGCATCGACGCCATGGTGAAGGTCGCTATCACGGGCAAGGGCGCCATGCCGCCCAAGGGCGGCGCGGCCAACGCGTCTGAAGAAGACATTCGCGCCGCGGTCGAATACATGGTCAACGCGGCCCAGTAAGCCACGTACCGGCGCATAAAAAACCCGTGCGGCCCAGGGCTGCACGGGTTTTTTCTTGGGCGGCGCGAGCCGCCCGCTGCTTTGTTCAGGCGGCCGGCTCGGCCAGCAGCGACAGCCCCAGTTGCACGCGGCGTTGCAGCCACAGGCTGGGACGGTAGCGCATATCGCCCGTCACGCGCTGCAGATTGCGCAGAATCTCCAGGATGCGGGCGCCACCCAGCGCGGCGCCCATGGCCAGCGGCCCCATGGGATAGCCCAGGCCCAGGGTGACGGCGCGATCGATGTCGGCGGGCGTGGCAATGCCTTGCTGCGCGATCTCGCTGGCCACGTTGACGATGGCGGCGACGATGCGCTGCGCGACGAATCCCGGCGAATCCTGGATGACGCTGACCGGCGCGCCGTCGGCCGCCAGCAGCGCATGGGCGGCATCGCGCCAGGCCGCCTGCGTAGCGGGCGACAGCATCAACGTGCGGCGCTTGCCGGCTGCGAGGCCATGCAGCGTATCGAGGCCCACAGTGCGGGCCGCATCCAGTCCCTGCTGGTAGGCGCAGGTAGATACGTCTTCGCCATAGGGCGTCACTACGATCAGCGCCTGCTCGGGCGGCTCGGCGGTGTCGGCAATGCTGGCATCCAGCGATTCCAGCAAGGCCTGCGCACGCGCATGCCCCTCTTCATGAGCGGGGCTGATCCAGACCCGCAGGCCGGGCTGTGCCGCGGGCACGGCCGGCTCGGCCGGCGCCTGCTTCTGACCATCGGGGTAGGCATAGAAACCCGCGCCCGCCTTGCGGCCGATCAGCCCGCCGGCCAGTCGCACCGTGGTGATGGGCGACGGACGAAAACGCGGCTCGTCGAAGAACTGACGGTAAATCGATTCCATGACCGGATGGGAGACGTCGAGCGCGGTCAGGTCCATGAGCTCGAACGGGCCCATGCGAAAGCCAGCCTGTTCGCGCATGATGGCGTCGATCTGGGCGAACGAGGCCACCGATTCCTGCGCCACCCGCAGGCCTTCGATGTTCATGCCGCGGCCGGCGTGGTTGACGATGAACCCGGGCATGTCCTTGGCGCGCACGGGCGTGTGGCCCATGCGGCGCGCCAGCGCGGCCAGCGCATCGCCGGCGGCCGGGTCGCTGCGCAGGCCGTCGATGACCTCCACGACCTTCATCAGGGCCACCGGATTGAAGAAGTGAAAGCCGGCCACGCGCTGCGGGCGTTCGCAGGCCGCGGCAATGGCGGTAATGGACAGCGACGAGGTATTCGACGCCAGGATGCAGTCGGGGCCGACGATGGGCTCGAGTTTGGCGAACAGGTCGCGCTTGACGTCCAGGCGCTCGACAATAGCTTCGACAACCAGCTGGCAACCCGCCAGCGCTTCCAGCGTGGCCGCGGGCTGCACACGTTCGAGCGCGGCCTGGGCGTCGGCCGCGCTGAGCTTGCCTTTCTGGGACAGCTTGTCCCACAGCTGGCGCAGCGATTCACGGGCCGAGACGATGGCATCGGCGCTGGTGTCGTAAAGCCGCACCTGCACGCCGGCCTGGGCGGCGATCTGCGCAATGCCGCGCCCCATGGCGCCCGCGCCCACCACCGCGATGGTCTGGATGTCTGTCATCGAATGTGCTCCTTCCGGTTCATGTCTTGTGCCAACTTATGCGCGCGGCTGCGCCAGCGCCTGGATTTCTTCGTCCGACAGGCCCAGCCGTTCGGCCAGCACCTGGCGGGTGTGTTCACCCAACAGGGGCGCGGGACGGCGATACTGCACCGGGCTGCCCGACAACTTCAGCGGGCTGGCCGCGATGGGCACGGTGCCGGCCGTGGGGTGCGGCAACTCGCGCCGCATCTCGCGCGCCTGCACTTGCGGGTCTTGGTAGACCTGGTCCAGCGTATTGATGGGGCCGGCCGGCACGCCGGCCGATTCGAGTTCCGCCAGCCAGTGGTCGCGTTCGCCGGTGGCCATGCGCTCGGCCAGCAGCGGCACCAGGACATCGCGGTTCTGCACGCGCTGCGGGTTGGTGGCAAAGCGCGGGTCGCTGGACAGTTCTGGCAGGCCAATGACGCGGCAATAGTTGCGGAACTGGCTGTCGTTGCCCACGGCCACGATCAGGTGGCCGTCGCTGGCGGCGAATACCTGGTACGGCACCAGGTTCTGGTGCGCGTTGCCGGCCCGGCGCGGCGCCTGTCCCGACGTCATGTAATTGAGGTTCTGGTTGGCCATCATGGCCACCTGGCAGTCGAGCAGCGCCATGTCGATGTGCTGGCCCAGCCCGCTGCGGCCGCGTTCGTGCAAAGCCGCCAGGATGCCCACAGTGGAATACATACCGGTCATCAGGTCGGCCACCGCCACACCGGCTTTCTGCGGCCCGCCGCCGGGCAGGTCGTCGCGTTCGCCGGTGATGCTCATGAGCCCGCCCATGCCCTGGATCATGAAGTCGTAGCCCGGGCGGCTGGCGTAGGGGCCGGTCTGGCCGAAGCCGGTGATCGAGCAGTAGATCAGGCCGGGGTTGTCGGCCTTCAGGGTGTCGTAATCCAGGCCGTACTTGCGCAAGCCGCCGACCTTGAAGTTCTCCACCAGAATGTCGCTCTGGCGCGCCAGTTCGCGCACCAATTCTGCGCCGCGCGGCGAGGCGATGTCCAGCGCCACCGAATATTTGTTGCGGTTGGCGCTCAGGTAGTAGGCGGCCTCGGTGGTATCGGCCCCGGAGGCGTCTTTCAGGTAGGGAGGTCCCCAGGCGCGCGTGTCGTCGCCTGAGCCGGGGCGTTCGATCTTGATGACTTCAGCGCCCAGGTCGGCCAGGTTCTGGGTACACCAGGGGCCGGCCAGCACGCGGGTCAGGTCCAGCACGCGAATGCCGGTCAGGGGGGCGGGTCGTTGCGACATAGTGGGAAATAAGTGAATGCAATGGCAACAGGGAACTCTCGATATTAGTCCCTGCCGCCGCAATGGCGTATTCCGTTTTCCGAACGTTCTTGTGCACGCCGCGCACAACGCGGCGCACTGCGTGGCACAGCGCTGCGACTACGAATAAGCCTTGATGGTTTCGCGCGCGATCACCAGTTGCTGGATCTGCGAAGTGCCTTCGTAAATGCGGAACAGGCGCACGTCGCGGTAGAAGCGCTCGACCGCGTATTCGGATATGTATCCGGCGCCGCCATGGATTTGCACCGCGCGGTCGGCCACGCGCCCCACCATCTCGGTGGCGTACAGCTTGCAGCAGGCCGCCTCGAGGGTTGTGTTCTCGCCGCGGTCGCGCTTGCGGGCGGCGTCCAGCACCATCGAGCGCGCGGCATACAGTTCAGCCTGGCTGTCGGCGATCATGGCCTGCACCAGCTGGAATTCGGCGATCGGCTGGCCAAACTGCTTGCGCTCGGTGGCGTACTTGACCGCGTCGCGCACCAGCCGTTCGGCGATGCCCACGCACAGTGCCGAGATGTGCAGCCGGCCCTTGTCGAGCACGCGCATCGCGGTGCGAAAGCCGGTGCCCTCTTCGCCGCCCAGCAGCGCCGTGGCCGGCACGCGGCAATTGTCGAACACCACGTCGCAGGTCAGCGCGCCTGCCTGGCCCATTTTCTTGTCGGGCTTGCCCAGCGTCAGGCCCGGGGTACCGGCGTCGACCAGGAAGCACGATATCGAACTCGCCTTGCGTTCGGGCGCGGTGCGCGCCATGACCGAGAACAGCCCCGCCACCGGCGCATTGGTGATGAAGCGCTTGGTGCCGTTGAGCACGTAGTGGTCGCCGTCGCGCACGGCGCTGGTGCGCAGCGACATGGCATCCGAGCCCGCGTCGGGTTCGGTCAGGGCGAACGAACCGATCAGTTCGCCGCTGGCCAGTTTCGGCAAGTAGTGGCTGCGCTGTTCGTCGGTGCCGGCCAGCACGATGGATTGCGAGCCGATGCCGATGTTGGTGCCCGCCAGCGAGCGGAACGCCGGCGAGGTCTGGCCCAGCTCGAACACCACCCGCACCTCTTCTTCCATGGTCAGGCCCAGGCCGCCGTACTCGGGCGAAATCGACAGCCCGAACAGCCCCAGTTCGCGCATCTCGGCCACGATGTCCGGCGGAATTTCGCCGGTATGGGCCAGCGCCTCTTCGGCGGGCACCAGCCGGTCGGTGACGAAGCGGCGCACCGCATCCAGCAGCAGGGTCAGGGTTTCGGTATCAAGAGCCATGATGGGAACCTGTGGAACGAAATAAGAAAAAGTGCCCGCTGCTAAGTGGCCAGGCCACCGCGCAACAGGTCGAAATAGCCGGCCGCGATGGACTCGGCCGTCTGGGCGCCGCCGGGCTGGTACCAGCGCGCCATCCAGTTCAGCATGGACAGCACCGCGCGCCCGGTGGACGCGACGTCCATCGCCCGGAACTCGCCGCTGGCCATGCCGTCGGCCAGAATGCCGCGCAGCATGCGCTCGTAGCCGTCGCGCAGGCGCGCAGCGTCGGCGCGTTCGGGAATAGCCATGCCGGAATAGCCCACCAGCATGGTGACGAACTCCGGGTGGTGCTCTTCAAAATAGCGGGCGTGGGCCAGCATGAACTGGCGCAAGCGCCCGGACGCCGTATCGGCCTGCGCGACCGCTTGCGACACGGCGACGGTAAGGCCGCCCACCACTTCGAGAATGATGGCGTCGTAGATGTCTTGCTTGGTGGTGTAGTAATGGTAGATGGCCGCCTTGGACACCCCCAGGGCCGCGGCCAGGTCGGCCACCGAACTATTTTCGTAGCCGCTGCGGGCGAACAGGCGCGCCGCTTCTTCCAGGATGCGTTCGCGGGGCGCCTGCAGCGTGGGCGGGCGTCCGGCGCGGGGCCGCTTGGCGGGAACTGGGCTATCGGGCATGGGTGGGTGCGAGGCCTGGCGGGCATGCATGGCGGCCCGCATTGACAGGGCGGCGGGGCATGCCGTTAAATGGTAGACAATTAATTACCGGACATCCGGTAGGTAATTATACGCACGCCTTTCGCCCACTTTCAACCTTCCGCCTTTTCATGAACGCACGCGACGCTACCCAGCCCCACGCCCTGGTCAACCAGCTCTATGCGCAAATGACGCTGCCGGTCATTTGCTCGCCCATGTTCATCGTGTCCAACCCCAAGCTTGTGGTGGCGCAGTGCGCCAGCGGGGTCATGGGCTCGTTTCCCGCCCTGAATGCCCGTCCGCAGACGCTGCTGGATGAATGGCTGGCCGAAGTGCAGGAAGGCCTGGCCGCCCGCCGCCAGGCCGATCCGGCGGCGGTAGTGGCGCCGTTCGCGGTGAACCAGATCATCCACAAGTCGAATGACCGGCTCGAACACGACCTCGACCTGTGCGGCAAGCACCGCGTGCCGTTCATCATTACCAGCCTGCGCGCCCCCGGCGACCTGGTCGCCGGCATCCACGCCTGGGGCGGCAAGGTGTTCCACGACGTGACCACGGTGCGCCACGCCGAAAAGGCCCTCGAAGCCGGCGTGGACGGCCTGATCCTGGTGTGCGCCGGGGCGGGCGGCCATGCGGGCACGCTCAGCCCCTTCGCGCTGGTGTCTGAGGTGCGACGCTTCTACGACGGCCCGCTGATCCTGTCGGGCGCCATCACGTCGGGCCAGGGCATTCTGGCTGCGCTGGCCCTGGGCGCCGATTTCGCCTACATGGGTACGCGCTTCATCGCCAGCGCCGAGGCCAACGCCTCCGACGGCTACAAACAGGCCATCGTCGACGCCAGCGCGTCCGATATCCTGTACACGCCGTTCTTCACCGGCATCCCGGGCAACTACCTGAAAGCCAGCATCGTCGCGGCCGGACTCGATCCGGCCAACCTGCCCGCCCCCGAGGCGGCCGCGTCAAATTTCGGCTCCACGCGCGTCAAGCCCTGGAAAGACATCTGGGGCGCCGGACAGGGCGTGGGCGGCATCGACAGCGTGCGCCCGGCGGCCGACATCATCGCCACCCTGCGCCAGGAATACGCCCAGGCGCAGGCGCGGCTGACCGGCAGGGCATTCGCATGAGCGCGCCGCACACCTCCCATGGCGCAAGCCAGGCGGCAAGCGCCACGCCCGACAGCCTGCGCGTCGAACGCGACGGGTCTATCCTGACGCTGACCATCAACCGGCCGCAGCGGCGCAATGCGCTCGACGTCGCCACCTATTTGGCGCTGGCGGAGCAACTACGCCAGGCCACTGCGGACGCCACCCTGTCGGCGGTGATCCTGACCGGCGCCGGCGAGCATTTCACCGCCGGCAACGACCTGCGCGATTTCCAGGGCGGCCGGCCCGCGGGCGACAGCGCCGGCATGACCTTCCTGCGCGCTCTCATCGCCACCGACCTGCCGGTAATTGCCGCCGTCGAGGGCTACGCCATCGGCATCGGCGTCACGCTGTTGCAGCATTGCGATTTCGTATACGCGGGTCGCACGGCCACATTGCGCATTCCGTTCGTGGCGCTGGGACTATGCCCCGAAGGCGCGTCCAGCCTGTTGCTGCCGCGGCTGGCTGGCGCGCGCAAGGCGGCCCAGTGGCTGCTGCAGGGCAAGGCCTTCGGCGCCGACGAAGCCATGCAGGCCGGGCTGGCCACCGCCGTCACCGAACCCGGCCAGGCGCTGACCGCGGCGCGCGCCACGGCTGCCGATCTCGCGGCACAGCCCCGCAGCGCGCTGCGCCTGACCAAGGCCATGCTGAAGCGGGCCGATCGCGACGCCATCAACGAAACCCTGGACTTCGAAGCCGCGCAATTCCGCGCCCGCCTGCACACCCAGGAAGCCCAGGAAGCGTTCGCACGGTTCCTGAACAAATAGCGGCTTCCATCAGGAAAGGCCGCAAATGTTGGCTTGGGGACTTGGCAAGGCCAGGTGTCAGGCTCCCGCAGGGTGCCTGACACCGCTGCGTGCCACGGCCGGTTCATTCGTACGGTGTCAGGCACCCTGCGGGAGCCTGACACCTGTGTAGCGTCGGCTACAGCTGAGGCGTTTGCCGCGTCTGATGCCTGTGGCGTCGACTACAGCTGAGAGGCGCCTGCCGAGCCTGGCACCTGTGCGGGCCACGCCGTGCAAGCAGCCTGCTCCGCAGCCACCGCCATCAGAACGGCGCGTCCGGGTTGAATGCGGGCGGGCGGCGTTCGCGCAGCGACTGGATGCCTTCCCGCACGTCCGGCCCGGCAAAGCCCATGAATTCCAATGCCAGCGAGGCGTCGAAGCTGGGCCCCGCCAGCCGCAGCCAATTGTTCAGCGCGTACTTGGTCCAGCGGATCGCCGTCTGCGATCCGTTGGCCAGCTTGCCGGCCACCTCGAATGCCTTGCCGATCAGTTCGGCCTCGTCCACGCACAGCGACACCAGGCCGATGCGCTCGGCCTCTTCGCCGCTGACGGCTTCACACAGCAGCAAGTAATACTTGGCCTTGGCCATGCCGCACAGCAGCGGCCACACGATGGCCGCGTGGTCGCCCGCCGCCACGCCCAGGCGGGTATGGCCATCGATAATGCGGGCATCGCGCGCGGCGATCGACACGTCGGCCAGCAGGCCGGCCACCAGCCCCGCCCCCACGGCGGCGCCATGCATGGCCGACACAATGGGCTTGTTGCAGTTGATCACGTTGTAGACCAAGTCACGCGCCTCGCGCCACACACGGGCGCGCACCTCGAAATCGTCGGCCATCTGCTGCACCAGCTCCAGGTCGCCGCCGCCCGAGAAACCCTTGCCCTCGCCGCGAATCACCACCACCCGCGTATCCGGGTCGGTGTCCACGTCGCGCCAGATGTCGGCCAGTTCGCGGTGCAGCCGTTCGTCGGCGGTGGACAGCTTGCCCGGCACGCCGCCCCGCGCACCCATGACGATTTCCAGAATGCCCTGGGGGTGACGGCGCAGCTTCAGGGCTTGATAGCGCGCATAGTGGTCGAGCGATGGTTCGGACATAGTCTCCTCCGGAAGTGATGCTCAGGCTTTCCGGGCACTATAGTGGATAGCCTCGCCAACCCGCAGCCCGAAAGCCACCCATGTCCGCCGTTCCCGCCACGATGCCCGCCCCCATCCTCCGGCAGAACCTGCCCGCGCTGTTCGCGCCGCGCCCCGCCGACGCCCACAAGGGCACGTGCGGCACGGTGGCGGTAGTGGGCGGCGGCGCCGGCATGGCCGGAGCCGTGCTGCTGGCCGCGCGGGCGGCGTTGAAAACCGGCGCCGGCAAGGTGCTGGCGGGCTTTGCCCAGGCGTCCTGCCCGCTGGCCTGCGATCCGCTGCAACCTGAACTGATGCTGCGCGATGCCGCCAGCCTGTTCCAGGCGGGCCTGCCGGTCGACGCCTGGGTGGCCGGCTGCGGCCTGGGCACCGATGCCCAGGCGCGGGCCACCCTGGACGCCCTGTTCGCGCAGCGCGGCGACGCGCCGCTGGTGCTGGACGCCGACGGCCTGAACTTGCTGGCCGGCGGCGCGTTACCTGCCTGGGGAACGGGGCCGGTCATCCTGACGCCGCATCCCGCCGAAGCCGCTCGGCTGCTGGGCACGGACACCCGGGCCGTACAGGCCGACCGCCCGGCGGCCGCCCGCGCCCTGGCCAGCCGCCACGGCGCGTGGGTGGTGCTCAAGGGCGCGGGCACACTGGTATGCCGGCCCGACGGCCTGTGTCTACGCAATATCACCGGCAACGCCGGCCTGGCCACGGCCGGCACGGGCGATGTCCTGGCCGGCATGCTGGGCAGCCTGGTGGCCCAGGGCATCGCGCTCGATCAGGCCGTGCCGGGCGCCGTCTGGCTGCACGGAGCCGCCGCCGATGCCCTGGTGGCGGCGCGCATCGGCCCCATTGGACTGACGGCCGGCGAACTGGCGGATGCGGCCCGACAGTTGCGCAATGGCCACGGTTAGCCACCGTTACAACTTATCCACAGATTCATGTTGCATTGCACTTAGGGTTATCCCTATAATGGTTTACCCCATGACGAAACGGACTGGAGAAAGACCATGAGCGAACTGACCCTGAACCCCAATGCCCGCCTGACCGATGCGCTGGAACGCGACCTGCTTCGCGGCGCAATGGAAAGCCAACCGAATGCCCACCCGCTGGTGCTGCTGAAGCAGGCCGGTAGCGCGATCGCCCGCGGCGTCGTCGCCTTTGTCGACTACGTCGCCGAAGTGAACGAGGCCATGAATCGCGCCCGCGCCGCCAGCGCCCGCTACGCCGGTTCGCAGTGGTAATTGCCCTCCGGTTTGCCGCCCGCCCCTGAAAAGGGCCGGGCGGCAAAGCTGTACGCGTCTTGCGCGTGTCCAAGGCGCCGCACCCCGAAGCGGGGAGCGGCGCCTTGTCGTTTCTGGCTTGCGGGTCGCATTTGTTGCGACGCAATATCGATATGTGTGATTGACAACGCGGGAAGCAGCTTCCGATAATCGCCCCCTTGTCACGATTGATTGCATCTGGCGGCACCCGGCCGGCAGTGGCGCAATCGGTCCCGTCGACCTGGAGCCTTCATGAAACTGCGTACTTCCCTGGCCTTGCTGGCGGCCAGCGCCGGCCTGGCCGCCGCCCCCGCCGTCCTGGCCCAGAGCCTGACCATCGCCCTGTCGTCCGAACCGACGTCCGCCGATCCCCACTATCACAAGCAGACGCAGAACGATGCGTTCGCCGCCCATGTCTACGACTCGCTGATCTACCGCAGCGCCGACATGAAGCTCAAGCCCGGCCTGGCCACGTCGTGGAAAAACCTGGATGACCTGACCTGGGAACTGAAGCTGCGCGAAGGCGTGAAGTTCTCGAATGGCGAGCCGTTCACCTCGCAAGACGTGCTGTTCTCGGTGTGCCGCACCCTGAACAACAAGACCAACATCTCGCAGTCGTACATGACGGTCACCAAGCTGCTGACCGACGTGCAAACGCCTGACGCGCACACGGTCATCCTGAAGACCGCCGAGCCCTTCCCGCTGATGCCGGCCGAACTGGCGCGGCAATTGCCCATCATCTGGAACGGCATCGTCGAGCACGGCGCGCTGACGTTCGCGCCCAAGGAAGGCTGCGGCGTCACCGGCCCCTGGCCCACCGTGGCCGACTTCAACAGCGGCAAGGACGCCATCGGCACCGGCCCGTACAAGCTGAAGTCGTACGTGAAGGGCACCGGCATCGAGCTCGAGCGCAACGAAGATTACTGGGGCGACAAGCCGCAATGGAAAACGGTGAAGTTCGTGCCCGTGCCCAATGCCGGTCCGCGCCTGACCGGCCTGCTGTCGGGCGACTTCGACGTCATCGAGAACCCGGCCGCGCGCGACCTGCCGCGCCTAAAGGAAAACGGCAACTTCGGCTACGTGGCCACGCCGTCGACCCGCCTGATCTTCTTCCAGCCCGATGTGGGCCGCAACCCCAGCCCGTTCGTCAAGAGCCCCGACGGCAAGAACCCGCTGCAGGACCTGCGCGTGCGTCGCGCCATCAACATGGCCATCGACCGCAAGACCATCAATGCACGCATCATGGACGGCCTGTCGACCCCGGCCTACCAGTACATGCCTGACGGCATGTTCGGCGCGCTGCCCAAGGCTCCCGAGATCAAGTATGACCCGGAAGGCGCCAAGAAGCTGCTGGCCGAAGCCGGCTACCCCGACGGCTTCGAGCTGACCCTGTCGTCCACCAACAACCGTTACGTGAACGACGGCCAGGTGACGCAGGCGGTGGCGCAGTACCTGTCGCGCATCGGCATCAAGACCCACGTCGACGCCATGACCGCCTCGATCTACTTCCCCAAGCGCGCCAAGCGCGAGTTCAGCTTCGCCATGGGCGGCTGGCCGGCCGAGACCGGCGAAGCGTCGGCGCTGTTCCAGCTGTGGGTGGCCTCGACCGACTCGGCCCGCAGCCTGGGCACCAGCAACTACGGCGGCTTCTCGAACGCCGACTTCGACAAGGTGTACGAGCAGGCCATCGTGACGGTCGACCCGGAAAAGCGCGAAAAGCTGCTGCAGCAATCCACGCAGATCGCGCTGGACAACCTGCCGCTGATTCCGCTGCACTTCGAAAGCAGCATCTGGGCGTTCCGCAAGGGCCTCACCTACGAAGGCCGCCGCGACCAGTACACCCTGGCCATGTCGGTGCATTCGAACTAATCGCGCCACACCGGCGCCAGCCAGGTATCGGCCACCTGCCCCAAATGCGCCGCGCCGCCTGAACAGGTCAGGTCTCTGACTCCCGAAGGGTGTCAGACACCGCGATCTGAGTCGTCTATGCACATCGGTGTCAGGCACCCTGCGGGAGCCTGACACCTGCCCAAAATGTGTCGAGCCGCCTGACACCTGCCCAGAATGCACCGCGCCGCCTGAACAGGTCAGGTGTCTGACTCCCGAAGGGTGTCAGACACCGCGATCTGAGTCGTCTATGCACATCGGTGTCAGGCACCCTGCGGGGAGCCTGACACCTGCCCAAAATGTGTCGAGCCGCCGGACACCTGACCAAAATGTGCCGCGCCGCCTGACACCTGCCCAGAATGCGCCGCGCCGCTTGGACAGGTCAGGTGTCTGACTCCCGAAGGGTGTCAGACACCGCTGCCTCGACCTCATCAATACGCGCCTTCAGGTGTTCGATGAAGCGCGCGACACCGGGCGGCAGAAGCCGCCCTTCCATGGTCTGGATCTGCAAGTTGCGCGATTGCAGCTCGGCGCTGACCACGGGCAGCGCCACCAGGCCGTCCTGCTTCAGGCGCCACGCCACCGAAATGTACCCGGCGAACATCACCGCGTTGGAATGCCGCACGAAGCCGTGCAGCGCCGGCGAATAGTTCGAGATCAACGCCGCCTGCAACTGCATGTCTTCCAGCGCGCACGTGCGGTTGAGCAGGCGCCGGGCGGTGCTCTTGTCGTCGGTCAGCGCCAGCGGGTACGCCAGCACGTCTTCCAGGCGCAGCCGGCTGCGCCCGGCCAGCGGATGAGTGGCCGCCATCACGGCATAGACCGGCGCGCGCCAGGAATGCGCCACCGCCACGCCCTGCGCCGGCTCGACATTGAACGACACCGCCACATCGATATCGCCGTTGGCGAGCTGGCGCATGGATTCAGGCGGCGTGAGCACGTGCAGCGAAAAGCGCGTGCGCGGATAGCGTCGCCGGAAATCGACCATGGCCACCGGCAGGAATCCCTGCGCAGGCCCTTCCGAGGCGCCCACGCGAATCTCGTCGTGCGGCGTGCCTTGCAGTCCGGCGATCTGCCGCAGCACTTCATCCGACTCCATCTGGGTGCGCCGCGCATGCGCCAGCAGCAGCCGTCCGGCCTCGCTCAAGGCCATGCCGCGCGGCGCCCGCTCGAACAATGGCGCGCCCACTTCTTCTTCCAGGCGGGCGATCTGGCGGCTGATGGCCGATACGGCCACGTGCAGTTGCTTGGACGCGGCGCTCAGGCTGCCGGCCTGAGCCACCGCCACGAAATACTTCAGGGCAATTCCATGCATGGTGTGGTACCGATGTGGCGAGACCGGTTGGGTCCCCAGGGTTGCTTTGCCAAAAAAGCAAATAGTTTCGCAAATATTCTAATTGTCGAGAAAGCAGGGCCGCTCCTAGAATCTGCCTCAAGATAAGAATCGGCATCGCGCCAGCCTGCGGCTGGCGGCTCGCTCAGGGGGAAACGTGTTCCTGGCTGCCTCTCCGGCCCGCCTTTGCCAGGCGGTTCCGGCACCACCTCCTGCGCGCGCGCTGCGCCGCGTGCCGCCCGGCTTGCGCCGCTGGCGGTGCCGATGTGTCCCCTGTTTGCGGAGCGCCCATGTCCACCCCTGATGCCGCAGCCTCGCTGCGCCCGTTCGAACTCGCCTGTCCGGACCTGTCGGCCGAGCGCCTGGGCAATACCGGCACGCCGGGCGTATGGCACTTCGAGTCGGGGGCGCCCGGCCGGCGCGTGATGCTGGCGGCGCTTATCCACGGCAACGAACTGTGCGGCGCCTGGGCGCTGAAAACATTCCTGGCCAGCGGGTTGCAGCCGCGCCACGGCACGCTGACGCTGGCGTTCTGCAACCTGGCGGCCTTCGACCGATTCGACCCCGCCAACTACCTGCCGGCCCGCTTTGTCGACGAAGACATGAACCGGGTCTGGAGCGACGACAAGCTGGCCGACCCGTCTTCCCAGGAACGCCGCCGCGCCGCCGCGCTGCAGCCCTGGGTGGCCCAGGCCGACTGGCTGATGGACTTCCATTCGATGAGCAATTCCGAAGTGCCGCTGCAGCTTACCGGACTGCAGCCGCGCAACATCGAACTGGCGCTGCAACTGGGCACTCCGGCGAACATCATTGCCGATGCCGGCCATGCCGCCGGGGTACGCATGCGCGACTACGGCCGCTTCGGCGCCGACGGCGACGACTCGCGCTCGCTGCTGATCGAATGCGGTTTTCATGGAGCGCCGCAGGCGCGCGACGTGGCAATCGACCAGATGGCCCGCTTCCTGGTGGCCGCCGGCGCCTTCGCGCGCGGCGACCTGCCGGCCGCCTGGTTCGCGCCCGATGCGCCGCGCCAGCAGGCGCTGCGCGTCACGCATGCCATCGCCGCGCGCAGCGCCGACGTGCGCTTCGCGCAACCGTGGCGCGGACTTGAGCAGCTGCCGCAGGCCGGCACGCTGCTGGGCTGGAATGACGGCGAACCCTTCGTCACGCCGTACGATGACTGCGTGCTGATCATGCCTTCGCTGGCCAACGTGCGCCCGGGCGTGACCGTGCTGCGCCTGGCCCAACCCATCACCCAGGCCCCTGGCCGGCCTGCCTGATTTCGCTGTACCGACAACGATAGCCCTACGCCCAGGAGAAAACACCCATGCACGCTTCCTGCATCCGCGCGGCGGCCATGGCCGCGCTGTTCGGCCTGGCCGCCGGCGCGCAAGCCCAGTCGCTGAAGATCGCACTGGCTTCCGAGCCCACGGCCATGGACCCACACTACCACCAGGCCACGCCGAACAATGCGATGGCCTCGCAAATCTTCGAAACCCTGGTGGCGCAGGACGCCAAGATGAGCCTGGTTCCCGGCCTGGCCACGTCGTGGAAGGCGCTGGACGACACGACCTGGGAATTCAAGCTGCGCGAAGGCGTGCAGTTCTCGAACGGCCAGCCGCTCACCCCGCAGGATGTGATCTTCACCTTCTGCCGGGCGATGAACAATGAAGAATCCATCGCCGGCTCGTATGCGGCGGTGGTGAAGAAGTTCGCCGACGTGCAGGCCACCGACGCCCACACGCTGCGCATCAAGACGCTCAAGCCCTATCCCCTGCTTGCCAACGACCTGACCCGCACCGGCATCCTCTGGAGCGGCATCGTCGAGCACGGCCCCATCACCTTCGACCTGGAAAACAAGTGCGGCGTGACCGGCCCCTGGCCCAAGGTCGCCGACTTCAACAGCGGCAAGGACGCCATCGGCACCGGCCCGTACAAAATGAAGTCGTACGTGAAGGGCGCCGGCATCGAGCTTGAACGCAACGACGGCTACTGGGGCGACAAGCCCGAATGGCGCAGCGTCACCTTCGTGCCCGTGCCCAATGCCGGCTCGCGCCTGACCGGCCTGCTGGCCGGCGACTTCGACGTGATCGAAAGCCCGGCCGCCCGCGACGTGCAGCGCATCAAGAGCACGCCGGGCTTCGGCTACGTGGTCACGCCTTCGGTGCGCGTGGTGTACTTCCAGTTCGACGTCGGCCGCGATGCCAGCCCGCTGGTCAAGGCGCCCAACGGCAAGAACCCGCTGCAGGACGTGCGCGTGCGGCGCGCCATCAGCATGGCCATCGACCGCAAGACCATCGTGGCGCGCATCATGGACGGCATGGCCACCCCGGCCAACCAGTTCCTGCCCGACGGCATGTTCGGCACGCTGCCGCATCCGCCCGAACTGAAATACGACCCCGAGGGCGCCAAGAAGCTGCTGGCCGAAGCCGGCTACCCCGATGGCTTCGAAATGATGCTGTCGTCCACCAACGACCGCTACATCAACGACGGCCAGATCACCCAGGCCGTGGCGCAATACCTGTCGCGCGTGGGCATCAAGGCGCACGTCGACGCCATGACCCGCTCGGTGTACTTCCCTAAGCGCGCCAAGCGCGAGTTCAGCTTCGCCATGGGCGGCTGGTCGTCGGAGACCGGCGAAGCCTCGTCGTTCCTGCAGTACTGGGTAACCTCGTACGCGCCCGACCTGGGCATGGGCACCAGCAACTATGGCCGCTATTCGAATCCCGAACTCGACAAGGTGTTCCGCCAGGCCGTCACTACCGTGGACGACGCCAAGCGCGAAAAACTGCTGCAGCAGGCCCTGACCATCACTCTGGCCGACCTGCCCAGCATCCCGCTGCATTTCGAAAGCAGCATCTGGGCGTTCCGCAAGGGGCTGACCTACGAAGGGCGCGCGGACCAGTACACTCTGGCCACATCAGTCAAGCCGGTCAAAGCGGCCCAATAGGGCCGGCCGGTAGTTTTTGCAAGACCCCAAGGAACGCATAACGTGGTTTTGTTTACCCTGCGCAGGCTGCTGCAGAGCCTATTCGTGATGCTGGCCGTCTCGGTCGTGGTGTTTTTCGCGGTGTATGCCGTGGGCGACCCCATCGAGCTGCTGGTCAGCCCCGAGGCCACGGTGGAGGCCCGCGCGGCCACCATCGCCCGCCTGGGGCTCGACCAGCCCATCTGGCAGCAATATTTCACCTTCCTGTGGCGCGCCCTGCACGGCGACCTGGGCACGTCGTTCGTGCACGGCATCCCCGCCATCGAGCTGATCGTGCAGCGTATCCCCGCCACCTTCGAACTGGTGGTGGTGGCCATCACCCTGACCTGTCTGATCGGCATCCCGCTCGGGCTGGTGGCCGGCCTGTACCGCGACCGTCCGCTGGGCCGCGGCATCATGGCGACCTCGGTGCTGGGCTTTTCGCTGCCCAACTTCTGGCAAGGCATGATGCTCATCCTGCTGTTCGCCGTGTGGCTGGGCTGGCTGCCCGCCTCCGGGCGCGGCGAGACGGTCAGCGTGCTGGGCGTGCCGCTGTCCATCCTGACGGCCAACGGCTGGTCGCACGTCATCATGCCTGCCGTCAACCTGGCGCTGGCCAATATCGCGCTGGTGCTGCGCCTGACGGCCACCGGCGTGGCCGAGGCCCAATCGCAGGAATACGTGAAATTCGCGCGCGCCAAGGGCGTGCGCCCCGGACGCATCGTGCGCCGGCACATCCTGCGCAATATCCTGATTCCGGTCGTCACGGTAGTGGGCATGGAGTTCGGCAGCCTGATCGCATATTCCACCATCACTGAAACCGTGTTCGCCTGGCCCGGCATGGGCAAGCTGCTGATCGACAGCGTCTACCAGCTCGACCGCCCGGTGGTGGTGGCCTACGTGATGCTGGTGACGCTGATCTTCGTGATCGTCAACTTCATCGTCGATATTCTCTATGCCGCGCTCGACCCGCGCGTGCAGCTCGTCGCTCCCGCACAGTAACGCCATGGCTCATTCATCTTCCCCCGGCCGCACGCGCACCATCCAGCCTCTGGCCGAGACCCCGCGCCGCGCCGCCATCCTGAAAAAACTGCGCGGCCGCCCCACCGTCACCGGCTCGGCCATCGCGCTGATCATCCTGATGGTGGTGGTGCTGGCCGCGCCGTTCTTCGCGCCGCAAAACCCCTACGACCTCGCCAACCTGAACCTGCTCGACGGCCGCCTGCCTCCAGGCGCCGCCTCGATGGACGGCAAGATTTACCTGTTGGGCACCGACGACCAGGGCCGCGACATGCTCAGCGCCATTCTGTATGGCCTGCGCATCAGCCTGATGGTGGGCCTGTCGGCGGTAGGCCTGGCCACCGCCATCGGCAGCATGGCCGGGCTGGTGGCTGCCTACGTAGGCGGCTTCGTCGACACCATGCTGATGCGCATCGTCGACTTCATCCTGGGCTTTCCCACCATCCTGGTGGCGCTGGTGCTGCTGGCCATGATGGGCCGCGGCGTCGACAAGGTTATCCTGGCGCTGGTGGTGGTGCAATGGGCGCACTACGCGCGCATCATGCGCGGGCGCGCCCTGCAGGAGCGCCGCAAAGAATACGTGGAGGCCGCCGCCAACCTGGGCTTCCCGGCCTGGCGCATCATGGTGTTCCACCTGCTGCCGAATTGCCTGGGGCCGGTGATGGTGTTCGCCACCATCCAGATCGCCACCGCCATCGCGCTGGAAGCCACGCTGTCGTTCCTGGGGGTGGGCGTGCCCATTACCGAGCCGTCGCTGGGCCTGCTGATCGCCAACGGCTTCCAGTACCTGCTGTCGGGCGACTACTGGATCAGCATGTTCCCCGGCGTGGCCCTGCTGCTGCTGATTCTTACCATCAACATCGTGGGCGACCGCCTGCGCGAAGCCCTGGACCCGCGACGAGCATGAGCGACGTGATTCTTCAGGTGCGCGGGCTGCGCACCGCTTTCCATACCGAAGCCGGCGCCTGGCCGGCGGTCGACGGCGTCGACCTGACCGTGCGCCGCGGCGAAATCCTGGGCCTGGTCGGCGAGTCCGGCTCGGGCAAGTCTGTCACCGGCTTTTCGCTGCTGGGCCTGATCGACCCGCCGGGCGAAGTGGTGTCCGGCGAAGTGCTTTTCAAGGGCCAGGACCTGCGCAAGCTCGATGAAGAAGGCATGCGCCGCCTGCGCGGCAACCGCATCGCCATGATCTTCCAGGATCCGCTCATGACGCTGAACCCGGTGCTGCGCATCGGCGAGCAGATGATGGAAGCCATCCTCACGCACGAGGCCGTGCCTGCCGCCCAGGCCCGCGAGCGCTGCCGCGAGGCCCTCGCCATGGTGGGCATTCCCGCCCCCGAGAAACGCCTGGACAGTTATCCGCACGAGTTCTCGGGCGGCATGCGGCAGCGGGTGGCCATCGCCATCGCCATGCTGAACAACCCCGACCTGATCATTTGCGACGAGCCCACCACCGCGCTGGACGTCACCATCCAGGGCCAGATTCTGTATCGCATGCAGGAAATCTGCCGCAAGAACGACACCGCCCTCATCTGGATCACCCACGACCTGGGCGTGGTGGCCGAGCTGGCCGACCATGTGGCCGTGATGTATGCCGGGCGCATCGTCGAGGCCGGCCCGGTCGAGCAGGTGCTCGACGCGCCGCGCCATCCGTATACCCGTGGCCTGCTCGACTCGATGCCGGCCAACGCCGCGCCCGGCGCGCGGTTGCACCAGATCGAGGGCATGGCCCCCAGCCTGGCGGGCCGGCCCGCCGGCTGTGCATTCCGCCCGCGCTGCCCCAACGCCATCACCCGCTGCGCCGAACAGGCTCCCGCCGCCGTGCAGGAAGGCCCGCGCAGCTTCCGCTGCTACGTACCGATCGCCCGCGAGGCCGCCACCGCATGACCCCGCAAGAAACTCCCGTCATCGAACTGCGCAACGTCCACAAGCGTTTCGAGCACCATCCCGACCTGGCCCAGCGCATGCTGGCGCTGGCCGGCAAACCCATCGACCGCCGCACGGTGCACGCCGTCAATGGCGTAGACCTGGCCATCCAGCGCGGCGAGGTGCTGGGCCTGGTCGGCGAATCGGGCTGCGGCAAGTCCACGCTGGGACGCGTGGTGGCCGGCCTGCACCGCCAGACCGAAGGCGAGCTGCTGTACCAGGGCCGCTCCACCGCCAGCCTGCGCGGCGCCGACCTGCTCGCCTACACGCTGGGCGTGCAGATGATCTTCCAGGACCCGCAGGCCTCGCTGAACCCGCGTCAGCGCCTGCGCCAGATCCTGGGCGAGGCGCTGAAAGTGCACAAACTGGCCCCGCCGGCCGAGATTCCCGCGCGCATCGACCGCGCCTTGTCCGAAGTAGGGCTCGACCGCGAATACCGCGACCGCTTTCCGCACCAGATTTCCGGAGGCCAGCGCCAGCGCATCGGCATCGCCCGCGCGCTGATGGTGTCGCCCAAGTTCCTGGTGTGCGACGAGCCGGTGGCAGCGCTCGACGTATCGATCCAGGCGCAGGTGATCAACCTGTTCATGGACCTGCGCGAGCAGCATGGCTTTACGTACCTGTTCATCAGCCATGACCTGGGCGTGGTCAAGCACATATCCGACCGCGTGGCCATCATGTACCTGGGCAAGATCGTCGAGCGGGCGCCGGCCGCCGAGATCTTTACCCGCGCCAATCACCCCTATACCCAGGCCCTGCTGGCCGAAGTGCCCGACGTCAGCCGGCGCGGCCGCAAGTTCACGCCCATTCAGGGCGAGATCCCGTCGCCGCTGAACCCGCCGCCGGGCTGCACGTTTCATCCGCGCTGCCCGCACGCCATGCCGCGCTGCCGCGAGCAGGCGCCTGCCCTGAAAGAAATCGCGCCCGGCCACTGGTCCGCCTGTCACCTCAACCCCTAGCTTCGCCGCCCTCCATGAAAGCAGAGATGTCCAACGCCGACCGCATCGCCCGGGAACTGGGCCATGCCGGCCGCAACGCCATTGTCTATGTCGACGACGACCGCAATGCCGACCGCCCGTTCACGCTGCAGACCTATCGCCCCTACGGCTACACGCCCGACCGCCCGGTGGTCATGGTGCAGCACGGTGTGCTGCGCAACGGCGACGACTACCGCGACTTCTGGATCCCGGCCGCCGACAAGCACAACGTGCTGATCGTCGCGCCGACGTTTTCGAACGACATCTGGCCCGGCGTCGACAGCTACAACAATGGCCGCGTCTTCAGCGCCGGCGGCAATCCCCGCCACATCGACGGCTGGACGTACGCGCTGGTGGCCAAGGTTTTCGCCGACCTGCGCGCGGCCGGCATCACCGAAGTCGAGCAAGCCCACCTGTTCGGCCATTCGGCCGGCGGCCAGTTCGTGCACCGCCTGATGAGCAGCCAGCCGCACGCGCCCTTCTGCGCCGTCACCGCCGCCAACCCGGGCTGGTACACCCTGCCCACCTTCGATCACCGCTATCCCGAAGGCCTGGACGGCGTGGGCCTGACTGAAGAACACCTGGTGCGCCTGCTGGCCTACCCCATGACCATCCTGGCAGGCGACCAGGACATCGCCACCGACGACCCCAACCTGCCGTCCGACCCTGCCGCGCTGCGCCAGGGTCCGCACCGCTATGCGCGCGCCCATCATTATTTCGAAGCGGGCCAGCGCGAGGCGCAGCGCCGCGGCGTGCCGTTCGGCTGGAAGCTGCAGACCGTGCCCGGCATCGGCCACGACGGCCGCGCCATGTCGGCTGCTTGCGCCAGCCTCTGGTTCGAAGGCAAACTGCCCAGCGACGCCGAACTGGCCCGGCTGGCTGGCCAGCAGGTTGCCTGATCCTTTCTTCCACCGCCCACCAGGAACGCGCAGCATGTCATTGCCCTCTACCGAAGCACTCGTCGCCGGCATCCAATCGTGGGTGCAGTGCGAATCGCCATCGAACTCGCCGCAAGGCGTGGCCGCCATGGCCTCCCTGGTCGAAGCGCAGGCGCGCGCCGCCGGCCTGACGGTCGAGGTCACGCCGCTGGGCGCGGATACGGGCCCGCTGCTGTATGCCACCAACCGCGCGGCCGGCGATACGCGCCCCGGCATCCTGGTGCTGGCGCACCTGGACACCGTGCACCCCATCGGCACGTTGCAGGACAACCCCTGCCGCATCGAAGGCGACCGCCTGTACGGCCCCGGCAGCTACGACATGAAAGGCGGCATCTACCTGGCGCTGGCCGCGTTGTCCACGCTGGCGCAGCCTGGCAGCACGCGCCTGCCGGTGGATTTCCTGATGGTGCCCGATGAAGAAATCGGCAGCCATGCCTCGCGCGCCTCGATCGAGCGCTACGCCGCCAATGCCAAGTACGGCCTGGTCTGCGAGCCGGCCCGCCCCAACGGCGGCAAGTGCGTCACGGCGCGCAAGGGCACCGGCATGCTGCGCCTGAACGTCAAGGGCCGGCCGGCCCACGCCGGCATGCAACACGAGAAGGGCCGCAGCGCCATCCGGGAAATGGCGCACCAGGTGCTGGCGCTGGAATCCATGACCGACTACGAACGCGGCGTGACGGTCAGCGTAGGCACCATTGCCGGCGGCACGGTCACCAATACGGTGCCGGCCCAGTGCCGCTGCGTGGTCGATTTCCGCGTGCCTGACATGGGCGCGGCCGAAGACGTGCTGCGCCGCATGCGCAACCTGTGCGCGGTGGGGCCCGACGTGGAACTGGACATCGACGTCGAACTCAACCGGCCGCCCATGGTACGCACCGATGCCGCCGCGGCGTTGCTGGAACTGGCACAAGGCTACGCGCGCGAAGCGGGCTTCGACCTGGAAGAAGCCCCCATGACAGGGGGCGGCAGCGACGCCAACTTCACCTCGGCCATGGGCGTGCCCACGCTCGACGGCCTGGGAGCGGATGGCGATGGGGCCCATACCCTGCACGAGTACATCCTGGTTTCCACCCTGCAGACCCGCGCGAAATTCTGGCAACTGCTGCTGCGCGAACTGGCGTAAAGCAGATCCACCGCGCGGCTTGCCGGGAGTTGTCAGGCACCATTTGGCCACAGGACGGTGTCAGGCCATTTGGCCACAGGACGGTGTCAGGCACCCTTCGGGAGCCTGACACCTGCCACGGCCTTAGCTCTGCCAGCCGTTCGCTGTGTCAGGTGTTCGGGTGTGTCAGGTGCACGACTGTGTCAGCCGTTCGGCGTTGTCAGGTGTCTGACTCCCGCAGGGTGTCAGACACCGATGCAAGCGATATCGCCGCCCACATCGGAAGCCCCTGCGAAGCCGGCCACCTGCCCGCACACAGCGCTATTTCTTCAGCAGCGCCTTCAGCATGCCCAGGCGCTCTTTGGGGCTCATGGCCTTGGTGGCTTCGTCTTCTTGTATGGCGACGTCGCCCAGGCCCATTTCTTCGATAAAGCGCGAAGGCTCGCGCACCATGTCTTCGCGGGCGCGGCGCCGCTTCTTGCACCAGCTCAGGTTCAAGCTGCGCTGGGCGCGCGTAATGCCCACATACATCAGCCGCCGCTCTTCCTGAATGCGGGTTGCCAGGTTCTCGGCGGCGCGCGCCGGGTCGCCGTCTTCGTCGTCTTTGCCCAGGTGCGGCAACAGGCCTTCTTCCACACCCGCCAGGTACACGTGCGGATACTCCAGCCCCTTGGACGCGTGCAGCGTCGACAGCTTGACCGCATCGGGCTCTTCTTCTTCGCCGCGCTCGAGCATGGTGATCAGCGCCACATGCTGCACCAGGTCGAACAACGACATGCCGTCTTCATCGGCCTTGCGCTTGAGCCAGCCGGTGAGCTCCAGCACGTTCTCCCAACGCGTCTGGGCCGGTTTTTCTTCGAGCGTGTCATACAGGTAGCGCTCGTACTGGATCGCGCCCAACATGTCGTCAAGGATGACCCCGGCCGGCTCGGCCGAGCCGGCGCCGTCGGTGCGGCCCCGTCCGGCGCGCCACTGGATGCGGCGGATGAACTCGGCGAAGGTGCGCAGCGAATCCAGCTGGCGCGGCTGCAGCAGGCTTTCCAGGCCGCTTTCGGCCACCGCGGCCAGCAGCGAGACCTCGCGCTGGGCCGCGTACTGCCCCAGCACCTGCAGCGTAGCCTGGCCTATGCCGCGCCTGGGCGTGGTGGCCGCGCGAATGAAAGCCGGATCGTCGTCGTCATTGGCGATCAGGCGCAGATAAGCCAGAATGTCGCGCACCTCGGCCTTGTCGAAGAAGCTCTGCCCGCCCGCGATGGTGTACGGAATCTTCAGGTTGCGCAGCGCCTGTTCCAGAATGCGCGACTGATGGTTGCCGCGATACAGAATGGCGAAGTCTTTCCATTGCGCCTGCCGCTCGAAGCGGGCCGCCGATATTTTCATGGCAATCGACTGGGCCTCGTGCTCGTCGTTTTCCATGGGCGACACCACGATGGGCTCGCCCACGCCCAGGTCCGACCACAGCTTTTTCTCGAACAGCTTGGGGTTTTTTTCAATAACCGTATTGGCCGCAGCCAGAATGCGCTGCACCGAGCGGTAATTCTGTTCCAGCTTGATCAGCTTGAGCTGAGGATAGTCGGTGGTGAGCTTGGCAAGGTTCTCGATGGTGGCGCCGCGCCAGGCGTAGATGGCCTGGTCGTCGTCGCCCACCGCGGTAAACATTGCGCGGTCGCCGCACAACAGCTGCACCAGCCGGTACTGGCACACGTTGGTGTCCTGGTATTCGTCCACCAGCAGGTAACGCACGCGATTCTGCCAGCGGGTGCGCACCTCTTCGTTGTTTTCCAGCAGCTGCGCGGGAATGCGTATCAGGTCGTCGAAATCCACGGCCTGGTAGGCCGCCAGCGTGGCGCTGTAGTTGCGATACACGTTGGCCGCCTCGACTTCGCCGGGCGTTGCGGCCGTGCGCGCCGCGTCGTCGGGGCCGAGCAATGCGTTCTTCCACAGCGAAATAATCGACTGCACCGCGCGCAGCCGGCCGCGGTCTGTGGTGGCCAGCAGTTCCTGGATGATCGCCATGGCGTCGTCCGCGTCCAGAATGGAAAACTGCGGCTTCAGCCCCGCATGGCGCGCCTCTTCGCGCAGCATCCTGACGCCCAGCGAATGGAACGTGCTGATGGTCAGGCCCTTGGCCAGCTTGCGGTCGACCAGCGTCTTGACACGCTCGTCCATCTCGCGCGCCGCCTTGTTGGTGAAAGTCAGCGCCACCACGTTGCGGCCCATGTAGCCGCATTCGCGCAGCAGATAGGCGATTTTCTGCGTAATGACGCGCGTCTTGCCGCTGCCCGCTCCGGCCAGCACCAGGCAAGGGCCGTCCAGGTACAGCACGGCTTCTTTCTGGGCGGGGTTCAGGCCGTGGCCTATGGGTGCACTGTCGGACATGATCAGATTTCGAGAGGGTCGACTTCCAGCTGCCAGCGCACGCGCGCCTCGGCCGCCATCGCAGGCAGGTACGCCGACCATGCAGCCAGGAACGCCTGCAGCGCGGGCCGGCTGGCGCTTTCCAGCAGCAGTTGCGCGCGCTCGATATTGGCCACGCGCACCACGCGCAACGGCACGGGGTCGTACAGCGTCAGCGCGGCGATACCGGGAAAATCGCTTTCGGCCGCCAGCGCGCGCGCCTGCTGCAGGAACGCCAGCGCCTGGGCCAGTTCGCGCGCCTCGGCAGTCAGCAGCGCCTGGTAGGCGAACGGCGGCAAGCCGGTGGTTTCACGCTCTTCGAGCGCATGGCGGGCGAAGCCCGCGTAATCGTGGCGCAGCAAGGCCTGGTAGACAGGCTGTTCAGGGTAGCCGGTCTGGATCAGCACCTCGCCGCCGCCGTTATGGCGCCCGGCCCGGCCCGCCACCTGCATCAGCTGGGCAAACAGGCGTTCGGGCGCGCGGAAATCGTGCGCGAACAGCATCGAGTCGGCGTTGAGCACGCCCACCAGGCCCAGGCGCGCGAAATCGTGCCCCTTGGCCACCATCTGGGTGCCGACCAGGATGTCGACCTCGCCTGCGTGCACGGCCGCGAACAAGGTCTGCGCGCTGCCCTTCAGGCGCGTGCTGTCTGCATCGATGCGCGAGATGCGCGCCTGGGGGAACAGCTCGGCCAGGTGTTCTTCGACGCGTTGCGTGCCTCGGCCCATGGGCTCCAGGTCCTGGTCGCCGCATTCAGGGCAGGCGCGCGGCACCGGCGCCTGGTAGCCGCAATGGTGGCAGTGCAGCCGATGGCCGCGTCCGGCGGTCCGATGCAGCACCGTGAAGGCCGAACACCGCGGACAGTGGCTGACCCACGCGCACGACGCGCAATGCAGCACCGGCGCGTAGCCGCGGCGGTTCAGGAACACCAGCGACTGTTCGCCGCGCTCCAGCCGCTGGCCGATGGCATCGGTCAGTTGCGGCGACATGCCCTGGCGCATGGCCAGGCGTCGCGTGTCGATAAGCCGCACCGTCGGCAGGCTGCTGGCCCGCGCGCGGCCCGGCAGCCCCAGCCGCAGGTAGTGCCCGCGCAAGGCATGGTGCCAGCTTTCCAGCGATGGCGTGGCCGAGCCCAGCACCACCGGAATGTCCAGGTCGCGCGCGCGCCACACTGCCAGGTCGCGCGCCGAATAGCGCAGGCCGTCTTGCTGCTTGTACGAAGCGTCGTGTTCTTCGTCGATGATGATCAGGCCCAGCTCGGACAGCGGCGCGAAGATGGCCATGCGCGTGCCCAGCAGCATGCGCGCCTGGCCGCGCTGGGCACGCACCCATGCCTGCAGCCGCTCGCCATCGGATAGCCCGCTGTGCATGACGGCCAGGCCCTCGGCGCCCAGTACCGATTCCAGGCGGGCGCGCAACGCGCCTTCGAGCTGCGGCGTCAGGTTGATCTCGGGCACCAGCAACAGCACCTGCCGCCCCGCCGCCAGCACGCGCTGCGCGGCGCGCAGGTAGACCTCGGTCTTGCCGCTGCCAGTGACGCCATGCAGCAGCACCGGCTTGAAACCTGCCAGGGCCGCCACGGCCTCGACCGCCGCTTGCTGGTCGGCGTTAAGTTCCGGAGCCTGGTCGGGGGGCGTGGGCGCAGCCGCGGGCCGGGCTTTACGCGCATCCTGCCGCGCCACCGGCCCCTGCCCCGACCGCTTTCCCAGATAAGCCGACGGCTTGCGCAGCGGCGGCGGCATGGCCGGCAGCATGACTTCGCCCAGCGGCCGCTGGTAGTAGTCGGCCGCGAAGCGCGCCAAGCGCAGCCAGTCGGCCGGCAAAGGCGGCAGGTCTTGCAACACGTGCTCGACGTCGCGCACCTGCGCGGCATCGACCGATGGCTGCGCGGGGTTGTCGACCACCACGCCCACCAGCTTGCGCCGGCCGAACGGCACGATAACGCGCGTACCCGCCGGCACCGCGTCCTGGGCTCGGTAGTCGAACAGGCCAGCCAGCGGCACGTCGAGCGCCACGCGCACCCAGGCGTTCGCGCGCGAGCCGTCGCCGTCGGGCGCCTCAGGCATGGGAAATGAAAGCGGAGAGCACGGCCAAAGATATTTGCAAGTTAAAGTGAATTCTTGGTTTTGCAGCTAACAGATTGTCAGGCTGGAGTGAAACGCGGAATTCACAACAGCCTGTGGATAACTTTGGGGAAAAACAGCCAACAACCTTGCATCATGTCAATATGAATCGTGCAACAGCATAGGCCGGCACGCCACAATACGATTATTTTCTTTTTATATTCATATACTTATAAACTTTTTCCAGAATCACTGCCAGCTATTGGGGGTTATCCCGAGTTGTCTCGTTGCTGTGCACAAGTGTCAGCGAGGAACGTGCTGGCAGCGGCTTTCAGCGCGTAAGCGGCCACTTACTTAGCATGCAAAGCGCGGCTGTATGTGTGCACTTCGTCGACCAGCTCCGCCACTGCTTCGGGGGGGGTGTATTGCGAAATGCCGTGCCCCAGGTTAAACACATGGCCGCCCTTGCCCACCGGACCGAAGGCATCCAGCGTACGGCGCGCCTCGGCGCGTATAGCCTCGCTGCCGCCGAACAGCGTCATGGGGTCGAGGTTGCCCTGCAAGGCCACGGCGTCACCGGTGCGCTGCCGGGCCTGGCCCAGGTTCACCGTCCAGTCCAGGCCGATGGCATCACAGCCGCAGGCGGCGATGGCTTCAAGCCACTGGCCGCCGCCCTTGGTGAACACAATGGCGGGCACGCGTCGGCCCTGGTGTTCGCGGATCAGGCCGGCCACGACCTTGCGCGTGTAGGCCAGGGAAAACTGCTGGAACAAGCCATCGGCCAATACGCCGCCCCAGCTGTCGAACAGCATGACCGCCTGGGCGCCCGCCTGTATTTGCGCGTTCAGGTATTGCAGCGTGGCCTGCGCGTTGACCTCGAGAATGCGGTGCAGCAGATCTGGGCGCGCGTACAACATGGTTTTGATAAGCCGGTAGTCGTCGCTGCCGCGGCCTTCGACCATATAGCAGGCAATGGTCCAGGGGCTGCCGGCAAAACCGATGAGCGGCACCTTGCCGTCGAGCTCGCGGCGGATGACGGCCACGGCGTCGAAGACATAGCGCAAGGATTCCATGTCGGGCACCGCCAGGCGGGCCACGTCGTCTTCAGTGCGCAACGGCCGCGCGAAGCGCGGACCTTCGCCGGGCGCGAAATCCAGCCCCAGGCCCATGGCGTGCGGCACGGTCAGAATGTCGGAAAACAGAATCGCCGCATCCAGGTCATAGCGCGCCAGCGGCTGCAGCGTGACTTCGGCGGCGTAATCGGGGTTTTGCGCCAGCCCCATGAACGAGCCGGCGCGCGCGCGCGTGGCGTTGTATTCGGGCAGATAACGTCCCGCCTGGCGCATCAGCCAGACGGGGGTATAAGGGACGGGTTCGCGCAACAGGGCGCGCAGGAACACGTCGTTCTTCAAGGGGGCAGCGGACACGACTATCCTTCAATAACGGAAGCCGTGATTTTAACCTTCGAGCGCTCCATCAACGATGGGCGGCCGCAAGCCGCCCCGCTGCCTCGCCGGCGCCGTCGCGGCATCTTCCGTTTCCATGACCATTCTCATGCGCGCCGCCGTCCACCGCCACCATAGGGGTGTAAATTGAACTGGTGCGAGATCAGCGTTCAACGACTTTCGCCCGCCCGCTGTTGCCCAAAAGGAGCCGCCATGACCACGAAGAAACCCGCCACCCCGCCGTCCACTACTGGGGCTGGAGCCCCCTCGCCCAGCGACCGCCATTCGCTGACGATCGGCGCCAATGGACCCATTCTGCTGCACGATGTCCATTTCCTGGAGCAAATGGCGCACTTCAACCGCGAGAAAGTGCCCGAGCGTCAGCCGCACGCCAAGGGCGCGGGCGCGTTCGGGGTCTTCGAGACCACGGCTGATGTCTCGGCCTACACCAAGGCCGCGCTGTTCCAGAAAGGCTGTAAAACCGAAATGCTGGCGCGTTTCTCGACGGTGGCCGGCGAAGCCGGCAGCCCCGACACCTGGCGCGACGTGCGGGGTTTTTCGCTCAAGTTCTATACCGACGAGGGCAACTACGATCTGGTCGGCAACAATACGCCCGTCTTTTTCGTGCGCGATCCGATGAAGTTTCCACACTTCATCCGCAGCCAGAAACGCCTGCCCGATTCCGGCCTGCGCGACAACCACATGCAGTGGGACTTCTGGACCAGCAACCCCGAATCGGCCCATCAGGTGACCTACGTCATGGGCGACCGCGGCCTGCCGCGCACCTGGCGTCACATGAACGGCTACGGCTCGCATACCTACATGTGGGTAAATGCCCAGGGCGACCGTTTTTGGGTGAAGTATCACTTTCACACCCGGCAGGGCATGCAGTTCTTTAATAATGAACAGGCCAAGAACATGGCGGGTAGCGACGCCGACTTCCATCGCCGCGACCTGTTCGATGCCATCGCCCGGGGCGATTACCCCGTATGGACGCTGTCGGTGCAGATCATGCCGTACGAAGACGCCAAGACGTACCGCATCAACCCGTTCGATCTCACCAAGATCTGGTCCCACAAGGATTACCCGCTGGTCGAAGTGGGCACCATGACGCTGAACCGCAATCCCGAGAACTTTTTCGCCCAGATCGAACAGGCGGCGTTCTCGCCCGGCAACACGGTGCCCGGCATCGGACTTTCCCCCGACAAAATGCTGCTGGGACGCGCGTTTGCCTATAACGATGCGCAACGCAACCGCATAGGCGCCAACTTTCATCAATTGCCGGTCAACAAGCCCAAGGTACCCACCAACACGTATATGTTCGATGGCCAGATGGCCTACGAGCACAGCGGCAATCAACCCGTGTATGCGCCGAACTCGGGGGGACGGCCGTGGTCGGACCCGTCCGGCAAGGTGGACGATGGTTGGGAAGCCGACGGCGAGATGGTGCGCAGCGCCTATACACTGCGTGCTGAAGATGATGACTTCAGCCAGGCTGGCACCCTGGTACGCAAGGTGTTCGACGATGCGCAACGCGAGCGCCTGGTCGAAACCGTGGCGGGCAGCCTGCTGGGGGGCGTACGTAGCCCGGTGCTGGAGCGAGCCTTCGAGTACTGGAAGAACATCGACGCTGATGTAGGCAAGCGTATCGAAGAGAAGGTGCGCAGGGGGCAGGCCCCCGAACCCGCGGCCGGCATGAGCGAAGCCTAGACGACACTCGCCCTTGCGTTGCCCGGCGCCGGCCGGTTCCGGCAGGCCCTAGGACGAGTCGGCGGCGTTGCGATACGGCGCGGCGTCGATGCGATGCTTGCGCATCAAGGCCCAGAACGCACGCCGGTGCTTGCTGGCCGCCCTGGCCGCCTGGGCCACGTTGCCGGCGTGGCGCGACAGCGCGCGACGCAAGTATTCGCGTTCGAAGCCTTCGACCACGCGCGCCTTGGCCTGGCGGAAGGGTTCGTCGGCCTGGGCGGCCTCTTGGGCGTGCAAGGCAGCCAGGGCGGATTCCAGGCGAGCCCGCGTGGCGGCCCGACGCGTGCCGGTACGGGCGCCATAAGGCGCCACGGGTTCGCGCAGTGCATACAGCGCGCCCGCCGCGCCGCCCTGTGTGCCCGAGGGCGCGGGCACGGCCGCCGGCCGCGCGGCGCGCCGCAGGCGCAGCAGGCGGGCCCGCAATTCGTCGGGACAGGCCGGGGCGCGGATGAAATCGGCCGCGCCCAGCGCCAGCAGATCGAGGATGGCGGGCGCGGTGATGTCGAACACCAGCGCCACCAGGGGCGTGCGCGGTTCGCTGCCGGCGTTGGCCAGCACGGTGCGCACCCACGACAGCGATGCTGGCGCCACCGGCACCAGGCAGCCGTCGAACCGCCGCAAGGCCAACCGGGCGCGCGCCAACAGGCGGGTGTCGGGCGCACCCGGCGCCAGTTCGGACAATGCCTGGGGATACAACCGCAATCGACCTTGCTGGTCATTTTGACGACCGGCCCAGTCTTGCACCCAGGCCTCATGGCCGGGCGTCATTAATACGGCGCAATCGAGTGTTTCACGCAAGACAGGCTCCTTGAAACATACGCAAGAAAAGCAAGCGTACGCGTCGAGGCAGCACGACGATACTCGCAGTTGCCACATTGCGGGTTATACGTAAAGCCCGCTAGAAACGATTGACATAGTGCCCTTCAGGCGCTCGCAAAAATACTCGACGCTTGGCGGCGCCCTCCCCGCACTGCCGCTGGCGGCCCCGCCGCGCCTGGCCTGGCCTGGCTAGCGCTCCCTGCAGGCGCGGGCGTGCAGGCAACAAAAAAGGCGGCCCCAGGGTCGCCTTTTTTGCCAGGGCCTCGCCGCGCGGTACGCGGCTGGCCGGTGTTGCCTTAATGCGTGTTGCGCGTCTGGCGCAGCTTGCGAGCCGCCACGGCCTGCGCGGCCAGCATGGCCAGCTCGGCTTCGACGACCGCGATGTCGGCCTTGTCCTTGGCATTGCGCAGGGCCTCTTCGGCCTTTTCGCGCGCTGCCACGGCACGGGCTTCGTCCAGGTCGGCGGCACGGATGGCCGTGTCGGCCAGCACCGTGACCATGCCCGGCTGCACTTCCAGAATGCCCCCGGCGACGAAGATGTTTTCCTCGCCTCCATCGGCACGGACGATTTTGACGGTACCGGGGCGTATGCGCGAAATCAGCGGGGTGTGCCCGGGCAGGATGCCCAGCTCGCCCGCTTCGCCAGGCAGCGTCACGAACTTCGCCTCACCGGCGAAGATCGCTTCTTCCGCGCTGACGACATCCACTTGCAGGGTAGCCATGTGAGCTCCTTATTGCAGTTTCTTGGCCTTCTCGAAGGCTTCGTCGATGGTGCCGACCATGTAGAAGGCCTGCTCGGGCAGCGCGTCGCATTCGCCGTCGACGATCATCTTGAAACCGCGGATGGTTTCGGCCAGCGGCACGTACTTGCCGGGCGAACCGGTGAACACTTCGGCCACGTGGAACGGCTGCGACAGGAAGCGCTGGATCTTGCGCGCGCGGGCCACGGCCTGCTTGTCGTCGGGCGACAGCTCGTCCATGCCCAGAATGGCGATGATGTCGCGCAGTTCTTTGTAGCGCTGCAGCGTTTGCTGCACGCCGCGGGCCACTGCGTAGTGCTCTTCGCCCACGACCTGCGGGTCGAGCTGGCGGCTGGAGGAATCCAGCGGATCCACGGCCGGGTAGATACCCAGGGCGGCGATGTCACGCGACAGCACCACGGTGGAGTCCAGATGCTGGAAGGTGGTGGCGGGCGACGGGTCGGTCAAGTCGTCGGCGGGCACGTACACGGCCTGGATCGACGTGATGGAGCCGGTCTTGGTGGAGGTGATGCGCTCTTGCAGCACGCCCATTTCTTCGGCCAGCGTCGGCTGGTAGCCCACGGCCGACGGCATGCGGCCCAGCAGCGCCGACACTTCGGTACCGGCCAGGGTGTAGCGGTAGATGTTATCGACGAAGAACAGGATGTCGCGGCCTTCGTCGCGGAACTTCTCGGCCATGGTCAGGCCGGTCAGGGCCACGCGCAGGCGGTTGCCCGGGGGTTCGTTCATCTGGCCGAACACCATGGCGACCTTGTCCAGCACCTTCGACTCTTCCATTTCGTGGTAGAAGTCGTTGCCTTCACGGGTACGCTCGCCCACGCCGGCGAACACCGACAGGCCGCTGTGCTGCTTGGCGATGTTGTTGATGAGTTCCATCATGTTGACGGTCTTGCCCACGCCGGCGCCCCCGAACAGGCCCACCTTGCCGCCCTTGGCGAACGGGCAGACCAGGTCGATAACCTTGATGCCGGTTTCCAGCAGTTCCACCGACGGCGACAGCTCGTCGAAACGGGGAGCGGTCTGGTGGATGGCGCGCTTTTCATCGGACTCGATGGGGCCGGCTTCGTCGATGGGACGACCCAGCACGTCCATGATGCGGCCCAGCGTGCCGTGGCCCACGGGCACCGAGATCGGCGCGCCGGTGCCGACGACTTTCATGCCGCGGCGCAGGCCGTCGCTGGAGCCCAGCGCGATGGTGCGCACCACGCCGTCGCCCAGCTGCTGCTGCACTTCCAGCGTCAGGCCCTTTTCGGCGAACTGCGAGGTGTCGTCGGCCAGGGTAAGCGCTTCGTAGATCTTGGGCATTTGATCGCGGGGGAACTGAATATCCACCACGGCGCCGATGCACTGAACGATGGTTCCGTTGCTCATGTCGATTCCTTGCTTGATAGCTTTTTGACGGGATGCAGGCAGCTCAAACGGC
>Ga0182743_1000091_pt1 | contig 164594 bp, 150 predicted proteins | sample eDN3rd30CKraftOP_FD_128522 | JGI IMG/M metagenome (GOLD analysis project Ga0182743, IMG submission 128522) | Enriched Organic Plus compost microbial communities from Emeryville, California, USA - eDNA 3rd pass 30_C Kraft OP (version 2) (version 2) ...
CCCTGGTTCGAGCCCTGGCGGGCTCACTCCTTTCATTTCCGGTCAACGGTTCCGCGCAGAACCGCACCAGATGACCGGTTGCCCTTTGGCGGATAACCCTGATTTTTCGTCGCGAATGGCGAAGACCGAGCACGTGACTCCTGTCCCGGCAGCCGGGCGGATTCTGGTTGTCGACGATGATCCCTATGGCCGCGAATTGCTGTCGGCAATTCTGTCGGCGCACGGCTACGATCTGGTGGTTCTGCCGGACGCCGACGACGCCCTTGCACATGTCGCGGACGTGGACCTCGTCCTGCTCGATGCAGTGCTGCCCGGCCGTGATGGCTGGAGTCTTTGTCAGGAAATCAAGCAGAACATCGATGCGCTGTTACCGGTTATCATGGTGACCGCACGCACCGACCCCCAGGATATCGTTCGCACATTCGAATCCGGGGCCGACGATTACATCGCGAAGCCGTTTCAGCATCTCGAACTGCTCGCCCGCGTGCGCTCGCGGCTCCGCACCCGCGAAGCCGAAGACCGGCTGCGTGACACACTGGACCACCTCGAGCAGCTCTATCATATCTCGCAGGAAGCCCAGCGTCGGTATCGTTTCATGTTCGACAACAACCCGCAGCCCATGTGGGTGTTCGACATCGAGTCTCTGCGTTTTCTCGACGTGAATGAATCCGCGGTCGTCCACTATGGCTACCCGCGAGAGGAGTTCCTCCGGTTGACGATGCACCAGGTCTGGCGAGGACTCAACGATGAGGAGATCGATGCCGTATACAAGCAGGTCCACGATCCCGGCACGATTTCGCTCCAGGTCCAACATGTCACCCGGGGAGGTGACATCATCACGGTCGAAGTGACGTCCCGGCGCATTCTCTATGAAGGGAAACCTGCACGCTTTTCGCTCATCAATGACGTAACCGAACGAGAGCGATCCCAGGCCGCTCTGAAAGCGAGCGAGGAGCAGTTGCGGCAGGCGCAGAAGATGGAAGCCGTTGGCCGGCTCGCCGGTGGAATCGCGCACGATTTCAATAACCTGCTCACGGCGATTCACGGCAATGCACAGCTTCTGCTCGATGAGCTCCCGGCAGACCCGCGGCTCCAGGCCGATGTCCAGGAAATCATCCGCGCCACCGACCGCGCCACCTCACTCACCCGGCAGCTACTCGCATTCTCGCGCAGACAGGTGCTCCAGCCTCGGGTGATCGACGTGAACGCCATTCTCGCCGATATGGAGCGGATGTTGAGTCGGCTGATTGGCGAACACATCCAGCTTGAAACCCAACTCGCTCCGGACCTCCCCACCATCAAGGCCGATCCGGGCCAGTTCGAGCAGGTGATTCTCAACCTCGTCGTCAATGCACGCGACGCGATGCCCGCGGGCGGCACACTGACGATCGAGACCGGACCCGCCGAAATCGGGAACGACACGCATTTCCCCGAACCCGGACTCAGGCCCGGCCGCCACGCCCGTATCCGTGTGACCGACACCGGGACCGGCATGCAGCCCGATGTGCTGGCCCGGATCTTCGAGCCCTTCTACACCACCAAGGAGCAGGGAAAGGGCACAGGACTCGGCCTGTCGACCGCATACGGCATCGTCCAGCAGACCGGCGGCCAGCTCCAAGTCGAAAGTGCACCCGGAGCCGGCACGTCCTTCACGATTCTGATCCCCGCTGCACAGGAACCGGTCGAATCGTCCGCCCCTGCGAAGGTCGCTGTGTCCCGCGGATCGGAAACCATCCTGCTGGTCGAAGACGAGGCCGCAGTGCGTCGGCTGGCGCGACGTGTTCTCGAACGGGCCGGCTACCGTGTCATCGAGGCCGAAACAGGGAGCGCCGCGCTCGAATGGGCCCGCTCCAACACGGACCCGATCGACCTCCTGCTGACGGATGTCGTCATGCCCGAGATCGGTGGGCGCGCGCTCGCACAGGGTATCATCGGAAGCCGTCCGAATGTGCGCCTGCTGTACATGTCTGGATACACGGAAGATGAGGCGGTCCATACCGGCGTCATCCAGGATGGCATCCCGTTCCTGGAGAAGCCGTTTACTCCGGTTGCGCTGATCCGGAAGGTTCGCGAAACGCTCGACTCGCCTCGTCCTTCCACGATCTGAGGCGCATCGCCACGCAGCCGTTGACGTGCTTTGAGTGCGCCGCAAACTTGTTCCGCTTCCTTTCCGTTCGGCACCGGTCCCAATTGCAAACGTTCAGCAGAACAGACAATGCCAAAGGTTCTTTCGATCCTGGTCTGGGGCATCGTATCCGCACTCGGCGCTACGGGATTCGCGGTCCTCGCGCTCAGTCGCGGCGAAACCGTTAACGCCGCATGGCTGTTGACCGCGGCCGTCTGCGTTTACGCAATCGGCTACCGCTTCTATTCCCGCTTCCTCGCCAGGCGTGTTCTCGCCCTTGATGACAACCGCGCTACACCCGCGGAACGGCTCGACAACCACATCGATTACGTGCCGACCAACAGGTGGGTGCTCTTCGGTCACCATTTCGCCGCGATCGCCGGCGCAGGCCCGCTGGTTGGACCTGTTCTCGCTGCACAGTTCGGCTACTTGCCCGGCACGCTCTGGCTCGTGATTGGCGTTGTTCTTGGTGGCGCCGTACAGGACTTCGTCATCCTGTTCGCTTCCATGCGACGCGACGGAAAGTCGCTCGGTCAAATGGCGCGCGAAGAGATCAATACTGCGGCCGGTATGCTCGCGATGATCGCGATTCTCTTCATCATGATCATCCTGCTCGCGGTGCTCGCGCTCATTGTCGTGAACGCGTTGCGTCACAGCGCATGGGGGCTGTTCACCATCGCCTGCACGGTTCCGATTGCTCTGCTGATGGGGTGGTGGCTGCACGCCTTCCGCCCCGGCAAGGTCGGCGAGGCCTCGGCCATCGGGGTCGTGCTGGTTCTGCTCGCCGTCGTCGCCGGAGGGTCGGTCGCCGATTCCCCGACCTGGGCCCGCTACTTCACGCTCGAGGGAACGACGCTGACCTGGCTGATGATGGGGTACGGCTTCATCGCCTCAGTGCTGCCGGTCTGGGTCCTGCTTTGCCCGCGCGATTACCTGTCGACCTTCCTCAAGATCGGCACCATTCTCGTCCTCGCCGCCGGCATCCTGATCTCCATGCCCGACCTGCGCATGCCGGCCTTTACCCCTTTCGTCGCCGGCACCGGACCCGTTTTCGCCGGCAAACTTTTTCCCTTCGCTTTCATCACCATCGCCTGCGGCGCGATCAGCGGGTTCCACGCGCTCGTCGCTTCCGGAACCACGCCCAAGATGCTCTCGCGCGAATCCGATGCGCGCATGATCGGGTACGGCGGGATGCTGATGGAATCCTTCGTCGGCGTCATGGCGATGATTGCCGCCGCCGTGCTCGATCCTGGCGTCTACTTCGCGATCAATGCCCCTGCCGGTATCGTCGGGAGCGGACTCGAAGCCGCGACCGCCACAATTTCGAGTTGGGGATTTTCGGTCACTCCCGAACATATGCGTGCTCTCGCCGAGCAGGTCGGCGAGAGTTCGCTGCTCGCGCGTACAGGCGGTGCCCCATCCCTCGCCGTCGGAATGGCCCAGATCTTTGCGAGCGTGCTCGGCGGCAGCACCATGCTCGCCCTGTGGTACCATTTCGCCATCATGTTCGAAGCGCTCTTCATCCTCACCACCATCGATACCGGCACGCGCGTCGGACGATTCATGCTCCAGGAACTTGCGGCTGTCGTCTGGAAACCGCTCGGCCGCACATCCTGGTACCCGAGCGTCGTTCTCTCCAGCGCGCTGATCGTCGCCGGCTGGGGGTATTTCCTGTATCAGGGAGTGGTCGACCCGCTCGGCGGCATCAACTCGCTCTGGCCGCTCTTCGGGATTGCCAACCAGCTCCTTGCCGCCGTTGCACTCTGCCTCGGTACGACCATCATCATCAAAATGGGCCGCGTTCGCTACGCCTGGGTCACCCTGCTCCCGCTGCTATGGCTGGCAACCGTCACACTCAGCGCCGGCTGGCAGAAGGTTCTGTCTCCGGACCCGGCGCTCGGCTTCCTGGCGCACGGCCGCATGATCCGCTTCGCGATCGATTCCGGTACACTGCCGAGTGGCATCGCCTCGCTCGAGGCTGCACGCCGCGTGCTGTTCAATGACCAGCTCAATGCGATGGTCGCGAGTGTCTTCATGGCGGTCGTCGTCCTCATCATTGCCGCCTCGATCCGGGAATGGGTCGCCGTGCTCAGACGCAAACGTCCTGTCTCTCTGAACGAGACGCCGTTCGTTCAGAGCGCATACGCGTCTGGTGACTGAGCACGTTTTGTTTCCGCCCGAGTTGTAATACCAGTTGTCCATTTTCGTTGCCCGCACGAGCAAACGGACTGTCGAACCCGGACGGGAGTTGCGGGTACCGGTGCAGAGCGTGTTGATCTCCGGAAATTCAGGAACAATCGTCGGTTGACAATGTCCTGATGCCCCACGAATTTACACGCTTGTTCTTCGACCCGGCCGCGCTGATTGCGGTCGGGTACCGGCTACCCGCGAAGAGAGCATTTTGGGCCCATGTCCGGCAACCTCGTCCGCCGACTAGCAATCATTGGCGCCGCACTCGCGTGCGCCATCTTCTTCCTGGCCAGGAATGGGATCAAGCAGGGTCTCGATCTGGTTGGTGGGATGTATCTCGCCATCCAGGTTCAGGACTCCGCAGGAACCATGACGGCCCAGGCGCGTGCTGACGCGACCGATCAGGCGCTGGAAGTGATCCGCAACCGCATCGACCAGTTCGGTGTGCGTGAGCCGGTCATCCAGAAGTTTGGCAATGATCGCATCATTGTCGAACTCGCAGGGATCGACGATGAAGAGCGCGCCATGAACCTGGTCAGACAGACCGCCTTCCTCGAGTTCCAGTTGGTGAAGGACTCTCGGGAGTTCGAGGCGGCACTGCCGCGCATCGACCGTGCGATTACGGCGGCGCTTCCGGCCGGTGAACTCGAGCAGGTCGACACCACGCGTTCGCAGTCCGCGCTGGACCTGCTGTTCCAGGACACCACTGCAAAGGATTCTGCCGCCGCCGATAGCGCTGCTGCGTCCGCTGCCGGGCCGAACTCGCGCCCGCTGAGCAGCCTGCTGCAGCCGAACGGCGCGGGCGAGTTTGTCGTCGCGAAGCAGGACATGCCGAAGGTGCAGCGCTATCTGGCGTTGCCCGAAGTGCAGCGGCTGCTGCCGCGCAACACCGAGCTGCTCTGGGGCGATTCCGATCTCGGGCAGGGTGCTGCACTCTTCCGCTCGCTCTACGTGCTGGACGCCAAGCCGTTCATGCTGGGCACCGCGCTCGAGGATGCGCAGGCCGGCAAGGACCCGCAGTTCAACGAGACGATCGTCAGCTTCCAGCTTAACCGGCCGGGTGGTCGTACCTTTGACCGGATAACCGGCCAGAATATCGGCAACCGGATCGCGATCGTGCTCGACGAGCAGGTCAAGAGCGCACCGGTGGTCAACTCGCGTATCAGCACGAGTGGCCAGATCCAGATGGGTGGCGCCCCGATGACAGAGGCGCGCGACCTTGCTCTGGTGCTGCGCTCGGGTTCACTGCCCGCAAAAATCGAAGTGATCGAACAGCGGCAGGTCGGACCGTCCCTCGGGCAGGACTCGATCAACAAGGGGATCATCGCCGGGATCATCGGCATTGTTCTCGTGGTCGCGATCATGCTCGTATTCTACCGGATGGCGGGGTTGCTCTCGGTGCTCGCACTCGGGATCTACTGCGTGCTGGTGCTCGGCGGAATGGCCGGATTCGAAGCGACGCTGACCGCGCCGGGGATCGCCGGATTCGTGCTCTCGGTCGGTATGGCCGTTGACGCGAACGTGCTGATCTTCGAACGCATACGCGAGGAAATACTGGCGGGACGAACCCAGCGGATGGCCGTGGATGAAGGCTTCAAGCATGCGATGTCGGCGATTGTCGACTCCAACCTGAGCACGATCATCACCTGCCTCATTCTTTACCAGGTGGGTACCGGTCCGGTGCGCGGATTCGCGGTAACGCTGATCATGGGCGTGATCGCCTCGTTCTTCTCGGCGGTGTTCATCACGCGCACGTTCTTCATGGTCTATATGGACCGCAAGCCGGCGACCAAGCCGATCAGCATCTGAGGACAGCATGCTTCGACTGTTCACGAACGCGAACTACAAATTCATTGAGATCCGGCGCATCGCCTACATCGGTACGGCGATCGCGCTCACACTCTGCGTCGCGGTGGGTCTGTTCAATCACTTCACGCGCGGTGCCTGGCTCAACTACAGCGTTGACTTCACGGGCGGCACGCTCATGCAGGTGCGCTACTCGGAGCCGACGAACGAAAACGAACTCCGCGCCGTGGTTCAGCCCGCTGTACCGGGCACGGAGATCACCCGGTTCGGTGCCGAAAACGAGTTCCTGCTCCGGGCTCCCCGATTCACGGAAGAAGGCGGCAACACCGTCGAGCGCCTCACCGGTGCACTCAACGGACTGGGCAAGCAGTACGAGGTGATCCGCACGGAAGCAGTCGGGCCGAAGGTCGGCAGCGAACTTCAGGTGAAAGCGCTGACCGCTGTTGTGCTGTCGCTGCTCACGATTCTGATCTACCTCGCCTTCCGCTTCGAGTGGCGCTTCGGTCTGGCGGCGATTCTCGCCGTCGCGCACGACACCGTGCTGACTCTCGGCTTCATCGCGGTCACCCAGATGGACGTGTCGCTGACCACGATCGCCGCGATCCTGACGGTGCTCGGCTTCTCGATGCACGACACGATCATCATCTTCGACCGTGTTCGCGAGAACCTCGCAAAGTCGGGCAAGAAGGTCGACTTCATTGAGATCCTCGACCGCTCGATCAACGAAACGCTGCCGCGCACGGTGCTCACCGTTGGCACCACGCTGGCCACGCTGCTGGCGCTGACGCTGCTCGGTGGTCACACAATCAGCGGCTTCGCCCTGATCATGTTCGTCGGGATCGTGTTCGGTACCTACTCTTCGGTGTTCGTCGCATCGCCGCTTCTGTATGAGATCGAGAAGCGCTGGGGCGATCGCACCAAGGTGAAGATCGGGTCCGCGCCGGCCGCGCCGGCAACACGCGCGGGCGCGACGGTCTGAGATACTTCGATCAGGTGAAAAGGCCGCGCCGGGTTCCGACGCGGCCTTTTTCATGTGGAGACAGAATGCTTTTTGATTCGCATTGTCATCTGACGGACGAGCGGTTCGCGCCGGACGAACTTCGTGCATTGCTGCAGCGCGCCATCGACGCCGGTGTCAAACGGCTGGTCAACATCGGGTCTACGCCCGACGATGCAGAGGTCGCGCTGCAACGCCTCGAACGTGTGCCCGGCGTGTGGTTCACCGCGGGATTTCATCCGCACGTCGCCGCAGACGCGGATGCGAATGGATTTGCACGCCTGGGCGATCTGATCGACCATGAGCGTGTGGTCGCAATCGGGGAGGCCGGGCTGGACTATCACTATGACAATTCACCGCGCGCTGTGCAGCGTGGTGTGTTCGAGCAGCAACTCGAACTCGCCAGCGACCGCAACCTGCCGATCGTGGTACACACCCGTGACGCTGACGACGATACGATCGCGATGATCCGTGGCGCCGAAGGCGCTGTTGTTGGTGTGTTGCACTGCTTTGCGGGTCAGTCAGCGCTGCTCGATGCCGCCCTCGAAGCGGGGTGGATGATTTCCTTCTCCGGGCTGGTCAGCTTCCGGAACTTCAGTGGAGCAGACCTCGTGCGCGCCGTACCAGCGGAGCGGCTGCTGGTGGAAACCGATAGCCCGTATCTGGCACCCATCCCGTACCGCGGCAAGCGCAACGAACCCGCGTTTGTGCGTGAGGTCGCCCATGCGGTAGCTGCTCTGCGCGGCCAGGAGTTCGAGGCATTCGCCGCGTCTGCCACGGCCAACACCCTCCGATTCTACCAACTGCCGACGGACGCGCCGGAACTGGATCCCGCCGCTCTGAGTTGAACGCTGCGGCGGGTGGCGTGCCGCGTGCCGCGCTGCCGGAAAAGCCTTAAATTTGGCGCGTCCCGAATCGCAGGTTGGAGGCATGTCCCGCCGGATACAGATACTGCCCGATGCATTGGCCAATCAGATCGCCGCTGGCGAAGTCGTGGAGCGGCCTGCGTCGGTCGTGAAGGAGCTGGTCGAGAACGCACTGGATGCGGCCGCTACGCGTGTGCTCATCTCCATTCAGAATGGCGGCAAGACCGAAATCCGGGTTTCCGATGACGGGTGCGGCATGGGGCGCGATGATGCGCTGCTTTGCCTCGATCGCCACGCGACCAGCAAAATTCGCGATCCGGAGGATCTGCAGCAGGTCCGCTCGTTCGGGTTTCGCGGAGAAGCGCTGCCGTCCATTGCTTCGGTGTCGCGGTTTTCGCTTGAAACCGCGGAGCCCGGTGCCGTCGGGACCCGTGTCCGGGTGAATGGCGGCAGGATCAGCGGAGCAGAAGACTGCGCGAGGCAGTCGGGCACGACCGTCATCGTGCGCAACCTGTTCTTCAATGTACCGGCGCGTCTGAAGTTCATGCGCAGCGCCGGCGTCGAGACACGTGCCGTTGCGGACGTCGTAACCGTCCTGGCACTCGCACACCTTTCGGCCGGCTTCCGTCTCGAATCCAACGGTCGCGTCCTGCTCGACCTGCCGCCCGCCGCCGATCTGGTGTCGCGGGTCGGCGCACTCTGGGGCGACGAGTCCGCACGCAGGCTGGTCGCGATTGCGCTGGAGAAGCAGGGCGTGCGCGTGGCCGGGCTGGTCGAACGTCCCGATGCTGCCCTCAGCGGGCCGCGTCGTGTCCACATGTTCGTGAACGGACGGCCGTTCCGTGAACGCGAACTCGTGTTCGCCGCCGAGCGCGGCTACCGCACCACGGTACCGTACGGCGCAAAACCGTCGCTGCTGCTCTACCTGAATGTGCCCGTCGGCGATGTCGACGTGAACGTGCACCCGACCAAGGCAGAAGTCCGTTTCCGCAGCCGCTTCGAAATCGAGGCCGCGGTTGAGGAGGCGGTCCGTCTGGCGATGGCAACCGTTGAGAGTGCTGCCACGCTGGACCGTGCACCGTCGCTTCCGCAGCTCTCGCCAACGTCACGCACACCCGCACCCGCACCTTCACCGGCGCAGAACGCGGATGCCGGGCAGCTTGCGTTTTTTGTTGCTGCGCGGGCGGCTGCGGAGAGTACTCCGACTTCGGCGGACCCGGGGCCGGCGGCGATCGAGGCCATGGCGGAGGAGTCCGCGGCGACGCCCCGCCTGTGGCAGCTTCATGACACCTTCATCCTCGCCGAATCGCGATCGGGCGTGCTGATCATCGATCAGCATTCGGCGCACGAACGTGTGCTGTTCGAGCAATTGATGAAGCGCTTCATGAATGGCGGTCAGTCCAGCCAGCGGCTGCTTTTCCCGCTCACGCTTCGACTCTCTCCCGCCGAGTTCGCGGTCGTCCAAAACAACCAGGAGCTCTTTCGCTCCGCCGGCTTCGAAATCGAACCGTTTGGCGGCCGGACGATCATCGTGCACGGCGCCCCGGCGCCGCACCCATGGTTCAACGCCGAACGTTGTCTGCGCGAGATGCTGACCGAACTCGCCGCTGGAAGTGAACTCACCCGTGCGGCGCGCAATCAACACGAGCGCATCGCGATGATGTTCGCGTGCAAGGGTGCGATCAAGGCCGGACAGAAGCTCACCGAACGCGAGATGACGGATCTGTTCACGAAGCTCTTCGCGACGGAACTGCCGTACCACGATGTTCACGGGCGTGCTACGGTCGTCCGCCTCTCGATCGGCGAACTGGAGCGACGTTTCGGCCGACATGTCTAGAGACGCGCTCGTTCTTACCGGACCCACCGCTTCCGGGAAAACCGCGCTCTCCATCGCCGTTGCGCGGCGGCTCGATGGCGAAATCATCTCCTTCGACTCGCGCCAGGTTTACCGCGGCATGGACATCGGGACCGCCAAAGTCAGCGCCGAAGAACAGCGCATGGTCCCGCACCACGGCATCGACCTGGTCGATCCCGATACGCGCTACAGCGCCGGACATTTCGCGCGGGATGCGCGCGCCTGGATCGCACAGATCCGGGCGCGCAGCCACACGCCGATCCTGGTCGGCGGGACCGGATTTTTTCTGCGCGCCCTCACACATCCGCTATTCGAAGAGCCAGCTCTCGGCAACCGGCGCGCGGTACTCTCGGAAGTGCTTCAGCAGCAACCCGAGCAGGAGTTGCTGCGCTGGCTGCAGCAGCTCGATCCAGAATCAGCCCTGCGATACCGGCACGCAGGCGGCCGCCAGCGCGTTCTCCGCGCTCTCGAAATCGTACTGCTTACCGGGCGTCCGATCGGCTGGTGGCACCGCGAAGCCGAATCCGGAATCCCCTCACTGGACCCGCTGGTATTTGTGCTCGAGCTGCCACGCAGCGAACTGTACCGTCGCATCAACGAACGGGTGCACCACATGGTCGAGGCAAGGCTGGTCGAAGAGGTGCGCCAGTTGCTCGCGCATGGCTATGATGCCGCCGCTCCCGGAATGAGCGCGACCGGCTACCCCGAAATCATCGCCCACCTCAACGGCGAGTGTACGCTCGACGCTGCGATCGACGCCATTCAGCGCGCCACGCGCCGTTACGCCCGCCGCCAGGAAACCTGGTTCAGGCACCAGTTGCCGCCGAACGTGATTCGACTGGATGCACAGCGCAGTATCGAAGACTTGTGTGAGGAGATCGTCCGCGTTTGGGCGGAGGAGGTGGGTTCTGAGAATCGGAATTAGCTGTTACCCGGTCTATGGCGGCTCGGGTGTTGTGGCCACGGAACTCGGGCTGCAACTTGCCCGGCGCGGGCACGAAGTACATTTCATCACCTACGCCCAGCCCTTTCGGCTATCGGGCTTCGTGGAGAACGTCTACTACCACGAGGTCGAAATCCCCTCCTATCCGTTGTTCGATCATCCGCCCTACACGCTCGCGCTCACCGTCGCGATTCAGAATGCAACCGCCAAGCACAACCTCGACGTGCTGCACGCGCACTACGCGTTCCCACACGCCACCTCGGCGTGGCTGGCCAAGCAGATGATCAACCGGGAAGACTTCCGGATCGTCACGACCCTGCACGGTACCGATATCACGCTGGTTGGTCAGGACCCGACCTATCAGCCGATCACGCAGTTCTCGATTCAGCGATCCGACGGACTCACTGCGGTTTCCGAGTACCTGCGGCGCGAAACGGTAGAACATTTCGACGTTCCGGCAGAGAGTATTCGGGTCATCCCGAACTTTGTTGACCTCAGTCTCTACCGCCGCAGCGATCTGCCCTGTCACCGCTCGAAGTTCAGCAGCGAGGGCGAACGCATCGTCATGCATATCTCAAACTTCCGACCGGTCAAACGCGTGGAGACGGTCGTCCGGATTTTTGCCGGCATCGCCCGTCGCATTCCGTCTCGTCTGCTGCTGGTCGGGGACGGTCCGGACCGGGGCAGGGCACAGCAGGCGGCCATCGAAGAAGGCATCGCCGACCGCGTTATTTTCCTCGGCAAGCAGGAATCCGTCGCCGAACTCCTCGCCTGCGCCGACCTGTTCCTCCTGCCGAGTGCAACCGAGTCGTTCGGGCTGGTCGCACTCGAAGCCATGGCGTGCGGGGTACCCGTCGTGGCCAGCCGGGTCGGCGGCATCCCCGATGTGGTGCCACATGGCGTGGCAGGGTACCTTGCCGAGCCGACGGACATCGATACCATGGTCGAGGCCAGCGTGGACCTGCTCTCCGATTCACAGCGCTGGGATTCGTTCAGCAGGGCTGCGCACACCGCGGCGGAGCGCTTCAGCGCTGACCGCGTCGTGTCCGAGTATGAAGCGTTTTACCAGGAGGTCGTTTCGCGTTGATTTCGATCGATGATACCGCGCTTCGCCTGATCGATGCTGCGCTCGCGGAAGATAGAGGGTCCGGGGACTGGACCACTCGCTGGATCGTGCCTGCACGGACCCGGGGCCATGCGCGCATCGTCGCGAAGGAGGATGGCGTGATCGCCGGCATTGGCGTCGCTTCCGCCGTGTTCCTGCGCCTCGACCCGCGTGTCGAACTCAACGCGCTCAAATCCGACGGAGAACAGGTCATCGCCGGCGAGGTCGTTTGTACGATCGATGGCCCCGCACGCGGGATCCTTACCGGTGAACGCACCGCGCTGAACTTCCTGCAGCGGCTGTCCGGCATCGCGAGTGTCACGCGTCGTTACGTCGACGCGGTCGCAGGAACCACAACCCGCATCCTCGACACACGCAAAACAACGCCGGGCTGGCGCTCGCTCGAAAAGGCGGCCGTGCGCGAAGGCGGCGGTGACAATCATCGCTTCGGGCTCTTCGATATGGTGCTGATCAAGGAAAACCACGCCGCAATTGCAGGCAGCGTCGAAGAGGCGATCCGTCGCGTGCGCGAGGCAAACACGCGCAACCTCCGCATCGAGGTAGAGATCCACGATCTCTCTGAACTGCGCGTCGCCATCGAGGCACACGTCGACCGTGTGCTGCTGGACAACATGAGCACCGAAAAAATTCGCGAAGCCGTGCGCACTGTTCGCGCAGCTTCGGATCGAATCGAAATTGAAGCCTCCGGCAATATGACACTCGAACGCGTCCGTGAAGTCGCCGAAGCCGGCGTCGATTTCATCAGCGTCGGAGCACTCACTCACTCCGCACGATCGCTCGATCTGTCGCTCCTCACGCTCTGATCAATGCCGGTGTTGTGGGAAGGCAAAACCGCGGAGGAGTGGGCGCGCGAATGGGGACTGCCGCTCGTCGCTCTGTTCGAATCCACGACCTCGACCAACGATCATGCCCGCCAACTCGCGGATCGGGGCGCACCTCACTTCACCCTCGTCGTGGCAAATCAGCAGACCGCCGGACGCGGTCAGCACGGACGCACCTGGCTGAGCACTCCCGGCACAGCAATCCTTGCTTCCGTGCTCCTGCGTATCCCCGCATTGGCCGCACCTCAGTTGCTCCCGCTGCGCATCGGCCTTGCCGTGGCACGCGCGATCGAGGACTGCGCCCGTATCGCCGTGCAACTCAAGTGGCCGAACGATGTATTGATTGCAGGGAAAAAAACCGGCGGGATCCTCTGCGAGGGTGCGCACAGCAGTGCAGGGCAGATCGTCATTGCCGGAATCGGGTTGAATGTTCTGGCGCAGCCGTCGGCCTGGCCAGCCGAACTCAGTGACCACGCGACCGCGATCGCTGACCACGCCCACACGGAACGCAGCGCGTTGCTCGCCGCGATTGTTTCGGAGCTGCGCAGCGCCGATCTTGCGCCGGATCGCCTGACTCCCGACGAGCTCGACGCCTGGGCACAACGCGATGCGCTTCGCGACCGCAACGTCTGCGTGAACGGTCACACGCTCGGGACCATGCTCGGACTCGCGCCGGATGGCGCTCTGCGCATTCGTACACGGTCCGGTACTGAATTCGTTCGCAACGGGACCGTTCGGCTGGTTGACGGGATTTCCTGATCGCTTTCCGTCGGCTATCCTGATTCGGTACACGAAACCTAAAGGCTTCAGGGATGATCCTGACTTTCGACGTCGGCAACACTGAAACGGTTATCGGCCTCTTCGAGAACGGCGAACTCCTCGAGCATTGGCGCATCAGCACCCGCTCCGGACACACCGTCGATGAACTCGGCCTGCTCGTGCGCGGACTCATCCGCGAATCCGGATTCAACACGGAAGACCTCCGCTCCGCCGCTATCGGATCCGTCGTACCGCCCTTTACGCGCACTCTGGCTGACATGTGCGAGCGCCACCTCGGCGTTCACGTCGCAATCATCAATGCGCGCAGCGAATTGCCGATCTCGCTGGCTGTTGAAGAACCCCTGACCGTCGGCGCCGACCGCATCGTCAATACCCTGGCCGCCGCCACCCTCTACCGCCGCGATACCATCGCCGTCGACCTCGGCACCGCAACCACCTACGACTGCATCACCGCAGCCGGCGTCTTCGTCGGCGGCGTCATCGCACCCGGCGTCACCACCGCCGCGGATACGCTCGTCGCAAGAACCGCCAAACTGCCGCGCGTCGACCTCGAATCGCCCCCCTCCGTGATCGGCACCCGCACCGAAAGCTGTCTGCGGAGCGGAATCTTCTACAGTGCCGTCGATTCGATTGATGGCATCGTCGCCCGCATCAAGCGCGAGTGGGGCAAACCTGACCCGCTGGTCGTCGCGACCGGCGGCCTCGCTCCACTCATCGGCCCACACTGCCGAACCGTCGAACGGATTGAGCCGTTCCTCACGCTCTACGGCCTTGAAATCGCCTATCGCCACCTGGCCGAACGCTCCCGCTCCGCCCGCGTGAACGGGACCCGACGCCCGCAGCGCTGAACGGGGGCTGGACGCATCGCCGCCTCGCCATTATGTTCAAGGCTTGCGTTTTGTCACTTGACCAAAGGATAGTGAGGTTTATGATCGAGGTTACGCTGGGCGAGAACGATCGGTTGGATTGGGCGCTCAAGCAGTTCCGTCGCAAGATGATCCGTTCGGGACTTCTGAAGGACCTGAAGAAGCGCCGGTTCTACGAGAAGCCCAGTGAGGCCAAGAAGCGCAAGGCTGCCGCCGCTCGTCGGCGTGGCGCCCGCGCTCGCCGCAATTTCCAGCGCGGCTGATCGACTCACACCCGTTTATTGGAAAGGCCCGGATCCACATGATCCGGGCCTTTCCGCGCAACTGTCGTTATTCGGTACTAAGTCCTTGCCGCCCACCCCTTTAGGCTTTGCGAACTCAGGCTACAATGTAGTCCCAGCTATCGTCTGCCCGGGGCCGGGTGAGCCGGTTGGCTTCGGCAACCAGATGCCGCGTATCAAAGGGTTTCCTCAGGTAGCTGGTCAGCCCGCGCGAAGCCATTTCCACAGGCGCATGATGGCTGCTCACACCGATCACCGGGATCTGGCTCAGTTCCCGATCCGCTGAAAGACCCCGCGCAATTTCCCACCCTGTCAGCCCTGGCAGGGAAATATCGAGAACCACCAGCTCCGGTCGAAGGCTCCGAACGGCGGGCAACGCAGCAAGCCCGTCCGCTACCCGGGCTACACGATACCCGGAGTGCTGAAGGGCGGTTTCGATGAAAAACGCGTGGTCGTCATTATCCTCGACGATGAGGACGAGTTTGGCCACGGGAATCCTCCGGGGGAGAGGGGCAGCCGGCGCGCCGTCCTCAGCACGCACATCACGGATGCAATTAAGTCCTTTTTTTCCGGAATGCAAGGGACATTGCTGGAAACCCTGCGAATCCCGAACCGCACGGGGTCATTTGCTAATCGGTCCTGTACCATTTCCCCTCAGTCTGCCTCTCGTCGACGAATCCCCCGCACGCGATCGCATGTGCAGCTCCCTTTCCTGTCCGGGGCGATCGGCGCGCCTGCCCTTAGCCGACGCCGCGCGGGCCTCGTCCTGACAACTGCCGTCCCCGCCTTGTGGACAATGCTTCAGTTTGTGAAATCCGAACGCGAATCGGCTGCCAGGGCAGCGTTCTGTAAGCGGTTTCTGGCAGCCTGTCCCTGTCACTCTGGCGCAGTCCCTTGGCACGTGCAGTGCTGCGGTCCGCGCGCGTAACGCGGGTTTGCAACGACCATTGACGCCGGTCGCGGGCCCGCTAACTTTTGGCCGGTTCGTTAGCACTCACCTCGATTGAGTGCTAGCTGATCGGGTGAAACCCACAAGTCACAAATCTGGAGGAGCACGTTATGGCAACTGCTGCGTCGACCAAGATCCAGCCGCTGGCGGATCGGATCGTCGTCAAGCCGCTGGAGGACACGGAGACGATGCGGGGTGGGCTTTACATCCCGGACACGGCGAAGGAGAAGCCACAGCAGGGTGAAGTGGTGGCGGTCGGGCCGGGGAAAATGACGGACGACGGGAAGCGGATCGCGCCGGAAGTGAAGGAAGGCGATCGGGTTCTGTACGGGAAGTACAGCGGGACCGAAGTAACGGTGGCCGACGAGGCGTATCTGATCCTGCGCGAGTCGGACGTGCTCGCGATCGTTCGCTAACGAGTACGGAGAGGGATAGAAACAATGGCATCCAAGGATCTGCAGTTTGATACAGAGGCGCGTGCAGCGCTGAAGCGTGGTGTGGACCAACTGGCCCAGGCGGTGAAGGTGACGCTGGGTCCGAAGGGTCGCAACGTGGTGATCGACCGGAAGTTCGGCTCGCCGACGGTGACGAAGGACGGCGTCACGGTGGCCAAGGAAGTCGAGCTCAAGGATCCGATCGAGAACATGGGCGCGCAGATGGTGAAGGAAGTCGCGACCAAGACGAGCGATCTGGCGGGCGACGGCACGACCACCGCGACGGTTCTCGCGCAGGCGATTTTCCGCGAGGGCCTGAAGAACGTGACCGCGGGGACGAACCCGATGGCGATCAAGCGGGGAGCGGACCAGGCGGTAGCGAAGATTGTCGAGGAGCTGAAGGGCATTTCGACACCGACGAAGGGCAAGAAGGAGATTGCACAGGTCGGCACGATCTCGGCGAACAACGATGCGGAGATCGGCACGCTGATCGCCGATGCGATGGAGAAGGTCGGCAAGGACGGCGTGATCACGGTTGAAGAGGCGAAGGGCCTCGAGACCACGCTGGAGACGGTCGAGGGCATGCAGTTCGACCGTGGCTACCTCTCGCCCTACTTCGTGACGGATCCGGAGCGCATGGAAGCGGTGCTCGAGGATGCGCACATTCTGATCTACGACAAGAAGATCAGCTCGATGAAGGACCTGCTGCCGATCCTGGAGAAGGTCGCGCAGATGGGTCGTCCGCTGCTCATCATCGCGGAGGATGTCGAGGGTGAGGCGCTGGCGACGCTGGTGGTCAACAAGCTGCGCGGCACGCTGCGTGTCGGCGCGGTGAAGGCACCCGGCTTCGGCGACCGCCGCAAGGCGATGCTGCAGGACATTGCGGTGCTGACCGGCGGCCAGGTCATCAGCGAGGAGCTGGGCCTGAAGCTCGAGAACGCGACCCTGAACGATCTCGGCCGTGCCAAGCGTGTCGTGGTCGACAAGGACAACACGACGATCGTGGATGGCGCCGGCGATGCCGAGAACATCAAGGGCCGGATCGGCGAGATCCGCTCGGCGATCGACAAGGCGACCTCGGACTACGACCGCGAGAAGCTGCAGGAGCGCCTGGCCAAGCTGGCTGGCGGTGTTGCGGTGATCCACGTTGGTGCCGCCACCGAGACCGAGATGAAGGAGAAGAAGGCGCGCGTCGAGGATGCGCTTCATGCAACCCGTGCCGCGGTCGAGGAAGGCATCGTCCCCGGCGGTGGTGTCGCACTGGTGCGTGTGCGCGAGAAGCTGCGTGACTTCAAGGTTGCAGACCACGACGAGCAGGTCGGCGTGCAGATCATCATGCGCGCGATCGAGGAGCCGCTGCGTCAGATCGCCCAGAACGCGGGCGCCGAGGCTTCGATCGTCATTGACAAGGTCCGCAGCAACCCGAACAGCAACTTCGGCTACAATGCGCAGACCGACACGTACGAGGACATGGTTGAGGCCGGCGTGATCGACCCGACCAAGGTTACGCGTACGGCGCTGCAGAACGCGGCTTCGATCGCGTCGCTGCTGCTCACGACCGAGTGTGTGGTCGTCGAGCACAAGGAAGAGGAAAAGGCTGCGCCGGCAATGCCGGGCGGCGGCATGGGCGGCATGTACTAAGCCGTTCGCTTCCTGCTGTAGACCGTGCGGCCCGCCGATTGCTCGGCGGGCCGTACTGTTTTCTCACCCTCGCGCTTATCAGGCATGGGCTCCAGATTTCCGCCTCGTCCGGGAACAACAAAGGGAGAAGATGGGCGAAAGGATGCGTGCAGTCACCGGCGTACTCGCCGGTTTTATTGCGATGCTGCTGGGTGTGATGATCGCTACCGCGATCGCGGTGAACGCGATGGTGCCCGGTGGTGTGACCGGCGCGCCCACGCCGCCGTATCTCGTGGTGAATCTGTTCTATTCGTTCGGTTTCGCGGCTTTGGGCGGCTGGGTAGCGGTGAGAGTGGGAAAATCCGGCACAATCACACCGGCCGCGGTCCTCGCCGCAATGATGCTGCTGCTCGCGAGTATATCGGCGCTGTCCGCTGCCGCGGCAGGGCAGCCACCGTGGTATTCGTGGATGCTCGTGATCATCGGTCCCGGCGGTGCCATGCTGGGCGGCAAAATTGCCCTGTCAAAACGTTGACGCTGGCCGAGAGGGAAGGTTACCGTTACACGCATGGTGACCACCGCGACGACAACGACCACAACGACGCAGCGCGGCCCGGGAGGGTACGCGGCTTTCGCGCGTTAGTCGATCGGACGCGCGACCGTCGGGTAGGCCTCTCGGAATCGGGGGGCCTTTTCTATTTTCAGGCCGGACAGAACGGACGGATTCGGGGTAAACGGGGTTATGGCTGAACAGGTGAAAATTACGCTGCCGGATGGCAAGGTGCTGGAGGTTCCGGCGGGTGCAGAGGTACGTGCGGTGGCAGAGCAGATCGGGCCGCGGCTGGCAAAGGCTGCGATCGCTGCGAAGATCGATGGGCAGATCGTCGATCTGATGCGGCCGCTCGAATCCGATGCGAAAATCGAAATTCTGACCGAGAAGAGCCCCGAAGCGCTTGAAGTGCTGCGCCACTCGGCCGCGCACATGCTGGCGACGGCAGTACGACAGGTGCGCCCGGGCGCCGGAATCGGTTTCGGGCCGGCGATCGCCGAAGGGTTCTACTACGACTTCGAAGTCCACGAGCCGTTCACGCCGGATGAGCTCGAAAAGATCGAGCAGGTGATGGGGCAGGTCGCCGGGGCGGACCAGCCGTTCGAGCGCCGCGTCGTCGACAAGGCCGAAGCGCGCCAGCTTTTCGCGGACGATCCGCTCAAACTCGAGCGGCTCGAGGAACTCGGCGACGACGAAACCATCACCGTGTACCGCAACGGTCCGTTCCTCGACCTGTGTCGCGGGCCGCACGTGCCGTCGACTTCGCGCGTCAAACACTTCAAGCTGATGTCGACCGCGGGTGCGTACTGGCGTGGCGATGTGAAGCGCCAGATGCTGCAGCGTATCTACGGCACTGCATTCTTCACTGCGGAGGAACTGAAGCAGCACCTCGAACGGATCGAAGAGGCAAAGAAGCGCGACCATCGCAAGCTTGGGCGCGAGCTCGACCTCTTCCAGTTCCACCCGTTCTCGCCGGGCGCGGCGTTCTGGACCGACCGCGGTACAAAGATTTTCCGCGAGCTCGAAGACTGGATGCGCGGTGTTCTGGCAGACAACGGCTACCAGGATGTGAAGACTCCGCTGCTCTACAACAAGGGGCTGTGGGAGATCTCGGGACACTGGGGCAAGTACAAGGAGAACATGTTCCTCGTACTCGACACCGAGACCGAGGAACACGACATCTCGCTCAAGCCGATGAACTGCCCCTCGCATCACCTGTTCTTCGCGATGAAGCGGCATTCGTATCGCGAATTGCCGGTGCGGTACTCGACGCAGGATGTGCTGCATCGCAACGAAGTGTCGGGCGCGCTTTCGGGGCTCACCCGCGTCCGCCAGTTCCAGCAGGACGACGCGCACATCTACCTCGCCGAGGAGCAGATCCCGGACGAAGTACGTCGCCTGACCGAGATGGTCGACTACTTCTACGGTGCGCTCGGCCTCAAGTATCAAATCAAGTTCGGGACTCGCCCGGAGCAGCGCATCGGCAGCGACGAGCTCTGGGATCGCGCCGAAGGTGCGTTGCGCTCGGCACTCGAAACGATGGGCCTCGAATACGAGGAGAACCCTGGCGACGCGGCGTTCTACGGTCCGAAGATCGATTTCCACGTAAGCGACGCGATCGGTCGGACCTGGCAACTCGGTACCATCCAGTTGGACTACAACGCGCCCGAACGCTTCGACCTCACCTACATCGGCGAGGACAACAAGGAGCATCGGCCGGTGGTGATCCATCGCGCGATTTTCGGATCGTTCGAGCGGTTCATTGCGATTCTGATCGAACACTTCGCGGGCGCATTCCCTGTGTGGCTGGCGCCGGAGCAGGTGCGCGTGCTGCCGATCACGGACGACCTGCTGGAGAAGGCGCGGGAAGTCGTCGGCCGGCTGCGCAAGGCGGGCATTCGGGCCGCGGTTGACGAGCGCAACGAGACGCTGAACTACAAGATCCGCGAGGCCGAGACCCAGAAGGTCCCGTACATGGCGGTGATCGGGAATCGCGAGGCGGAGGCGGGAACCGTGGCCGTGCGCAGGCGCGGGGCGGGGAAGAAGCAGGAAATCATCGGGCTCGATGAATTTATCGCCCGGCTCCAGGAGGAGATCGAGAGCAAGGCGCTCTCATAAACTCTGCGAGGTCCGCTGCGGCGACGGATGTGATCCATGTCGGATAAACATGCTCGCCGATGCATTTGAGCTTAACGGTGCAGAGGCAATCTTTCATCGTCCGCATCCTCGCAAGGAAGCGGGTCAGGCGACAGTCGAGGGTGTGCGAGAGTTCCTGGAGCAAGCGGGGATACACCCGTAGGGGACGGGAATGGAATACAAGGGATACGTTGGCCGTGTGCAATTCGACGAAAGCGTGGGGCTGTTGCACGGTCGAGTGGAAAACATTTCGGCGGTCATCACCTTCGAGGCCGATTCGGTAGAGCAGATCGAGCGGGAGTTTCGCGCCTCGGTCGATGAGTACATCGCGTGGTGCAAAGAGCGTGGCAAAGAGCCGGAGCGGCCCTATGCGGGCAAATTCCTGGTGCGGATGGATCCCGGCATTCACGCTCGAGTGGCAGCATCTGCCGCGCGTGCGAACATGAGCGTCAATGCGTGGGTTACAGAGGTCCTGACTACCGCAGTGGACCCTGCGAGGCAGGAGTAGACCGGAGCCTGGACCTCGAACCCCGCCGACGGCCCGCATCCAGTTGATCAGCGACACTCCCTCGATCCCCGGGCTGACGCTCTCTTGATTCACAGCCGCTGGACTGTTAGGTTCAGCGGTCGAAAACAGGCAAGTGGGAGGCGAGGCCTCCCCACCTTTCGGTCTGCTCTGCAGTACCGCCGGGTCCAAGGACAACGAGGCCACTCCCTGAGGGGAGCGGGCGGTTGTATACGGACCCCTGCAAAGTGGGTCCGTTTTCTTTTTTCCCTGGACGGAGGCAGAACCATCTCGACGGACAAGCGAGTACGAGTCAATCGTCAGATCCGAATCAGCCCTGTGCGCGTAATCGGGTCGGATGGCTCGCAGTTGGGCATCATGCCCGTGGAGGAGGCCCTCGCCACCGCGGAACAGGAAGGATTGGACCTGGTCGAAGTCGCACCGACGGCGAGACCACCCGTATGCCGGATCATGGACTACGGGAAGTTCAAGTACGAGGAAGCCCGGAAGGCTCGCTCCGCTCGAAAGAAGCAGCACCAGATCCAGGTGAAGGAAGTGAAGATGCGACCGGGGATCGAGTCGCATGACCTCGAGTTCAAGGTGCGCCATGCACGGCGGTTCCTCGAGGAAGGCAACAAGGTAAAAGTCACGATGATGTTCCGGGGGCGTCAGGCGGCGCACCCCGAGATCGGGCGGGAGGTCCTCACAAAAGTCGCCGAGATTGTCGACGATGTGGGGAAGATGGAATCCGCGCCGCAAATGGAAGCACGCACCATGACCATGATCCTGGCGCCGCGGAAGTAGTCGCGAGCGGGAACGGAGGCAGCATGCCGAAGATGAAGACGAGCAAGAGCGTCGCGAAGCGGTTCAAGATCACCGCGAAGGGCAAGGTGAAGAACCGGCACGCGAACCACAGTCATATCCTGACCAAGAAGGCCCCGAAGCGGAAGCGTCACCTGCGTGATGCGAAGATTGCCGCGCCGGGCGATGCAGCGCGGATCAAGCGCATGCTGCTGCAGGGAGGCTGATCGATGGCACGTGTAACGAGTGCGGTGGCACGTCACCGCAAGAAGAAGCGGTATTTCCGTGCTGCGCGGGGATACTTCGGCGGGCGTTCGAAGCTCTGGCGCATTGCGAAGAACGCAGTGGAGCGGGGCTGGGCGTATTCGTACCGCGACCGCAAGCAGAAGAAGCGGGAATTCCGCCGTCTCTGGATCACGCGAATCAACGCGGCGGTCCGTCTGGCGGATGGTGAGCTGAACTACTCGCGATTTATGAACGGCTTGAAGCTGGCGGGGATCGAAGTGAACCGGAAGGTTCTTTCGGACCTGGCAGTGCACGACCCGAATGCGTTCGGCGAACTCGTGAAGCGAGCCAAGTCTCAACTAGCAGCGTGAGAACGAGGGCCGGCGCAAGTCGGCCCTTTTTCACATCGGGACTGGAACTGATGACGTCTGAACTGATACAGGCACTGGAAGCACTCGAGCAGGAAGCCCGCACGGCGATCCCGGCGACGACCACTGCAGCAGAGCTGGAGCAGGCGCGGATTCGTTTCCTGGGCCGCAAGGAAGGCCGGCTTACGCTGATTATGCGCCGGCTCGGCGAGTTGAAGCCCGAGGAGAAGCCGGCGGTTGGGGCAGTGTCCAACCGCGTGAAGAACGCGATCACGGAGCTGCTGGATGCCCGCGAGGCAGAGGTCGCTACGGCGCAGCGCCGCTCGAGCGGTGCGGACCTGACGCTTCCTGCGCGGAGGCGGTGGCAGGGCGCGCTGCATCCGGTAACGCGCATTGTGGACGAGATCTGCGAAGTGCTGAAGGAACTCGGGTTCACGCGTGCGCGTGGTCCGGAAGCCGAAACCGACTGGTACAACTTCACGGCGCTGAACACGTCGCTGGATCATCCGGCGGCGGACATGCACGACACGTTCTACCTCGCGCCAGGCATCCTGCTGCGCAGCCACACCTCGCCGGTGCAGATCCGGACGATGCAGAAGTATCAGCCACCGGTGCGCATTGTTGCGCCTGGCATGGTGTATCGCCGCGATCCGTTCGATGCTTCGCACGCGCCGGGCTTCGAGCAGTTGGAAGGCCTGGCTGTGGATGAAGGCATCACCTTTGTCGATCTGCGGGCAACCATCGCGGAGTTTGCGCGGCGCATGTTCGGTTCACAGGCCGAGGTGCGCTTTCGCCCGTCGTACTTCCCGTTCACGGAACCGAGCGCGGAAGTGGATGTGAGCTGCACGGTATGCGACCGCATCGGTTGCAGCGCGTGCAAAGGCACGGGCTGGATCGAAATCATGGGTGCGGGCATGGTGCATCCGCTCGTGCTGGAGCAGGCCGGCTACGACGCGGAGCGCTACACGGGCTTTGCGTTCGGGATGGGCCCGGGACGGATCGCGATGCTTCGCTATCAGATTCCGGACATCCGGTTGCTCTACGAAAGCGATGTGAGATTTCTGCAGCAGTTCGCGCTGTAGCGAAGCTGCCGTTGCAACACCATCCGAACCAGGTGCGGTCACGGCCGCCCGGTTCGCAGTTACGATGACCGCACGATTCACTGTACGGTCCAAGGTTCACGGGTTAAACGGTTCCCGGTTTACGGTTCACGGATAAATGAACATCAGTCATCGCTGGTTGCAGGCACTGGTTCCCGGGCTGCGTGGTTCGCCGAAGGAGATCGCGGACCGCCTGGCCATGTACGGCGCGCCGGTTGACGAAATCGTGGAGGTCGGAGCGGAAATCTCGGGCGTGGTCATCGCGCGTGTGGTCGATGCACGACGCCATCCGAACGCCGACAGGCTCAACCTGTGTCAGGTCGATGCAGGTACCGGGACCCTTCTCAACGTGGTTTGCGGCGCGCCGAACGTGCGCGCGGGAAGCTTCTATCCATTTGCGCCGGTCGGCACGTCGCTGCCGGGTGGCGTGACGATCCGGAAAGCAAAGATCCGCGGTGAAGAGAGCCAGGGAATGCTGTGCAGCGCGCGAGAGTTGGGACTCGGGCGCGAACACGAAGGCATTCTCATGTTGCACGGAGAATTCACGCCGGGTGAATCGTTCATTGCTGCGCTGGCGCTGGACGATGCGCGGATCGTTGTGGATGTGACAGCAAACCGCCCGGACCTGCTGTCGCACATCGGGGTTGCCCGTGAACTAGCCGAAAAGGGCGAACAGGACATCGTGCTCCCCGCGTTTCCTGGCGGGCGCACGATTTCCGAACCGGAAATCGATCGCGTAGAACGGCGCGGTCTCGTCGACGGCGTAACGGTGTCGGTAGAGGATGCCGAACTCTGTCCGCGCTACATGGCCGCCGTCATTCGCGGTGTTACGGTCGGTCCCTCGCCGGAATGGCTTGCTTCGCGGCTGCGCGTGATCGGGCAGCGCCCGATCAACAATGTGGTTGATGCAACCAACTACGTGCTGCATGAACTCGGACAGCCACTGCATGCGTTCGATCTCGCACAGTTGCGCGGCAGCGAAATCATTGTGCGCAGAGCACGTGAAGCGGAGACGGTTACCACACTCGACGGCGTCGAACGAAAGCTGACGCCGGAGATGCTGGTGATCGCCGATGGCGTTTCCGCGACAGCCGTGGCGGGCGTGATGGGCGGTGGAGAAAGCGAAGTCACCGACAACACGCGCGATCTGCTGATCGAGTGTGCGTATTTCGAGCCGAAGCAGGTGCGGCGCACTCGGCGCGCACTCGGGCTCAGCACGGATGCGAGCTATCGCTACGAGCGCGGCGTCGACCCGACCGGGATGACACGTGCGCTCGCGCGCGTCGTCGACCTGATCGTTGCGACAGCGGGCGGAGAGGTGGACCCGCATTGGGTCGATGTGCAGGCCGCGACGCTGGAAGCCCCGGAGGTTGAAGTGCGGCTGGCGCGCGTCGAGCAGGTGCTGGGACGGGCGTTCGACGCGGACGAAATCGCGGCGCTCATCGAGCCGCTCGGCTTCCGCATCATCGATCGCGGTGGCGACAGGGTTCGCGTCGGAGTGCCCGGCCATCGCTGGTTCGACGTATTCGGTGAAATCGATGTCATCGAGGAGATCGCGCGTCGCTTCGGGTATGACAACTTCTCGCAGGCGTTGACGCGTGCACGGCCGAGTAGCGTGCCGGATGACGCCATGTTGCAACTCGAAGACGCGCTGCGTGCCTGGCTGGTGGGGCACGGCCTGCTCGAATCGCGCACCGCTGCATTTGCGGGCATCGAAGAGGGCGACGTCGAGTTGTTGCTCCCACTCGCATCGACGGAAAGCCGGCTGCGCCGGGCCGTGCTGCCGGGGCTGCTGCATCGCGTGGAGTACAATTTCACCCGTGGTGCCCGCGACATCCGGCTGTTCGAGCTGGGGACCGCGTTCGCGGCGGGGGAGAAGGGGCGTCCGCCCGCGGAAACCCGACGCCTCAGCATTGCGATCACCGGCGCCCGCGCACCGGAGCACTGGAGCGGCCAGGTCGGGACTGTCGATCTGTGGGACCTGAAAGGACTGCTGGAGGAGTTCGCCGAGCGTTATGGGCTGCGGATCGTACCGGGGGATAGCGGCCGGATCGCGGGCGCGCGGGAGGTCCTGCTGGAGGGCGAACTGTTCGAACTCCAGGCGGATGGGGTGACGGTTGGCCTGGGCGGACGGATCGATCCGGCCAGAATCGACGCACCCGCATGGGCAGCTCCGGTGTATGGATTGGAGATCGTCCTCGACGAAGCATGGAACGAACGGACGCACGTCTACGCGCCGCTGCCGGTCCATCCGGCCATCGAACAGGACCTTGCTCTGGTCGTCCCGGACGGCACGAGCGCGGCGGCGGTGAGCGAAACTATTCGTGACGCGGGTGGCGCTTTACTGGAATCGGTAGACATATTCGACCTGTACCGGGGTACCGGGCTGCCGGAAGGCACACGTTCACTGGCTTTCCGGCTTCGCTTCCGCGCTGCCGACCGGACCCTGACGGACAAGGACGCCGCCAAGGCGGTAAAGCGCATACTCCAACGTCTGAAGGATGAATACAGCATCGAGCGACGTGGCTGAGGGTTCGACAACCCGGAGCGAGCCAGACTGGGCTCGCCTTCAGAACGCGGTCCGCCGGCTGCTCCAGGATTGGGACAACTGGCGCGAACGGACCCAGGTTGCCGAAGCACGAGTAGCGGAACTGGAAGCGGCGCTGCGAGACGTATCATCGGGGGCGCTGGACCCGGTCGCGCTGAGCGAGCGGGTCCAGGCTCTCGAACAGGAAAACCGGTTTCTCGCGCGCCGACTCGACCGCGCGCGCGAAAGTGTGAAGCGGATCAATGCACGCCTGCAATTTCTGGATGAGGACCGATGAGCCCGGCCCCTGAGAAAACCGTCGTCGCCGTGGAGATCGCGGGCGAGGAGTACAAGCTTCGGGCGCTCGCAACGCCGGATTACACGCGGGAATGCGCCGAGTACCTGGACCGCATGATCGGCGACATCCGGCGCCAGAGCCCGGCGCTGGAGCTGCAGCGGGTCGCAATTTTGGCGGGGCTTGCCCTGGCGGACCAGTTGTTCCAGGCCCGAAAGGACGCCGGCGCCGCGCGCTCGGATGGCGGCGAACAGGTGTTGCGGCTTGCGCTGGAAATCGAGGAGAAGCTGTCCCAATCCAACCTTGCGGCTGCTTCCTGAAGCTTCATACTTTGCCATGATGGCGCATTCCGCGAGGAATCCGTCACTGTAAGCGCAAGTCGTTTTTTATGTTGCCTACCCCGGGCGCTTCGGGCGCCCTTCTGGAGCGATCATGAATTCACTCGCGTGGGCCGGAGCCGTGCTCGGCTCCGTGCTGCTCGGCATCGTGCTCGGGTGGTGGGTTGAGCGTTCTCGCCTGAAACGAGCCAAGGCAGATGCAACTGCGGTCTCTGCACAGATCCGCAAAGCCGCGGAAGAGGATGCGGAGCGGGCGCGCCAGGCGGCGGAGCTCAGGGGGAAGGAAGCGGCGTATCAGGCCAAGCAGGAGTGGGAACGCGAAGAAGCGCGTCGGCGCGAAGATCAGGAACGTGCCGAGCGCCGCATTGAAGAACGGCGCAGCGCGCTTGACCGCAAGTACGATCTCCTGGATGAAAAGGACCGCGACCTCTCGCAGCGCGAAGCAGAACTGGAGCGGCGTATGGCTGCGATCCAGCGCGAGACGGAGGAAGCGGAACGGCTGACGGGTGCGGCGCGGGCAAAGCTGGAATCGCTGGCCGGGCTGACGGCGGAGGAGGCCAGGGCGCAACTGATGCTCCAGATGGAGGAGCGTGCGCGCGCGCAGGCGGCGAACCTGATCCGGGAGATCAAGGAAAACGCGCGCAAGGAAGCCGAACGCGAAGCCCGCAATATCATCGCGCTGGCGATTCAGCGCATCGCGGCCGACCACACGGCGGAAAGTGCGGTCTCGGTGGTGAGCCTGCCTTCGGACGAGATGAAGGGGCGCATCATCGGTCGGGAGGGGCGCAACATCCGCGCATTCGAACAGGCTACGGGAGTCGATGTCATCATCGACGACACGCCGGAGGCGGTCATCCTGTCCGCGTTCGACCCGGTGCGCCGGGAGACCGCGCGGCTGGCGCTCGAGAAACTGGTGGCAGACGGGCGCATCCATCCGGGCCGCATCGAAGAAGTTGTGGCGAAGAGCCGGAAGGAAGTTGAAGACGGAATGGTCCAATCGGCCGAAGAGACCCTCTACGAACTCGGCGTGCACGGCGTGCACCCGGAAGTCGTGAAGGTGCTCGGCCGGCTCAAGTTCCGCACGTCGTACGGGCAGAACCAACTGCTGCACTCGAAGGAAGTGGCGATTGTCGCCGGGAACATGGCGGCGGAGATGGGGCTCAACCCGACCCTCGCCAAACGCATGGGACTGCTGCACGATGTCGGCAAGGGTCTCACGCATGAACACGAAGGCACGCACGTCGAGCTTGGCTGGAACCTGTGCAAGAAGTACAACGAACCTGACCAGGTTCTGAACGCGATCAAGGCGCACCACGACGAAGAGCCGCACCGCTATCCGGAGACCTTCCTTGTCACCGCGGCGGATGCGATCAGCGGAGCGCGACCGGGTGCACGGCGCGAGATGTTCGAGACCTACGTCAAACGGCTCGAAAAACTGGAGGAGATCGCGACCAGCTTCCCCGGCGTTGAGCGCTGCTTCGCGATTCAGGCCGGTCGCGAGATCCGCGTGATGGTCAATCCGGAAAACGTGACGGACACCGGCATGACCGAGATGAGCGAGCAGATCGCGCGGCGGCTGGAGGAAGAGTTACAATATCCCGGCCAGATCAAGGTGGTTGTGATCCGGGAAACACGGGCTGTCGACTTTGCGCGTTGAGCCGCGCAGGTGAATTGATTCGAGATTCATGGCAAAAATCATTGACGGGCAGAAACTCGCCGAGGCGATTCGGTCGGAAATCGCGACGGAAACCGAAGAGTTCACGCAGCGCACCGGTGTAAGGCCGGGCCTTGCGGTCGTGCTGGTCGGAACGGATCCCGCAAGCGAGGTCTACGTTCGCAACAAGGGCAAAGCCGCGGATCGTGCCGGCTTCTACTCGCGCCAGATCACCCTGTCCGAAGACACGTCGGAAGCCGAGGTCCTTCGCGTGGTCGACGAGTTGAACCGGGATCCCGAGGTGCACGGCATCCTCGTGCAGTTGCCGCTGCCGAAACACATCGACTCCTCGAAAGTCCTGGTCGCCATCGACCCGGCCAAGGATGTCGATGGTTTCCACCCGGTCAACGTCGGCCGGCTCGCGACGGGTGACCGCGACGTGCTCGCGCCGTGTACACCGGCCGGCGTGATCCAGATGCTGCTGCGTTACGGCTACGACCCGAAAGGCAAACATGTCGTGGTGGTCGGACGCTCCAACATTGTGGGCAAGCCGGTGGCGCTCCTGCTGCTGCGTGATGGCCCGGGCGGCAACGCGACCGTCACGATCGCACACAGCCGTACGCCGGACCTCGCTTCGGTGACTCGCCAGGCGGACATCCTGATCGCGGCCGTCGGCAGACCCGAACTCATCACGCGCGACATGGTGAAACCCGGCGTGGTTGTGATCGATGTTGGCGTCAATCGGGTCGAGGACCCCGCCAGCGCCAGGGGCTACCGCCTGGTTGGCGACGTTGCGTATGACGAAGTCGCGGAAGTTGCGGAAGCGATTTCGCCGGTTCCGGGGGGAGTCGGACCCATGACGATCACGATGCTGCTCAGCAACACGCTGCAGGCCGCGCGACAGATCACGCAGAAGGAGGCCGCTCCGACGGCGTCATGAACGGAGACCTGTTCGGCGAGGGGCACGGGAGATCCCCTGCTCGTCGCGCGCCGGAACGTGCAGGACTGGTCACCGATCGCGCCAAGCCGCTGACGGTGACCGGCGTCAACGCCCTCGCCCGAGGGTTACTCGAATCGTCATACCCACCGCTCTGGGTGGCCGGAGAAGTGACGGGGTGGAAACGTACGCCCTCAACCGGCCACTGCTACTTCACGCTGAAGGATCGCACCGCACTGCTGCGTTGCGTGATGTTTCGCGACGATGCGCTGCGTCTGCCCGCGATGCCCGAGGAGGGCATGCAGGTGCGGGTGCAGGGCACGCTTACGCTTTACGAGCAGCGCGGCGATTTCCAATTGAAGGTGCGGGTCGTCGAGGCTGAAGGCACAGGCGGGCTGTACCGGATTGCGTTCGAGCGGCTGCGCGGCAAACTGGAAGCAGAAGGATTGCTCGCGTCGGCGCGGAAACGGGCCCTCCCGCGTTTCCCTGGAACGGTTGGCGTCATCACCTCGCCGATCGGGGCGGCGCTCCACGACATCCTCACGGTGCTGGAACGGCGCGCCCCCTGGACACGGGTCCTGTTCTCACCGGCGAAGGTGCAAGGCGAAGGGGCCGCAGCGGACATTGCTCGTGCGATTCGCCTGTTCAGCCGCACCAACGAAGCGGACGTCCTGATCGTGGGCCGTGGCGGCGGGTCGGTTGAGGACCTGTGGGCGTTCAATGAGGAGGTCGTGGCCCGCGCCATTGCATCGTCGCCCATTCCGGTCGTGAGCGCAGTCGGGCACGAAGTGGACGTTACCATTGCGGACCTGGTGGCTGATGCCCGGGCGGCGACGCCATCGGCGGCGGCCGAGTGTGTCGTGCCCGATCCAGGCGCGATCGAGGGGCTGCTCGAGCGCGCCGAGTATCGATTGGTGAGCGGCTTGAGGCGCACGGTCGAGCGGCCGCAGCGTCGGCTGGACGTGCAGGTCGCACGAATGGAAACCGCGATGACGCGCAGGCTGGGCCAACGGCAGTCGCGCATGGCAGCGATCGATGGTCGCCTCGAGAGCGCGATGGGCCGCTTGTTGCGCCGGCGCGAAGACCGACTCGCATCGCTGGCGGGTCGCCTCGAGGCGCTCTCGCCGCTGGCTGCACTGCGCCGCGGGTATGCCGTCCCGCTCGCTGAGGACGGCACACTGCTGCGCTCACACCGGGATTTCGAAACCGGAAGTTCATTCAGGCTGCGCATCGCAGACGGCAGCGTTGACTGCAGCGTCGAGGGCGTACGGCCGGAGGAGCAGGAATGAGTGAAACGCGGCCTACGCTGGAAGGTTCGCTGGGGCGGCTGGAGGCGATCGTCCACGCGCTCGAGCGCGACGACCTCGAACTCGAGGAAGCATTGCGACTGTTCGAAGAGGGCATCTCGCATCTGCGCTCTGCCCAGGGGATCCTGAAAGTCGCAGAGCTGCGGATCGAGCGGCTCATTGAAGAGCGCGGCGAAGCCTATGTTGAGCCGGTCACGGACCCGGGAGAGCTGTGAGCGAGGCAATTACGGCCGAGGCGGTCCTGGAGGCCACGACCACGCGCGTAGACGCGCGACTCGAGCAGTTCGCCCAGGAACTGGGGGGCGGTGCGCCGCTGGTCGAAGCGGTGCGTTACGCGATTTCGGGGGGCGGCAAACGGCTGCGTCCCGCCTTGTGCGTCGCGGCGTACCGGGCGGCCGGCGGAGAGCAGGAGGGGATCATCGACATCGCTGCGGCGATCGAGCTGATTCACACCTATTCGCTCGTGCACGACGACCTGCCGTGTATGGACGATGATGCGTTGAGGCGCGGACGGCCGACGACCCACGTGGTTTACGGATCGGCGATGGCGGCGGTCGCTGGGGCCGCGCTCATTCCGCTGGCGTTCAGGCTGCTGGCGCAGGGCGGCGAACAACTCGATCTCGAGTCAGCCACGATCCGCGCCATGACGCGCGAACTCGCGACTGCTGCGGGCGGAAGCGGAATGATCGGTGGGCAGTTGCTTGACCTTGCGGCAGAGGGTCACGCCATCGCCATCGACGATCTGGAGGCCATCCACCACGCCAAGACCGGCGCGCTGATCGCGGCGTCGGTTCGCTGTGGCGCACTCGCCGCGGGGGCGGCGCCACCCGTTCTGCAGGCCTTGCGCGGGTATGGTCGTGCGCTCGGGCTCGCCTTCCAGATCATGGACGACCTGCTCGATGAAACGGCGAACACCGCAGCGCTCGGTAAAACGGCGGGCAAGGACAGGGCGCGGAAAAAAGCAACGTTTCCGGCGATGCTGGGACTGGAGCAGACGGGAGCGCGCGCTCGTGAAGAACTCGCGGCTGCGCTCCATGCCATCCATGGAACCGGGCTTGGAACAGCGGAACTCGAAGCACTCGCCCGATTCGCCATTGAACGGAAGCACTAGTAGCTTTGAACGCGCTGATCGACTGGAATCCATCGCTGGTGATCGCGCTGATCACGTTGTTTTCGGCGCAGTTGATCAAGTTTCTGGGGACGTGGGTGACCCGGAGGACGGTGGATTTCACGCGGTTGACCGGGATGGGCGGCATGCCGTCCTCCCATGCGGCATCGGTATCGGCGCTGTCAACCGTGCTCGGCCTCGAGCGCGGATGGGATTCGCCGCTGTTCGGCGGCATCGCATTTCTGTCCCTGCTCATCATTTATGACGCAACGGGAATCCGGCAGGCGGCGGCCGCGCAGGCGCGCGTACTGAATCGCATGCTGGACGATTTGAGGGCACATCACACGCTGGGCGGCGAGCGCGTCAGCGAGTTGCTGGGACACACGGTGGTGGAGGTCGTAGCCGGCGCGGCCTACGGCGTCGCACTCGCGCTGCTGCTCTACCGTTAAGGAGGTTTGGAATGGCGCTGTTGGAGGAGATCTCGAGTCCTGCGGATCTGCGTGCACTTCCGGAAGAGAAGCTGCCGGAGATTGCGCGCGAGGTCCGTGAGCGCATGATCGACGTAATCAGCAAGGTGGGCGGACACTTCGCGCCAGGGCTCGGCGTGGTCGAACTCACCATTGCCTTGCACTACATCTTTGACACCCCGACCGACAAGCTGGTCTGGGACGTCGGGCATCAGGGGTACCCGCACAAGATCCTGACCGGGCGCTACGAGTCCTTTGCCGATATCCGGCAGAAGGGCGGCCCGTCAGGGTTTCTGTCGCGGCGTGAATCGGAATACGACACCTTCGGGGCGGGGCACGCGGCGACCTCGATTTCTGCTGCGCTCGGGATGGCCGCCGCGCGCGACCTGAACGGCGATTCCTTCGATGTCGTCGCCATCATCGGCGATGGTTCGATGACATCGGGCATCGCGTACGAAGCGATGAACAATGCCGGTCACACCGACACCGACCTCATCGTTGTCCTCAACGACAACGAGATGTCGATCTCGCCGAACGTCGGTGCAATTTCCAAATACCTGACCAGCATCGTCACCAATCCGCTGTACAACCGTCTGCGCGACGAGATCAAGGGTGTGCTGCAGCGCTCACCGGAAGCGATGGAGTCGTTCGTCCTGAAACTCGAGGAAAGCGCGAAGGGGCTGCTGACGCCGGGTACGCTCTTCGAGGAACTCGGCTTCCGCTACGTCGGGCCGGTCGACGGCCACGATCTGCCACGACTGCTCTCGACCTTCCGCAACGTGAAGACGTGGAAGGGCCCGCGCCTGGTGCACGTGCTGACCAAAAAGGGGAAGGGCTACCCGGTCGCCGAGCAGAACCCGGTCGTCTGGCATGGAGCCACGCCATTCGACAAGATCAGCGGCGTGATGGCGAAGAAGAAGGCAGGACTGCCAGCGTACACAAACGTGTTTGGCCAGGGCCTCGTCGAACTTGCGCCGCACTACCCGAACATGGCGGTGATCACCGCCGCGATGCCGAGCGGGACGGGGACGGGCAGCTTCGGTGACAAGTATCCGAAGCGTTATTTCGACGTCGGCATTGCCGAGGGGCATGGCGTAACGTTCGCCGCCGGACTCGCAACCGAAGGCATCAAGCCGGTGGTTGCGATCTACTCGACATTCCTGCAGCGCGCGTACGACTCGATCATTCACGATGTCGCCATCCAGAAACTGCCGGTCGTGTTTGCGATGGACCGCGGCGGGCTGGTCGGCAACGATGGTCCCACCCACATGGGGCTCTACGACATCGCGTACCTGCTGGCGGTCCCCAACATGATCGTCACCGCGCCGAAGGACGGCGAGGAGATGCTGGCACTGCTGCGACTTGGGGTGGAGCAGGATCAGGGACCGTTCTCGCTGCGTTACCCTCGCGACAATGTACCGGCCGCGGTTCGCCCGCTCGACGAAATCCCACCGGTCGAATTCGGCACGTGGGAAGTGTTGAAGCGCGGTCGCGGTGCTGCGCTCCTCGCCGTCGGGACAATGGTCCAGCCGGCGCTCGCGGCCGCGGAGGAACTGCAGCGCAGCGGCATCGATGTATCGGTCATCAACTGCCGGTTCCTCAAGCCGCACGACGCCGAGACGCTGCGCTGGGCGGTCGACCATCACGATGTGCTGGTCACGATCGAAGAGGGCACGGTGGTGAACGGCTTCGGTGCGTACATCGCCCGTGAAGTCGATGCGCTGGAGAATGCGCACGGCGTCCACATCGAAGTGCTGGGTGTGCCGGATCGGATCATCGAACACGCGAATCGCGATCAGCAACTCGCGGAATGCGGACTGGATGTGCCGAGCATCGTAGCGCGAGTTCGCGCAGCCACGGCCTCGCATACGCCTGCGCCGGTCCGCGAAACCGCGTAATGACCAACCCCGCATTTCGTCGGGTCGGTGTCATCGGTCAATCACGCTACGGCGGTCTCGAGGAGGCCGTCGTACGCCTGGGCCGCTTCGCCGACGCGCACGGGGTTTCGCTCGGGGTCGAAGATGGTCTTTCGCAGTTCCTGCCACACGCAGAAGCGTTCGACCCCGAGCAGGTTGATCTCCTTGTTACGCTCGGTGGTGATGGCACGCTGCTGCGCGGCGCGCGCCTCGTTGCCGATCGCCACGTCCCGGTGCTCGGCATCAACCTCGGTTACCTGGGTTTCCTGACGTCAATTTCACCCGCGGAAATGGAGCGGGCACTCCCGCTCCTGCTCTCGGGCGACTACTGGCTCGATACACGTTTCACGCTGGAAACGCGGGTCGAACGTGCCGACGGTGCGACCACCCGCTACCTCGCCCTGAACGACTCCGTCCTCCACAAGGGCGGCTTCGCCCGGGTAATCCGGATTGCGGTCTACATTGGGCCCGAACGCGAGGAGGTCGGCAGCTTCTCGGCGGATGGCATTATCCTTTCCACGCCGACCGGCTCGACGGCGTATTCGCTTTCCGCGGGTGGTCCAATCGTTGTCCCCTCGGTCGACTGCATCCTCGCCACGCCGATCTGTCCGCACACGCTGGTGCTCCGGCCGCTGGTCCTGCCGTCTGCGCTTGAAATCGAGGTCGAAGTGCAGACGCCGACCTCGGAACTTATCCTGACCGTGGATGGCCAGGACGGCGAGGGTGTGACCTCGGGGGACCGCGTGATTATTCGTAAGGGCGAGCCGACGGTACCGCTCGTGCGCTTCCACGGCCAGACCTTCTTCGGCACGCTGCGCCGCAAGCTGCACTGGGCCGTCCCGCCAGTCGAAACGCGCTGAACTGGTGACCGACAATCCCGTCTCAACGAGCTATTGAGCGGCCCTGCGGATTGGCGGTATAATCGCGCATGCTAATCGAACTTCGCATCGAAAATTTCGCTATCGCCGAACGGCTGTCGGTTCGTCTCGATGCCGGTCTGAATGTACTGACCGGTGAGACGGGCGCGGGCAAGTCGATCATTGTCGGCGCGCTTTCGTTGCTGCTGGGCGAACGCGCCTCGGCGGAGAGTGTGCGTGCAGGTGCACAGAAAGCGGTGATCGAGGGCGTGTTCGACGTGGCGCAGCGCAGGCCGGTGCTGTCGCTGCTTGCAGAGCAGGGGATCGAGACCGAGGAAGGGCTGCTGATCCTGCGGCGCGAAATCGCCAGCAGCGGCCGCAGTCGCGCGTGGGTGAACGGTGCAGCGAGCACCGCCAGCCTGCTATCAAACCTCGGTCGTATGCTGGTCGACCTGCACGGCCAGCACGAGCACCAGACGCTCCTGCGAAGTGACGAGCAACGTGTGCTGCTCGACGAATACTCGAGCGCAGGTCGCCTTGCCGCGAAGGTCAGCGATGCGCACGCACGCTGGCGCGCCGCCCTCGCCGAACTCGACGCACTTGCCGCACGTCGGCGCGAGGCGGAACAGCGCGCCGACTACCTGCGCTTCCAGGTAACGGAAATCGAGAAGGCCACGCCGCGCATCGGTGAAGACGAGGAGCTCGAAACCGAATCGCGACGGCTGGAACATGCGGAGGAACTCGCGCGCATCTCGGAAAAATTCCACCAGGAACTGTACGCGTCGGATCGCTCGATGACCGTCCGACTGGACGAGCTGAAGCGACAGCTTGAACAGCTCGTGCGCATCGACCCAACGCAGGCAGACGCGCGCGAGCTGCTCGAAACCGCCTACTACGCAATCGAGGAACTTGGCCGTCGCATGGGGGACTACGCCGCGGGTGTCGAACAGGACCCGCGTCGACTCGCCGAAGTCCAGCAGCGACTCGACACGCTGTACCGGCTTACCTCGAAGTACGGCCCGGCGATCGAGGATGTTCTCGCCACTGCGGAAAAGGCACGCGCTGAACTCGCCCTGGTCGATGAGTCAGATGCCGCACGCATCGAACTGGAGCAGAAGCGCGATACTGCACGCGCCGAGCTGGAAAAAGCCGCCGATGAGCTGAGCAAGCTCCGTGCGGCCGGCGCGCGCAAACTCGCAAAGGATGTCGAGAAGATCCTGCCCGAACTCGGTATGTCAGGCGGCCGCTTCCGCATCGAACTCGAGCGGCTTCCCGACATCGGCAACCACGGCCGGGAAACCGTCGTGTTCCTCATCTCGCTCAACGCGGGGTTCGAACCGCGCGAGCTGGCGCGTGTTGCTTCCGGCGGTGAACTCTCGCGCGTGATGCTCGCGCTCAAGACCGTCCTCGCCGGCGTAGACGATGTGCCCACGCTCGTATTCGACGAGATCGACAGCGGCATTGGCGGAAAAGTCGGCCTGCAGGTCGCGGAGAAGCTCCGCCGCGTCGGCGAGAAGCACCAGGTATTCGCGATCACCCACCTGCCGCAGATCGCATCACGCGCGCATCATCACCTGCTGGTCGAAAAGATCGAGCGCGAAGGCACAACCCTCACACGCGTAACGCCACTCTCCGCTGATGACCGCGTAAAGGAACTCGCCCGGATGCTCGGCGGCGATCCGGAAAGCGAAACCAGCCTTTCCCACGCGAAAGAGCTCCTCGCGGCTGGACGCGCATAACATCGCTGCATATTGCATCACTGCTTGCTGTCATCGCGCAAATTCGCCACTGCATCGTGCGCTGGCGCCCCGCAGTTTTGTTTCACGCAGAGTTTGACGGAGAGTTCGGTGAGTTCGCGGAGGCTATTCCGGATCTTTCGTCCAATCGAAGCAACGTGCTTCCGAACCAACAATTTTGATGTTTTTTTTGCTTCGGGGGTAACCGAAACTCTCCGTACAAAGCAATCGCCGCGGGTTGATGTAACCGTTGCTAACCGGCAACCAAGCGCGAACCGGGATCGCTCGGGCGCCGACAAAAAGCAGCACAAAATGGGAACAGACGTAACGGTGGGTTGAATGCACGCAGCTCGTCAGGCAATCTCCGCGAATTCCGTTAACTCTCAGTCAACCTCCGCGTGAAAAAACGACTGCATGGCGCCAGCGCGGGATGCTGCCGGCGAGTACGCGCAATGCGGTCCACGGGGAGGCGCGATGCTATCAGCGAATCCGCGCGATGTGAAAGCCACGGTGATGCAGGTAACAAAACGAAAGGCCCGGGCGAATCATGCCCGGGCCTCGTTGTTACGGCAGCGTGAACGACTAGAACTCGTAGCGCAGACGGAGCAGCGCCATGCGGCCCATCGTCGGTACGCCGGGGAACGGACGGTATGCCTCATCCAGCAGGTTCTGGACGCTGAGCTGGAGGCTCGCGCCGACCACCGGCAGGTTGTAGCCGAGGGTCAGGTCGAGCAGCGTGAAGCTGTCGACGCACGACTCAGCACCGGCCTCGGCGCCGCCGATACACAGCGTGCCGTTGTAAACGCCGGAACGGACCGGGTACGCATCGTTGTAGCGCGCGCGGAGCTCGCCGTTGAACCCGTTGAGCTGGTTGTTGTAGTTCAGCGCGACGCTGCCCTTGGTCTTCGGCGCGTTGAGCGTGACGCTCTGGCCGCGGTCGGTCTCGAACTGGTTCTCGTTGACGAACGAGGCGGTGCCGCTGACGGACCACTGATCGTTCAGCAGCGCGGTCGCGGCAAGGTCGACACCGTAGACGTCGAGAGCATCGTCGACGTTGTAGTAGGTGGTCAGCAACTGCGCACCGTTCGCGTTCACGTCCGCCGACGAAACCACGCCGACAGGAATCGTGGCGAGGCCCGTCTGGGTCGGGCTACCAACCAGCGCCGCTGCAGTCGCCACGGCCTGAGCCTGGCCCATCTGCAAGTCCCTCATGAAGCTCTGAACGAGGAATGCACCCAGCGACTCACCATTCATCAGGATGAACGGTGTGAGAATCGTGAGCGGAGTAACCAGGTTCTTGCGCTGCTCGTACCAGCCGTCCACCGCCACCAGGAAACGATCGCCCAGCACGCCCTTGTAGCCGACTTCGAACGCGGTCGTGGTCGATTCACGGATCGGATCGACATCCTCGATCACCAGTTCGCTCAGAGGCCGCGAGCCGGCGGCCAGGTTCGCCGGATGCAGGAAGTTCGTACCGACCTGTGCGGCCGTAGGCTGCAACTGACGCAGGTAGCCGAGCAACTGCGGATCGATCGGCTTTCCTTGCGCTGCGGCGCCCAGAGCTAAGGCGTTCAATGCCGACTGGAAACCCAATGAAGCGTCAGCCGCGTGCAGGGCTGCACCCGTCGCAGGCATACGCATCTGCAGGTTGCCGTTCGAATCGCGGAAGCGGAAACCATCGCGGCCCGTGCCCTGGACGCGGACGCTGAAGCCGAGCGCGGCAGCGTTCGCATCCGGCATCGCGCTGCCGAGGTCGAGGTACTGGTTCAGCGACGACGGCGTCGAGAAGGCGCGGTTGAAGGTCGCGCGGAACGCGTGGTTCTCAGCCGGCTTGAAGACCAGCGCTGCACGGGGCGAGAAGATCTTCTCGGGCAGGCCGGAATGGTCGTCGACTCGGCCAGCGAGGACCAGGTCGAGTTTCGGCGACAGTGCGGTCTGCGACTGGATGTACGCACCGACTTCGGTCGTCTCGTCGTCGTCCTCGTACTTGCCGTTGATCGTGCCTTCGGTGCGGGGATCCGTGTACTGGAAGTCCACGCCGTAGGTGAAGGTCTGGCGCGTACCGAGCTGGGTGCTGTGCTGCGCCTGGGCGACCCAGAGGCGCGATTTGTCGACGATCGGCGCGCCGTTGCGCAGCAGGTACGTCTCACCGGCGTCACTGGTGTTCAGGTAACCCTGAAGAAAGAAGCGACCCGAGTTCAGGCGAGCCTGGTAGAAGTTGTAGCGCCAATCCTTCGCCTGGCCGGCACCGAGGCCGGTCAGCTCAATGCCGTTGCCGAGCATCGTCATGCCGGTCGTAAGAATCGCACGTGTATTGTCCGTAATCGCCCAGTCGGCGCGCGCCTCACCGCTCCAGCGCTGGATATCGAAATCGCGATTGCCGATCAGCGCGATGCGACGGTCAGCCTCGGCGCCATCGATGCCGACCGCGCGCATCAGGTCGGTGCGGAAGAAGGCGGCCTGTGCACCGGTGAACTTGGCGCGCTCGGCAGCTTCGACCGGATCGGTGTACGCCCATTCGTCGGCCTGAAGGTACTGGCCGGAGACCTTGAAGCCGAAGCGATCGCTCAGGCGATGCGCGGTGCGGCCGCTGATGTGCAACACGCCCTGCTCGCCACCCGCGACGCTCGCCACGGTGCCGGTTTCTGCGAGCGGCGACTTGGTCATGATGTGGAGCACGCCATTCGCGGTGTTCGGGCCGTAAAGCGCGGCGCCGGGACCGAGCACCACTTCCATGCGCTCGATGTCTTCGTTCGTGGTAGGAACGAAGTTCATGAAGTTGACGCGCAGCGACGGCACGCTTGCGATGCGGTTGTCCGTCAGGGTGTGGAGCGAGCCGCTGAAGATGTTGTTGAAGCCGCGGACCACCACGTTGCTCGACTGCACGCCCGTGCGTGCGACGTCGACGCCCGGTGTGTTCAGCAGGTGGTCGACCGGTGTGACAGCCGGACGACGTTCAACCTGTTGCGCGCTGACGACGGAAACGCTGGCGGGTGCCTCGATCGCCTTCTCCTGCCGGCGGCCTACGGACACGATCACCGGGTTCAGGAGAAATGCGGAAGCTGCCAGGCTGCCACCGGCAATGGTGTTCTGACCTGCGGCGATGCGGATGTTTTCGAGTCGACTGGTGCTATAGCCGAGACCGGAGAACACGATGGTGTAGGTGCCGGCCGGGACATCGGCGATCCGATAGTTCCCGTCGGCGCCGGTCAGTGCCGTTCCAACGACGCGGCCGCCCTGCGCCACAACCTCGACACTGGCGCCCGCGATGGGAGCACCGGTTTCCTGGTTGGCGACCCGGCCACTGACGGAGCCATTCTGGGCGCTGACCCCTGTGGCCGTGAGCAGGCACAACGCGAGTGCGGCGAAAAACAGCTTGCCGAAACGCATGCCCATGAGCTTACCTCTCGTTGTTGTAAGGAAATGCCCCCCGGCACGACCCGGAGCAGCGTGCGCAGACGGGAATCAATCAAGGGATTCGTACGCGTCGAACAGCCCATCCTCGGACTCGACTCCAGACGAAGGAGATTGATACCGAACGCGGTGAGATTGCCGGGGCTGAGTATAGGTTTTCCAAAGAGGGAGAGTCAAGCCGCGATTCGCCGATATCGAGGCGGGCAGGATCGACTGCAGTTTGACTGATCGATCGGTCGGGTCGCAGCTTGCGGTTGGGATCGAGCCGCGCGGCCCGGCGCTCGCGCCGGATTGCATGTACCGGCCACAATCCCGCGCACATTTTGCCCGGCAGGGATGCATGGGAGGGGAGTAGCGGAGGGTATGGAGTTGCTCAGCGATTGGGAACTCACCGCCAATCACTTCGTGGCGTTCCCCTGCATTGGGCCAGGCGATGGCTCGATCGATTCCATCAACATACTCCATCGCGGCGCGCTGGGCGCGCTCGAATGGAGCGCGCGCGACGCGGATTCGAGTGCAGGCGACCCGCTGCTCAGACCCGTCATCAGCGTCGATGGCGAAGTGGTCTCGTGGCAGGATCCGATCGTCGAGCGGCTGGAACGCTGGATCCCGCGCTTCCGCGCGCGATTGACCGAAACGCTTTCGCTGACCGCCACAATATGTGCGCCGACCGGATACGAGGCCGGTCGGCGCGGTGCCGTCTACAGCTTCGAGATCGAGAACCGCGGCGAGCGTGAACAGAACGTGCGCGTTGCGCTCGAAGGCCGGTGGAAACATTCGCTGGCCGCCATCGGGATGCGCCGCGACCTTCCCGGCAGCAACCGGCTCGTGCGTGCACCGGATATGGACGCACTCGCACTCGAAATGGCCGGCCCGCATGCCGCCGCCCTCGCCGTCGCGACGTGGGGCAACGGCGCGGAAGTGTTGGTCGACGCGAACGGCGAACCGCTCGCGCCCGGGAAGGAACTCGTCGTCGACAACGGTCAGCTTCTCGAGTTTACGGTCGCGCGCACCGTCCGGGTCGGGGCAGGGAAGCGGGTCCTCGTTCCGTTCTACCTTGCCGTGGCCCCTGAAAGAGAAGGTGCTTTCCATACGGCCGCTGCGCTGCACCGCGTGGGGGGTGAACAACTCGTTCGCGAAACACGGCTCGAACTCGCACGCCTGATTCGGCGCGCAGAAGATCCCGTGCTCACCGCGATGCTGAACCGGCATCTGCTATTCGCGTTTTTCTTCGGCGTCGCGCGTGCGATCGATGACGAGCGGCTTCACCCCGTGACGTCACGCTCACCCCTTCATTCCCGTTGTGCGACCTTCAACGAACGCGACACGCTGCTGTGGTGTCTGCCTGCATTTGCCTACGCCGATGCGGGGCTTGCACGCGAAGTCCTGTTGCGCTGCTTCGAGCAGCATTCGCATCGCGCGGGTGAACGTGTGCATTACCTCGACGGCTCGGTTCAGCGGCCCGGCTTCGCACTCGACCACTGGTGTGCGTACGGCATCGCACTCGAGCAGTACAGTCGCATCACCGGGGACGCGAGTGTGTTCGATGAACCGCTGGTCGCCGATGTCATGCGCGAACTCGATGCGGGCTTCTACGCGCGACTGCACCCGGAGGTTTTTCTGGTGCGGACCGAATTGCTGCCTTCGGGGGATCCGGCCGATCAGCCGTACACGACGTTCGGCAATGCTCTCGCCGTTGCATTCTGCCGTGCGGCACAGCGCTGCCACCCGGAGCAGTCGCCGGAGCGCGCGCGGCTTGCTACGGCAGCGGAAGAATTGAGGTCCGCGATCTGGCGCCGCTGCAATGCCGACCTCGATTCCGGCCCCGTCCTCGCCTGGTCTACCGATCTGGAAGGCAGCGCCGCCGTTTACGACGATCCCGCCGGATCGTTGCGTATGCTCCCCTTTTACGGGTTCTGCGAGCCGAACGAACCACTCTACCGCGACACCATGGAGTTCCTGCGCTCCGACGCATATGCTCTCTGGCTCGGCAGACATAAATTCCCCGGCCTTGCACACCGCGATACGCCCGAATGGGCGACGACCGCTGCACTTTGCAGTGAGCTCATCGCGGGTGAACGGGAGCAGGCGTTGCAGACCTTGCGGGGACTTTCGCTCGATCGAGGGCTCGTCGCCACTCACTACCAGCCAGACACCGGCGCGCCCACTGGTGAACGACATGATGCCGCCCTTGCCGGGTTTCTGGCCTGGGCTCTGCTGCATACGAATAACGCATGAAGATTCTCGTTGTCGCTTCTGAAGCCGTTCCGTACTTCAAGTCCGGGGGACTCGCGGATGTTGCGCGCGCGCTCCCGGATGCACTCGAACGCGCCGGCCACGAGGTGCGCATCCTGCACCCGCTGTATGCCGACACCGCACATCGTTTTCCGAAACTCGAGCGCGATTGCGAACTGCCGATTCCATGGCCCGACGGCGTGCAGAACGTGCGCTTCCTGCTGCATCAGCCGGCCGTTGGCGCACGCGCGGTACTGGTACAGCATTCGCGCTTTTTCGATGTCCCTGAGCCGTACACATCCACAGTGGACCCGCTCGCACCCGGAGAACGGTTTGCCTTCTTCTCGCGCGCCGCGCTGCACTATGCTGCGTGTTGGGGTGCGGATGTCATTCATCTGAACGACTGGCAGACAGGTCTGGTCCCGGTTTACGCACTCGTTGACGAGCTGCGACTGCCGACCGTCTTTTCGATTCACAACCTTGCGTACCAGGGAAATTTCCCGCCCGAAGTCCTGGGCTGCATCGGCGTACCCGTGAACCTGTATCGAACGGAAAACGGCCTCGAGTTCTACCAGAACGTCTGCTTCATGAAGGGTGGACTCGCGTTCGCTGACCGTCTAACCACTGTTTCGCCGACCTACGCCCAGGAAATCCAGACACACGAATACGGCGCCGGGCTCGACGGGCTGCTCCGCTTCCGGTCCCGTGTCCTGCACGGCATCCTGAACGGACTCGATACCGAGGCGTGGAATCCCGCGACCGATCAGGCACTCGCGCAGACGTACAGCGTGCGCACCACGGAACGGAAGGATGCGAACCGCACAGCGCTTCTGGAGGAGCTCCGGCTCGATGATCGCGGCCCGCTCCTCGTCGTGGTCAGCAGACTCGCGCATCAGAAGGGGATCGACCTGCTGCTCGAGGCTTTGCCCAGGCTGATCGAACATGGCAACAGCATCGCCGTACTCGGGGATGGCAACAGCGCGATGGAACACGCCTTCGCACGTGCGATCGCGAGATTTCCACGACGCATCGCCGCTGCCTTTCGTTTTGATGATTCGCTCGCCCGCCGTTTTTACGCCGGCGGCGATTTCTTCCTGATGCCCTCGCGCTACGAACCGTGCGGCCTCGGGCAGATGATCGCGCAGCGTTACGGCAACGTGCCGATCGTGCGGCACACCGGCGGGCTCGCCGATACCGTCGAGGATGGAAAAACCGGGTTCGCCTTCCCGGATGCCACCGCCGACTCACTGCTTCGGGCCGTGCTGCGGGCAACCAGATTCTGGCGAGGCAAGGAGTGGGAGAGGCTGCGTCGCCGCTGCATGCGTGTCGATCATTCGTGGAGTCGATCCGCACTGCAGTATGAAGCTGTATATTCCGCCGCCATCGGCCCGATTCTGCCTTGACGTGTAACAGATCTCCGCTAGTTTTAGTGTTCTCGCGGGCATAGCTCAGTTGGTAGAGCGTCTGCTTGCCATGCAGAAGGTCGCCGGTTCGAGTCCGGTTGCCCGCTCTCTCTCCAGGTTCGTTCTCCAGATCGTGCCGGACACAGTACCGGCCCCGTAGCCAAGTTGGTAAGGCAAGGGACTGCAAATCCCTCATTCGGCGGTTCGAGTCCGCCCGGGGCCTCTTTTTCCCCTTATCGTTCTACCTCCTTTCAGTTCCGTCTGCGTGAGTCGCGGCTTGCGGCTTCTGCCTACCCTCAACCATCAATGGCAACGGGCAGCGCGTGCCGATCGCAGACGCAATCGTGTTGGGTGCGTTTCCTGCGGGGCACAGGCGCGATCAGGCAAAGGGGGCCAGGGACATGTCCGCATCGCTGAACGGAATTCATCACGTCACCGCAATCTGCAGCGACCCGCAACGCAATCTCGATTTCTATGTGGAACTGCTCGGGCTGCGACTGGTGAAAAAGACCGTAAATTTCGATGATCCGGGCACGTACCACTTCTACTACGGAGACGGCATCGGCTCGCCGGGAACGATCATGACGTTTTTCGCCTGGGCCGGACTACCGCCGATGGTAAGCGGACAGGGTCGCCAGGGAACGGGGCAGATCATCGCAACATCGTTTTCGATTCCCGCACAGTCGTATTCGTACTGGATCGACCGACTGGCCGCCGCAGCAGTGAGCTTTGATGCGGGTGAGGCACGGTTCGGTGAGCATGTGATCGCGTTTCAGGATCCGGATGGCTTGCCGCTCGAACTGGTTGCACAGCGTACGGATGCGCTGCGCGCTCCCTGGGTGGACGGGCCTGTTCCACTCGAGCACGCGATCCGCGGTTTTGCCGGTGCCACCCTGTGCCTCAGCGGATACGAGAACACCGCGGAACTGATGACGGGAACGCTGGGATTTCGCGAAGTGGGGCAGGAGGGATCGCGCTTCCGGTTCCACGCAGGTAAGGGCCATGAAGCTGCAGCGATCGATCTGCTCTGCATGCCGGAAGAACATCCCGGGCGTATGGGCATCGGTGTGGCGCATCACATCGCGTGGCGCACACCATCATCGGAGGACCAGCTTCGCTGGCGCGCGGTGATTGCAGACGGTGGCTATGATGTCACCCCCGTCCTCGATCGCGAGTACTTCGAATCGATTTATTTTCGCGAGCCGGGCGGGGTCCTGTTCGAGATCGCGACCGATGCACCGGGGTTCATAGTGGACGAGCCGCGAGAGACGCTCGGGGCCGAGCTCAAGTTGCCGCCCTGGCTGGAACCTCGGAGAGAGCGGATCGAGGCCCGGCTTGCCGAAGTACACATCCCGATCAAGGCAGCACGAACCGCATCACCGTTTTCGGAAAGCCGGTAGCAGTCAGGGCACTTCCTGATCGCGTTTACAAGGCCTAGCGATACGGCTCGCCTCGAGTGGCTCGCCGAACTGCCGATCGCGCTCAGCGTGTCATCACCCTCCACAGACTCGAGTAGTCATCGGTCCATGGTCGATGCCCGGTTCCTGATAGACCGAGCCAGCGTTCCGGGTCCTGGCCGGACAGCATCTCGAGCGGGCCGCGTGCAATCACAACCCATGTACTTGGTTCGAGCCGCCACGCGCGTTGCTGCGCATCCGGATTGCCGTAGCCGACCAGACCGTGCAATCCGTTCATGCGCGCGATGTCCCCGATGACAGGCGCCAGCGTGAGATAGCGGTTCGAGAGATGGAGCGCGATCCAGCCACCCGGTCGCAATTTGCGAAGGTACAGATCGAACGCTTCGCGGGTGAGCAGATGCACTGGAATCGCATCACTGCTGAACGCGTCCAGCACGAGCAGATCAAACGAAGAATCGGACGCAGTTGCGAGCGTCAGCCGCGCATCTCCGAGGATGACATCAACCGTGCCTCTGGCGTGGGCCATGTAAGTGAACAGCGATGTATCGCGTGCAATGCGCTCGACGGCAGGGTTGATTTCGAAGAAGGTGAAGTTGTCGTTCGGACGTGCGTACGCCGCCAGCGTGCCGGTGCCAAGGCCGACGACGGCCGCGCGGATCGATCGACTTCCTGCTCCGAGTGCAGCGAAAACGTCGCCCGCCGGGCCGGAGCGGCCGTAGTACGTCAGTGGCTCCTGCGTGTTGGCAACATACATTGCCTGCGCACCGTGGACCGTGTTCCCGTGCAGCATCTCGTGGTAGGTGCCGCTCCGGTCCCGATGCACCTGCACTACGCCGAAGAAGCCGCGTTCCCGCGCAATCCGTTCACCGAGGGTTTTCTGATACGCACTCGGAGCAAGCAGCACCAGCGCCAACCCCAGCGCCAGCGATCGCGCTGTCCGGGCAAGGAGGAAGCAGGCGATAAGCGGAATTCCAATCCCCACGATCGTCATGAGCGCGTGCGACTCGAGCAGTTCCCGCGCGCCGATACCGGATACAAACGCGAGGATCCCGCATGCAGCCAGTCGCAGGTACGCAGTCTTCGAAATATGCGCAGCGCTGCCGGTCAGGCCGAGGGCGATCATGATGGCTGCGGGGTACTCCCAGAGGTCCGGAAGCAAGGCCGGCGCAATCAGCGCGTGCAGCACACCGGCCAGCACTCCACCTGCTGAAATGCAGAGGTAGAAGAGCGTGAGGTCTCCGACAGCAGGACGTTCGCGCACCAGGCGCTGGTGACACGCGAGGGACAGCAGGAAAAACGTAATCAGGTGTACGCCGATCAGGAGCAGCAGCGGTTCCGTTGCGCCCGTTTTGTACGCCGCGGCCCAGCCGACCGCTGCAATCATGCAGGCGCGTACAATCAGACGCTGCGTGCGCACGCTCGAACCGCGGGCGCCGAACGCGATGATGAATGTCAACAGATACAACGCGAGCGGCACAACCCAGAGCAGCGGAATCGGGGCGAGGTCCGTCGTGAGATACTGTGTTGTTCCGTATAACAGACTCGACGGCGCAAAGGCCAGCGCGGTCCAGGTCAGCAGCGTGCGCAGCGTCGGTGGGGCGGATCGAGTGGCTGCAGGGACCGGAACCTCGGCAGCCGTAGTATTGCCGCGAAGCCGCAGGCCGAAAAACACCAGAGCGATCACCAGCAGCGCAAACGCGCTGCGCCACCACCCAAGCTGGGTCGCGGTGGGTAGCAGCGGCTCGATTACGAATGGAAACGCCAGCAGGCCAATGAAGCTGCCGAGATTGCTCGCCGCATAAAGACCGTACGGCTCGCCGCTGCCGGGCAGACGTGCGTACCAGCTTTGCAAAAGCGGACTCGCGCAGCCCAGGACCAGGAACGGCAGCCCCGCTTCGATCGTCAGTTGTCCGAGCAGCCAGAGTGCCGGACTCTCGGGCGCAGCAACCGGGGCAGCCAGATCGATCGGAAGGGTGAGCAGCGCAAGCACCCCGACCAGCGGGTAGACGACAGCCTGCACCGCACCGGGGCGCTGCGCGAGCCAGTGGGAAAAGAGATACCCCAGGCACAACATCGCCTGGTAGAACAGCATGCAGGTATTCCACACCGCCGGCGTACCGCCGAGGTAGGGAAGCACGATCTTGCCGAGCAGCGGCTCCAGCCAGAACATCAGCAGCGCGGAGCCGAAACTCGCCAGGCAGAAGACCAGGAACGTCAGCCTTGCGCGTGTCGCCATCAACTCAGGAGCTAACGATGATCAGGGAATTCAGGGAGTTCATCACCCGCGGGAACGTTTTCGATCTCGCCGTCGGCATCATGATCGGCGGTGCGTTCGGCAAAATCGTCGATTCTCTGGTCAAGGATGTGCTGATGCCGCCGATCGGACTCATCCTCGGACGGGTCGACTTCTCCAATCTGTTCATCGACCTGTCCGGCAACTCCTTCGACACGCTGGCCGACGCGCAGGCAGCCGGCGCAGCGACCATCAACTACGGCGTGTTCCTGAACAACATTATCAGCTTTCTCATCGTCGCGCTCGCGATCTTCATGCTGCTCAAGCAGGTGAATCGCCTGCGCCGGCCCGGTGCACCGCCCGCACCTACCGAGAAAGCCTGCGAGTTCTGCTACACGAACATCCCGCTCCAGGCGACTCGCTGCCCGCACTGCACCTCGACGCTGCAGCCGGCCTGAGACGTCGCCCACCATCGTGCAACCGCGCCATCATCGTGACTTCATGATGATGGCGCGCGCTGCTCCTTGACCGGTTCCGATTCGAACGGCAAACTGCCCGCATGGGAAAAGCCGAACGACACACTGCCATCCGCGAACTGATCCGCGAACACCGCGTCGCCAGCCAGGACCAGTTGCGCGAGCTGCTGATCGACCGCGGCTTCGATGTCGCCCAGGCAACACTTTCGCGCGACATCCGGGAACTCCGCCTCGTCAAGGTGTCCGGCGCCGAAGGGCCCTCCTACTACACGCTTCCTCCTGAGGAGTGGGAGCACACACCCGCACTGCTCCGACTCCTGCCGTCGCTTTACGTCGGCGCGGAAGGGACCGGCAACCTGCTCGTCATTCGCACCCTCGCCGGCGGCGCCCAGGCCATCGCCGAAGCCCTCGACTGGGAGGAATGGCCCGAGGTTCTCGGAACCCTCGCCGGCGACGACACCATCCTCCTTATTCTGCGGCAGGCCGAACAGCTCCCTACCGTCCAGGCTCGCATCGAAGAACTCGCCGACGTCCAGTCCTGACCCACATCCACCCCTTTCCACCTGAAAAAAGCGGAGCCGCATAACCTTCCGCTTCCAAGCCGGCCGACAACCTCCATTTCCTGCCCAGCTCTCCATGGCGTGCAGCCGATTCTCGCGGTCCAGCGGCCGCTTGACACGGCGCCCGGACAGAATAATTATTCATCCACAATGAATAAAACCTCTACCGCCGCCGTCCTCGGCGCGACTGGGTATACCGGCCAGGAGTTGGTCGGACTGCTGCATCGGCACCCCTCGATCGAGTTGGTGGCCGCGACTTCGGAAAGCGACGCCGGCAAGCCGGTGCCGGGGACCCGGCTGCGTTATACACGCGCGGGCGACGTAGCCCTGGGCGCGGTGGACGTGGTGTTCTGCTGTCTGCCGACAGGCGATTCGGGGGTCTGGGCAAAGCGGGCAGTGGAAGCGGGCGTGATCGGGATCGATCTGTCAGCCGATCTGCGCGATCCGGGATCGGGGGCGGTTTACGGGCTGCCGGAGTTGTGGCGGTCGGAGATCCGGGGTGCGGATCTGATCGCGAATCCCGGCTGCTACCCGACGGGTGTGTTGTTGTCGCTGGCACCTGCGGTAGCGGGCGGCCTGGTCGACCACACACGGGCCATCGTGATCGACGCGGCGTCGGGCGTGACGGGGGCGGGGCGATCGGCGAAGCGGGACATGCTGTTCGGCGAGGTTGCGGAGGATTACCGCGCGTATGGCGTGGGCAATGGTCATCGGCACGTCCCGGAAATGCGTAACGGGCTTGGTCGGCTGAACGGCGGCGCGCCGCAGTTCGTGTTTACGCCGCATCTGCTACCGGTTCGCCGCGGCATTCTGGAGACGATCTATGTGCCGTTAAAGCACGAACTGTCCGTTGGTGCGGCTGCGGAACGGTGGTCGGAGTTCTACCGGGACGAGCCGTTCGTTCAGGTCATCACGGACGGCCTGCCATCGTTACGCGATGTCACGAGTCGGAATGTGGTTGCGATCGGGTTCTCGCAGGTGGTTGACGTCGATGCGCCGCTGCTGTTGATCGTGGCTGCATTCGACAATCTGGTGAAGGGCGCGGCGGGGCAGGCGCTGCAGAATGCGAACATCCGGCTCGGGTACGACGAGCAACTGGGACTCGTCGCATGAGCGGAGTACAGGTCGTGAAGATTGGCGGCGCGGCGCTGACGGATACGCAGTGGCTCGAGCGGTTTGCCGCGCATGCGAGGGATGGTCGCACGCGCATCATCGTACACGGCGGCGGGCCGGAAGTGAGTGCACTTTCCGAGCGGCTCGGGATCGAGGTGAGGTGGCGGGATGGTCGTCGCGTGACCACACCGGAAGCGCTCGATGTTGCGGCCATGGTGTTGAGCGGTCGGATCAACAAGCGGATCGTGCGCGCGCTGCGGGTGGTTGACGTTCCGGCGCTTGGCCTTTCAGGCGAGGACGGAGTGGTCGAGGGCGAACTGGCGCAGGAAGGGCAGTTGGGCCGTGTCGGTGCCGTGGTGCAGGTGGATGCAGCGCTCCTGAAGCAGTTGATTGGCGCGGGGCTCGTGCCTGTGATATCGCCGATTTCGGCCGATCGTGCCGGCGACTCCCTGAACATCAACGCGGATGAAGTGGCGACCGCGATCGCTGCGGCTGTGGGTGCGGACGAGTTGTTGTTCCTGACCGATGTAGCGGCCGTGCGCAATGAAACTGGCAACTGCACGCGCCTCGACGGCGACGCAGCGCTGGATCTGGTGGAGCGCGGCGTAGCCTCAGGTGGCATGGCGGTAAAACTGCGCGCGGCGGTGGGCGCGTTGCGCGCGCGCGTTGAGCGGGTCCGCGTGGGCGGACTCGAGATGATGAACAATCCGACAGCGGGAACGCTGTTGAGCTCGCAGGTGGCGTGATGACGATTGCACTCGAGAATGCGAATACGGCGGCATGTACGGCGGCACTGCTGCCGGTGTACCGCTCGTTCGAGCCGGTGCTTGTGGGCGGCAGCGGCGTGCGCGTCGTCGATGACACCGGCCGCGAATACATCGATTTCGCGAGCGGGATAGGCGTGAATGCGTTCGGTTACGGCGACGAGGGCATCTCCGCAGCGATCCACGCTGCTCTGGAAACGGGGCTCATCCACACGTCGAACCTGTTCCGCACCGGTCCGGCAGGAGCGCTGGCCGATCAGTTGGTTGCGCACTCGTTTGCCGATCGTGTGTTCTTCTGCAATTCCGGTGGTGAAGCCAACGAAGGCGCATTCAAGTTCGCGCGTCGTTACGGTCGCGAGCACGGCGGTGCAGCCAAACACGAGATCGTCGCGCTGAAGAGCTCCTTCCATGGCCGTCTGTTCGGTTCGCTTGCCGCGACCTGGCGCGAAGCATTCCGCGCGCCGTTCGAGCCGCTTACCCCCGGCGTAAGCTTTGTTGCGCCTGAGGATGAAGCCGCGCTGCGCGCCGCCGTCAGTCGTGACCGTACTGCCGCAATCATCGCAGAGCCCGTGCAGGGGGAAGGCGGCGTAAACCCGCTTTCGACGGAGTATTTGCGGCTGTTGCGCAGCGTTGCAGACGACGCGGATGCGCTGCTGATTTTCGATGAAGTGCAGTGCGGGCTGGGGCGCACGGGGCGGCTGTTCGCGCACGAACATGCCGGGGTGACGCCGGACATCATGACGCTGGCCAAGCCGCTCGCGGGTGGCCTGCCGATGGGCGCGATTCTGCTGAACGATCGCGCCGCTGCGCCGATTCAGCCCGGTGACCACGCGACCACCTTCGGTGGCGGTCCGCTGGTCGCGGCCGTTGCGCAGCATGTGGTCGGACGCATCGCGGATCCGGCGTTCCTCGCCGAGGTCGCCCGCAAGGGTGACCTCCTCGCCGGGCAACTCGCGCAACTCGCGCAGCTTCCGCGCGTGAAGCAGGTCCGCGGCATCGGATTGATGTGGGGTGTGGAACTGAACGAGGAAGCCGCGCCGGTGGTCGCACGACTGCTGAGCGAGGGCATGATCACGACGGTTGCCGGACCCAATGTCGTACGGCTGCTGCCGCCGCTGGTCATCGGCGATGCCGACATCCATCTCGCAGCCGCGATGCTGCACGAGGCTCTGCAGTGAACGCGCAGGTACTGACGCAGATCCAGCCGCGACCCGAACCGATCCGGCCGATCCTGCAGCTTGTCCCGCAGGAAGTCCGTACGGTCGCACCGCAGCAGGTCAGTGTCCGGCGCGCGCGCGCAGGCGATGTGGCGGCCATGTTCGCGCTGCTCGACCATTTCGCGAAACGTGAACTGCTTCTGCCGCGCAGCATCCAGGACGTGTATCGCAACGTGCGCGAGTTCGTCGTCGCGGTAGACGAAAACGATGCCGTGGTGGGCTGCGGCGGACTGCGCGTCTATTCGCCGGTACTCGGAGAAATTGTTGCGCTGGCGGTCGATGAATCCTGTCACGGCATGGGGGTCGGTCGCAGCATCGTGAACGCGCTCATCGAAGACGCGCGCGGAATGGATATGTGCCGTGTGTTCGCGATGACCCTGCAGGAAGGATTCTTCCACAGGCTCGAATTCGAAACGACGCATATCACGGCGTTTCCCGAGAAGATCACGTACGACTGCAGTCGCTGCGCGAAGGCGAAGCGCTGCATCGAGATCGCGGTCGCACGGGACATCTAGTTTCGAAGCGACGGCGACGGCGACGAAGTCGTCGCGGCTGACGCTTACCTGATTGGTTCTAACGATTGTTCGCAGATCCGGAGAGGATAAAGAAAGATGTCGCACTCACCGCTGGTTGTTCTCGCCTACTCGGGCGGCCTCGATACGTCGATCATCGTGCCATGGCTGCGCGAGAACTACAATGCGCGCGTCATCTGCGTTGCAGCGGATGTCGGCCAGGCTGAAGAGCTGAGCGGGCTGGACCAGCGAGCGAAGCGTCAGGGCGCGGAGGCCTGCATCGTCGAAGATCTGCGCGAGACCTTTGTGCGCGACTACATCTGGCCGACGCTCAGGGCCGGGGCGATCTACGCGCGCAAATATCTGCTCGGCACATCGATGGCGCGGCCGGTGATTGCACGTGCGCAGGCGGAACTCGCGACACGCATCGGGGCCGATGCGCTGGCGCACGGCTGCACGGGGAAGGGGAATGACCAGGTTCGGTTCGAACTGACCTACGCTGCGTTCGCCCCGGGCATGAAGGTGATTGCGCCGTGGCGTGAGTGGGACATTCGCTCGCGCGAAGATGCACTGGATTATGCGGCGGCGCGTGGTGGGCTCGATCTGCAGGCGAGCCGCGAGAAGATCTACTCGCGCGATCGCAACATCTGGCACATCTCGCACGAGGGTGGGCCGCTCGAGGATCCGAACAACGAGCCGCCCGAGGATATGTACATGTTGACCGCCGCGCCGGAAAACGCGCCCGAACGTCCGCACTACCTGACGATCGGCTTCGAAGCCGGTTACCCGGTAAGCATCGACGGCGTGCCGTATTCGCCGGTGCAACTGCTCACGCTGCTGAACGAAATCGCCGGTGCGCACGGCGTTGGCCGGGCCGACATCGTCGAGGATCGACTGGTCGGGATGAAGTCGCGCGGGGTGTACGAAACGCCTGGCGGAACGCTGCTCTATACTGCGCATCGCGAACTCGAGCAGCTCGTGCTGGACCGGCGCACGCTTGCGCTGAAGGATGAGGTCGCAGCGCGTTACGCTGACCTGGTCTATGAGGGGCGCTGGTGGTCGACTGAGCGGAACGCGCTGGACGCGCTGGTCGATGCGACCCAGCGCAACGTCACCGGCACCGTGCGTCTCAAACTGTACAAGGGCAACGCATCGATCGTGGGTCGGCAGAGCCCGCTCTCGCTGTACGATGAGGGACTCGCATCCTTTGGTGATGCGGGTAACTACGATCACGCCGATGCGCTTGGCTTCATCCGGCTCTTCAGCCTGCCTGTGCGCGCGGATGCCGCCCAGCGTGAAAAGGCGGAGCTACTGGCTGAATCGCGCTTCGCAAGGAACGGTCACGCGCATGCGCAGCTTCGGACTGTCGTCCCGCAGGAAGCAGTGGTCTGATGAACGAGCAGCAGGTGAGCCGTCCTCCCGACGCCGGTGCGAGCCCGTCGCGCACGCACCGCCTCTGGGGCGGCCGCTTCGAGGGCGCGCCGGCGGCATCCCTCGACGAACTGAACCGAAGCCTGTCGATCGATCAGCGGCTCTGGCGGGAAGACATCGATGGCAGCCGCGCGTGGGTACAGGCGCTTTTCCGCGCCGGTGTGCTCACGCGCGACGAGGCACAGCAGCTCGACGACGGACTCCAGAATATCGCGCGCAAACTCGCGAACGGCATCCCGGCCGAAGCGATGGATGAGGATATTCATACGCTGGTCGAGCGGATGCTCTACGAGGAAGTCGGCGAAGTCGCGGGCAAGCTGCATACCGGCCGGTCGCGCAATGATCAGGTCGCAACCGATGCGCGCCTCTGGGCGCTGCGCACGGGTACCCAACTCGAGCTGGAACTGCGCGCGCTGCAGTTTGCACTGATCGAGCAGGCGGAGCGCAACGTCGGACTCGTGATGCCGGCTTACACGCATCTGCGTCGTGCGCAACCGGTGCGTGTTGCACACTGGCTGCTCGCGCACTTCTGGGCGCTCGAGCGTGACCGTCAGCGGCTGGGCGACGCGCTCGGGCGTGCTTCGATGCTGCCCCTCGGCTCGGGGGCAATTGCCGGCTCCGGCTTTCCGGTCGACCGCACGCTGTTGAAGGAACTGCTCGGCTTTCGCGGCATCACGCCCAACTCCATCGATGCCGTCGGCGACCGCGACTGGATCTGCGAACTCGTTTTCGTCTGTGCGATGATCGGCACGCACCTTTCCCGGTTCGCCGAGGACCTGATCATCTACTCGACCGACGAGTTTGGTTTCGTGCGTCTGCCCGAGGCGTATACCACCGGGTCGAGCCTCATGCCGCAGAAGCGCAATCCCGACGGGCTGGAACTCGCACGCGGAAAGGCCGCAGGTCTGCTCGGCGATGTCACCGCCGCGCTCGCCATGCTCAAGGGGTTGCCGTCCGGCTACAACAAGGATATGCAGGACGACAAGGCGCTGCTCTTTCATGCGTTCGATACGCTGCTCGTGCTGCTGCCCCCGACCCGGGAGACCATCGCAGGGCTGGAGTTCGTGGAGGCGAAACTCGCGCAGAGCGTCGCCGACGAGGCGCTGATCGCCACCGACCTCGCCGACGAACTGGTTCGGCGAGGCGTTCCTTTTCGCGAGGCGCATTCGGCGGTGGGCACACTGCTCAGACTCGCGGATGAGGCCGGTCTCAGTCCGTCCGAACTGCCTCCGGGCGCCTGGGCGGCCGCGCATCCGGCATTCCTCGAGCAGGGCATCCCGGCCTTCGCGCCTGTGCACTCCACGGACGCCAGAACCGTCGCTGGCGGGACCGCGGAAAAGGCGGTAATCGCACAAATCCACCAGGCCAGGGCGGCACTCCCCGCCTGATTCGGTCCGCCACAGGACCAATTCACCATCGCAGATGCATGCCCGGCCCAAAGCTTGCGCCTTTGGGTCGCGCGTGATTCGAGGGCGAGTCACGTTCGGGTTACGATTTCCGGAGACCTGTGGTGAAAAACCCATTCAGTTCCAGAGACTTGCCGGAGGCGAGCCGACGCCGGGTTGAGCTCGCCATCGCGGTAGCACAGGAGCGCCTGCTCGCGACCCACGTCGATCATGCACTGAACCTGATTCAGCTCGTGGGCGATCAGGTGCCGTTCGAAAACGCACTCGCCATCTATACCCGGCTGCTGCGCCTCTCTGACGATGAGTCGCGTGTCATCACGACGCGCGCGCTCGCGATTCTCGGAGAGCGCGCGGCAAAAACCGAGGCCTGGCCCGAGTTGATCACCCAGGCCGAAATGGAAGAAGCGGAGGAGAACGGCCGTCGCAATTTCATGAAGTACGTGCGCCAGCGGCTCCGCGGTCGGGTAAACGATGAACTCCGCCGCTGGGTCGAGCTCGCCGCTGCACGCACCGAAATCGCGATTCTCGACACGCACGTCGAGAATGCGCTCAACTTCGTGGATCTTCTGGATGGCGAGCTCTCCATGCAGGAAGCCGTCGAACTCTATCTTGAAGCGCTCGAAGTTCGAGAAAGCCTTGCCGAGGTGGCCTACTACACCGCACTGACCAAACTCTCCGACCAGTACCTGCCGAAGCCGGGCGCGGGCGCAGCTCCGCGGCCGGGTGCGGGCACAGCCCCGCCAGAGGCGGATGTTGCGGCGATCCGGGCGAGTTGATCGCATCAGTGGAAAGCCCAGAAAGAGGCTGGATCCGAGGTTCTGGCCCAATAATGTAAGCCTAACTCTAATAATGAGTTAGGCTTCTTTATTGATTGTCATCCGCGAATGGAACACGTGTTGCACGTCTCCGGTTCCGACCGTCGCCGCGGCCCATGCCGCTGCGGCGCGACGCGCCGGCGCCCCTGCCGGGCGGAAGTGGACTGAGAAAAGGAGTTGGGAAGCTATGAGTCGCATTCGTGTTGCCGCCCTGGCAGTCATGCTGGGAATGATGGTCAGCGCGAAAGCGGAGGCGCAGCGCTATCGCTTCGACTTCGGTGTCAACGGAGGCTACAGCTGGTTCTCGAAGATGTTGGATGAAGACGAGACAGGAATCTCCAACTTCGACGTGAAGTACAAGAGCGGCTGGCTCACCGGGGCCCAGGCGACGTGGTGGGTGATCCCGTGGCTCGGGGTCCGCGCGAATGGCACCTACGCCGAGCGTGACATCAAATTCGACTTCGATGATTTCGACAACGACATCATCGACGGAGACATCATCGATGGAGACGGAATCCTCGATGACTTCGGTGACGTGAACCTGTGGAGCGGAACAGGCGACCTGATGTTCCGGTTCAAGAAGCCGCGCGAGGAGTGGCGCGGGATGGAATTCCTGCCGTATCTCGCGCTGGGTGCGGGTGTGAAGTGGCAGAACCCGGGCGGCGACGCCTTCACGATCATCGACCCTGTGGAAAACAAGGAATGGACCGGGCTACCGTTCACGACAGGACTGACGGCCGATTCCACCAATACCTTCTTCCTGAGCGAATCGAACTCGTTCCTGGGGCTGGTTGGCCTGGGCGGCGACGTGCGGTTCCACCCGAACTGGGCGGTTCGTCTCGAAGTGGGCGACCGGATCTGGAAGCCGAAGATTCAGCGCGTGATTCCGATCGAAGGAACGGACAACACGTTCCTGGCGCTGAACAGCGACGATAACGTGAGCAAGACCGTGCATGAGCTGTACGGGCAGGCGGGTCTGCATGTGCTGTTCGGTCTGCAGCGTCCGCCGGAGGTCGCCGTGGTCGCGCCGCCGCCGGAGCCGGCACCTGCGCCCGCACCGGCACCGGCGCCGCGTGAGGAAGCCCTGACGATCTGCGTGATCGATCCGACCGTGGACAACGGGATTCGCCTGCAGCAGGCGACCTACCTGGTCGACCAGGGCGACACGGTGGTGACCATCGCCGGTCAGCGCCGTCCCTTCAGCGAGTCCGTGGGCAACCCGGTCGTGGCGCGCAACGCCGACTGGTATGTCCGTGGCCAGCCGCTGACCATGATGGTCGGCAATGACCGCGTCGAATTCGTCAGCTACGGCTCGGCTCGCACCATCTCGCCGACCGACCTGACCTTCCTCGGCACGATCAGCGGGCTGCCGATCTACGCAGCGCGCGAAGATGTGATGGACGTTGCACCGGAACTGGCGGAGCTGAACCGCACCCGCCGCGGCACCGATCTCTCGGTTTTCCTGAACGAGAATCGCACGCTGCGTACGGAACTCGACGATGTACGCGTGTTCTACGTTCCGCTCGACCCGACGGGCTGCGTCTTCCAGGCGGTCCAGAAGCAGGAAGCCGTTCGGAAGAACAAGTAGTTCGGCGTTCATTCATCCGCGAAACGGAGGGGTGTCCGGAGCAGTCCGGGCACCCTTCCTCGTTTTGCGCGCCTCGGGTGGTCTGCCTAGATTTCGCGGCTGGCTTACGGCTTCAACGGCACACGAGGACTGATGGTGAAGGCGATGCGCTCACCCGCGGAGGTCACGCGCGATCTGGGCGCGCTCCGCGACCGGGCGACCACAATTCGGCGGCATATCGTAGAAATGCTGGCCGCGGCAGCTTCGGGACATCCCGGCGGCTCGCTCTCCGCGGTGGAAATCGTCACCGCGCTCTACTTCGGCGGCTACCTCCGCTACGACCCCCGCAACCCGGACTGGCCCGAGCGCGATCGCTTTGTGCTGTCGAAGGGGCACGGTGTGCCGGTTCAGTATGCGGCGCTGGCCGAGGCGGGCTTCTTTCCGATCGAAGAGCTGAAAACGCTGCGCCGGATCGACAGCCGGCTGCAGGGTCACCCGGTGCTCGGCACGGCGCCCGGCATCGAAGCGTCGACCGGCTCGCTCGGGCAGGGACTCTCGATCGGCTTTGGCATGGCCATGGCCGCGAAGATGGACCAGGCCGACTGGCGCGTGTACGTGCTGATGGGGGACGGCGAGTGCCAGGAAGGGCAGGTCTGGGAGGCCGCAATGGCCGCCGGCCACCATGCCCCCGCCAACCTCATCGCGATCGTCGACTACAACAAGTTCCAACTGGACGGCGCCACCGCCGAGATCCTCAGCATCGAGCCGCTGAAGGCGAAGTGGGAGTCCTTCAACTGGAACGTGCTGGAAGTCGATGGGCACGACCTCGGCGCGGTCATGGATGCGCTCGAATGGGCAAATTCGCAGGAGCGTCCCGCCTGCATCATCGCGCATACGATCAAGGGCAAGGGCGTCAGCTTCATGGAAGGCGAAAACGCCTACCACGGGGTAGCGCCGACGGAAGAAGAACTGGCGCTCGCGCTGGGCGAACTCGGCGAAACGCTGGAGCGCGCCGAGACCTCGATCGAACGCAACGGCACGGCACAGAAGGAGGCGGGGAAGTGAAGTCGCTCTACCCCGGACTGACGCTTGGCAAGGCGACGCGCGACGCCTATGGCGAAACGCTGCGCGAACTTGGTGGACAGTACAAGGACATCGTCGTGCTCGATGCCGACCTGGCCAAGAGCACAAAAAGTTTTGCGTTCGCCGAAGCGCACCCTGAGCGCTTCCTGAATGTCGGCATCCAGGAAGCCAACATGGTCGGCATGGCGGGCGGGCTGGCCAGCTCGGGCAAGGTCCCCTTTATCTCGAGCTTCGCGGCTTTCGTGATCCTGAAGGGGTTCGACCAGCTCCGCATGGCCGTCGCGTACCCGAACCTGAACGTCAAGGTGATCGGCAGTCACGGCGGGATCTCGATTGGCGAAGACGGGGCGAGCCAGCAGTCGGTGGAGGACATCGCGCTGGCGTGTGCCCTGCCGAACTTCGTGGTGTGTGTGCCGTGTGACGAGTACCAGATGCGGGCCGCGGTTCGCGCCGCGTACGAGCACAAGGGGCCGGTCTACATCCGGTCCGGCCGGCCGAAGGCGCCGCTGATCTATGATGCTGTGCCGCGCGATTTTCGCTTCGGCAAGGCGATCCGCCTGCGTGAAGGCGCCGACGCGACCGTCATGGCCTACGGGCTGATGGTCGGTGCGGCGCTGGTCGCGCACGAGCAACTCGCGAAGGAAGGCATCCACGTGCGCGTGGTCGATGTGCCCACGCTCAAGCCGCTGGATGAGGACGAGGTCCGCCTCGCCGCGGTCGAGACCGGCGGCATCGTTGCTGCGGAGGAGCACCTCACGCACGGCGGGTTGGGCGCACGGGTTGCACAGGCCGCGGCCCGGCTGCACCCCGTTCCGATGGAGTTTGTTGCGCTGGGCGACCGTTATGCTGAAAGCGGCGATCCGGAAGCCCTGATGCGAAAGTACGGCATGACGTCAGAAGAGATCGTGGCCGCCGTGCGACGCCTGGTCGCGCGCCGGCGCAACGGCGACGAGTCATAACCAAAGCGAGGTACAATGAGCAACGGATCCGCAGCAGCCGAACCCAAGCGCGTCTCGCGCCCGACCCCGGACGATCTCGATCCGGGCCTCGGCAAGCGCGTTCGCCTCAACCGGATGCTGTACGAGCACGGCCTGAAGAATGGCACCCTGATGATCCTGCCGATCGACCAGGGCATCGAACACGGCCCGCTCAACTTCTTTGAGAACCCGGCCGCCAAGGACCCGGATTTTCAGTGGCGGCTTGCACTCGAAGGCGGCTATAACGCGATCGCCGTTCACTGGGGACTGGCCCGCTTCTACATGAAGAAGTACGCGGGCAGGGTGCCGCTGATCCTGAAGATCAACGGCAAAACCAATATTCCGTCGGACGAAGATGCATTTTCTGCGCTGACCGCCTCGGTCGAGGATGCGGTTGCGATCGGCGCGGACGCTGTCGGTTATACACTGTTTGTCGGCTCGCCTCGCCAGGATGAGGACATGGCGCAACTGACACGCGTGCGCGAAGCCTGCGAAAAGTGGGGCATGCCGCTGATCGTGTGGTCGTACCCGCGCGGCAAGTTCATTGAACAGAAGGGCGGGCGGGACTCGATCTATGCGGTCGACTACGCCGCGCGGCTCGCGCATGAGATGGGTGCGGATGTCATCAAGCTGAACGTGCCGAAGAAGAGCGACAGGGACAGCGCGATGCCCAAGCCGTACAACACGCTGCAGTGGGACTACGCCACCGGCGTGCGTCGCGTGGTGGAGTCGTGCGGGCGGTCGATGACCCTGTTCAGCGGCGGCACCAAGTCGAGCGATGAGGACCTGCTCGAAAAGGCGCGGATCGCGATGGAGCAGGGCGCGACCGGCCTGATCTTTGGCCGCAACATGTGGCAGCGCCCGATGGATGAAGCGCTCGCGCTGACCGAGCGGATCAAGGAAATCCTGAGGCAGTTCCCCGCTTGAGCGACCCCCGCGAAACACAGAAGCGGCAGGCGGCAGAACGGGCGGTCGACCTGGTCGAGGACGGCATGGCGCTGGGCCTCGGCACGGGCTCGACCGCCCGTCACGTTCTGGCCGTCCTCGCCGAGCGCCGCAACCGCGGCGAGCTGAAGGGCATAGTCGGCGTGCCGACCTCCACCGCAACCGCCGACCTCGCCCGCGAACTCGGCATCCCGATCACCACACTGGACGCGCGCACCCAACTCGATCTCGGTATCGATGGCGCGGATGAAGTCGATCCGCGGCTCGACCTGATCAAGGGCCTGGGTGGCGCGCTGCTCTGGGAAAAGATCGTGGCGAGTGCGTGCGCCCGCTTCGTCGTTGTGGTCGATGATTCCAAACTGGTCGATCGGCTCGGGACGCGCGCACCGCTTCCGGTCGAAGTGATCCCGTTCGGCTGGCGCACCCACCTGCATTTCCTGGACGACCTCGGCGCACGCGCCGAACTGCGCATGAAGGGCGATGATCCGTTCATCACCGACGGCGGACACTACATCCTCGACTGCGCGTTCCCGGAAGGCATCGCGGATCCGGTGCTGATCGAGTCCGCACTGCGCGCCCGGGCCGGCATCGTCGATACCGGGCTGTTCCTCGGGATGGCCGAAACCATCGTGATCGCGGGCAGTACCGGGGTCGAAGTCAGGCAGAGGAAACCGGAATGAGTGTGAAAATCTCGCCCTCCATCCTGTCCGCAGACTTCGCTCGTCTGGCCGATGCGGTTGCGGAGGCAGAAGCGGGCGGTGCCGAGTGGATCCACGTCGATGTGATGGATGGGCACTTCGTCCCGAACATCACGATTGGTGTACCGGTTGTCGCAGCGCTGCGGAAGGTCACGGACCTGCCGCTTGACGTGCACCTGATGATCGAGAACCCCGATCGCTACGTAAACGCGTTCGTCGATGCGGGTGCCGACTGGCTGACGGTCCACGTCGAAGCCGCAACGCATCTGCATCGCACAGTCGAAGCGATTCGCGAGCGAGGCGCACATCCCGGCGTAACCCTCAATCCCGGCACCAGCCTCAGCACACTCGACGAGATCCTGCCGTATGTCGATCTGGTGCTCGTCATGAGTGTGAACCCGGGCTTCGGCGGGCAGCGGTTTGTGCCCACCAGCACGAAGAAAATTGCCGCGCTCAAGCGCATGCTCGAGGAGCGGCATCTCTGGTCGGTCGAGCTCGAGGTCGACGGCGGCATATCGGCTGCAACCGCCGGCGAGGTGGTCGAGGCAGGGGCCACGGTTCTGGTCGCCGGTGCTGCCGTCTACAACGCGCAGGCTTCGGTTGCGCAGAACATCGCGAACCTGCGAGCTGCAGCCGGAGGCTGAAGGCTCGCGTTCACCTGCACACAACTACAATCGTTAAACAGTTTCGATCGCGGCGCCGCACTGCTCTGAACGCAATTCATGGCAGGCGGCGCTGTGTTTGTGCGTCTTATTCGAACACAACGTAAGTGCAACGAGTTACCACAGCTTTGGATGACCATGAGAAGTCTTTTGCTTGCCGCCGCCGTCCTTGCACTCCCCCAGTTGCTCTTCGCGCAAACCGCCGCGTCAGCCGATTCCGCTCGGCGCGCCAAAGAGTGCCCGTCGTGTGCGGAGTGGAATGCGCCTCAGGCTCCGTTCCGGATTCACGGGAACACCTACTACGTCGGCACCCGCGGCTTGAGTGCGATCCTCGTAACCTCGGACGCAGGTCATGTTCTTGTCGACAGCGGACTGCCTGAGTCAGCGCCGCTGATCGAGGCAAACATCCGCGCCCTCGGCTTCCGTATCCAGGACGTGAAGCTGATCCTCAATTCACATGCGCACTTCGACCACGCGGGTGGCGCCGCCGAACTGCAGCGTGCATCCGGCGCAGAAGTCGCCGCCACCGAACCCAGCGCCCGCATGTTGCGCGCAGGGGGGCCGACCCCGGACGACCCGCAGTACGGGGAAGCGCTGCCGTACCCGGTCGTTTCGCAGGTGCGCGTCTTCCAGCCCGGCGATACGCTGCGCATCGGTCCCAATGCCTTGGTGGCGCATCTCACCGCCGGCCACACGCCCGGCGGCACCACATGGACCTGGCGTTCCTGCGAAGGGGAGAACTGCCTGGACATCGTCTACGCGGACAGCCAGACACCCATCTCGGCCGACGACTTCTACTTCACCCGCAGTCGGACCTACACCACCGGAGTTGAGGACTTCCGGCGCGGGCATGCGACCATCGAACAGTTGCGTTGTGACATCCTGATTGCGCCGCATCCGGGCGCGGTCCGGCTGTTTGAGCGTGCGGGGAACTTTGTCGACCGCTCGGCGTGCGTGCGCTACGCGGAGAACGCGCGGAAGCAGTTGGCGGAGAGACTCGCAAAAGAAGGACTTTGAAGAAGACAGGGAAAGGGAAAGGCGAACGGTAAGCCTTTGAAGGGGGAAGGAAAAAGGGGAAGGAGCAAGAGAAATGCAGGTTAATGTTAAGTGCTGAAGGATAAAGTGTAAGGGAGAGGCGGGAGGGCAGGGGACCAGGGGACCAGGGGACCAGGGGACCAGGGGAAAGGGAGTAAGGGAGTAAGGGAGTAAGGGAGTAAGGGAGTATAGGACGCTGGGCGCGCAGGCTGTCCTGCTTATTCCGATGGCGGTTCTCTCTCGCGGGGCGATGGCGACGGGCGAGGTTCAAGCAGTCTGCTTCACTGGTTCGTCGGTTGGTCCAATCGCAGGAATCAGCTAAATTGCCACTGTTATCGCCGAGGTGGCGGAATGGTATACGCAGCGGACTTAAAATCCGCGGGTCCTCACGGGCCGTAAGGGTTCGAGCCCCTTCCTCGGCACTCTCCCACACATCACGATGGAACTGACGCACATGCGTTCAGTCGGTGTTTTCGCATGAGCGGGCTGCTGCTGGTCCTCGCCATAACGGGGATTCTGGCCGCCCTGGGCCGGGTATTTCGTGCCGGTGTGCGCGCGCTTTTCGGCCTGGCCGAGTCGTACATGGCGGGGCAGGTCGGGCAACGGCGCGCCGAACATGGCGATCTGACCGGAATCGCTGATGCCGAAACGGCACGCGTGCAGGGCAGGCGGCGACGCACGCTGGCGACGCTCGAGCTGGTGTTGTGGCTGGCCTATCTGATCGGCGCGCAGTTCACGCCCTGGCCGCGTGAGCTTTACGCCGGACTTAACGTGCTCTGGTTGCTGCCGCGTCGAACCTCGGTGGTCGTGGTGAGGCGATAATGCGGGTGACATTCCTGGGCACTGCGGCAAGCCGCCCGACTGTCACGCGCAACGTGAGCAGTCTGACCATCGCACGCGAAGGCGAACTGCTGATGTTCGACTGCGGCGAGGGCACACAGCGCCAGATGATGCGTTACGGGACAGGCTTTTCGCTCAACGACATCTTCTTTACGCACATGCACGCCGATCACTTTCTCGGTGTGATCGGTCTGTTGCGCACGCTCGGCCTGCAGGCACGTGAAGAGCCGATCCATCTCTGGGCGCCGGCTGGCGGGCGCGCGATCCTGCGTGATGCGGTGCACCTCGGTGTGGAGCGTGTGAATTTCGAGGTGCACATCCACGAAATCGCACCCGAAGACCCGATCGCGCGCGACGGCTACGATATCGTGCCCTTTCGTGCGACCCACGGACCTTCGGCGGTAGGCTATGCGCTGATCGAGCACGAACGGCTCGGCAGATTCAATCCCGACCGTGCGCGCGAACTCGGTGTACCCGAGGGTCCGCTGTTCGGGCAACTGCATCGAGGGCAGGCCGTAGAGGTAGAAGGGCGCGTTATCCACCCGAGCGAAGTGGTGGGGGAGAAGCGCCCGGGGCGACGCGTCGTGTACACCGGCGACACGCGGCCGTCGAAACACACCATCCGGTACGCGCAGGATGCCGACCTGCTCGTCCACGACGCGACGTTTGGCGAAGACGAAGCCGAACGCGCGCGTGAAACCGGACATTCAACCGCGCGCGAAGCAGCGAATGTGGCACGCCAGGCGCGTGCACTGCGCCTCGCGCTCACGCACATTTCGTCGCGTTATGCGGAGGACTCGCGCATACTCGAACGCGAAGCACGCGATGTGTTCGGCGCATCGTTCGTCGCATACGACGGCCAGCAGATTGAAATCCCATTCCGTGATGCAAAACCATGAAAATCCTGCGCCTTCCAGGCGATAAATCAATCTCACACCGCGCACTGATGCTCGGCACGTTCACACGTGAGCGCAGTCGTGTGCGCGGGTTGCTGACCGGTGAAGATCTGCATTCGACCGCGCGTGTCATGCGACAGATGGGCGCTGTGATCCCTGATCTGAACGATCATGAGCTGGTTGTGAACGGCGTGGGACGCGGTGCCCTGTTTTCGCCGACAGAACCGCTCGATTGCGGCAACAGTGGAACCACCGCGCGGCTGCTGCTCGGCGCGGTAGCAGGGCTGCCGATCGAGGCCATCTTCACCGGTGATGATTCGCTGCGCAGCCGCCCGATGCGGCGCATCACGGATCCGCTTTCCGCGCTTGGCGCACGGTTCGATGAACTCGGTGGCGAAGGCCGATTGCCGATCCGCGTACACGGTGGCTCGCTCCGTGCCGGCGACTTCACGACGCCGCACGCGAGTGCGCAGATCAAGAGCGCTCTGCTCCTGGCCGCACTTTGTGCGGGAGTGGAGATGCAGGTGACCGAACCGACCCGAACGCGCGATCACACCGAACGCATGCTGCGCAGCATGGGTGTGCGCATCGAAGAGGAAATGCTGGCCGATGGCAGCAATCGTGTGCGTCTGCATCCTGCTGAAGAGCTCGGCGGCCTCGATATCGATATACCCGCGGACATCTCGTCCGCCGCGTTCCTTCTGGCCGCTGCAATTCTCGGCGTCACTCCGACCGTCAGACTGGTGAATGTCGGGACCAACCCTGCTCGCACGGGTTTCCTGGATGCGCTGCAGGCAATGCAGGTGAGCGTCGAACGCGAGAACGAACGCGAAACGGGCGGCGAACCGATCGCCGATCTGGTTGTCGGAGCGCAGCCGTTTGTCGCGACCACAGTGCAAGGCACGCTGGTTCCGCGCATGATCGACGAGATCCCCGTACTGGCCGTGCTCGGCGCACGCGCACAGGGCGAAACCATGGTGCGCGATGCCGGCGAACTGCGCGTCAAGGAATCCGACCGAATCCGTGTCGTGGTCGAAAACCTGCGCGCGATCGGGGTAGAGGCAGAAGAGCTGCCCGACGGGCTCATCGTACAGGGGACCGATCGGCCTTTGAAGGGTCCGATTCGCGTCGCCAACGATCATCGCATCGCGATGGCATTCGGCCTGCTTGCAGCCCAGCCCGGCAACGACATTCGAATCGACCACCCCGAAGTTGCCGCGGTGAGTTTCCCGGACTTCTGGCCCATGCTCGGAGTACAGCCATGATCATCGGTATCGACGGCCCGGCAGGTTCAGGCAAAAGCTCGACGGCGAGGGCAGTCGCAGCGCGACTCGGCTTCCGGCACCTCGACTCCGGCGCGTTCTACCGCGCGCTGACGCTCGCAGCCCTTCGCGCCGGGATCTCGAGTGACGAGTGGCTCAACCTCACGCCACAGCAACTTGGCGGCTTCAACATCCATGGCGAACCGAACCAACACGGGTTTCGCATGTTCATCGACGAGGAGGACGTCAGCAATGAGATCCGGAGTCCGGAGGTCAGTGGCCGGGTCTCGATGATGGCGCGTGTACCCGCCGTGCGCGACTGGCTGCTCGAGCGCCTGCGCAGCGTGGCGGGCAACACCGACCTGGTCGCAGATGGACGCGATATCGGCACCGTCGTTTTTCCGGAGGCGGACCTGAAGATCTTTCTGATCGCCGACTCCGATGTCCGCGCCCGTCGCCGCCTCAACGAAATGGGCGTCGCTGCGCCGGAACAGGAAACCGTTGAATCGGAGATCGCCCGTCTGCTGGAGCGCGACCGGCTCGACTCCGAACGCGAGGTTGCCCCGCTGGTGCAGGCGCCTGACGCAATCGTCATCGATACCAGTCACATGAGTTTCGACGAGCAGGTCGACGCGGTGGTCTCGCTGGCGAAGCAGCGGCTGGAGGCGAACGCGGCCAATTGACGAACGCAGGGCGTTCCGCTAAACTCTTGTGTTGCATGCGAAACGGCGCGCGGTGCGCCGTTTGCTTTTCACCCTCAACCTGCCCTCGCCTGAGGCGCAGAAGATGGAGCCCGCCAGCAATGGCCCGCAACGAACTGGAAGACGATTTCGACGACGCGCCCGTCGCGACCAAGAAGAAAAACAAGCCGATGGCCCGCAAGGTCGACTTCTACGAGGAAGATGAGTACACCTCGGAGGAGTACGAGGCGATGCTTGCGATGTACGAGGAAACACTCTCGAACATCGAAGAAGGCGAAATCGTCAAGGCGCGCGTGCTGCGCGTCACTGAAAATGCAGTCATCCTCGACGTCGGATTCAAGAGCGAAGGCGCGATTTCGCGCGACGAGTTCCGCGATCCCGATTCGCTGCAGCCGGGCGACGAGGTTGAAGTATTCCTTGAGAACCTGGAAGACCAGGAAGGCGTCGTCGTCCTCTCGAAGAAGAAGGCCGACTTCCTGCGCGTCTGGGAGAAGATCAAGGAATCGTACGAGAACAACGAGAAGGTGCCGGGCATGCTCACCCGCAAGATCAAGGGTGGCGTGACAGTGGACCTGATGGGTGTCGATGCGTTCCTGCCGGGGTCGCAGATTGCGCTGCGCCGCGTGCCGAACATCGAAGACCTGATCGGTCAGACCTTCGATTTCAAGATCATCAAGCTGAACAAGCGCCGCCGCAACATCGTGGTGTCGCGTCGCGTGATCCTCGAAGAGGAGCGCGAGACCAAGCGCGAACAGTTGGTCAAGGAGCTGCTGGTCGGCCAGGTCCGCAAGGGCGTGGTCAAGAACGTCACGGACTTCGGTGCGTTCATCGACCTCGGCGGCCTCGACGGCCTGCTGCACATCACCGACATGTCGTGGGGCCGCGTTGGCCACCCGTCGGAGATCGTCGGCATCGGCGACGAGCTGGACGTGAAGGTGCTCGACATCGACTGGAACCGCGAGCGCATTTCGCTCGGGTTGAAGCAGTTGCTGCCGTATCCGTGGAAGGACATCGAGCGGAAGTACCCGGTCGGCGCACGTGTGCGTGGCAAGGTGGTCTCGATCACCAACTACGGTGCGTTCATCGAGCTGGAGAAGGGCGTCGAGGGTCTGGTTCACATCAGCGAGATGTCGTGGACGCGCAACGTCAAGCATCCGTCGAAGCTGGTCGCCATTGGCGATGAGATCGAGGCGGTCGTGCTGAAGGTTGACCGCGACGACGAGAAGATCTCGCTCGGCATGAAGCAGATCGAGGAGGATCCGTGGCTGGCGCTGCCGGTCAAGTATCCGATCGGCACGCGCGTCAGCGGCAAGGTCCGCAACCTGACCAGCTTCGGCGCGTTCGTGGAGATCGAGCCGGGTATCGACGGCCTGATCCACATCAGCGACATGAGCTGGACCAAGCGCGTACAGCACCCGTCGGAAGTGGTCCGCAAGGGCGACGACGTCGAGGTGGTCGTGCTCGGTGTCGATCCGGAGAACAAGCGGATCTCGCTCGGCCTCAAGCAGACCACGGACGATCCGTGGGAAGACCTGGCGAAGCAGTACGCGCCGGGCGTCGAGGCCGAAGGTGGCGTGGTTCGTCTGCTCGAGGACGGCGTGGTCGTCGACCTCGGCAACGATGTCGAGGGCTTTGTCCCCCGCAGCCACGTCCCCGGCAAGGGCGACGCAGCCACCCAGTTGCGCGCCGGCCAGAAGATGGACCTCCGCGTGATCGAGTCCGACGTGGCCAACCGCCGCATCGTGCTCACCGTCACCCAGGTCCACGAGGCGCCGCCGGAAGCCGAGCCGCTCAAGGTCGAACCGTCGACTCCCCCCGAGGAACTCGACCCGACCGCAATCCCGGCCCTCGACGACGAGGCCTGAGCCTCCCCGTCGCGGCAACCATGAAGCGCCCCGGTCAGTGTTACGCTGGCCGGGGCGCTTTTGCGTATGCAAGCGGCTTGTTGTGCTATGTCCTCTACCCAACGCTACTGAAGAATTTGTTCCACGCGGAGTCCGCTGGGTCCGCGGAGAAGGGGAGTTCGCGGTTCACCACCATCTGCCGAGGTGCGCTTTGGGGATGAACGACTTAAGCGGGGTGATCATCGGATCCGCATTGCGAATCCATACGAAGCTCGGCCCCGGGTTGCTTGAATCCGTTTATGAATCGGTTCTGGCCCGGGATCTCGAGCGGCTGGGACACGGGGTTGAACGCCAGAAACCGGTTCAGATCCATTTTGAAGGAATGGTCATCGAGAATGCATTTCGGGCCGATCTCCTCATTGATGAACAGATCATTGTCGAAATCAAGTCAATCCAGGCGATCGCGAAGGTTCACGAGAAGCAGGTGCTGACCTATTTACGCCTCATGGATCTTCGACTTGGCCTGATTCTGAATTTTGGTACAGCCAGCCTGAAAGAAGGCATCAAGCGAATTGCCAACCGAGCAGACCCTCTGCGAACCCCGCGCCCTCCGCGTGAAATAAAAACTCCCGAGAAATCCAAGTAGCCGACCCGGGCTCAATTCGTTAGCATTGCCGACTTCAGAGGACTACCGAAACGCGAACGAAATGCACGAGAAACTGAAGCGGCTGGAAGAACTGCGGCGGCAGGCGGAGCTGGGGGGCGGGGAAGCCCGGCTCAAGGCGCAGCATGAGCGGGGGAAGCTGTCTGCGCGGGAGCGACTCGACCTCCTGCTGGATGAGGGGAGCTTCGTCGAGCTCGACCGGTTCGTCACGCATCGGAGCACAGGGTTCGGGCTGGAGCGGCAGAAGTACCTGGGTGATGGGGTCGTCACCGGGTACGGGACGATCCATGGCCGGCCCGTGTATGTGTTCAGCCAGGATTTCACGGTGTTTGGCGGGTCGCTGTCGGAGGCGCATGCCGAGAAGATCGTGAAGATCATGGAACTGGCGCTGAAGACCGGGGCGCCGGTGATCGGGCTGAACGATTCGGGGGGCGCCCGCATCCAGGAGGGCGTGGTCAGTCTGGGCGGCTACGCCGACATCTTCCTGCGCAATACGCTCGCGTCGGGGGTGATCCCGCAGATCAGCGCGATCCTCGGTCCGTGTGCCGGAGGCGCGGTTTATTCGCCAGCCATCACCGACTTTATCTACATGGTGCGCGGCACCAGCTACATGTTCGTGACCGGGCCGAACGTCGTGAAGACGGTGACGCACGAGACCATCGATATGGAGGGGCTGGGCGGGGCGGATGTCCACGCCGGCACCTCGGGCATCGCACATTTTGCGCTGGACAGCGAGGTCGAGTGCCTCGAATCGATTCGTCAGCTCTTCACCTTTATCCCGCAGAATAACCGGGAGGACCCGCCGCGGCGCGAGACCAGTGACCCGTTCGATCGTGCAGATGAGGAACTGCTGACGATCGTTCCCGCGGAACCGACTCGCCCCTACGACATGCACGACGTCATCGGGCGTGTGGTGGATGACGGCGAGTTCTACGAAGTGCATCACGATTTTGCGCAGAACATCCTTGTCGGGTTTGCGCACCTCGGCGGGCATGCAGTCGGGATCGTGGCCAATCAGCCGGCAGTGCTGGCCGGTGTGCTCGACATCAACAGCAGCGTGAAGGGCGCGCGCTTCGTTCGTTTCTGCGACTCGTTCAATATCCCGCTCGTCGTCTTTGAGGACGTTCCGGGGTTCCTCCCCGGCGTGGGGCAGGAACACGGCGGTATCATCCGCCACGGCGCCAAGCTGCTGTATGCCTTCTGCGAAGCGACGGTCCCGCGGCTCACGGTGATCACCCGCAAGGCGTACGGCGGTGCGTACGACGTCATGAACTCGAAGCACATCCGCGGCGACCTGAACTACGCCTGGCCAACCGCCGAAATCGCGGTCATGGGGCCGAAGGGCGCGGTCGAGATTCTGTTCCGGAAGGAGATCGCCGAGGCCGCCGACCCCGCCGAGGCCGCCCGCCGGAAGGAGCAGGAGTACCGCGACAAGTTCGCCAATCCGTTCGAGGCGGCAGCCCGCGGCTACATCGACGATGTGATCGACCCGCGTGAGACCCGCGCACGCCTGATCAGCGGGCTCGACTTGTTGCGCGAGAAGCGCGATTCGAATCCCCCGCGCAAACACGGCAACATCCCACTTTGATGCGTGGTCGCTCCGCCGAGGGGGCCGGCGCCGCATGGCCAGGCAGCAATTCGGCGGGAAGCTGCACAGAGCGCTGAGCCACGCCACGCGTGGAGGCGTTGGCATCGAGGGTCGCGGAGCCCGTAAACTATACCTGTTCACGGAACAGCCGGCTGGCACAGGGCCAGCCGTGAGGCCGGCTCGAGGAGGGGAAAATGGCAGATGTGATTGATTACCGCGTGTTCGGTGATGATATCCAGGTGGTCGAGATCGGCCTGGACCCGGGTGAGGGGGTTCGCGCCGAAGCCGGGGCAATGCTCTACATGGAGCAGGGCATCGAGATGCAGACCAACACCGGCGGCGGTGTGTTCAGCGGCTTCAAGCGCATGCTGACCGGCGAAAGCTTCTTCATCACGACCTTCAAGTACAACGGCTCCGGCAAAGGCCACGTCGCGTTCGGTGCGCCGTATCCCGGGAAGATCATCCCGCTCGATCTTAGTCAACTGGGCGGAACCTTCCTGGTACAGAAGGACGGGTTTCTGTGCGCGGCACGCGGCATCGAGATCGACATTGCCTTCACGAAGCGGGTCGGCGCGGGCATCTTCGGCGGCGAGGGATTCATCCTTCAGAAGCTGACCGGGGATGGTCTCGCGTTCGTTCATGCGGGCGGCACGATCCTCAAGCGTGTGCTCAAGCCGGGCGAAACGCTGAGAGTCGACACCGGCTGTCTGGTCGCGTTCGAGCCGACGGTCGACTACGACGTGCAGATGATCGGCGGCTTCAAGAACGCGCTGTTCGGCGGGGAAGGGTTGTTCGTGGCGACGCTCTCCGGGCCGGGCACCGTGTACCTGCAGAGCTTGCCGTTCTCGCGCCTCGCCGATCGCATCATTGCGGCGTCGCGTCGGAACACGGGCGAGAGCCGCGGCATCGGCGGAATCGGTGGCGATCTGCTCGGCGGCATCCTGCAGGGCGACCGTTCATAACGCCCTAACATCCGGGACAGCGCAAACGTGTTGAAGAAGGTACTGGTAGCAAATCGTGGGGAAATCGCCCTGCGCGTGATCCGCGCGTGCAGGGAACTCGGCATTGAATCGGTTGCGGTGTATTCGGAAGCCGACCGATTGGCGCCACACGTGCTGTACGCGGACGAGGCGTGCCTGATCGGCCCGCCGCCTTCCGCGCAGAGTTACCTGCAGGTCGAGAAGCTGATCGAAACGGCAAAACAGACCGGCTGTGATGCGGTGCATCCGGGGTACGGTTTCCTCTCCGAGCGCGCGCACTTCGCCCAGGCCGTGACCGATGCGGGGCTGATCTTCGTCGGGCCCACCGCGGCCGCCATCACCGCGATGGGCGACAAGACCGAGGCGCGCCGCCGCATGATGTCCGCAGGCGTACCCGTCGTGCCGGGCACCAGTACCGCACTCCAGTCGAACGAAGAGGCGCTTGCCGATGCCGAACGCATTGGTTACCCCGTGCTGCTGAAGGCCGCTGCCGGCGGCGGTGGCAAAGGCATGCGCGTCGTGCAGACTGCGGATGAGCTTCCCCGTGCTTTCGAGGCGGCATCCAACGAGGCGCGGTCCGCGTTTGGCGACGGCAGCGTGTACCTCGAGAAATACCTCGAAGGGCCGCGCCACATCGAGATCCAGGTCCTCGCCGACGCCCACGGCAATACGGTGCACCTCGGCGAGCGCGAGTGTTCGATCCAGCGGCGCCACCAGAAGCTCATTGAAGAGGCGCCTTCACCTGTGCTCACCCCCGAGTTGCGCGCGCGCATGGGCGACGCGGCCGTCGCGGCAGCCCGCGCCGTGAACTACTGCAATGCAGGCACGATCGAGTTCCTGTACCAGGACGGCGAGTTCTACTTCCTCGAGATGAACACGCGCATCCAGGTCGAACACCCGGTCACGGAGCTGGTCACCGGTATCGATCTGGTGCAGTGGCAATTGCGTGTCGCCGCCGGCGAAGCTCTCCCCTTCACGCAGCAGGAGATTTCGTGGACGGGGCATGCGATCGAGTGCCGCATCACGAGCGAAGATCCGGCCAACAGTTTTCTGCCCTCGACGGGGCGGATCGAAATGCTGAACCTTCCGACCGGTCCCGGTGTCCGCTGGGACGGCGGCATTGAGCGCGGTTCCGAGGTATCGCTCTACTACGATCCGATGCTTGCCAAACTCATCGTATACGGACCCGATCGTGCGTCGGCTATCGAACGGATGCGGCGCGCCCTTGATGAACTCGCGATCGTCGGTATCGAAACCAGTGCGTCCTTCCATCGACGCGTGATGGTCGAGCCGGATTTTCAAAGTGGAAAGCTCGACATCCACTACCTCGAGAAACACGAAGCACTCCTCGCCCCGGAGCGCGATGAACAGGCGCTGAAGCTTGCCGCGGTTACGGCGGCGTTGCTGGAAGAAGAGGAGGCGAACCGGCGCGGCGTGACACGGATCGCGCGACCGACGGAAGGCAGCAACTGGCGACCACTCGGCTGGAGGAGGTAGGCGCGCGGTGAGTGCACACTGGCTTGGAACGGTTGCAACGCGAGCTGGGCTGAAGGGGGCCGAACGCCTGAGCTTCGCCGCGGGCATGACCAACTCGAACGCGTGGCGCCATGCGCTCAACGTTCTCGACGTCGATGCCCAGGTCCTCGCTTCCCTGGTGGCCCGACATTTCCGCCTTCCGACTGTACGCTGGGACGAAGTCTCGCCGCAGTCGCAGCGACTGGTCCCGGAGAAGCTGGTCCGACAGTACCAGATCATGCCGCTGCGCGACAACGACCGGCACATCGTGGTCGCGACGAGCGATCCGACCAACTACGAGCTGGAGCAGGCTGTTTCCTTTGCCGCCGGTCGGCAGGTCCTGCTCGAGATCGCCCCACCGACGGACATCGAACGCTCGATCAGTGAGAACTATGCCTCGACGGACGCCGCCGTTGAGACACTGCTGCGCGGCATCGATTCGAGCGTAGGCGAAATTACCGTCCTGCAGGATACCGGCCCCGAAGCGGTCGCCGCACGTGAACTCGAGGCTACGCCCGTCGTCAAACTCACGAACCTGATCATCCAGGAAGCGATTGCACAACGCGCGAGCGATGTGCACATCGAGCCGGCCCCCGCAGGCGGTGTTGTACGTTTCCGTGTCGACGGCGTGTTGCGCCAGTTCATGGCACTTCCGGCCGCGGCGATGACACGGGTGATCTCGCGCATCAAGATCATCAGCCGGATCGACATTGCGGATCGTCTGCGCCCGCATGACGGGCGCGCGCGCGTCCTTGTGAACGGCCGGCCCTTCGATCTGCGCACCTCGACCATCCCGGTGCGCGACACGGAAAAAGCCGTGCTTCGCATTCTGGACCCGAATCGATCGATTCGTCTCGCAGATCTCGAACTTCCGGACATCGAGGCGGCGCGATTCCGGCAGTTGCTGAGTTATCGCGATGGCATCGTCCTCGTCACCGGACCGACCGGTTCAGGAAAGACCACGACGTTGTACGGCGCCTTGCGTGAGGTCAACACGGGCAACGTCAACATCTCGACGGTTGAAGATCCGATCGAGTACGAACTCCCGGGCATCGCGCAGATCCAGGTGGAAACGAAGCGCGGAGTGACCTTCGGCTCCGCACTGCGCGCGCTGCTGCGTCAGGATCCGGACATCATCCTGGTCGGCGAGGTGCGCGATCACGACACCGCGCGCATGGCGCTGCAGGCGAGCATGACCGGCCACCTCGTTTTCAGCACGCTGCACACGAATGACGCGGTCGGCGTCGTTCCGCGACTGGTCGAACTCGGACTCGACCGGGCCGCGATCGCAAGTTCACTGCGCGGTGCGGTAGGCCAGCGTCTGATCCGACGCGTCTGCACGTGTGCGGTCCCGGTACAGGGTGACCTGACCTCCAACGAGAAGCGCCTTGCCGAGACGTACGGCCAGAAGCCTGCCGTACGTGCGGCGGGCTGCGCGCGCTGCGGCGAAACCGGGTATCGCGGCCGGATCCCCGTGCTCGAAGTCCTGGTCAATACGCCGCACCTGCAGGAGCTGATCACGCGGGATGCGTCTGTCCAGGAACTGCAGAAGGCGGCAATCGTGGGTGGCATGCGGCCGATGCTGCGGGTTGCGCTCGATCGTGCGGCCAGTGGCGAAACCACGCTCGAGGAGATCGAACGTGTGCTCGGCGAGAACACTGGCACCGATGCGCACGAGGAGACGCCCGCAGCCGTCGCAACCTCCGCTGCGGAGGAACAGCTTCATGTGCTCGTGGTCGACGATGATGAAGAAACCCGTATCGTCGCACGCGCAGTGCTGCAGCAGCACGCGTACGTGGTAGACGAAGCGACCAACGGCGAAATCGCCATCCGGCAGCTCGAAGGCGGCAGATGCTCGCTGATTCTGCTCGACCTCGATATGCCCGTGATGGATGGGCGTGCAACGCTGCGACGGCTGAAGAGTTCGCCGGCAACGGCGGGGATCCCTGTTATCGTGCTGACCGGGTCCGATGATCCGTCAGACGAGATCGACGCCATGGAGGCGGGCGCAGAGGACTACCTCCGCAAACCGATCGACCCTGCACGTTTCATCGCCCGGGTCAGGGCGACGCTGCGCCGCGCCGGAACCGCATGAGCGTCATCGACCGCCTGACCCTCGAAAACCTCCGCACGCTTGGCGACGCCGTGGTTCTCCAGCTGACCGAAGCCTTCAGCAACAATGCACCCGCTCGCATCGAGCAGGTCCGTTCCGGGCTCGCGTCGGGCGATCTCGAGGCTGTACGAAGAAGCTGTCATTCTCTGAAGTCGACTGCGGCAGCCGTCGGCGGTCTGCCGCTCGCGGAAACCGCTCGTCGGATCGAGGCCGCGGCGAGCGCAGGGCGAGTCGCTGAAGTGCAGGAACTCGTCCCCGAGCTCGAAGGTTGCTTCGACCTCACCCTGTTGGAGCTGAGGCAGTACATCGACGAAGCCGCAGGCGGTATACCTTGACTGAGTCGACGATACTGATCGTGGATGATGATGCGGTGATGCAGTTGCTGATCGAGCATGTGCTGACTATGGAAGGACATACCGTCCATGTCGCCGCGACCGGCGATGAGGCGGTCGAAATCGCAAGCCGTGAGACCCCCGACCTCATTCTGCTCGACCTTATGCTGGACCGCGAAAGCGGCATCGAAGTAGCAGAGCGTCTGCGTGCCGGTGCTGCCAGAGACGCGGATATCGTCGTGCTGAGCGGACGCGAGATCGCCGCCGATGATGCGCTGCTCGAGAAGGCACGTGTCGCCGGAACCATCCGCAAGCCGTTCGATCCTGCAACCCTGTGCACCCAGATACGTGCACTTCTGCCGAACCGTGAATAACCGCGCGGTCGAGCTCCGGATTGAAAGCATCGCGGCAGGAGGCGCGGGCATTGGCCGGCTGCCGGATGGGCGCGCCGTTTTTGTGCAACGCACCGCCCCCGGTGATCGCGCACTCATTGAAGTCACACAGCTCAGGAAGCGGTTTGCCTACGGAAGACTGCTGCGCGTGCTGGAACCCGGACCGGGACGTCGCGAGGCACCCTGTCCGCATTATGCGCGCTGCGGCGGCTGCACGATCGAGCACCTCGACTACGAGCACCAGCTCAGGGCAAAACACGCCATCGTCGAAGCTGCGTTGCAGCGCATCGGCAGGCTCGACGTTCCGCGCTTCGAAGTCGTGCCGAGCCCACGTGAATTCCACTACCGCAACCGCCTGTCATTCACACTGCGGCGCACACAAACGGGTCGTGTGATCGCAGGTTTTCATGAAATCGATCGGCCGGACCGCATCGTGGACATCACGGGCGCCTGTCTTCTTCCGGAAGAGCCGATCGCTCGCGCATGGCAGCAGGTGCGCGACCACTGGGGCGCGGATGCGGCGTTGCTGCCTTCGGGCGAGGAGTTGCGGCTGACACTGCGCGCCTCAGCGAGTGGACAGGTTGCACTGATCATCGATGGCGGCTACAGCCGGGGTCAGGCGCAGCGACTGCTCGAGGCCGTGCCTGGCGTCAGTGCGATCTGGCACCGCGGGGCCGCGGACCAAACCCATCAGCTTCTCGCCGGCGAGGCTACCCTCGCCGAGTCATGGCAGGACGAAAACATTGAGTTGAGCGGGACGGTGTTCCTGCAGGTGAACCGCACGGCCGCAGAACTGCTCGAAGAATACGTCATGCAACTGGCCGAGCAGAGCCGGGGGCGGAAAGTCATCGACGCGTACTGCGGGATCGGTCTGCACGCGCGCAGACTTGCACGCATCGGCTTCGACGTTGTCGGCATTGAACTCGATGAAGGCGCGGTCGAAGAGGCAAGACGAACCGCACCCCCTGCGACCAGCTTTATCGCAGATCGTGTAGAGTCCGCGTTGCCTTCGGTCCTGCCGGCAGACCTTGTCATTCTCAATCCGCCACGGGCAGGAGTCGATGGAGGAGCGCTCGATGCGCTGATCGCCGAACCACCAGCACGCATCATCTACATCTCCTGTGATCCCGCAACTCTGGCACGCGATCTCGGACGCCTGAGCGCGCGATTCAAACTGCAGTCACTGCGCTGTTTCGACCTGTTCCCGCAGACAGCGCACGTGGAAAGTGTAGCTGAACTGAAATGCGTTACTTCGTAACGATTGAAGGCCGCACGTTCGAGGTCACTCTCGTCGACGGCAAAATCACGGTCGACGGTGAGCCGTTCGACGCGACAATTTCGGCCGTGCCGGATACGCCGGTTCGCCGCCTGTCGGTTGGGAATCGTGTCCACGCACTGCACGTTCGCAGAGGCGAGGAAGCGGGAGTCTGGGATCTGCAACTGGATGGCGAACGCTTCGGCGCGCAGGTCGTGAACGAACGCACACAGGCGATTCGGGCCATGACCGGCCGGGCCGGCGCGGCAGCGGGCCCGAAACCCGTGAAGGCGCCAATGCCTGGCCTGATCGTACGCATCGATGTTGCGGTCGGCGATCACGTTCGTGCAGGGCAGGGCGTACTCGCGATCGAAGCAATGAAGATGGAAAACGAACTGAAAGCCGACGCTGCCGGGGTGGTCTCCAGAATCCTGGTCGAACCGGGACAGGCCGTCGAGAAGGGCACCATGCTGATCGAGTTCACGGAGGCGGCATGAGCGCGCCGCAGGAACGTCGCACTGTGAGCGGCATCCCGGTGGAAGCCGTATACGACGAGCACAACACGACGATCAACCCCGACCGCATCGGTATGCCGGGGCAGCATCCGTTCACCCGCGGCGTCTATCCCAACATGTACCGTGGCCGCGTCTGGACCATGCGCCAGTACGCGGGATTCGGAACCGCGGAGCAGACCAACCGGCGCTACCGGTACCTGCTCGACCACGGACAGACCGGGCTAAGCGTCGCCTTCGATCTGCCCACGCAGATGGGGTACGATTCGGATCACGCGATGGCCAACGGCGAGGTCGGACGGGTCGGCGTGGCCATCTCATCGCTCGATGACATGCGCACGCTGTTCGACGGCATCCCGCTCGACCGCGTGTCCGTCTCGATGACGATCAACTCGACCGCGGCGATTCTGCTCGCGCTCTACATCGCGCTCGCCGATGAGCGCGGGATTCCGCGCAGCAAGCTTACCGGTACGGTGCAGAACGATCTGCTCAAGGAGTACATCGCGCGCGGCACCTACATCTACCCGGTCGAACCCAGCCTTCGCCTGGTGACCGATATCTTTGCGTTCTGTGCGGATGAAGTGCCCCGCTGGAATACCATCTCGATCAGCGGCTACCACATCCGGGAAGCCGGGGCGACCGCGCCGATGGAGGTCGCGTTCACCCTCGCGAATGCGCTCGAGTACGTAGGCCGTGCGGTGCAGCGCGGGCTCGATGTCGAGCAGTTCGCGCCGCGACTCTCGTTCTTTTTCGCGGCGCACAGCAACCTGCTCGAGGAAGTCGCAAAATTTCGTGCTGCGCGCAGGCTCTGGGCCCGGCTCATGCGCGACCGCTACAACGCCTCGGACGAAGCGGCTCGCCTGCGTTTCCACACACAGACCGGCGGCGTCACACTCACCGCACAACAGCCGCTGAACAACGTCGTGCGCGTCGCGCTGCAGGCCCTTTCCGCGGTGCTCGGCGGGACCCAGTCGCTGCACACCAACGGCTACGACGAGGCGCTCGCATTGCCTACACAGAGCGCGGCCAAACTTGCGCTGCGCACCCAGCAGATCATCGCAGAAGAGACCGGGGTCACGGATACCGTGGACCCGCTGGGCGGCAGTTGGTTCATCGAACACCTGACGGATGAACTCGAAAACCGCGCGCTCGAATACCTGCGGCACATTGAAGAGCTCGGTGGCGCGCCCGCCGCGATCGGCTACATCCAGGAAGAGATCCACCGCGCCGCCTACGAGTTCCAGCTCGACATCGAAAGCGGCGAACGCCGCATCGTGGGGGTGAACGCGTTCACCGAAGAGGAAGGCCCCCCCCGCATCGAACAGCCTGACTACTCCGCATTCGAACGCGATCAGAAGGCGCGGGTACAGGCCTTCAAGGCCAGGCGTGATACAGCCGCGGTCGACGCGGCTCGCAACCAGCTCGCTGCAGTCGCAGAATCCGACCGAAACCTCATGCCCACACTCATCGACGCCGTCAAGGCAGGGCTGACACTCGGCGAAATCAGCGACACACTCCGGGCAAAGTGGGGTGTGTACCGACCCGCCTGACCGCGCCGCCCCTCCGTTTGTGCCAAGGGGCAGGAATGAGCTAGAATTAGTCGTCTATAACCCGATTTTAGCAGACTTATGCCTACGTACGAATATCGTTGTTCAAAGGGTCACCATTTCGAGTTGTTTCAACGAATCTCGGATGATCCGGTGGACCAGTGTCCGGAGTGTGGGGCGGCGGCGGAGCGCCTGCTTTCGGCCGGTGCAGGGCTGATCTTCAAGGGGTCCGGGTTCTATATCACGGATTACCGCAGCGACACGTACAAGAAGGCCGCCAGCGCCGACACCGGCTCATCGAGCGGCGCCTCGAAGAGCGAATCGAGCGGCAAGAGCGATGCGGGGTCCAGCACCGGTGGCTCGAGTTCCGGTAGCAGCAGCACGGGAACGGGGAGCTGAATGGCGACATCCGCAGTTTCCGCGGAGCTGGCGCGGGTCGTTGAGTCGCTGGTCGGTGAGCGCATCGAGGTGCAGCTCGAAAGGGCGCGCCCGGAACACGGCGACCTCGCGACCAATATCGCGCTCGCCCTCGCCAAACGGCTTGGCAAGCCGCCACGCGTGCTCGCGCAGGAAATCATCGATCAACTGAACTTCGAGGCGGCGGGCATCCGGTCGGCGGAAATTGCCGGACCAGGCTTCATCAACTTCCGGCTCGTTCCCGGCCGGCTGCAGTCCGCACTGGTGGCAATCGTCCAGGACGATCGCGCCTATGGCCGGTCCAGTAGCGGCGAAGGGCGTAAGGTCATGGTCGAGTTCGTTTCGGCCAACCCGACCGGCCCGTTGCATGTCGCGCACGGCCGCGGCGCCGCACTCGGCGACGGCATCGCGAGCCTGCTCGAGTGGACCGGACACGAGGTTTCGCGAGAATTCTACGTCAACGATGCCGGCGTGCAGATGCTGCGTCTGGGCGAATCGCTCGAAGCGCGCTGGCGCGAGCTGCACGGCGAAACCATCGAAATCCCCGAGGGCGGCTACCACGGCACGTACCTCCGGGACCTCGCTCGTGAGGTCGACACCGAGGCCGGAGACCAGCTCCGCGCGATGACGCAGGAGGAACGCATTACGTTCCTGCGCAACTGGGGTTCGGAGAAGCTCCGGCTCCAGCAGGACGCCGACCTGCGCGAGTTCCGCGTCCTCTTCGACCAGTACAGCTTCGAGACCAGCCTGTACACGGAGCACCGCACCGATGAAACGTTGGAGGACCTGAAGCAGCGGGGGCTGATCTTCGAGCAGGAAGGTGCGACCTGGCTGCGGACCACGCTGTTCGGCGACGACAAGGACCGCGTGCTGGTCAAGAAAGACGGCACGTTCACCTACTTTCTGCCGGACCTCGCGTATCATCGCGACAAGGCACGGCGCGGGTTCGAGCACGCCATCGACATCTGGGGCGCCGACCACCACGGCTACGTGCCGCGCATGCAGGCCGGCCTGGCCGCCCTCGGGCTGAACGATTTCCTGGACGTCGAGATCGTGCAGATGGTCCGCCTGATGCGCGGCGGCAGCGAGGTCAAGTTCAGCAAGCGCGCCGGCGAGTTCATCACACTGCGCGAGCTGTTTGAAGAGACCGGCGTCGACGTTGCCCGCTACTTCTTCCTGATGCGGCGCGGCGATACCCAGATGCTGTTCGACCTCGATCTCGCGCTCGACCAGTCTGAGAAGAACCCGGTCTACAAGGTCCAGTACGCCCACGCCCGGATGATGAGCATCTTCCGGAAGGCAGGCATCGACCCGCAGACGATTTCCGCGGACGTGGATCTCGCTGTGCTCGATCATCCATCCGAGGTCGAACTCATCAAGCAGTTGGGCAGCCTGCCGCAGGTCATCGAGCGCGCATCTGATGCACGCTCGCCACACATCGTCTGTGATTTCCTCGAGACGACCGCGGGCATGGTGAATTCGTGGTATCACGCCGGAAATCCCAGCAGAAATCCCGAGTTGGCGGTGCTGGTAGCGGACGAGCGGCTGCGCTCGGCGCGACTGGTGCTTGCGCGGGCAATCCAGGTGGTACTCCGCAATGGACTGGAACTGCTCGGCCTTGCAGCGCCGGAGCGCATGACCCGAGAGGAAACCGCATGAGTCTGCTCGTTGTAGGCAGCGTCGCGCTCGACACGATCGAGACCCCGTTTGGCATCGCCGAAGATGCGCTGGGCGGATCCGGCACATTCTGCTCGGCCGCCGCATCCCTGTTCTGCCCGGTGCACCTGGTCGGTGTGGTCGGGTCCGACTACCCCGTTTCCGAGCTGGATTTCCTGGCGGAGCGGGGCGTCGACCTGTCCGGCGTCGAACAGGTGGAGGGCGAGAGCTTCCGCTGGTCGGGCGTGTACAGCTACGACCTGAACTCGCGCGAAACGCGGGAGACCCGGCTCGGCGTGTTCGCCGATTTCAAGCCGAAGATCCCGGAAGCGTGCAGGAATCTCGAGTGGGTTTTCCTCGGCAACATCGATCCGGTGCTCCAGCTCGATGTACTGCGCCAGATGCGCACCCCGAGGCTGGTTGCCTGCGATACGATGAACTACTGGATCAACGGGCACCGTGAGAACCTGCTGAAGCTGCTCGAGCACGTCGACCTGCTCATGGTCAACGACAGCGAAGCGCGCGAGCTCTCGGGCGACCACCACCTGCTGCGCGCCGCGCGCTGGATCCAGCAGCGCGGCCCGCGCATCGTGATCGTCAAGAAGGGCGAACACGGCGCGATCCTGTTTGCCGAGGACATGGTGTTCTTCGTCCCGGGTTTCCCGCTCGAAGACATCTTCGATCCAACCGGCGCCGGCGACGCCTTTGCGGGCGGCTTCATGGGCTACCTCGCCCGGGCCGGTTCGCTCGAGCCCGATGAGCTGCGTCGCGCCATGGTCTACGGCTCCGCGCTCGGCTCCTTCGCCGTTGAACGTTTTGGCCTCGACCGGCTCAGGAATCTGACGCCGGCCGAGATTCACGACCGCGTGCGCGCCTTCCGCGACATCACCGCTTTCGAGCATATCGCCGCAGTGCCTGTCGATGTCTGAACCCGTATCGCCGATCAGCTACCGTGACGCCGGCGTCGATCGCGACGCCGCCAACCGCGCCAAGAGCCGCGTGCTCCAAATGGTCCGCTCGACCACCACCGCCGGCGTCGTTCCGAATCCCGGCGGGTTCGGCGGACTCTTCCGCGTGCCGATGGACCTGCACGACCCGCTGCTGGTCTCCAGCGCCGACGGCGTGGGGACCAAGCTCAAGGTCGCGATGATGGCCAACCGCCATCACACGGTCGGGCATGACCTGGTCAACCACTGCGTCAACGACATCCTGGTCGAAGGCGCACGCCCGCTCTTTTTTCTCGACTACATCGGCATGGGCCGCCTCGAGCCCGGCGTGGTCGAACACATCGTCGAAGGCATCGTCGCGGGCTGCAAGGAAAACGGCTGCGCGCTGCTCGGCGGCGAAACCGCCGAGATGCCGGATTTCTACGACCCAGGCGAATACGATCTGGCCGGCTTCATCGTGGGAGCCGTCGACGCCGATGCCCGCATCGGCGCCGACCGCGTGCAGGAAGGCGATGTGCTGCTCGGCCTTGCCGCGAATGGCTTCCACACCAACGGCTACTCCCTCGTCCGCAAGATCCTGTTCGACCGGGCCGGCCTCAAGGTGAACGACATCTTCCCGGGCAAGCCGCACACGGTCGCAGACGAGCTGCTGCGCGTGCATCGCAGCTATCTGCACGCCCTGATCCCGCTTCTCGGCGAGCGGCAGTCCGACATCCATGCCCTCGCCCATATCACCGGCGGCGGCATCCTGGAGAACCTCGACCGCGTAATTCCCCAGGGGCTGCAGGCCGTGGTCGACACCTCGACCTGGGCCGTCCCTTCGGAGTTCAGCACAATCGCCGAACTGTCCGGCCTCGGCCCCAATGAGCTGTTCCGCACCTTCAACATGGGGATCGGCATGATCGTGGTAGTGGCGGCGGAAAGCGCGCAACGCGTGGGCGCATCCTTGCAGGACGCCGGCGAGACGGTTTACACGATTGGTAAAGTCGAACGCGGCGAAGAGCCGGTTCGATTGGTTTAGGTGCTGAATTTGTCGCGATTGCCGCTATCGGGACGTTTTTCAGGCAGTTCGATGCAGATTCGTCCCATAGCGTGTTGAGGGTTCATGCGTAACGTACTGGTATCGCTTTTACTGCTCGGTGTACCCGCCGCAGCTTCCGCGCAGTTCGACATTCCATTGCAACGCACGCTCATTGGAGAAGCGGTAGACATCATCCAGCCTCGCTTCGGCATCGCATTGTCGGGCGGCAACCCGCTTCCCGGTGCGGCCAGCACGCTGGGGATGCGGCTCGGCAAAGTGCCTCGCGTCAGCGTTGCCCTCCGCGGTACTGCGACCAACGCCGAGATGCCTTCGATCCGCAGGCGCAGCGACAGCGGTGAGGTGGATTTCCTGCTCAAGTCGGTCAACGTTGATGCCGCTGTTGGCGTGTTCAGCGGCTTCGGCCTGCTGCCGACCGTCGGCGGTTTCGGCTCGATCGATGTCATCGCCAGTGCAGGTGCGCTGTTCATCCCGGACGAGGGCGGGTTCCGCGAGGACACAAAGAAGAGCTGGGCGATCGGCACACGAGTCGGCATCCTGCGCGAGTCGTTCACCCTGCCCGGACTCGCTGTGACGGGAATGTACCGCCGCATCGGCGATATCCAGTTCGGCGACCTCGACCTCACCCAGACGGATGCGGCGTTCACCATGGATGACCTGAGCGCCCTCAGCGTGCGCGGGACGGTGGGCAAAAAGCTGTTCGGAATCGGCGCGGTGGCCGGAATCGGCTTCGACCGTTACTCGAGTGACACCGAGCTGCGGCATATGGCACTCGAGCCCGATGACGAAACGCTTGTGCCCGTGACCTGGAAGCGGCGCAGCTTCGAGAACGATCGCTTGACTTTCTTCGGCAACGTGAGCTACACCCTGCTCGTGCTCAGTCTGAACGGTGAACTTGGCTGGCAGAACGGCGGCGATAAATTCGGTGGAGCGCTGCCCCCGGGCCGCAGCATTGATCCCGAAAAATCTGCCTGGTACGGCAGCCTCGCTTTTCGCCTTTCCATTTGATCGATGACCGATTCCGCGGATGAGGATCTGATCCGTCAGGCCCTGGCGCTGGCCGAACAGGGGTGGGGGCGTGTCCAGCCCAACCCCATGGTCGGCGCGATTGTGGTCAGAGACGGCCGGATCATCGGACGCGGGTTCCACGAACAGTTCGGCGGGCCTCATGCCGAGGTGAACGCCCTGCGCGAAGCCGGCGAGGCCGCCCGCGGCGCCACGCTGTACGTGACGCTCGAACCCTGCTCGCATTTCGGGAAGACGCCGCCGTGCACGGAGGCCATCCTCCAGGCCGGGATTTCACGCCTGGTTTATGGTTCTGCGGACCCGAACCCCGCAGCCGGCGGCGGCGCGCAGGAACTCCGCGATGCTGGACTCGATGTGGTCGGCGGAGTCTGCGCGGCAGAGGTGCGCCGGCTCAATGCTGCCTTTTTCCACGCGCTCGAGCGCGGCTCCCCCTTCGTCGCGCTGAAATACGCGGTCTCGCTCGATTTCCGGATTGCGGCCAAACCCGGCGAACGGACGCAGCTTTCCGGCGAAAAGGCGATGGATCGCACGCATGCCCTGCGTGCCGGTTACGAGGCGATCCTGGTCGGCATCGGTACGGTGCTGGTCGATGATCCGTTCCTGACCGTACGCGGTGCGATCAAACCGAGGGTTCCGCCAGCGCGCATCGTCGTGGATGCGAACGCGCGGCTGCCACTCGAAAGCAATCTGGTCGAAACCATCGAGCAGGCGCCCGTATTTCTGTTCTGTGCCGACGATTCTAGCCCCGACCGGCGCGACGCGCTCGAGCAGAAGGGTGTGCGCGTATTTCTCGCCCCGCGCGGTCAGGACGGGCTCGACCTCCACGCGGTCCTCGATACGCTCTGGCGCGAGGACATCCGCTCTGTGATGGTCGAGGGCGGCAGCCGCATTGCGAGTTCGCTGCTCGCGGCCGATCGCGTCGAACGCATGCACCTGTTCATCACCCCGCACCTGCTGGGCGAACAGGGCGTGCCGGCGTTCGGGACCTGGGTTCCGGTAGACACGCTGTTCCACGCCTCGAATGTCGAGCAGCTCGGCGACGATCTCTACATCCAGCTCGAACGCATGCGCGAACTCGAGCTGGCCCACGCACAGGTTCAATCCACGGCGGATGTTCACGGGAATCATTGAGGAAACCGGCACTGTCGAAGCTGTAACCCCGACCAGCAATGGCCGGCGGATCGCCATTCGTGCGACGCGTGTACTCGAAAATGTGCAGCTCGGCGATTCCATCGCCATCGATGGCGTCTGCCAGACCGTGGTCAAGTTCTCCAATGACCGCTTCGAAGTCGAAGCGATCGGGACCACGCTGGAGCGAACGACAGTGGGGGAATGGCAGCCCGGCCGGCAGGTCAACCTCGAACGCGCGCTCGCGCTGGGCGCCCGCCTGGGCGGACACCTGGTCCAGGGGCATGTCGATGGGACGGGCACGGTTCTCGGCGTTCGGCGCGAGGGGGAACACGTGCTGGTCGATGTCGCGCTGCCGGAGGTGGTCGCCGAAGTTACGGTGCTGCACGGGTCGATCACCATCGACGGCGTCAGCCTGACCGTAAACGCCAGGCCCGCGCCTGACTGCGTACAGGTTGCCCTGATCCCCTTTACATGGCAGCATACCAATCTCCAGCGCCTCGCCGCCGGAATGCGCGTCAACCTGGAGGGCGATATGCTCGGCCGGTTTGTCGTCGATTACCTGAAGCGGCGTGAGCAGGTGGAGGACTGACAGGGCGGGGTGGGTGTAGTATTTCAGAAATGGGCAGTATTGCCGGGCGGTGAGCCGGGACGATTCCGGCGCCGTCACAAGGGCCCCCGAGGAGACATGAGCTTCGATCGCGTAGAAGACGCAATTCAGGATATTCGCGATGGCCGCATGGTCATCGTCGCCGATGATGAAGACCGCGAGAACGAGGGCGACCTTGTCTGCGCGGCGTCAAAGGTGACACCCGAAATCATCAACTTCATGGCCACGCAGGGGCGCGGCCTGGTCTGCGTACCGCTGACGCCGGAGCGTGCGGATACGCTCGGGCTGAAGCCGATGACCGAGCAGAACCAGGAGCTGATGCGCACGGCCTTCACCGTCTCGGTCGATGCGCATACGAAGCATGGTGTAACGACCGGGATCAGCGCGTTCGATCGCGCGAAGACCATCCAGTTGCTGGCCGATCCCAATGCGAAGCCGGGCGACTTCACGCAGCCGGGGCACGTGTTCCCGCTGCGCGGCGTTCCGGGCGGCGTACTTCGGCGCGTCGGTCAGACCGAAGCGTCGATCGACCTCGCACGGCTGGCCGGACTGCCGCCGGCTGGCGTGATCTGCGAGATCATGAACGACGACGGCACGATGGCGCGCCGACCGCAGCTCGAGGTGTTTGCGAAGCAGCACGGGCTGCGCTTCATCACCGTTGCGCAGATCGTCGCGTATCGGCTGCAGCACGAGCGACTGGTGCGCCGCATTGCGGAGGCCGTGCTGCCGACCCCGGCCGGCAACTTCCGCGTAATCGCGTTCGAGAACCAGATCGACCACCGCGAACACGTGGCATTGGTAAAGGGCGACGTCGCGGGCAAGAAGAATGTCCTGGTGCGCATGCACTCGGAATGCCTCACCGGCGATGTTTTCCATTCGCTGCGCTGCGACTGCGGTGAGCAACTGCACGCCGCAATGCGCCGCATCGAAGAGGAAGGCGAAGGCGCGGTCGTGTACCTGCGGCAGGAAGGGCGCGGTATCGGCCTGGGCAACAAGATCCGCGCATACGCGCTCCAGGATGAAGGACTCGACACCGTGCAGGCCAACGAATCACTCGGTTTCAAGCCGGACCTTCGTGACTACGGCATCGGTGCCCAGATCCTGCTCGATCTCGGACTCAGTTCGATCCGGCTGCTTACCAACAATCCGCGCAAGATCGTCGGGCTCGATGCATACGGCCTGAAGATCACGGGTCGGGAGCCGATCCAGGTGATGCCAACCGATTACAACCGCCGGTATCTGGCGACCAAGCAGGAGAAATTGGGGCACCTGCTCGCCGATACTCCGGTGCAACTTTCCTGACGGCGGCGGTAGACTTGGCAGATTTCAGAGGGGAACTGCGCGGAGAAGGCAAGCGCTTCGCGATCGTGGTCAGTCGCTTCAATGCACTGGTTACCGAACGAATGACGGCCGGCGCACGCGCGTGCCTGATTGAGAACGGTGTCGCGGACGGCAACATCGACCACATCTCGGTGCCCGGTGCATGGGAGTTGCCGCTGGCAGCACAGGCTGCCGCGCGCAACGGCTATGATGCCATCGTCGCGATCGGCTGTGTGATCCGCGGCGATACGCCGCACTTCGACTACGTCGCCGGCGCGGCGGCCAACGGCCTCGAGCGCGTCAGCCTCGACACCGGCGTGCCGATCGCGTTTGGCGTTCTCACCACCGACACACCCGACCAGGCACTCGAACGTGCCGGCGGTCGTCACGGAAACAAGGGCTGGGATGCCGCCGAGGTCGCTCTCGAACTCGCGGACCTGCTCGTAAAGATAAAAACGGATGCGCGACCGCAGTAAGGCTCGGGGCTGGGCATTGCAGGTGCTGTACGCCTGGGAAACACGCGGCGAGAACGGCTCGCCCGCACATTTGCTCGCACAGTTTGCCGGCGAGCGCAAAATCGCGCGATCGAGTCAGGAGTACGCGTTCCAGTTGCTCGAGGCGTTTGCCGCGCATCGTGCACCCATCGATCGTGCGCTCCAGGATTCGCTTTCCAACTGGCGACTCGAGCGCCTCGCGATGATCGATCGCAACATCCTGCGCCTCGCCGCGGCAGAAATGTTCTACATCGACGACGTGCCCGACCGCGTTTCCATCCAGGAAGCCATCCACCTGGCCGAGAAATACGGGTCGAATGACAGTCCGCGCTTCGTCAATGGCGTGCTCGATGCGCTCATGCGCGGTCACGGCAGCGATTCACAGGAGCCGCACTGAAACTCCTGATCGCGAACTGGCAGGACCGGGAGAACCCGCTAGCGGGCGGCGCGGAAATTCACCTCCACGAGGTCTTCGGCCGCCTCGCCCGCCGTCACGATATCACGCTCCTGGTTTCCGGCTTCGATGGCGCGCCCCGCACCACGATTCTCGATGGGATGCACGTGCTCAGAACCGGATCGCGACACACCTACAATGTGACCGCGCCGTTCGCCTACAGGCGGCATCTGAAGCACCTGCACTTTGATCTGTTCATCGAGGATCTGAACAAGGTGCCCATTTTTTCGCCGTTCTGGGCGGGAGTCCCCGTGGTTTCGCTGGTGCACCATCTGTTCGGCACGACCGCGTTCCAGGAGGCCAGTTTCCCGTTCGCGGCGGCAACCTGGCTGCTCGAGCGCCCGCTTCCCTGGGTTTACCGCAAACTGCCAACGGTCGCAGTTTCAGAGAGTACCCGCGAGGACCTGGTGGCGCGCGGCTTCGACGCTGGCCAGATTCGAGTCATCGAGAATGGTGTGGATCTGGACCATTACAGCCCACGCGCCGGTGCACGCTTCGACGTACCGACCATTCTGTACCTGGGCCGGATCAAGCGGTACAAGCGGGTCGACCTGATCGTGCGGGCGTTTGTGCAGGTCAGGGCGCAGGTGCCACAGGCGCGGCTGATCATCGCGGGAACCGGCGATGCCGCCGCAGAGATCCGCCAACTCGCCTCGGATCTCGGGATCGCGGATGCGGTCGAGATGCCGGGGTTTGTACCGGAGGAGCGCAAGCTCGAACTGATGCGGGGCGCGTGGGTGCACGCGCTTACATCGCCGAAGGAAGGGTGGGGCATTGCCAACCTCGAAGCCGCTGCCTGCGGGACGGCCACGGTGGCCAGCAATTCTCCCGGGCTGCGCGACTCCGTCCGCGACGGCGAAACCGGCTTCCTGGTCCCGCATGGCGAACTCGGCCCGCTGGCCGAACGTATCACTGCAATCCTGCGCGATCCAGCGCTGCGCGACCGTCTCGGCGAGGCAGCGCGCCGGTTCGCACTGGAATATTCATGGGAGAACGCAGCCGTTCGAATGGAGCATTTTCTCGAGAGCGTAAGACAGAAAGCGGCGAAGTGAGACGGTTCCGGCGTTTCGCGTCGCCCTGAGCTGTCTCCGCCCCGCTCGAATCGAGCAGAGGCGGCAGGCAGGACAGTCCCGGAAGGATACGCGTTTCACATCAGACCTGGAGGCGATCTTGAACGTCACAGTCAGGACCCGACATGGTTACGTGCCCGCATCGCTGAAGCAGGAGGCACAGGAGCGACTGCGGAAACTGGAACGCTACGAGGCGCGCCCGACGAAGGTGCACCTCGTATTCGAGGAAGGGAATGACGGCCGGCGCGTCGAAACGCGGCTGGTGGTGACTGGAGGCGGTGCAATCGTCGCCAGCGCAGTCGCCCCGAACTTCCGCGATGCGCTCGACCACGCGATCCGGCGGACTGAACGGCAACTGAAGCGAAAACGCGAGCGATCCCGCGAATACACTGCGCCAAAGGTGATGTCTACCTCGTGATCAGGACCCTCACAATCGAGGAGCTGTACCAGAACAAGCGGCAGACGCTCGCATTCGAGCTGCTGACGCCGGACGTGGACTTGAAGCGCGTGGTCAGCTCGACCACGCCTTCGAGCCCCGGCCTCATCCTCGCGGGATTCACCGGCCACCATCCGACCGGTCGGATCCAGATCATCGGCGAGACGGAGATCCGCTACCTCGAATCTCTGGAAGCTGAGGCGCGAGCCCGCTCCGTTAGCACACTTTTCGACCTGGATATCCCGGCGGTGCTGATCAGCAAGGGGCTGAGCGCGCCGGCGGAGCTGCTGATGCACGCGCAGCGGACCCGCACGCCGGTAATCCGCTCGACCCTGAAGACGGGTGAGCTGTACCGCCGCCTGCAGCCGTACCTGGAGGAGCAGCTCGCGCCGAGCACCACGCTGCATGGCTCGCTCGCGGATGTCTATGGCGTCGGGCTGCTGTTTACCGGCCGCAGCGGGATCGGAAAAAGTGAATGTGTGCTCGACCTGGTCGAGCGCGGGCACCGTGTGGTGGCGGACGACACGGTCCACATCACCCGGCGCGGCAACGGTGTGCTGATCGGGCGTGGCCTCGAACTGCAGGCGCATCATATGGAGATCCGCGGCATCGGAATCATCGATGTGCGCGCCCTGTTCGGCATCCGCGCGATTCGGCAGCAGAAACGGATTGAAGTGGTGGTGCACCTGGAAGCCTGGAGCGATACCGCGACCTACGATCGTACCGGGCTCGACACGCAGGAGATCGAGATTCTGGGTGTGAATCTTCCCCGTGTGATCGTGCCGCTGAACGCCGGCAAGAACCTCACGGTGCTTTCCGAGGTCGTCGCCATGAACCACCTGCTCAAGTATTCCGGCGTCGATTCGGCGAAGCTTTTCAATCAGCGGCTGATCAATGCGATGCGGCCGTTGCGGGAGTATCTGGAGGAAGATTATGAGTGAAGCCGGGGTGCGGGGCATCATTCTCGCGCACGGCAGCATGGCGACCGGGCTGGTGGACGCGGTTCGCCAGATCGCTGGAATCGAAGAGGGTGTGCTGACACCGCTGAGCAACAAGGGGCTTTCACCGGAAGCCATCGGCGATCTGGTGCGTTCGCACGTGCACGGACCGACCATCCTCTTTACGGATCTGCAGAGCGGCAGTTGCGGGTTCGCCGCGCGACGCTACTGCCACGATCTCGCGGACTTCGTCGTCATCTCCGGCGTAAGCCTGCCCGCCCTTCTGGAATTCGTCATGAACCGACAGCTCGCGCTTGATGAACTGGCTGCGAGAGTCGTCGAACGTGCACGCAACGCAATCATCAGTTCACCCGGAGACGCCGCGGTCAATGAGCATCGTGCTGTTTCGCGTTGATGAACGGCTGATCCATGGCCAGGTCGTCGTCGGTTGGGGAACCGTCCTGCGCCCCGACCGCATCGTGGTCGTCGATGATGCGCTGGCCGACTCCGAATGGGAGCAGGAGCTGTTCACGATGGGGCTCTTCGGCGAACTCGCAGCCAGCTTCGAAACGATCGAAGAGGCGCGCGCGCATCTCGCCGGCTGGCGCGCCGCGAAGGAACGCATCATCGTGCTCACACGGGATGTCGCAAGTATGCGCAAACTGGCGGATGGTGGGCTGCTGCGCGGCGAACAGATCAATATCGGCGGGATCCACCACGCCGCCGGTCGCCGGCAGATCCTGCCCTACGTTTACCTCAGCGATGAAGAAACACGGCAGATGAGCGCGCTCTCCGAAGAAGGTGCCGTTATCAGCGCTCGCGACCTGCCCGCTGCACGCAAGGTCGACCTCAACGAAATGCTCGGCAACAACCGCGAAACGTGAACTGGTTCGTTTACCTGTTGTTCGGTGGGGTGGTCGGCCTGGATGCAACCTCGTTTCCGCAGGCGATGCTGTCGCGGCCGCTGGTCGCTGCGACCCTCGCCGGCCTGCTGCTCGGCAATGCCGAAGCCGGGCTGTACGCCGGCCTCGTACTCGAACTCTTTTCTCTGGTCATCCTGCCCTTCGGGGCCGCACGTTACCCGGAAACCGGGACCGCTGCTGCCGCTGCAGGCGGGGCGCTCGCACTTTCCGGTACGGCTAGCCACGGACTCGCAGCGCTGCTCCTCGCGGTCGTTTTCGGCCTCGCCTGGGAACAGGTGACCGGGCTGACTGTGGTTGCGGCGCGGCGAGTCAATGAACGTCTGGTGGCGGGCAGCGACACCGAGTCGGTTCTCGATATCGACCAGCTCGAACGTCGCCACCTGCTGGCAATCTGGATCGACTTTTTCCGCGGCGCTGTGATCGTCTCAGCGGGCACCGTGCTCGGCGGCTTGCTGCTGCATGCGCTCGCACCGCTGATCGGATTGCAGCAACTGCTGATTGCCGGTGCCCTGCTCACGGGCGGCTGTGCCATGCTGGGTGCCACACTTCCGATCTTCGGAAACGTACGCGACAACGGGATTCCTCTCGCACTCGGACTCGTTTGCGGACTGCTGCTGATTCTGCTGCGCTGACTTCGCTCCCGAAGCGCACGCTGGTTTCCATGCTCCTGCGTTCCTTTGCGGTGCAGGGGTCCTGGAATTACCGCACGCTGATCGGAGCCGGGTTTGCGTTTGCGCTCCTGCCCGCGCTGCGGGTGATCTACCGGGACCGGCCGGACGAGCTCCAGGCCGCACTCCAGCGGCACCTCTCGATTTTTAACAGCCATCCCTATCTCGTGCCGATGGCACTTGGCGCCGTCGCTGTGCTCGAGCAGACCGAGAGTCCGGAGGTCATTGATCGCTTCAAGAGCGCCGTGCGCGGTTCGCTCGGCAGCCTCGGCGATCGCCTGGTCTGGGCCGGCTGGCGGCCGGTCTGTGTGCTTATGGCGCTGCTGCTCGTCGCGCTCGGCAGCCGTTGGCTCACTTCCATTGTTTTTTTCCTGCTCGTCTACAACACCGGTCATGTACTGCTGCGCGTCTATGCGTTGCGCGCAGGCACACGCTATGGCAAGCAACTCGGCGAGCACCTGCGAAGTGCGCCCGTCGAACGCGTGCAGCGCAATCTGCAACGCAGCGGTGCATTCCTGATCGGTATACTGATTCCGCTGCTGGCGAGCGGACGCAGTCTGCGCGTAGAATTGCCCCTCTGGTGGTTCGCGATTGCGCTGCTGGCGGTCGTTGTGGGCGCGCGTTTCGGCGCGGCCGTTCGTCTGCCCCTGGTTTTTGCCCTCACCCTGTTCACCCTTGTCGGCTTTGCACTGGAGGTAATTCGATGAGCTCCGGCCTCGCCGCTCAGCGCAGCGTACAGATCCTGAACAGGTATGGCCTGCACGCACGGCCCGCCGCCGAGTTCGTAAAGCTGGCCAATCAGTTCAGAGCCGATGTCTTTGTGCGAAAGCAGGACCTCGAGGTGAACGGTAAAAGCATCATGGGCATGATGATGCTCGCGGCCGAGTGTGGCTCCGAAATTACGATTCGCGCCGATGGCGATGATGCCGAAGATGCGGTGGCTCGCCTGATCGGGCTGGTGGAACAGAAATTCGGGGAGGAGTAGCGGCGTGTCGGTCATTCGCGACGGTATCTCGGCTTCTCCCGGCATTGTGATCGGTCCCGCGCACCTGCTGCAGTGGGAACCGCCGCGCGCACCACACATCACCGTTCCCGAGCATCAGATCGAGTTCGAGGTCGACCGCTTCAACGAGGCGCGTGAACGTGCGAAGGCGCGTATTCGAGACATTCAGCGCGAGACCGCAGAACGTCTCGGTTCCGTCGAGGCCCAGATTTTCGAGCCGCAGATTCTCATGCTCGATGATGCCGACCTGGTCAACGGAACCATCGCCTACATCCGCGAGAACCACCTTTCCGCTGCGCGGGCATTCGAACTGCGCATCCTCGAGTTCGAATCGGAGTGGTCGCGTTCGGGCCACCCGATGATCATGGATCGCCTCAATGATCTGACCGATATCCAGGTGCGGGTGGTCCGCAAGCTGCTCGACCTGCCGGATCCCGTACTTTCGCTGAACGATACGACCGAACGCGTCATCCTGGTTGCCCGCGATCTCACACCGACCATCACCGTCCAGCTCGATCGCGAACGCATTCTCGGCATCGCGACCGATGCCGGCACGAGAACCTCGCACTCCGCCATTCTCGCACGCTCACTCAAACTGCCCTCCGTGGTCAGCCTGAGCGACTTGTCGGGCATGGTGAGTAACGGTGACGAGATCATTCTCGACGGGCGGGCCGGCAGGGTCATCCTGCATCCGAGCGAGCGCGAAAAGGAGATCTACCGCGAACGCGATTTCAAGACACGCGAATGGGAGCAGGAGCTGATCCTGCTTGCGCATCTCGAATCGGTCACACCGGACGGCGTGCCTGTACTGCTTCGCGCCAACATCGATCTGCCCGGGGAAGCCGAAACCGCGCGCCTGCATGGCGCGCAGGGAATCGGACTCTACCGCACCGAGTTTCTCGTGGTCGGGCGCAACACGCCACCTGAGGAGGAGGAGCAGTACCGGGCCTATCGGCAGGTCACGCAGACATTCCCGGGCGATGCAGTCTACATCCGCACGTTCGACCTGGGCGGCGACAAGTTTCCGCTCTTCCTGCACATGCCGGCCGAAGAAAATCCTTTCCTCGGCTGGCGCGCGATCCGCGTTTGCCTCGACACCCCGGACCTCTTCCGCACACAGTTGCGCGCACTGCTTCGAGCCACCGCCCACGGCGATGTTCGTATCATGCTCCCGCTGGTCAACGACATCGGCGAGATCCAGCGTACGCGACGCATCATCGAGGAAGAAGAAGACCGCCTGCGGCGGGAGGGCATCCCGTTCAACGACGGCTACAAGCTCGGCGTGATGATTGAGACGCCGGCGGCCGCTCTGAGTGCGGCCAAGCTCGCCCGCTACTCCGACTTCTTCTCGATCGGCACGAACGACCTCGTGCAGTACACACTCGCGGTAGACCGCGGCAACGCGCGGCTGGCTCCGCTATACACGCCCTTCCATCCGAGCATCGTGCACATGCTGCAGCACACCATCGCGGCTGGGCGTGCAGCCGGCATCGAGGTTGCCGTCTGCGGGGAGATGGCAAGTCATCCGCTTGCGGTTTTCCTGCTGATCGGACTCGGCGTGACCGCGCTCAGTGTAGCGCCTTCGTCGTTGCCCGAGATCAAGAAGGTGATCCGTAGTGTGCCGGCTTTCGACGCCCGCAAAGCGGTCAGTTCGATCATGGACGCTGCATCGCCCGACGAGGTGATGGAGCAACTGACGCGTGAACTCGGCCGCTACATCGATCTCTCGCTGTTCTCGGGGCGCTGGAACTTGTCGCCTGTGGTATGACGGTCTACTTTGCCGCGCCTTCCCGCAATGCATCCGAGGAGCTGTAACCGGTGAGCAGTTATCTGTTTACGTCCGAGTCGGTCACCGAGGGCCATCCCGACAAGGTGGCCGATCAGACCAGTGACGCCATTCTCGACGCCATTCTGAAAGACGACCCGCAGGCGCGTGTGGCGTGCGAAGTGCTGGTCACGACCGGACTCGCGCTGGTCGCCGGCGAAATTACCACGAGCACCTACGTCGATATCCCAGGCGTTGTACGCGGAACCGTCAGCTCGATCGGTTACACCGATTCGAGCTACGGCATCGACGGCCAGACCTGCGCCGTGCTCGTGACAATCGATCGGCAGTCGCCCGATATCGCGCAGGGTGTAGATACCGGCGGAGCGGGGGACCAGGGCATGATGTTCGGTTATGCTGTCGATGAGACCCCAGAGCTGATGCCTGCGCCGATCGACTACGCGCAGAAAATCACGCACCGGCTCGCGCTGCTCCGTAAAACCGGGCAATTGCCCTGGCTTCGCCCGGACGGCAAGGCCCAGGTCACCGTGGAGTACCGCGATGGCCGACCCGTCAGGATCGACACGGTCGTGGTCAGCACCCAGCACGCGCCGGACCTCGATATGGCGGATCTACGCCAGGAAATCATCTCCCGCGTGATCACCCCGGTGCTGCCAGCCGAGTTGTACGACCCGAAAACGTGCACCTTCCATGTCAATCCAACCGGTCGCTTCGTAGTGGGCGGGCCGCACGGCGACACCGGGCTGACCGGTCGGAAAATCATCGTGGATACCTACGGCGGGATGGGCCGGCACGGCGGCGGCGCGTTCAGCGGCAAGGATCCGAGCAAGGTGGACCGCTCGGCCGCGTACGGTGCACGCTGGGCAGCCAAAAACCTGGTTGCCGCGGGGCTCGCCCGGCGCTGCGAAATCAGCCTCGCCTACGCAATCGGGGTCGCGGAACCGGTCGCGGTGCAGGTCGATTCGTTCGGCACCGGCATCCTCCCCGACGAGCAGATCGCCCGCGCCGTGCGCGACGTCTTCGATTTCCGGCCGCGCGCGATCACCGATGCACTCGAATTACGCAACCCGATCTTCCGTTCGACCGCCGCCTACGGCCACTTCGGTCGAACCCCCGTGGAAGAACGGATCAACGGCCGCACGGTCACGCTTTTCTCCTGGGAGAAAACCGACCGCGTCGCGGACCTTCGGACCGCTGCCGGGGTCTGAACGGAATCACCTCCGGAGGCAGCGCATGATCGAAGTCAAAGTGCAGAGCCTGGGACTCGACCGGACCTCCAACACGCCGGTCGTGATCCTTCAGGAAAAGGAGGGCAGCCGCGTGCTGCCCATTTGGATCGGCCCGGGAGAGGCGAGTGCAATCGCCATGGAACTGGCCGGAATGAAGTTTTCCCGCCCGCTCACGCACGATCTTTTTGCCTCCGTCATCCTCGGCTTCGGTGGTGCGCTCAAGCGCGTACTGATCACAAAAGTCGTGGAGAATACCTACTACGCCGAGTTGATCATTCAGCGCGGCGAGGACCTGATCAGCATCGACGCGCGGCCCTCCGACTCGATCGCGATTGCGCTCCGGATGAACGCTGCGATCTTTACCACCGAGGACCTGCTCGAGCACACCTCCATCGAAATCGCCGAAGGTTCTGAGGGCAGCGAGTTTTCGATCGGGGCGGAATCGAAGGAAGAGGCGTCCGGCTCGCTCAGCCCGGACGAACTGCGCGAGCACCTCAAACGCATGAATCCCGAAGATTTTGGGAGATTCAATCCGTGAATTACAGGCTGTTTGCCATACTGCTGTGGGCGGTCGTCATGGTGCGGCCCGCGGTCGCACAGCAGGTCGTTTCCGGCCGGGTACTCGCGGGCAGCGAACCTGTGGCCAACCAGTTGGTATCGCTCCACCACGTCACCGACGACGGCGGCTCGACTCTCGCCACGGACAGCACGGATGCGGCCGGCCGGTTCGAGTTCACCGTCGCGGACATGCCGTCTCAGGGCATCTTCTTCGCGGCCACCCGCTTCGAAGGCCAGCTCTATATCGGCGAACCTTTCCGTCGCAGCGAACAGCCTGCCGACTACCTGGTTGCGGTCGGGCCGGGCGCAACGCCGATTGAACTCGGCGGGGCGGGTGCAGCGCCGCAAACCGCACCCGCACCCAGCCCCTACGATACACGCGCCGGGCTCGTTGTTGTGCTGATCGCGGTGGCGCTGTTCGGGAGCGTGGCGTTTTTCATGATGCGCAGAAGCACTCCGCCCCAGCGGCGGGTGCTGCTCGAAATCGCGGAACTCGACGAGCGCAACGCCGCCCGGCCGGTCCGCGACTACGAAAAGCGCCGCACCCTGCTGCTCGAACGGCTGCGCGAAACCGTCTGAACGATGCCTTCGGTCAGCACGCCTGCGATCATCCTCCAGGCGTTCCCGTACAGCGAAACCAGCAAGATCCTGCGCCTGCTCACCCGCGACCTCGGGCTCCAGTCCGTGGTCGCCAAGGGTGCACTCCGCCCGAAAAGCCGTTTCGGCGGGATCCTCGAGCCGTTTACCGAAGGCACAGCCGCGTTTCACGCCCGTGAAAACCGCGACCTCCACACACTCGGCGGATTCGACCTGATCCGCTCGCGCCAGGCACTCGGATTCGAGCTGACCCGCTTCGGCGGGGCTTCGCTCATTGCCGAACTCGTCCTGCGTACCGGTGTGGAGCACGCCGACCCCGAACTCTTCGATTCCGTCCGTACCTCGCTCAACCGCCTCGAACAGGCCGCGCCGGAAGCCCTCGAAACCACCGTTCTCGCGGAAACCTGGTCGCTCATTGCGCGCTTCGGTTTCGCCCCCGCCCTCGACGACTGCCTGACCTGCAGCCGCCTCATCCAATCGGACGAGACCGTGCTTTTCGACTATGCGGCCGGGGGCGTCCACTGCACCGACTGCGGCTTCGCCACCGCCGGTCGGCAGGTTCCCCCCGAGGCGCGTATGGTCCTCAGTGCGTTCCTCAGCGGCAGTGCGCCACCCCTCGAGCGCACTGCCGCCCACTGGAAACTGCTTTCGCGCTATCTCGGCCATCACGTCCTCGACCAGACGCCGCTGCGCTCGCTCGAATTTCTCGCTGCGGCGCTTGGCGCGCGGCAGTAGTTCGCGGGCGGGCTCAGCAAAGCTGCCGAATCGGCCGGCTGGTACGGCAGAGACTTGACTGGCTCGGTACGCAACGGTATCATCGGTTCTACCGGAGGTCAGATCGGGTAGTCAAACCTGAACCGTTACTTTGGAGGAACAGCGCAACCTTAGCTACAGCACAGCTTTACCTGTGCGGAGGTGACGATGAGACGCACTTGGGGCGTCGGTATCGTCCTCCTTCTTCTGCTGGTGTTTGCGCCTGATTCCGTGTTTGCTCAGGCGTCCTCTGGCAGGAGGCCCGAAGTCAAACTGAAGGGGAATTACCCAAACCCCTTCAACCCCACGACGACGATCCCGTTTCCGGTTCCGGAAGCGTTCTTCGAAGCGGGGGGACAGGTAAGGGTAACGATCGGGATCTACAACATGCTCAGCCAGTTGGTCGCCTATCCTACGGCGCTCAATCATCCGGCGGGCAACAACGTTCCGATCAACAATCTTCAGTACTTCTCGCCGGGTGAGTTCGAGGCCTTCTGGGATGGCACCGACAAAACCGGCAGGAAGGTAGCTTCGGGGGTTTACTACTGGCAGTTGGTGGTAAACGGAGTAAAATACCCGCCCAAGAAAATGATCGTATCGAAGTAAAGAGACGGTCACCTTTCGTCAGCAGTTAAGTGAGAGGCCAGCGTTGATCGGAACGCTGGCCTCTTTTTTTACCTCTCGCCGTACACCTCGGCCGGGAAGCCGTGGTCAGGAAAGCAGGCGAACCAGTTCGTCGGGACAGTCAATGCAGGCGAGGCGGTCTGCGGCGTCAGGCTGGCGTGCGAACTGGGCGACTTTGCCAAGCAGGGGAAGGTATTCGTTTGTGGTCTCGACGGGGGGAGCTACGATCAGGAAAAAGTTCTTGACCGGCTTGCCGTCGAGGGCGCGGTATTCAATTCCGTCAGGTTTGCGGCCGAATGCCACGCGGAGTCGGTTCACCACGAGGGAGCGGCAGTGGGGAATCGCAATCCCACGCCCAATACCCGTGGAACCGAGGTTCTCGCGCCGCTTCAGCATTTTGAACAGGATCCCCCGGCTCTTCTGATCGACTTCGAGGAGTTCGATCATTTCCTTCAGAACTTCGTCCTTCGAGCTGCCTTCCAGATCCAGTTTTACTGCACTTCTATCGAGAATGGATGCTAGATCCATGGTAGTCCCTCCCTTCTGGATCCATAATAAAAACGGCGTGCGATAGTGTCAAAACGGCCGGACTGCGATTGAATGAGACGGCCGAAATGGCTAAATTTCACATGTGTTCAACGAGCTTCTGAAACAGTTTGAGTCGGGCTACGTCCCGCTCTACCTGGCGCCGCAGGCCGGAGTAAGCGAATCGCCCTTCCGCCGGCTGTGCCGCAGCTTCGGCGCGGATGTCGTGGTGAGCGAGTTCGTGAGTGCGGAAGGACTGCGTCGCGGCAGCGAGAAGACCTGGGACTACCTGCGCTTCGACGAGGCGGAGCGCCCGATCGGCGTGCAGATCTTCGGGGCCGACCCGGCCGCAATGGCTGAAGCGGCCGCACTGGTCGAGCAGGTGTACCGGCCGGACTTCCTCGACATCAACTTCGGCTGTCCGGTCAAGAAGGTCGTATCCCGCAATGGCGGCTCGGGCTGTCTGCGCGACCTCGACCTGGTCCAACAGATCATCCGGTCCGTGTCGAAGGCGATCAGCATCCCGACGACCGTAAAGATCCGAAGCGGCTGGAGCGAGGAGACGCGCAACCCGGTCGAGATCGCACTGCGCTGCCAGGACGCGGGCGCGCGTGTACTGACGCTGCACGCGCGCAGCCGTACACAGATGTACTCGGGTCACGCGAACTGGGACGAAATCGCGCAGGTCGTCGATGCCCTCGATATCCCGGTCGTCGGGAACGGCGATGTCTGGAGCGGGGAGGACGCCCGCCGGATGCGCGACCATACGAATTGTGCCGGCATCATGATCGCGCGGGGTTCGCACGGCGCGCCCTGGATTTTCCGCCAGGCGCGGGCCGCTCTGGCGGGCGAGCCCATCCCGGCGGATCCGGATGTGGCGGAGCGGTTCCGCATCGTGCTCGAGCACGCACGCAACTCGATCGAGTTCGGCGGACAGGAAGAGCAGGCGATGCTGGAGTTCCGCAAACACCTCGGCTGGTACACAAAGGGACTGCCGGACGGCAAGCGGCTTCGCGAAGAGCTGTTCAAGGTGCGGGCGCTGTCGGAGGCGCGCGAACTGCTCGAGGCGTACCAGAACCGGCAAACCGAGCTGGTCGCGGCGTGACACCGGACCGGGTACTCGAACTGCTTCAGCAGGTTGCGGACGGCACTGCCCGCCCGGAAGCAGCGCTCGAGCGTCTGGCCTGGCTTCCGATCGAGGCGGTAGGCGCCGAGGGCGACGCAGCATTCGCCCGGCTCGACCACCATCGCGCGCTGCGAGTCGGGCATCCCGAAGTTGTGTTTGGCGCGGGCAAAACCGTCAATCAGACCGTCGCGATCTGCGAACGACTTGCCGCTCGTGACGGTACGTTCCTGGTGACTCGTGCCAGTGATGAGGCACTGGAAGCGCTCACGCACGTGTTCCCGCAGGTACGCATCAACCGCATCGCCCGCACCGCGTGGCTCGGCCCGACAGAATCGGCCCCGCAGCCGGGCCTGGGCAAACTCCTGATCGCGTGCGCCGGAACCTCGGACCTGCCCGTCGCGGAAGAAGCGGCGGAGACGGCGCGGGCGTTCGGGAACCCTGTCGAGACCAGTTACGACATCGGCGTCGCGGGCCTGCACCGGCTGCTCCAGGAAGCAGATCGGCTGCGGAGCGCGGACATCGTGATCGTGGCTGCAGGGATGGAGGGCGCGCTGCCATCCGTCCTGGGTGGCCTCGTCCGCGTACCGGTCATCGCGGTCCCGACCAGTGTCGGCTACGGTGCGTCCTTCGGCGGCCTGGCCGCTCTGCTCGGGATGCTCAATAGCTGCGCGTCCGGGATCACCGTCGTAAATATCGACAACGGGTTCGGCGCTGCCTGCGCCGCAACGCGCATCAATCAGTTGCTGGCCCGCGCCCGGCACTCCTGAATCGGCTGCCTGCTTGACCGCCGCAGGTCGACTGCTCCCCGCGATCATCGTTCTGGTCGCTACGCTGTTCACCGGCGCCGGGACCTCGTTCCTCCTGCCGATCCTTCCAATTGCGCTGACCCTGTCGCTCCGGCGCATCGCCGAACGCGAACAGTACATCGGGCTGGCCGTCAGCGCGGCGGTGCTTGCCGCCGGACAATTCCTGCTGCTCGATATGTCCCTGCGAGCCGCGCTGGCCATCCTGCTGGGGGCAACCGTGGCGCCCGTGGTGCTGCTCAAGCTGATCGGCAGAGTGCCGGCACGCGCACATGCCGAACCGCCTATCCCGGAGCCGCGCATGCCGCCGCCGGAAGCGGCGCTCGCGGACGCAATCGAGGGGATTCGAAAGCCGCTCGGCGCCGAACGCGCGGTTTTGTGGCTGATCGATCTGCGCACACAGCGCGCGCGACCGTGGGTGGTCGCGGCGGGTCGGGCACCTGCAGCCGTCGGTCTGGGCGGCGATGTGCTCGGCTGGGTCGCGCGCGAGGGTCTGTGTATGCGCGTCGACGTCCCGCCGCTCTGGGCGGAGCAGGGAACCACCGCGGCGGCCCTCGTACCGGTCCGCGGGGGCGACTTCAACTGTGTGCTCTCTCTCGAGTACGCCAAGCAGCCGCTCCCGGAGGTGACGGACATCGAGCGCGCCGCCGCGTTCCTCGCGATCCTCCTCGGCTACGAACACGGCCGCCGAGTTTTCGACGCGCGCAGCCGCAGACTCGACGAGCTGCAGTTCGCCCTCGATCAGTTGCCCGGCGTGATTGATCCGGCGCAACTCGCGCTCGGCCTCGGACATGCCGCCAGTTCGCTGGCCGGAGCGACCGGCTGTGCAGTAGCGCTCTGGGACGGTGCGGCCGGTGAAATCCTCGCCAGCCACGACCGCGAAGCCGTGCCTGTGGGGGCACGGTTCGCCGCGGAAGAGAGTCTGCTGGCAATGGCGGCCCGGAACGGTGCCATGATCGTGCGCGATCACTGGCGTCGCGAGCGCGACCGCGTACCCTTCCTGTTCAAGGCGGAACGTTTCAGCGTGGAGCCGCGCGCCGTTGCGGCGGTGCCGCTCATCGCCATGACGGAAGTTGTAGGCGTCCTCGGTTTCTGGAGTGATGACGACGTCTTCGATCCGGAAGCACTGCGCCTGGTCGACACGCTCGCGAAGTATGCCGCGAACCAGCTCAGGATCGCGCGCCGCTACGGCCACATGCGCGAACTCGCGGACCACGACCGCCTCACCAGCCTGCACAACCGGCAGGCTTTCGATCACGCCTTCGAGGCCGAAGCCGCTCGCTTCGATCGCTACGGGCGACCGTTCTCGATCATCCTTTTCGACATCGACCACTTCAAGTCGGTGAACGACCGGTTCGGGCACCCGGCTGGCGACGCTGTCATCGTGGCGGTCGCGCAGACCCTGACCCGTACACTGCGCGGGATCGACTTCTCCGCACGCTACGGCGGCGAGGAGTTTGTCGTGCTGCTGCAGGAAACGCCGCTCCAGCAGGCCGCCGACCTCGCCGAGCGCATCCGCCATGCAATCGAATCCACCGCGACCGGCGGGGCCGCCCAGAACATCGCGGTCACCTGCTCGTTCGGCGTCGCCGCGGCGCCGGAATGTTCGCACGAGCCGCGCGCCCTCGTGAAACTCGCGGACGACGCGCTCTACCGTTCAAAACAGGCTGGTCGAAATCGCGTCACTGTGGCGCCGCGACTGGGCGGCTGATCCGGGTCGGTCGATTGACCGGAAGCATTGATTTGACTAGATTTAGCGGTGCAAGGGGCCGACCTGGTTTCGACGTGTATAGGGAAGCCGGAGTTGCGTGCCGAGGTGCCGTCACCTCGTAAAAAAGCGTGCAAAAGTTACAACTGCCAACACTGAACTGGCACTGGCTGCGTAACTAAGGTTATGCACCCGTTTCCGATTTGACCGGGCCCGAGGCCGGGTCGGAAGCGTCGCTAAATCGGGCTGGCTCGCGGTTGCTGCTCTGACGGCCGCGGGCGAGACAACTCAGAGCTGGCTTCCAACGGGCCGTTCGCTGGCCGATGCGGAAGCGAGATCCAACAGCGAACTACGCACGTAGTGATTCTTGTGGATCTATTCGCGGACGCGGGTTCGACTCCCGCCGGCTCCATTGAAGCGCCCGGATCGCTTAACGGTCCGGGCGTTTTTTTATGCCTGGAGTATCTGAGCGCGGGAGTCTCACCCGGTCCTCGCCGCTGGCGCGGCGGGCCGCGGGTTGCCTGCGGCGACCTCGCTCCGCTCGGTTCGACTCCCGCCGGATCCATTGAAGCGCCCGGATCGCTTAACGGTCCGGGCGCTTTTTTATGCCTGGAGTATCTGATCGCGGGAGTCTCACCCGGTCCTCGCCGCTGGCGCGGCGGGACGCGGGTTGCCCGCGGCGACCTCGCTCCGCTCGGTTCGACTCCCGCCGGCTCCATTGAAGCGCCCGGATCGTTAAACGGTCCGGGCGTTTTTTTATGCCTGGAGTATTCCGAGCATCGGAGTCTCACCCGGTCCTCGCCGCTGGCGCGGCGGGACGCGGGTTGCCCGCGGCGACCGGGCGCGGGAGTTACGCCTCCGGGGCGTGCAGCGTAGTGGACACTACCGCTTCGAGCTCATCGAGCCGGAAGGGCTTTAGGACAAAAGGCGTACCGAGTTCGCGCGAAACGGTGCGGGCTGCCTTGGAATCTCCAGTGATGAAGACCGTGGCTGTCTGAGGCCAGGCATCACGGACGATCCTGGCCAGTTGCAGGCCGGAGATTCCCGGAAGGTTGATGTCCAGCATCATGCAATCCAGGTCCGGAGGCTGCGCGTAGATGTCGGAGAGAATGCCGCCGAACAGAACGTCTTCAGCGCTGCCTGCGGCCGCTACGATCTCGTATCCGTGATTGCGAATATACGTGCTGAGCGCGTCGCGCAGCGGTTCCTCGTCTTCGACCAGGAGGAGCCGACGGCGCTCGCGCGCGGCCGCCTGCATCGCATTCGAGATCGACGGCGTGGAAGCTGAACGCAACACCGCAAGTTCCTTCAGTAACTCGAGCGCGACTCTGGCATCGCCGGAGGAAATCGCGCGCTCGATCACATCAATCGCGGCATCGGTCAATGAGGCCAGCCGCAGCGCCCGTGTAAAGGCCCTTTCGTCCTGCGTCGCGAGGCATTGTAGGGCGAACGTTGGATCGGCCCGGAGTTGCTGATTGATCAGCGACCAATCGGCGCCTGATCGACGAAGCGCTTCAGCCAGAGGCTTACCCTGACCAAGGTGCGTGAGGAAGGCGCCAAGCAGAGCGCGAGTATCGGCCTGAGGTCGTAACTCTGCCTCGGCGGGCCGCAGAAACGCCTCAGGTTCCGATCGTTTTGGATTCCACATACTCGGCGCCGTTAAACTGTTGTTCCCGGCAACGATAATTTCTGCTCGCCGCCGAGACAACCCGATGCATACAGTTTCCGCATTCAGGCGGGCTGTTACAGAGAGGGGCGGAACGTGAAATGCGCATGAGAGTGACAGACCCTCATCGAGGGCGGCAGCACCAAGCACTCTGAAGGTTGGTTATCATGGCATTAAGGAAGGAATCGAAGGATCGTTCATCGAGCGAGTCGAATCAACAGCAGCGCCGTGCAGCAGGCGGTGGCAGTGAGAGCGGCGGCACGAGTGGACAGCAGCGGCGGGAGGGCCGGCGTGAAGAGCGGCAGGGTCGGCGTGAAACCCGGCAGAGCAATCGCGAATCGCGCAGGAGCAGTCGGTAAACCTGGGCAACCCGGCGTACGCACGCCGGGCGGCTCACCGGACACGCGGGATTGAATAACGAAAGCGCCCAGGCAGAGGTCTGGGCGCTTTCGATTGAAGCTCCTGGCGACAGTTACCGCCCGAACGGGGTGGTCGCCTGCTGTTCTTCGGTTCTCTGCCGCAGTCGCGGCGCCTGCCCGACGTTGTACTGGACGCTCAGGAACAGAGCCCGGCTGTTGAATGAACGATCCGTCAACTGGATGATGTTGTCATCCCCGACTTCTGCTCTGAACCGGTTTGTTTTGAAGGGGTCGTTGATTCGCATCGTCGCGAACGTACGATCGTTGAGTTTCTGGCGCACGGCGAAGTTTGCGCCGGACTGGCTCGAGAAACGACCCCGCTCGATGTTCATGGGCGCGCGATAGAAATAGCTGCCCTGCAACGTTGTGCCCGGCGTCAGGTTGTAGGTGCCGTTGATTCTGGCCATCCAGGTCACTGCATCGGAAGACAGGGCGGATTCGCTGCCGCCGTCCGTGACCATCTTGAACACGTTGAACCCACCCAGCGCGCTGAGCCTGCCGAGACGCAACTGGGCATTCATGTCCGCGCCCCAGGATGAGCTGTTGTCCAGGTTGGTGAAGCTGATGCTCGTCACCTCGCGATTCGCCACAGTGTCCGCGGTGTTGATGTCGATGCGAATTACATTCGTGGTCCGACGGTAAAACGGTGCGAACTGCAGTGAACCGAATTTGCCAGACCGTTGCAGGCCGAGTTCGATGGCATCCGTGTATTCGGCGTCCAGGCTCGGGTTGCCAAGGAACACGTTGTTGACGTCCATGAACGTCGGGAACGGGTTGAGTTCCTGGGTAGATGGCCGTCGAATGCGGCGCGAGTAGCTGAGTTTGGCCTGGCTGTTGTCATTGATCGTGTAGCTGACCAGTCCACTCGGGAACAGGCTGCCGTAGCTGTGCGGATAATTCTCGGTTCCGAGCGAGAAGTCGCGCGTCGCGTATTCCGCGCGCAGTCCGGCCTGCAATTCGAGTTTGCCGCGCTTGTTGCTGAGTACGGCGTACCCGGCATTGACCTGCTCATCGAACTCGAGCGCGTTGCTCAGATCGCTGGGAACCCACTCGCCGTTTCCGAGCGCATCCTTCCGCACCGCAAAATCGCGATCCAGCCAGCGGGCGGTGCCCTTGTATCCGGTCTCGAGCTTGCTGTTGGTGCCCAACGCACGTGTGTAGTCGGCCTGCGCGGTGACCTGCCAGGTAATCGCCTCGAGCGCGTCAGACTGCAGGTCGAAGCGTGCATTCGGGTCGACCTGCCGGGCCAGGGCGTTGCGTTCGTCGTCGGCCTGCCGGCTGAACCGCAACTCACTCACCAGCTCATTCTTCTGCGGTGTGATCGTGCGGCGCAGACCAACCGTCGCATCGACCAGCCAGTTGTGATTGTCCTGGTCGCGCAGGCGATCATACTTCTCGAGCAGATCCCGGTTGTCGTTCAGCTCGTTGTAGGCGGTCAGCGATACATCGGAAAAGCTGCGCCGGTTCGCGAGCAGTGCCGTATAGAGCACGTTGCGCTGGCTGAGCCGGTAATCCAGTGTCGCGGTCATGTTGTGCCCGCGATTGTTGTTCCGGCCATCGATGTCCTGCTCGGTGTAAGCGAGCGGCACACGCTGCGCACCGAGCCGGGTCCGGTCGTTGAAGCCGGTGATCTGCTGCTCGAAGCTGTTGAAGCCGTAGGTCAGCAACAGGCTGACCGGCCCGCTCTGGTAGCCGAAGTTGCCGGCCGCGTTGTACTGGTCTGCGGTCGATCCTGAGAGTGTGAGCCCCGCGCTTCTGCCCAGATCGACGTTCTGCTTCATCACGATGTTCAGGATCCCCGCCATGCCTTCGGGGTCGTGCTTTGCGGACGGGTTCGGCACAACTTCGACACGCTCGATGGTGTTTGCGGGCAACTGCTTGAGGTACGCCGCGAGCTGCGGCCCGCGAATCGGGGTCGGGCGACCGTTGATCTGCACGACCACATTCTCATTGCCGCGCAGACTCACCTTGCCATCCGGATCGACGTGCACCGACGGTGTCGACTCGAGCACTTCGGTCGCACTGGTTGCCGCTGGCGCGATGTCGCGGGCACGGTAGGCGTTGCGGTCCGGCGCGATCACTACCGCTCGCTCGGCATTGACCTCCACGCCCTGTAACGCGATGGGTCGACGTGCGAGTTCGATCGACCCCAGCGCGATGCGCGGCGATGCAGCCGTGATCACGACCTCGGGGGAAGTGACAGGATCGTATCCCAGCATCGCGATTCTGATCGTATAGCTACCGGCCGGGAGTCCTTCGATTCGGAACGCGCCGTTCTGCTGCGTCAGCGTACCAGCAACCAGGGTCGCGTTTCCAGTCGTCCACACGGCCACGGAAGCTGCCCCAACCGGAGTTCTGTCCTCAGCCTGCAACACGGTACCGCGGATTTCACCGACTGCATTGGCCGTCGCCGACCCGCCTGGCCGAACGGGCGCCTGCGCTTCGAGCGCGGCGCCTCCAGCCAACAGAAACGTGAAAGCTGCGACTGCGATCGTTCTCATTGCTCCTCTATTGTTCTCGGACCGGGTTCAATCCGACCCGCCTCTCGGATGCGGAGCTACTACGAACAACACCCCAGCCGTGGTTTCATGCATTCGTTGCCCCAAAAACAGCTTGTTTCTATTGAGATTTGACACTGGCGTGGCCGGCTGATCACTATGCACATGCGTGCGCAGTCGACCTCCAGCGCAGTACCACGGAGGAGAACGGTCGACGCGCACCCGCGTGGAATCAGGCGCAACGGCCGCGTCATGCGGACACGCATCACGAATCGGAGGGCGGGGAAGTGATCGCTTCGAGGGCGCAATCATGCAACAAGCAGCAGCACGCGTTTGCCGCATTACTGGTCGCGAGTTGTGTTGTGGTCCTCGGCGCTTCATGTGATCGCGCAGAGACTTCGGACACATCGCACAAGAGCGCCACCGAGCCGGTTCACATAAGGATTGAGGCGCTGGATCGACTCGAAGTGAGAGAACACAGTCGAATCGATGGAAACGTGGCCGACCTCGTCGCGATCCGACCGATTCGTGGAATGGCTGTCACTTCCGATGGAGACCTGGTCGTAGCTCAGGCACAGGATCACCGCGTTCTGTTTTTCGATGAGAACGGCGAAGCGGTGGCAGCGTTCGGCAGGAAAGGGGCAGGACCCGGTGAATTTTCCGGGATCTTCTCCCTTGGACTGCTGGCCGATACGCTCTGGGTGTGGGACGCCAGTCTGGCTCGCTTTACGTTGATTGATCCTGCGCGCGAGTTCATTCGAACCATTCCCGTGTCCAAACCGAAGCTCAGGGGTGAAGCCGCCTCTGATGGGCCTGCTTTCGTCCTGGGTTTTCCAGGGAACGGGGTTTTGGTTGGCGTTGGCTTTGCCAATGGTGCGGTGCTTTTCAGGGGTAAGACAACAAGTACCTCGGCGGACGTGCTTGCCCGAATTACATCACCCGAGGACGACCACTTCGTCGCGTTTCCTGCAGGTGGTGGAACGGACGGAAATGTGTTCGGCGTGTTCGCGAAGCATGACGTCTCGGCCGATGGCCAGTTGATCGCGATTGCGCGGCCGTTTGTTGACGACGGGAGTTCGACCGCAACGGTTACGCTGCTGACAACGGACGGCGATACGGTCTTTCATCGCACCCTGGAATTCGCGCCTGTTCCGATTCCGACAAGCGTAGTGGACAGTGCCACCTCGGCGAGGACGGCGCGCATGAATACGGCGAATGCGGCCGCGTTCCGGCGAGGTGTGTACCTTCCGTCGAATTTTCCTGCTGTGAACGGAGTGCACATCGCGCAGGGCGGCGAAGTCTGGCTGCGGCTTCCTGAGACCGGTGGTACGCAGCCGTACCTCGTGCTGGACAGGAGTGGCAACAGGACGCGGGGTTGCAGCTCTCCCTGCCGGAGCAATCATAGGAGCCGCGACTCATGGAGCAGTGTGGATGATTGAGAAAGATGTGAACGATGTGCAAACCATCGTGAGATATACTGTCGTCGGCGGCTGATTGGACATACAGGAGGTGGCGATTGCGATCTGGTGCAGCGTAGCGTCGAGGCGTACAAGTTGCACCTCGTTCTCATTGCACTGGCCACCCTTTCATTCGGACGCCGGGCTCGTGCAGACCAAGCCCAACTTTCCGACTGATCCGGGGGCCGCACATGCCGGTGCATGCGATTCAGGTGACGCTCCATGTAAACGGCCAGCAGTATTCGCTGCCGCACCTGGATTCCCGCACGACGCTGCTCGACGCGCTCCGCGAACATCTGAAACTCACCGGTACGAAGAAAGGCTGCGGTCTCGGGATGTGCGGTGCATGCACGGTGCTCGCAGATGGTCGACGAATCAAATCGTGCCTCGCGCTTGCGGCGCTGTACCAGGATCATGATATCACCACAATCGAAGGCCTCGCACAGGGAAACGCTGCAGAGTTGCACCCGTTGCAGACCGCGTTCATCGAACATGATGCCTTCCAGTGTGGCTACTGCACGTCCGGCCAGATCATGTCTGCGGTCGGACTGCTGCGTGAGGGACACACACGCTCGCTGACCGAAATTCGGGAGTTCATGAGCGGGAATCTCTGTCGTTGCGGCGCATACATGAACATAGCGGCCGCTATCGCGGAAGTTGCCGGGACACCACGAGAGCCGGCTGGATTCCCATGATCGAAGGGATCGCGCGCCATGTTCCCATTCACGCTCGAGCAACCATCAGACATACCTGCTGCGATCCAGCTTGGTGAGGCTCCCGCTGCCGAATACATCGCGGGCGGCACGGATATGGTCCAACTACTTGTTGACGACATTCGTCGCCCCGAGCGGTTGATCGCGCTTGGGGGAATCGTCGATAATCGCATAGAGACTGCCCCGGATGGTTCGCTTCGACTCGGCGCGGGGGCCAGAATGAGCGATGTGGCAGACGATCCGGCCGTACGCGCTTCGTTTCCGCTCATTGCTGAAACACTCCTCGCCTCTGCATCTCCGCAAGTCCGGAACATGGCGACGGTGGGCGGGAACCTGTTGCAGCGCACGCGCTGTCCCTACTTCCGTGACCCGGGGTTTCGCAGGTGCAACAAGCGCAGTCCCGGCACAGGTTGCGAGGCGATGGAAGGCGTAAATCGCACGCATGCGGTGCTCGGTGGATCGGATCACTGCATTGCGACGCATGCATCGGATGTCGCGGTTGCGCTGGTGGCGCTGAACGCAAGCGTTCACTTGCGTCGCCGCTCGAGCGAGCGAGTGGTTCGTCTTGAAGATTTCCACCGTCTGCCTGAAAGCACCCCGCATCTGGAAACCGTACTCGAGCCCGGCGAACTGATCGTTGCGATCGAAGTACCTCCGGCGGGATCGTTCGCGCAGCACTCGCACTATCTGAAAGTTCGAGATCGGGCATCCTTTGAGTTCGCGCTCGTATCTGCCGCGGTCGCGCTCAATACGGAAGGCGACCGGATTCGGAGCGCGCGCATCGCGATGGGGGGTGTTGGGACCAAACCATGGCGGATGCATGCCGTCGAAGAAGCACTTGCCGGATCGGCCCTGGACAGCAGTGCATTCCGGATGGCGAGCGAACGGTCCGCTGGCGGCGCGGTTTCACGCGGGGGTAATGCGTTCAAGCTCGAACTGATGAAACGCACGCTCACGCGCGCTCTGGAAATCGCGGCAGGTACTGCATGACACACACAACCGTTATCGGTCAGCCGCTCAGTCGAATCGACGGCTGGCGGAAGGTTACGGGCGGAGCGCAGTACGCTGCCGAATTCAACGCAGGCCCGGAACTGGCCTATGGAGTCATCGTGTCCGCGACCATCGGCAACGGCCGCATCGCAGAAATCGACAGCACAGAGGCCGAAGCCGCAGCCGGTGTTCTTGCGGTACTCACGCATCGAAACGCACCGCGATTGGCATACAGACCACACAAGGGATTTGGTGTTGATCCGCTCGAGGGCGAGCGCCTCCACATCCTGCAGGACGACCACATCCACCATCAGGGCCAGTACATTGCGCTCGCGATTGCCGATACGTTCGAGCATGCGACTCATGCGGCCTCACTGGTGCGCGTGGATTACAGCGAAGAGACGGCGGTGACCACGTTCGTTGCAGCCAATGTCGTCCCCCCCGATACCGCATACCGCGACTGGGATCGCGTCGGCGACGACCGGCGTGGGGATGCGGATGCGGCCCTGACTACAGCGCCTGTATGCGTAACGGGGGAGTACATCATCCCGCGCGAGAACCATCATCCGATCGAACTTCACGCGACCATTGCCGCGTGGGAGCACGACACGCTCACCTTGTGGGACAAAACACAATGGCCCGACAACGTGCGCGACGAGATGGCGGCCGTCTTCGGGATTCCGGCCGCCAATGTTCGTGTGATCTCCCCGTTCGTTGGCGGTGCATTCGGGTCCGGGTTGCGGGTATGGCCGCACGTCACACTCGCCGCGCTGGCGGCCCGCTACGTGGGTCGGCCGGTGAAATTAGTGTTGACCCGCCGGCAGATGACCACCGGCGTAGGCTATCGTCCACGCACCGTACAGCGGATTATTCTCGGCGCACGGCACGACGGAGGCCTGGTCGCAATTCGCCACGAGTGTGAGGCCGAAACCTCGATGTATGAGCAATACACCGAGAGTGTGGTCAACATGACGCAGTACCTCTATTCCTGTCCAAACGTTGCCACGCATTATCGCACCGCTGCGATGAATGTCAGCACGCCGAGCTTCATGCGGGCGCCAGGCGAAGTCAGTGGGAGCTTTGCGCTCGAGTGCGCAATGGACGAGTTGGCGGTCGCGATTTCGATGGATCCGGTCGAGCTTCGACTTCGCAACGACACTGATCACGATGAGCACAGGAAGCTTCCGTTCTCGAGCCGTGCATTGCGTGAATGCCTGATGGCCGGCTCAGAGCGCTTCGAATGGGGTCGGCGCAACCCGCGGCCTGGTTCGATGCACGACGTGAAAGGGCGAGTGAAAGGCTGGGGATGCGCCGGGGCGACCTACCCCGTGTATACGTTCCCTGCGAGCGCTCGCGCACAACTTCTGGGGGATGGTTCGGCTCTCGTTTCGTCAGCGTGCAGTGATATCGGGCCGGGCACCTATACCTCCATGACTCAGGTCGCGGCCGAAACGCTGGGCCTGCCGATCGAACAGGTACGGTTCGAACTAGGCGACACCCGGTTCCCGCCAGCGCCGGCAGAGGGCGCTTCAGCGCTGATGGGAAGTGTTGGCTCCGCCGTACGAGCGGCGTGTGCAGAGGCAAGGCGAATTGCACTCGCACGAGCCGGAGAGAAGGACTCCGACGACCTGGGCGACGTCATGCGACGCCTCGGCGAACCCATCGAGGCCATCGGCAGCATCAACCCGGGCGGGGAAGCGCCTCGCTATTCAATGCATTCGTTCGGAGCTGTCTTTGCCGAGGTGACTGTCGATCCGTATACAGGTATGGTGCGCGTAGCGCGCGTAGTTGGCGCATACGGCGCCGGCCGGGTGATCAATCCGAAGCTCGCACGCAGCCAGGCGATCGGTGGAATCGTGATGGGCATCGGTATGGCGTTGATGGAGCACACTGCGTTGGATGAACGCTACGGCCGCGTGGTCGGCGGCACACTCGCCGATTATCTCGTGCCCGTACATGCCGACATTCACGATATCGATGTCATTTTCCTCCACGAAAACGATCCGCATATCAACCCGATCGGCGCCAAGGGGCTTGCCGAACTCACGACCGTGAGCGTCGCCGCGTCGATTGCGAACGCCGTTTACCACGCCACCGGCCGACGCATACGCGCACTGCCGATCACGCCAGAGAAGGTGCTCGATGTCCCGGAGAGCTGACGCAGTGTTGCCGATCGGAAAGCTGCGGCGTCAATCAGAGGTCAGCGAATCGGGAAGAAGCTACATAACTGGAGTAGAAGATCGAAGACAATTACGACATGTTGCGATCGAGCTTGATCCTCGACCCGCTCGACGTCGCGTACACGCTCCACAAACGAGCCCACATCATCCGGGTCGATCTCGCGTGCGTGCACCCTCACCGTCGACAGATCCGATCACAATGGACATGGCGCAGCTCGGCTTGACATCTGCCCACGGGGGACGAGGCGTACGCATTATCTCGACGGTACGAGGATCAACTCTGACCCCCAATTGGCTTCGCGAGTTCAAAAGCGGCGAATTCTCGGATAGTTTCATTGGACGTCGTGTCAACAGCCGCACTCAGTTCACACACGCACACAAATTTGACAAAGACGTTCTGGCAACATATAGGATCCGGTGTCTGGAATCTCTTACCGGTTGTCAACAAAGGAGGTTCTGATGGTCACCGCGCGAAATCTCTGCTGGACGGCGTTGTGGGCGGCCATACTGCCGTGTACTGCTGCTGCACAGATCGAAGCCTCCGCGAATCCACGGGCCGCAATTTCAGCGGTGCTGGAGAGAGGCAGAGCGTCGTCTGCTGCATCGGTGCTCATCCAGGAATCCGGCGCGAGGGGACAAGCGGAGTTGAACCGGTTCGCGGAAGAACTCGTCACGATCGCCGCATCATATCAGCCTGGTGGAAGCACTGCGGAACTGCGGGCTGCCAACGCGGCTTCTCAGGCGATCGGGCTGGCAGGGAGCCTTCTGTTCGTGAACGAGCGGAATGCGAAGCTGCGGCGGCAGGGGCGCACAGAAGGTGTGCTATTCACGGGTGCGTATCAGTATCTCGCCAACATTTATGAGAAGTCCAATTCTCCCGAGATTCAGATCGGCACCTTGTACCTCATGACGACACTGGCGGATACGGGCCGTGGCGTGGCATTTCTGGCGAACGTTGCGCAGAGAGCGACGCCGCGGGCCGTCACGGCTGTCAGGCATCTTTCGATGGACAGCGGCACTGCGGGGATCGCACAATTGAGAAGGCTGTACACGTCGAATGCAGTAGTCGAGCCGACGGCCAGGACGCACCTGGAAGCGTTTGCGGCGGCACAGGGTTGGACGAGGTAGCTCAGGAACCGCGGAACGCCCGGACGGAGTCGCCCGGGCGTTCCGCATTCTATGACATATTGCGGTCGAGTTGGTCCTCTACCTGCTCGACCCCGCGCACACGCTCAACGAACGAGATCACATCATCCGGGTCGATCCCGCGTGCGTGTCCCCTCACCGTGACAGTGCCGTTGGTGGCCGTAACATCGAGCTGCGACAGTGAATCGGCGTGGTGCCCAAGTTCCGCGCGCACTCGCTCGACGAGCTGATTGTCAGTCGGCGTTTCGGAAGAAAACTGCTGCCGCATCTGCGCCGCGACGCCGCGCGCGCGGTTGCGCAGGTCGATCCCCGTCTTACGCATATTCCAGTTGGTCCCGCGCAGCATGCTGCCCGCTCGATCCGTCGTGACATTGCGCCGCGCTTTGCCGCGTGCCGGGTCCAGGAAGTACATCACTGCGGCACCCAGTCCGATGCCGGCAAGTAACTGGGCCGCCGACTTCTGGTTCATCATCTTCATGCTTTCACCTGCCGTTCGGTGCATCCGTGTTGCAGGCGATATAACTGCAAGGAACAGACTAGCAATTCACGTCCAGCAGGCGGATCCGTGCACCAGAGCCGGCGAACTGCTGCGTGTGTTTCCGCGCGGCAGTTGCGGCGGCATTTGCGGCGGCTCCAGCCCGCAGATGCACGTGCGTCATCGCGCGCTGGCGCCCATGCAAGCGTTTCTCGCGGAGGTCACGGAGGAACTGCGGAGTACACTGAGGTCCGGCCCAAACCCAGAACCCGTTGCGATTACAACCTCACGCTATGTTTTTGAATTGAAATGAATCGGACAACCAGGTCCGGTTTCGCCGGCTCGGCAGAAGGCGCCATGTCACTGACGAGTCGTGGATTTCTGCATTCCACTTTGTTATAACTTTCCATTACCGCGAATCTTGTTTTGTCACAAGACTCTCCGCGGCTCTGCGTCTCCGCGGCTCTGCGAGAACCGGGATAGTCGTTGACCATCCGGGCGCGACGATGCAACTAAAGCCAGTACCGGATCCGGGCGACTCAGAAGACCCGGATCTGCACCGGCGGCACGAATTTCTTCGGGTTGGCGCGTACGTCGGCGAGCAGTGTCTGCAGGTCGACGACGGCCTTGAGCAGCGAGTCGTAGAGCTGCGGATCGGTCGCGAGCTTCTGGAATGTACCGGTCCCGGTGGTCATGCGGTTGAGTACCCCGGAGAGATTCGCGACCGCGCTGTCGGCGCGCGCGGCGGTCGAGAAGAGGCTTTGGTAGAGTGCATCGTCCGCGAGCAGTTTGCCCACGGTTCCTTCACCCCCGAGCACGAGTGCACCGATGCTGTCGACGCGGCTGATGGCGCTGATCAGCCTGTTATAGAGGCGGGGATCGTGCACGAGGCGACCGAAGCTGCCGTTGGGATCATTGAGTTGAGCGAGGGTGCGCTGCAGCGTGCCGGTCGTCACGATCATCTGCGTGTACAACTGTTCATCCTTGAGCAGTCGTCCGATGGTCCCCTCGCCGGCAATCAGACCGCCGGTCACCTTGCGCAGGTCGGAAACGGCGAGGGTCGCGCTGTCGAGCATGGATGCGGAGCGCGCGAGCAGTTGTTCGATGTCCATTGCCGGTTCCGCAACGAGCGTATCGCCGGGCTGGAGCACAACCGCGGTCGCGGTACCGGGACTGACATCGATGTACTTGTCGCCGAGCAGGCCCTGGGGGCGGATGTACACGCGGGAATCTCTGCGGATCTGCTGACGCACATCTTCCGAGATTGCGAGTCTGACTTCGAGATGTGCTCCCGCGGGTTTGCGTTCGAGCGGAATGAACTCGATCGACGAGACCTGTCCGACGCGCTGCCCCGCGAGTGTAACGGGTGCACCTTCACGGAGGCCGGCGACATCGCCGACGTGTGTAATCAGCGTGTAGCGCTTCGCGAAGACATCGAAAACTCTGCCGACCTGCAGGACGCCGAACACGAGTAGCGCGAGCCCGACCAGTACAAGCAGGGTCACGCGCAGTTGCTTCCACCTGAAAGAACGAATCGCCGCCATCGTCAGCTCAGGAAGGCCTGGATATAGGGATCGTCCGCCGCGACCATTTCTTCAGGCGTGCCGTCGAAGACAATCTCCCCGTCGCGCAGCAGACTGACGCGATCGGCGACGCGGAACCCGGCGCGGATGTCGTGTGTCACGACGATAGAGGTCACATGGAGTTCTCGCTGCAGCTTTTTCACCAGATCGTTGATGGTGCATACGGTGAGGGGGTCGAGTCCCGCAGTCGGTTCATCGTAGAGGATGATCTCCGGGTCGGTGGCAATCGCGCGCGCGATGCCGACACGTTTGCGCATTCCACCCGAGAGCTGACTCGGTAGCTGGCTGCCAACCTGCGCCGGATCGAGATCGACAAAATCGAGGCGCTCATGCACGATGCGCCGGATGTCATGCTCTTCCACATCACGGCGGTTCTCGCGCAGCGGGTAGGCAACATTTTCGAACACGGTGAGCGAATCGAACAACGCCGCGTTCTGGAAAACCATGCCGATGCGTCTGCGCAGGTCAAGCGCCTGCGCAAACGTGTAGCTGCTGATGTCCCGGTCGAACACGTAGACGTTGCCGCTGTCGGGCTGGAGCAGCCGCAGGATGAGCTTGAGAATGGTACTCTTTCCCTGTCCGGATTCGCCTGCGACCATCAGCGTCTCTCCCTGACGCGCGACCAGCGAGACATCGTGCAGCACGGGCCGGTCGAACGAGAGCGAAACGTGTTCGAGCCGGATCACGACCGGTCGGGGTTCGCGGGGCGTCGACGCCTGCTCTGAACCGTGTAACTCCGCGCGCATTGCGCGGCGATGTTCTTCAGCCGTCATCATCCCGGGGGTAGCAGCGCGAGCAGCAGTTGAGTCAGGAAATAGTCCGACGCGAGAATGAGCACCGAACACGCGACCACCGATCGCGTCGCTGCAGCACCAACCCCTTCCGTCCCGCCCGTCGTATTCAGACCATAGTAGGCAGACGTGAGCGTGATGATTGCGCCGAAGACGACCGGCTTCAGCAATCCGCTGACAAAATCCTTGGGAAAGAACACCAGGACGAAACCGGACTGCGCGAGCGTATTGAGTACCCCCTGCATGTAGCCGTGGGGTGTAACGCCGATGCGCAGCACGGCGACGATCATCCCACCCAGGATGCCGATGATGTCGGTGATGATCGTGAGCAGCGGAAGTGTGACGATTCCTGCGATCAGGCGTGGCGTCACCAGTTTCTTGATCGGGTCCGTGCCGAAGCTCTGCAATGCATCGATCTGTTCAGTGACCCGCATCGACCCGAGTTCGGCGGCGATACCAGAGGCGGCGCGACCGGCGACCATCAAGGCGCAGAGCACCGGCCCGAGCTCTCGCACCATTGAGGCGCCGACCAGGTTTCCGATGTAGATGTCCGCACCAAACTTTCCCAGTTCGACCGAACTCTGCAGTGCGAGGACCATCCCCGTGAACAGCCCGGTGAGGATAACGATCGGCAGCGAACCGACGCCGATGCGGTCCATCTGCACGATCGTGTCCTGCCAATAGAACGGTCGCACGAAGATGAACCGCGTGGCACGCGCAATCAGCGTGAAGTAATCGTACACGCCCAGCGCGATGCGACTCGCACGACGTGTCAGGCCGGTCAGGACAGAGTCCATTTCACCATGGAAATCGGTGCAGCACGGTGCTTTACAATAGGGAGGGGGCGCGGTACTTTGCGCCCGCCCCGGTCACGGTCAGGCCGGACCAGTGTCAATTTCCGTGCCGTATGAGGCCCAACGATGGACCGCCTCACCAGCAGTCGTCTCGATCAGATTCTGCACCGCGCCCGCGACCTGCGTGTCCTGGTCGTCGGTGATCTCATGCTCGATGTGTACCTGCGCGGAGCGGCGTCCCGCATCTCACCGGAAGCGCCGGTCCCGGTAGTTCGGGTGAGTGAGGAGTGGCGCGCTCTTGGTGGCGCGGCCAACGTTGCGGCGAACGTGGTTGCGCTGGGTGCGCAATGCACGGTGGTCGGCACGATCGGCAGGGATGCGGCAGGCGCCGAACTTCGGCAGGAACTGGCGGAGTGCGGGATTACGGACGACGCACTGGTTGAAGTTGAGGGGCGCCCTACCACGGTGAAAACCCGTGTGATGGTACGTCATCATCAGGTCGCCCGGTACGACATCGAAATGGAAGATGATGTCGAAGCGGAAATCACCGATGCACTGATTGCGTCGATTCACGAGCAAATCGACAAGGTCGACGCGGTCGTGCTTGAAGACTACAACAAGGGCGTGCTGGTTCCGCGCGTCATCCAGACCGCGATCGCCGCGGCGCGGCTCGGCAACAAGCCTGTGATCGTGGATCCGAAGTATCGATCCTTTTTCGACTACGCAGGAGCATCGGTTTTCAAGCCGAATCTGATCGAACTTCAGACGGCCTTACGCGCGGAAGTGGAGCCTGACGATCCGGAGTGGCTGGAGCAGATCCGGCGACGGCTCGATTGTGAACACCTGCTGGTCACGCTGGGTGAAGATGGCATGGCGTTGCGCTCCGCGGATGGCGCGTACATGCGTGTGCCGACCATGGCGCGATCGGTTTACGATGTCTCGGGGGCAGGAGATACGGTCACGGCCACGCTGGCGGTCGCACTGGCCGCGGGCGAGAGTGCCACCGGTGCGGCGGTCCTCGCCAATCACGCGGCGGGCATCGAAGTCGGCAAGGCGGGCGTCGCCACGGTCTCCCCCGATGAACTGCGCGAAGTCGTGCGCGAACACCACGAGCGAGCGGTATCGGCTTCCGCACGCGATTAGACTTCGAAAGGAATCGAAATGGCGGACCTCAGGAGAATCGACATCAAGAACGCACCCGCTGCGATCGGGCCGTACAGCCAGGCGATCATCACGGGTAACATGGTGTTCACCGCGGGACAGATTCCGCTCGACCCGGAAAGCATGGAAGTCGTTGGCGAGGACATCGTCGAGCAGACGCATCGTTCGCTGAAGAACCTGCAGGCGATCCTTGAAGCAGCGGGCGCTTCCTTCGACACTGTGGTCAAGACGACGGTCTACCTCGAGGACATGAGCGAGTTCGCCGCTATGAACGAGGTGTACGCAAGCTATTTCACGAACAACAAGCCGGCGCGTTCAACCGTGCAGGCTGCGCGGCTGCCGAAGAACGTAAAGGTCGAGATCGACGCGATCGCGATGATCGACTGAGTTCGTTCCGGGACCGCCTGAACGAGTCGTTGAATATTCGGCACCCCTGCTTCCGGGTTCGGAGGCAGGGGTGCCGTGCATCGGGTCAGGATTCGATCTGCCAGGCGATGCCCCAAGCGCCCGGGCCGAGATGCGTCGCAAGCACGGCGGTCGCCGTTGTGACGAGAATCTCCGAGCCATCGAACCGCGTTCTGAGTTCGGCGGCAACATCCATCGCAATTTCAGGAACATCGACGTGGATAACGCCGAAACGCGTGGTTGAACCGGCGGGAACACGCTCCGCCAGAAGTTCGAGCATACGGGGTCGCACATTCCTGCTGCCGCGCACCCGTGCGAGGGACTGCACCTGGCCGTTCGTGTCGAGGCCGAGAATCGGCTTGATGTCGAGCAGTCCCGCAATCATGACCTGACCGCGTCCGACGCGGCCGGACGCAAGCAGGTTGTCAAAGACGTCGACCGTGAACATGATCCCGGACTGCTGCCGGATGCGCTCGAGTTCCTTCACGATCTGCTCGACCGGCATACCTGCTTCGGCGAGTTCCGCGGCACGCAGCGCGAGGAATCCCTCCGTGAGGGATGCACCGCGCGAATCGAACAGGTGAATCGGCACATCGGTCACGCGTTTCGCCGCGGTTTCCGCTGACGTGAAGGTTCCGGACAACTTCGATGCAACCATGATGGCGAGGATGTTCTCGCCATCGAGGGCAGCACGCTGATACGCTTCCATGAAGGCCTTGGGCGGCGGCTGTGACGTAGTCGCACGTTCGCCGGCGCGCAGTTTTCTGAAGAACTGGTCGGCTGTGATGTCGACGCGGTCGCGCAGCACCTTCTCGCCGTAGACAAGCGCCATCGGCACCATGTGAATACCGTGGGCGCGAAGCACTTCATCCGGAAGATCGCACGCGCTGTCAGTCACGATGCTCAGCGGCCGACGGGCAAGGGTGCCGTGTGCAGCGGCGGCGCGTTCGACCGCAGCATGCTGCGCCTGCATGTCCTCGGCCTTGTGGGTTGCCAGTGTGCCGAAGGTCCGCAAACACGCGAACACCGCTTCCGGGTCATCCGTGTGAATGTGCACTTTCAGCAACTCCTGGCCGCGCGCCACGATCAGCGAGTCGCCGTGCGGACGAAGCGCGTCCTGGACGATAGCCGCATCGGGCAGGTTGCTGCCGCGGAGCAGCGCCTCCGTGCAGTACCGGTACATCTCGGCATCGGTCGGATACTCTGCGATTGCTGCAGCTACGGGCCCGGAAAAATCCTCCGGGGCGCTCGCGCCGTTCGAACTGGTGATCGGTTCACCGCGAACGTAGTGCGACACACCTTCCAGCAGGTGCACGAATCCCTTCGCACCCGCGTCGACCACTCCTGCACTTTTCAGCGCGGGAAGCAGATCCGGGGTACGGTCAAGCGCCTGGCGGGCCCGCGCGAGAACGGACTCGAGCATCTCGGTAAAATCGATGGAATCGGCGACACGCACCGCCTCTTCCGCCGCGGCCCGCATGACCGTGAGGATCGTGCCTTCGACCGGGCGATCGAGCGAGTGGTAGACGTGGTCGACCGCGCCGTGCATCGCCTGCGCGAACTGGGTTGCGTTGACGCGCACCTGGCTGGAAAGCCGTTCGGACAGGCCGAGCAGGAAATGCGAGAGGATCATCCCGCAGTTGCCGCGCGCGCCGAGGATCGCGGCATCGGCGGCTTCTTCAGCCACGACGGATACGGCTGAGGACTCGACCGTGCGCAAGCGATCCGCGATTGCGGATGCGGTCAAGGCGAGGTTGGTTCCGGTATCGCCGTCCGGAACGGGGAAAACATTGATGCGGTTCAGCTCGATGCGACGATGCTGGACGTAATCGCACCCCGCAACGAGTCCCCTGCGCAGTCTCGGGCCATCGAGATACCGGATTTTCATGGGAAATTCAACATATCCAGCGACGGCGCAATTGTCACATGCGTGACAATTCCCGGAGATCGACTCGTCCAAGCACATGCAAAGCTGCCGGCCGATGCTCCACTTCGATGGGACTGGGCAATCGATGCGCTTCGCCGTCGGTCGCGATATCGATCGGTCGGCGTGAAGCGATGTGTACGCGCTCGCCCTGCAGGATCTCCAGTTGCGAGTCCGATGGCGGCTGACGACGTCGCAGGCGCAGCCAGACGCGTAGCGCGAGCGCAATCAGCGCGATGCGACTGGTAGGAGTGGGGAGCACAAGTTCGAGTACGGAGGCACGGTGCGCCGCATCGCCCGGGAGCGGAAGCCGGAGGCTGTTGCGACCAATGCCGATCCAGAGCGCCACGGTGTGCCGGCGGATCGTGCGGCCGTCCACCGTCACCTCCAGTTCGATCGGGGGTAGTTTGAGCAGGACCCACCCGCCCGCCAGGACCGCAGCAGTCCATTTACCGAACCAGCGGCGCAGCCGCTCGCGGTGGCGGACGAGGTGCGGGTAATACCCGATGGATGCGTTGTTGACGAAGGCGATTTGATCGACCATCCCTGCGGAAACCGGAACCACGATGCCATCGGCCAGGGCCTGTGTAACGGCCTCAACCGATTCCATACCGTACCGTTTTGCGAAGTGGTTCATGGTCCCGAGTGGAACCGGCACGAGCACGACTCCGGTATCGAGCAGGACTCGAGCGACGGCTGAAATGGAACCATCGCCGCCGGCGACCGCGATGGCTTTCACGCCTCGGCGGACCCACTCACGGGCGGCATCCGGCAGATCGGCGGGCTCGAGTTCGAGCCAGGTGATGTCGAAACCCGAGCGACTCAGCGCTGCGGCGGTTTCGCGGGCGCGATTCTGGTCGCCATCGCCGGCGCCGGTATTGGCGAGTACGGGGAGAGTATCACCGGGGCGGAGGATCGATCGGAAGGCAACAGCGTCGTGCGCAATCATCCCACGGCAGCGGGGCAACGGGTGTGCCACATTGATCCGGGCTCGCTATCTTTGCCCGCTGCCGGCATGAACCTGAATTGAAGAAGGCATGAGCACACCACAATACATCTACGTCATGAAGGATCTGCGGAAGGTGGTTCCACCGAATCGCGAGATCCTCAAAGGCATCTGGCTGTCGTTCTACCCTGGCGCGAAAATCGGCGTGGTCGGTCCGAACGGATCGGGCAAGAGCTCGCTGCTGCGGATCATGGCGGGTGTCGACACGAACTTCCAGGGCGAAGCGTGGCCGGCCAAGGGAACGCGGATCGGCTACCTCTCACAGGAGCCGGAGCTCGATCCCGCGCTGAACGTGCGTGGTAACGTCGAAGAAGCGGTCAAGCCGATTCGTGATCTGCTGCGCAAGTTCGACGAGATCAACATGAAGTTCGCCGAGCCGATGTCCGACGAAGAGATGACGGCGCTGCTCGAAGAACAGGCGAAGACACAGGACGCAATCGATGCAGCCGGCGCCTGGGATCTCGATCGCAAGATCGACATCGCCATGGATGCGCTTCGTCTGCCTCCCGGCGATGCGGATGTCACCAACCTTTCGGGTGGTGAACGGCGCCGTGTTGCGCTCTGCAAGGTGCTGCTCGAAGAACCCGACATGCTGCTCCTCGACGAGCCGACCAACCACCTTGACGCGGAGTCAGTCGCCTGGCTGGAGCGGCACCTGCAGGAGTTCAAGGGCACGATCGTCGCCATCACGCACGATCGCTATTTCCTCGACAACGTTGCGGAGTGGATCCTCGAGCTCGACCGCGGCGAAGGCATTCCGTGGAAGGGCAACTACTCGTCCTGGCTCGAGCAGAAGCAGGAGCGGCTCGCGAAGGAAGAGAAGCAGGAGAGCGCCCGGCAGCGCACCCTCGCCCGCGAACTCGAGTGGATTCGTATGGCGCCGCGGGCGCGTCAGGCCAAGGGCAAGGCCCGCCTGTCCGCGTACGATGAACTCGCAAGCCAGGACGCGCGCGAGAAGCTGACCCGGGCGGAGATCGTGATCCCCGCACCGCAGCGTCTCGGCGACGACGTTGTGAATGCGGACGGCATCTCGAAAGCGTTTGGCGAAACTCTGCTTTTCGAAGACCTGAGTTTCCGGTTGCCACGCGGCGGAATCGTCGGTGTGATCGGGCCGAACGGCGCCGGCAAAACGACGCTGTTCAAGATGATCACCGGTCAGGAGCAGCCTGATAACGGCAAGCTGTCGGTCGGCTCGACCGTGCAGCTCGCCTATGTCGACCAGTCACGCGATGCACTCAATCCGGAGAAGACGGTCTGGGAGGAAATCTCGAACAAACAGGACGAGATCGAACTGGGCCGTGGTACTACGGTCAATTCGCGTGCGTACTGCTCGTGGTTCGGCTTCAAGGGCGGCGATCAGCAGAAGAAGGTCGGCGTGCTCTCCGGCGGTGAACGCAACCGTGTTCATCTGGCCAAGCTGCTCAAGAGCGGCGGCAACGTGATCCTGCTCGACGAGCCGACCAACGACCTCGACGTCGACACGCTTCGCGCGCTCGAGGAAGCGCTGCTCAACTTCGCGGGGTGCGCGGTGGTCATCTCCCACGACCGCTGGTTCCTCGACCGTATTGCGACCCACACGCTCGCGTTCGAAGGTGAGAGCCGCGTCGTTTGGTTCGAAGGCAACTACCAGGAGTACGAAGTGGATCGCCGGCGTCGTCTCGGCGCCGAGGCCGACCAGCCGCATCGCATCGCCTACAAGAAGCTGGTGCGAGGCTGATTCCCGGATCAGCTACGCGCCGCCGCTTGTTGGTACGTTAGTCCACCTGAAGTCGTTGTGCGGCGCGGCCAAACGGTTCGTGGCTGCCGGGTACAAGAAGGGGACTGCCTGTTATGCGGGCAGTCCCCTTCGTTTATGGGGCAGGCACGAAAGTTACGGGAAGCCGGGCGCTCGCGGAGGCCGCGAAAACACCCCATGCGCCGCTCAGCCCGGCGCTTGCCTCCGCGTTCGTTCGGGAGCCGATCCAGCTTCCCTTGATGTATTCCGTATACGTGCTGTCGTAAGCAGTGAGCACGAGTTCCGCAGCGCGCTGAACTGGCTGGCTCTGCCCCGGACACGAAACAGTGATGGATTGAAGCGCGACCGAATCGAACGGAGTGACATGCACGAGGGAAAGTCCGAACAGGTCTGAACTGCGCAGTTGCACGTTGCAAGCTGGTTCATTCACGATTCCCGCTACGAGTGTTACGTAGGGTGCCTTGTCCGTGCCGGCCCAACGAACATGTATCGGCTCTTTCCCGCCCTGCACACCTCCAGTCATGATCTGAGCACCTGCTGCAGGGGCGATGAACGAGGGTGGGAAAGGCACGGTAGTGGCGCCAGTCACTTTCCGCCCACTCGGAAGGTCGATGAGCGTATAACGCACGCCCGGCTGGATCCCGCCGGTGACAACCCCGACATAGCAGCCCTCCGCGAGGTCGGGGTTTTCGGTGAGTGGCGGAGGGAAGCCGGTGCAGGCATCATCGGTCGGCGCGTTCACCAATTCCACGCGGCCCGACGCGGACTCCAGCTGGACCCTCGCACCGGAAACGGCCTTCTCGGTGATTTTCAGCCAGACGTTCTCCGGTCCTGGAGCGGAGGTCGTAATCAATACGGCGGCGAGCGAATCGCCGGCGGGCAGCATGGCGTGAACCAGCGTCTGGCCATGCGACACATCAAGTGTCGTCGGTGCGCGCTCACACGCGGTGAGCAGCAGAACCAGCAGTGCAATTCGACGCATCAGAACCGCCACTCGATGCCGAAGGTGGGCAGAATCGGTAATTGCGGGGTGTACTGCAGCCGGGGCTCGGCCGCAGGCATGAGTTCTCCGAACATCACGTTGTGCGTGTTGAACAGGTTCAGCACCTGCACGTATGGCGAAAGTTTCGTCTCACGACCGAACCATTGCGTTGTGAACTGCTTGCGCGCGGCCACATCGACTCTGAAGTACGCAGGGAGTCTATCCGAGTTGTGCGTTCCTACAATCACCGCAGCGTTTGGATACCTCCAGGTCCCCGTCGCGGGATCAAACGTGCGATCCACAACAACCGTCTCGACCGGCGTGAACGGCTGGCCGCTGCCCCACGATACACGCGTGCTGAACACGCCTGACTGACCCAACGATGTGATCGCCGTCGCATCGAGCATGTGGCGGCGTTCGAAACGCGGGATGTACACGTCGGAACCCACCCTCCGACTCGATCGCGTCAGCGCATACGAGAGCATATAGCGCGTTTCGCCCACACGATGGCTCGCCAGCAATTCCAGGCCACGAACCGATCCAGTGCCGATTCTGTATTCGTCGATTGTCAGGGCAGTCATATCGAGCGGCGCTTCCAACGTATGTGGGAGCACCAGCCGGTTCATGCGTTTCGCATACGCATCCAATCGAATTGTGGAAGCACCGCGCGCCCACTCCGCACCGAGCGTGACTTCGTCACCTCTCGACAGGCCCGCTTCTTTTTCCTGTGCGGTCAGCAGGTCATAGGCAAGGATGCTGGCGACGTACGATTCGTCATTGCGCATGCTGCGAATCGCCTGGGCGAATCGGCCTGCAGAAGCCGAGACCGCAACATAATCGCCGAGTTTCCAGCGCAGCGCGGCCCGCGGAAGCCAGGCATTGCCGAGATCGTCAGTTCCCAGGTGGCGTAAACCCACGCGCAGATCAAAGTCGTCGGAGAGCTGGAACTCGCCCTCGACGTATGCAGCGACGGTCCTTTCCCGGGCAGCACGATTGAAGGACTGCAGCAGCACACTGTCATTCACAAAACCCGAGTCGCTTTCGAGCCGATGCTCGAACAGGTAGTTGTCCGACTGCAGGCCGAACAAGAGCGTATGCGACGGGCGGTACCAGGTTAGATCCACACCGACGAGCAGATCACGGGCGAGGGTGCGGCCGTCGAGAACTTTCGCGGGTGGTTCTGTGGCAAAATCCGAGTCCCACCAGTCGAAGCTGCCGTGGAAGTCGCTGTAGCCTGCGCGCGCATCGAGCAGCAGGTATGCGTTCAGCGCCTGTCGGTAGCCAACCGAAAACATCCGTGAACCCCAGTTGAACAGCAGGTCGCCATCCGAATCTGTACGCATGGACTCGGGAAAATCGATCGATTCGGAATTCAGATACGCCGATGCTGAAACGGTTCCGAGCAAACCGACGGAATGGGTGGCCTTGCCGTACAGATCGGAAAACCCGTAGGGCATTCTGAAATCGGTGAGGCCCAGCTTGTTGGCTGCAGCAATTGCAGGATCGATGTAGGTGCGTCGACCCGCGAGCAGATAGCTGCCCTTGCGCCCGGGCAACGGGCCATCGATAACGCCGTGCGCGGAGATCAACCCGATCGCACCTTCGCCACGCAACTGATCGCGGCCACCATCCCGCGAATGAATCGCAACGGTGCTGGACAGGCGATCCCCGGGCGCGCGCGCCGGTTGTGCACCCGCCCACACATCCACACGGGACACTGCACCGGCCGAGATGGCGCTGAAGATTCCGCCGAGGTGGTACGGATTGAACAGCGGGATGTTGTCGAGCGTGATCAGGTTCTGATCGCTCGCGCCACCTCGTACGTACAACGCGCTCGACAGATCGGAGATGCTGCCGACTGCGGGAAGCACCTGCAGTGCACGCAAGACATCGGGTTCGGCGAGTCCGGGTTGCAGCCGCAACGACGCCACATCCACGCGAACAGCAGGTGGGCCGGCCGATGTATTCGCGCGCACGCCGCCCTGGTCCTCGCCTGCCTGGCCGCCGCGAACCTCGAGGTCGCGAATTCTTACAGGCTCGACCGCGAGTTCGAAGTCGATACGGATGACACCGGTCCCGGTGCTCACAACCGTGAGTGCGTGCGTCGCATGGCCGAGCGCCGAAGCCTCGACGTTCCAGCGACCTTCCGGCACGTCCGATATGACGAAGTAGCCTCGGGCATCGGCGGTAACGGTCCGTTTGAGTTCGGGGATGGTAACAACGGCACCCGGAATCGGTTCGAGCGAGCTTCGCGTTCTCACGGTGCCCTGAATCCCCGCACCGATACTCAGCAGAACGAACAGGTATGCGATCATGGCCGAATCGATCCGAGTGGCAGCAGAATCTCCGGACCGACCGTATCGGCCCTCACCTGGATGCGGAGCTGACCATTCTGCACGCGCAGAAGTTCACGCTCATCGGCCTGAACCGTCACGACTCGAACAGACCGGGGCACTCCAAGAACGATCTCCCCCGAATCGGGGCGTACAATCGTCAGATGACCCGCTGCGGAACGAAATCGCGATATTGCAGCACCTCCCGTGGCGTGTACCTCAAGTTCGGAACCTTCCACCACCCGAACACGCAGACGAGCCGTATTGCCGGGTGCCTCGATTCGCACCGTGATCGCGCCATCTTCAGGAGCAACCAGCAGTGTCAGCTCACGTGCGGCATGCTGTATCGAATCCGCTGCAACAGCGGGAGAGTCCGTGATCGTTGGCGAGCCGCCCAGAACACGCACAATCCACTCGCGCACTGGCGAAACGCCGACCATCGCGGATGCCGCTGCCGCGAACGCAAGCACAAACAGCGCGGCAACCGCCGTACGTGGCAGCACAAGTCGCGATACAGAGAGCGGCTTTGGAACCAGGACGACGTCGCCGTTCTCAATGCGGCGGTTGATGACCTCCCAGTTCGTCGCGCGTGCAGTGTGAACCGGCAATCTGCTCAAGGCATTCCTTGTGGTATTGACCCAATCGAGCTCCGAACGACACCGGTCACAGCGGTCCACGTGTGTATCGACCCGACTGCGCTGCGACCACGGCAATTCGCCCGCAGCATGCGCCCTCAGTCGATCCAGCGAGGGGTGGATCATGGATTGATGTCCTTTCGAAGTGCGGCCCAGGCGCGCGAGAGTCGGGTAGCGGAGTTCGCTGCGGAGATGTTCAGGAGTTCGGCGATCTCGGCGTGTGTGAACCCCTCGATCTCGCGCAGCACAAACACGGCGCGTAGCGGTTCCGGTAGCCGCTGGAGTGCTCGCTCGAGGGCAATCTGCTCCAGTGCGTTCGTGCTCGATGCACCGTTCAGCAGCGCTTCTTCGAGCGGCTTCTCCTGTTTCCGGTTTTTCGACCGGAGTCGCATCAGCGCGATGCGGGCGGCGACCCGCTTCAGCCAGCTTTCGAAACGGCCCTCCTCACGATAGCTCTGCAACGCACCCGGCAGCGCCACGAAAACGTCCTGCAGAACATCCTCCGCGTCCTCGCGCGAACCCGTGATGCGCAATGCGAGCGTATACACGGCGTCTGCGTAACGCCGATAGATGACCTCCAACTCGGAAGGCGCTCCGGTGTGGGTCGGATCCAGTCGGGGCATCGATCTGATTCCCATACCTTACCTAATGCCGTCCAGCCTTCGTTTATGACAGAATCGACCAGAATCTGCGGAGGGCGAGCTCCGTTCGGCGGTGGGGATCAGAAATGCACATTCGCGAGCACTACCTGAACTTGCCTGGTGATCGAGGCGGTGTGTAAGCTCAGCACACTTCATCGGGAGCCTGATCATGAATCGCAATCACCTCTTCGCCGTCGCCTTCGCCGTCGCCTTGAGCGGCGGGCACGAAGCCAGCGCCCAGAACATCGGACCCCGCGTCGACAGCATCTTTGCGCGCGTAAACCGGACGGACGGTCCCGGTTGTGTGATCGGGGCAGGGAAGGACGGCCGCATCCTCTACACAAACGGCTACGGGCTCGCGCATCTCGAATTCCCCACGCGCCTGACCGGCAACACGATCGTCGAGATCGGCTCCGTTTCCAAGCAGTTCACGACCGCTGCGGTCGTGCTGCTCGCGCAGGACGGCAAGCTCGGCCTCGATGACGATGTCAGGAAGTATGTGCCCGAACTGCCGGACTTCGGAAAACCGATCACGCTTCGGCAGTTGATGTCGCACACGAGTGGATTGCGCGATCAGTGGGCGCTGCTTGGTGCGCTGGGGCGTGGTCCGGGAACCGAAGTGCACACGGTCGACGAAATTCTGGAGATGCTCTCGCGGCAGAAGGAGTTGAACTTCAACCCCGGCGAGGACTACCTGTACAGCAACTCGGGGTATGTCGTTTTGAACCGCGTGGTTGAACGGGTGAGCGGAAAGTCACTCGCCGAGTTCACCACGGAGCGGATCTTCAAACCGCTCGGGATGACCGATACGCAGTGGCGCGATGACCACACGCGCGTCGTTAAGAATCGTGCACACGCGTACGCGGCCGGACCGAACAACACCTGGCGCACGGACATGCCGTTTACCGACGTCTACGGCAACGGCGGCCTGCTGACCACGGTGAGCGACCTGCTGAAATGGAAGTTCGCGCTGATGGAAGACCGCGTGGGCAAGCCCGGCTTCACGCGCGAACTGACGCGGCGAACCGTGCTGAACAACGGGCGCGAGATCAGCTACGCACTCGGTATCAACAATGATGTCTATCGAGGAACACAGGCGCTCAGCCACGGTGGCTCCACGGCAGGTTACCGCGCGCAACTCGCGGCGTATCCCGAACAGAAACTCGCGATTGCAGTGCTCTGCAACGCATCGAATGGAAATCCCGGCCAGCTCACGGAGCAGGTGGCGAATCTCTTCCTGCCCGAACCTGCGTCGGTCAAGGCCACTGCGCCGAAAGTGGTTCAGTTGCCGCAGGCCAGACTCGAAACACTCGCCGGCACGTATCGCGATCTGCGCACCGAAGAAGTGATCGAGTACGGCACGCGAGATGGCAAGTTGAGCGCCCGGTCAGGCAGGCTCGAACTCGTGCCGGTTGGCAACAACCGCTTCTTGGACCAGGGCGGCCGCGAGTTCATGCTGGAAGGCACACGCTTCACCGGACTCTCCCCGGATGGCGGTCCGACAGTCCTGGAGAAGGTCACGCCGGTGCAGCCGACCGCCGACGAACTCGCGACCTACACCGGCACATACCGCAGCGCGGAGCTCGAATTCGACGTCGAGATCGCGATCGACAACAACCGGCTTGTGCTGCGTCGGCGACTGCTTCCCGACATGCATTTGCTCCCGACATTCCACGATGGTTTCCGCACGGCCGGTGCGAGCGTCGTGTTCAGCCGGAATGCACAGGGGCAAATCGATGGGTTCCGGCTCACCGCGGGACGGGTCAGGCACCTGCGATTCGACCGGCAATAATCCCAACCGCACGCAGCGCCGACGCAGATATGCAGGACCCGCTGGCGTCGGCGCCGCTCGCAACCGTTACCTCGGCTCGCGCGCCATCGCGCCATCCGAATCTACGGAGGTGTGAGTCCGAATGCCTCTGCGACCAGTTCATACGAGCGCATGCGATCCGCAGGATCGTAGATCGTGCTTGCAATCATTGCTTCATCCGCGCCGGTCTCGTCCATCACCGCCTCGATCTGCTCCCTCACGATATCCGGCGTACCGATGAAATGCTGTGTGCGGAAGTTACGCACAGCAGCGCTTTCCTCGGGAGTGAATTGATACGCCGCGGCTTCGTCCGGTGAAGGCACACGTCCTGGCTTGCCCAGGCGAAGCCCGAGCAGCACCAGGTCCAGCGAACTGGCAAGCTGTTCAGCGCGCTCCATGGTTTCCGCGCAGATCACCGACACGCCAAGAATTACATGCGATTCGGGAAAATGCCGGGACGGTTTGAATGCGGCGCGGTAGGCGTCGATGGCAGGGCGCGGCGGCGCGGGACTGAAATGTCGCGCGAAGCTGTAACCCGTGCCCAGCATACCGGCGAGACGCGCGGTCCCGCCGCTCGAACCCAGCAGCCAGATCGGCGGCAGGTCCACATCATCCGGGATGGCGCGCACGCCAGCGAGCGGGTGATCCCCGGTATAGCCGCCACTCGCAAGTTGCATCATCTCCGCAAGCTGCGCGGGATACTGCTCGGAATCGAAGGGGCGCAGCGCGCGCATGGTTGCGTGATCGGCACCCGGCGCACGCCCGATCCCAAGATCGATCCGGTCCGGGTAGAGCGCTTCGAGCGTCAGGAACGCCTCCGCGATGCGCAGCGGCACATGGTTCGGCAGCATGATGCCGCCGGAGCCAAGGCGGATGGTGCTGGTGTGCGCCGCGAGATGCGCAATCAGGACCTCGGGAGAGGAACTCGCCACACTCGGGATGTTGTGATGCTCCGCCACCCAGTACCGCTTGTATCCCAGCGCTTCTGCACGTTGTGCGAGTTCGCGCGAATGCCGCAACGACTGTGAAGCACCGTAACCGGTACCGATAGGCGAAAGGTCAAGAACGGAAAGTGGAAACTCGGGCATCAGCGATTCTCATCCTTCACGCGGCGATGCTTGCGATTCACAGCCGCTTCGTTGTTCGGCAGGCTGCCGGAACGTTCATACCAGTTCAAGCGCATACTACTCTATCTCACTCGCGCATCATCAGTCTGCGAGTTTCGGAACAGAACGCCACGCCGCTTGCATCGTACGACAGGGCGGACTCGCTGCCGCCGTCTGTCACCATCCTCCGAGGCATATTGCGCGAGTGCTGCAACGTCTCATCCAAAGCTGGCATCAACACCCGAAGTTCCCGGGCGGGTGAAGCACTCCGTTCCGCGGGTGTTGAAGGGCAAAGTTGTATGAACAACCAAAGTTGCGTACGCGATGCGGAGATCTTTTTTGCCCGGCCCGCCCGCCGCTGGTCCGCCGGCCCACCGGCGCAGCACGGTTCCAGGCGCAGCCCGCCGGGCGACTGTTCCTCTGGGGCTCAGCGGCGCCTGCACTGCTCCGAACCGGCGGGCGTGCGGTTCACCACGCGTGAACATCGGGTTAGCCACTCCATCTCGAAAAAAATCGAGTTTTCCGCTACCGTTCCTGCGAACCATGAATTTACGGGAAGGAACCGAGGCTGGAATCATGCGACTGCTCGCGCTGGTTGTAGTAGTGTCCCTGAGTGTCGGTACGGAAACCGTTGCGGCCCAGGCTGCTGCCGAATCGCCGTTTACTGCCGAACGCGTCACCCCTTCGTTCACTGCAAAACACGACCGCGCGGTGGCAGCGAGTGCGAGCGGCATCGAGCGCGACTCCAGACAACGGAACCTTGCGAATTCCGCGTCATTCGAACTCCACCGGACAACCGCGAAGGCGGAACGTTCGTCGGTACGCTTCGCAAAACTCCTGCTGCCCGCAACCGCGGGGGCGCTCGCCGGGAGTATTGCGGGGTACAAGGGTGGTGATGCCGTGGGCTTCGGCGGGACCGAAGAGGATGGGCTGCAAAGCGCGGTACTGCTCGGGACAGGACTCGGGCTGGTGGGTACACTGGCCGGGAGCTGGCTCGTTCTGGGCGGAGATGTTCGCCCGGGCCAGATGGCGCACGGCGTCGCGATCGGGGCGCTCGGCGGGATCCTCGGGGCGGTAATCGCGGGCCAGAACAGCGGGGACTGGAACGGAAAGGAAGTCTGGCTGGGATTCAGTGTCGGGCAGGGGCTGGTCAGTTCGCTGATCCTGTCGCAGATCGCTCCGCGGTGACGGAATGAATTCGGGTTGCAACGCGTAAGTCTCTGCGTTATCTTTAGTTGCATGCTTTTGCAGCATGAGCGCCCCGCGAGGATCCATCCTCTCTGGGGCGTTTTGCTGTCCAGTCAAACTTCAGGACGACCTTGAGCGAATCGACACGTTTACAGAGCGAGATCCGCCGCCGGCGGACCTTTGCCATCATCAGCCACCCGGACGCGGGGAAAACTACGCTGACGGAGAAGCTGCTGCTGTATGGTGGGGCGATTCACCTCGCCGGGTCGGTAAAGGCACGTCGCGCATCGCGGCACGCGACCTCGGACTGGATGGCGTTGGAGCAGGAGCGCGGGATTTCGGTTACGTCGAGCGTACTGCAGTTCGACTACGCGGGCTTTCGGATCAATCTGCTCGACACGCCGGGTCACCAGGACTTCTCCGAGGACACGTATCGCACGCTGGTGGCGGCGGACAGCGCGGTGATGCTGCTGGACAACCGTAAGGGTGTCGAAGAGCAGACGCGCAAGCTGTTTGGTGTCTGCAAGCGGCGTCGCATGCCGATCTTTACGTTCGTCAACAAGGTCGACCGTGTCGGTGAGGATCCTCTCAAGCTGATCGACGATGTCGAGAAGGACCTCGGAATCGCGGTCTACCCGGTGACCTGGCCGATCACGAGCAGCGATCGCTTTATCGGCGTGTACGACCGCGGGCGGCGCGAAATCCACATGTTCGATCGGTCCGAAGATCACGGCGCCAGTCGCGCCGGCGCGTCGGTGCTGAGCATCGATGATGCCGATGTGCTGGATCGGATCGGGGAATCCGCATTCGAGCGGCTGAGCGAAGACATCACACTGCTCGATGCGCTTGGTTCGAGCTTCGATCGGGATGCATTCGAACGCGGGGAAGTGTCTCCGGCGTTTTTCGGCAGCGCACTGACCAACTTCGGTGTCGAGCCATTCCTTCGCGCGTTCCTCGACCTTGCTCCAGACCCGACGCCCCGCGAGACCGACTCCGGGCAGATCGAGCCGGAAGAGCCGGCGTTCACGGGGTTTGTTTTCAAGATCCAGGCGAACATGGATCCGAAGCATCGCGATCGGGTGGCGTTTGTGCGCATCTGCTCGGGTTCGTACGAACCGGATATGCAGGTGAAGAACGTGCGCAGCGGGAAGGCTGTACGTCTGGCGGCTCCAACGCAGTTCCTTGCCCGCGAGCGGACCATCGTGGAAGAAGCCTGGGCCGGCGATGTCATCGGGATTCACGATCGTGGCAATCTGCGCATTGGCGACACGCTCAGCGCCAACGGAGACGTCAGTTTCACCGGTATCCCGCGATTTTCACCCGAACACTTTGCCCGAGTGAACGTCCCCGACCCGCTTCGGCGCAAACACCTCGACACCGGACTGCGCCAGCTCTCGGAAGAAGGCGCGGTGCAGGTGTTCTATGAGGATGGCCTGACCGGTCCATCACCGATCGTGGGAGCGGTCGGCCCGCTGCAGTTCGATGTGCTGCTGCACCGGCTCGAGCATGAGTACGGCGTGATCGCCACACTGAGCCGGCTCAACTACGTGGCCGCCCGCTGGATCGAAGGTGAGCAGAAAGCGATCGATCAGTTCGTGCGCGGCTACGGTCGCACGCGGGTAATCGATGCCAAGGGACAGCCGCTGGTGCTGTTCGAGAGTACGTATGCATTGCGAACGGCACTGGAAAAATCCGAAGGCGTTCGCCTGCACGAAGTTTCTCCCTGACGTGACAACCGCGTTGGTGTCTCGTTGTCATCCGGGTTTTACGTGAAGAGCCTGTCACTGCTGATCGGTCTCGCGCTGAACCTGGCGTTCTGGCTGGCGGCGCCTGTAGAGGCACAGTCGGTGCCTCGGCAGGAGCCCGCGCGCGCGGTCATTGCCGCTCCCGCGCCCGCGGGTCCGATCGCGGACCTCGCGAACGGCAGCATCTCCCTCAAGGTTTCCTTCACGCGCGTCATCGCCACGATCCAGGCGTGGCGTGGCAGTCCCGACACCAGGACCTCCGCTGCACTGGTCGATCCGGCTGCGCAGGCGGCCCGCGTTGCGGTCGCCGAGGCCTTCGCACGACTCGTCGTTTCCGTTACCCCGTTTGCCTGCCTCACGGCCGTCGTAATTTTTGCGACCTGCCTGCCACCCCCTCATCCCCCGTTTCGTTCGGTCTGACTCACGAAGCAGCGCCCCGGCCAAAGCGGCCGGCGTGAACGCACGCGTGTACACATCTACGGGATTGAGGATTTCTCATGGAGTTCAATGGTGATATCATCACGCTGGTAGCCTTTGTTGCAGGGTCGGTTCTCATGGGAGGAGCGTTCCTGTACCTGGGAATCAAGGCCGGTGATGGAGAGGATGGCTCTGAATAGCCAATGGGAAGCACGCATGTCTTTCTGACGAACTTCGCTGTGGTCCTGCTCGTTGCGGGCGTGACCACCGCGCTGTTCCAGAAGCTGCGGCTACCAGTGATTTTCGGGTATATGCTGGCCGGTCTGCTGATCGGCCCGCATTTCCCGTTTTTTCCGATCGTTGCCGAGGAGCCCCTCGTCGAGGCGCTTTCCGAACTCGGCGTCATTCTCCTGATCTTCGCCCTCGGCCTCGAGTTCAGTCTTCGCCGCCTGGCCCGCACGCTCTCCACCACAGGCCTGATCGCTTTCGCACAGAGTTCGCTGCTGATCCTGCTCGGCTACACCGCCGGCCGGTTGTTCGGCTGGTCGGACATGGAAGCCGTCTACGCCGGCGCCGTCCTGGCGATCTCCAGCACCACCATCATCATCAAGGCCTTCGAGGAACAGAAGGTCAAAGGCCGCTTCGTCGACATCGTGTTCGGCGTGCTGATCGTGGAGGACCTGATCGGCATTCTGCTGCTGGCGCTTCTCACGACGGCGACGACCGCCGGAGAATTCTCCGCCGCTCAACTCGCAGCGACTGCAACGAGGCTGCTGGTTTTTCTGGCGCTGTTCATTGTGATCGGGCTGCTGACCATCCCGCGTCTCATGCGCTGGCTGGTCAAACTCGATCGCTCCGAAACCGTCGTGGTTGCCAGTGCGGGCCTCGCCTTCGGGGCCGCGCTCATTGCCGACCGGTTCGGCTATTCGGTGGCGCTCGGCGCCTTCCTCGCCGGAGCCATCGCCGCCGAATCCGGGGTCGCAAAAAAAGTCGAACACCTGCTGCAACCCGTTCGGGACCTGTTCGCCGCCGTGTTTTTTGTCGCGGTCGGTATGCTCATCAACCCCGCGCTCATCGCCGAGCACTGGCTGGCTGTTGTAGTTCTGACCGGCGTCGTCGTGTTCGGGAAGGTGGTCGGGGTTACGATCAGTTCCTTCCTGACGGGCTACGACGTGCGTACCTCCGTTCAGGCCGGCATGAGCCTCGCCCAGATCGGCGAATTTTCGTTTATCATCGCATCCGTCGGGCTCGCCGCGGGCGCAATTCGGCCGTTTCTCTATCCTGTGGCCATCGCCGTCTCCGCGATCACGACGCTGATTACGCCGATCCTTATCCGCTCCTCTGACCGCGCCGCGACTTTCATTGACCGCAAGCTGCCCCGGCCGCTCCAGACGTTCGTCGCGCTGTACGGCACCTGGATCGAACGGCTGCGCCGCACACCGGAACACACGACCGGCTACAGCATCCGCCGGCTGCTTGGCCTGCTCGTTGTCGATGCGGTGCTACTCGCGATTATTGTCGTCGGTACGAGTCTCGAGATGGCGAGACTCACCGAGTTCACGAGTGATCTGTTTCAGATCACGCCGACGATTGCACGCGCCATCATCGCGCTGATTACCGCCGCACTGGCCGCCCCGCTGATGTATGGACTGGTGCGCACGACGCGCTTCATCGCACTCGCACTTGCGTATCGGGCCTTCCCTCAGGATCTCGGACTCGACTACGCCGCCGCTGCACGCCGCGCCTTTATCACGGTCGTCCAGCTTGGAGTCATTGGTTTGGCAGGGGTGGCACTCCTCGTAATTACGCTGCCATTCGTCCCGGCGTTCGGGAGTGTCGCCCTTTTCGTTGCGGCGCTGCTGACTTTCGCTTTCGGGTTCTGGCGATCTGCCGCCAACCTGCACGGACATGCCCAGGCCGGTGCTCAACTCCTCGCTTCGGCGCTGGCCGAACGACTGCCGGAACAGCCAGGCAGCCTGGCGACGCCCGATCTAACCGCGGCGTCGACGCTCCTGGAGGGCCTCGGCGACCCCAGCGCCGTCCGCATCGGGGCCGGCGCTACCGCCATCGGCAAGAGCCTCGCAGAACTGAACCTGCGCGCACTCACCGGAGCCACGGTGCTGGCAATCCGCCACAACTCCACGGAAGTGCTGCTTCCGAATGGCCGCGAAGTGCTGCAGGAAGGGGATGTCCTCGCGATCGGCGGCACCGCCGTTTCCGTCCGCCGGGCCAGACAGATCCTGATGCAGGGAGCGATTCACACGGGCCAGTCTACCCCGCACGAACCGGTGTAAGACCCGGCAGGAAGGCTTTGCACGTCGGGCTTTCGGGGTTATGCTCCTGCCCAATGAGGCAGGAGCATTATCCTATCCGTTGGCTGACCCTGGTCGCGCTGACCACGACCGCATGCGCCAGCGCGGCGCCGGATCAGCCGCTGGCGCGGGCGGCAGGGCAGGGCAGACCGGCGCAACCGGTCGACACTCGCGCTGACCTCGCGAATCCGGATCCCGCCCATGCACAGCCGGTGCTGGACAAGGCGTCAGAGGCCGATTCCATGGTCGCACTGGCCACGGTCGAAGGGGAAGCGACCTATTACGCGAGCAAGTTCGATGGCCGGCGCACCGCAAACGGCACCATCTTTCGTAATAGTGAGTTGTACGCCGCGCACCGGACCTTTCCGTTCGGCACGGTTGTACGAGTGACCAACCTTCGAAACGGTCGTTCCGTGGTGGTAAGGGTAGTCGACCGTGGGCCGTGGGGGTCGAAGGCACAGCAGCAGCGCACAATCATCGACGTCTCCCAGCGAGCAGCGCGCGAACTGGATTTCATTGCGCGTGGCCGCGTCCAGGTTCGTGTGGACGTGCTGCAGTGGGGCGACGCTTCAGACACACCTTGACCCGATCGGGCCAATCCGGCACGTTCGAGCAAAACCCAACCTCCTGAGGCGGCTATGACTGCATACCGGCTCGCTGCACTTCTGATAGGATTGTTGCTGCCTGGCGCTGCGGCGGCTCAAACCATCACTGGCCAGGTGAAGGATCAGAGCGGCGCCCCGGTGCGTGGGGCCTTCGTTCAACTGTTCAACATCGAGAACACGCGCGTCGCCGCCTTACTCTCCGGTGTCGACGGCCGCTTCGTTTTCCGGACGCCACCCGGTACGTACTCCCTGCGTGTCGACCTGATCGGCCACCGCACGGCAACCGTGCAGCGCATCGCACTGGGCGAGCGGGACACGCGCTCGCTTTCGATCGCGCTCGAAACTTCGGCCGTGCGGCTTCAGGCGCTCCAGGTGACCACGTCCAAACGCTGTCGTCTGGATGCGAACTCTGCCCATGCCACTTCCACGGTGTGGAAGGAAGCGGCGCGGGCACTGGAAGTTTCGCGCTGGGTGGAAAGTGGTGGGGCAGGGGTGTTCCGCTCGCGCGTTTACGAACAGGAGCTCGACGGAAACCTGCAGCCGGCGCGACGGCCGGACATGCGGTTCCTCACACGCCCGGGGACGAAGGCGTTTTTTGCGCTCTCACCCGACTCGCTGAGCCGCTTCGGTTTTATTCGCGCCGATGCGGATAGTGTGCTGCTGTACGGCCCTGATGCCGAGGTGTTGCTCTCCGACATTTTCCTCAACGACCACTGCTTCTGGCTTGAACGAGATCCAAAGCTGCCCGGGTTGATCGGGCTCGGCTTTGAGCCCGCGCCGGGCCGGCGTGTAGCAGAGATTCGCGGGGTGCTGTGGATCGACGAAGCGACGTCCGCACTCCGATTCATCGATTACGGCTACGTCAATCAGGAACACTTCGAGAACAAGCGTTATGCGGGCGGACGCACGGAATTCGAACACCTTCCGAGCGGAGCCTGGATCATCCGCAAGTGGTACATACGAGCGCCACTTCTGACCCGGTCTGCCCGTGGCATCGTACAGATTGCCGGCGCAATCGAGACCGGTGGAGACGTGCTCGATGTCGCGGAACCGAATCACGTCGCGACCGTATTCGTCCCGCGATTTACCGTCGAAGGCATTGTATTCGACAGCACGACCTCGCGACCGCTGGCCGGCGCCGAGGTCTACCTCGCCGGGACCGGATTCAGTGCGGTTGCGGATGAGCAGGGCGGATTCGCCATCGGCGACGTGCCCCAGGGTGACTACTACATCGCCTTCGCGCATCCGCGCATGGATTCCCTGCCGGAATACCCCGCGCCGACGCCACTGCGTGTGGATTCCGCCATGCCCGAACTCGAACTCGCGATAGCTTCGTCGGAAACGATTGCAGAACAATGGTGCCCGGCCGAGGAGCGGCTGCGCGTTTTGCAACTGACGTTCGACACCGCCTCGACCAACCGCGGATTCGTCTTCGGACAGGTACGCACGAATAACGGGCCGCTCGAAGGCGCCGTCGTCAGGCTCCGGTGGAAACGTCTCGAGATGCCGACGCCCTACCTCAAGGACGCACTGGTCAAACCGGTAACCCTCGAAATCGACACGGATCGGAGCGGCAGGTTTTCGTTCTGTGGCGCGCCTATCGCGCATCCGCTGACGGTCGAGGTCAGGGTGGGCAGGGAACGCCTCATCGATCCGGAGCTGCGGGTCGGATGGGATTTGCTGGTTTACCGCGATTACCTTTTCACGCGGGGGCAATAACCGCCTGTTGATCCGCGGCAGCCTCGGTGCTGGCCCAGCGGCGGGCAGCCGTTAGCTGCGCGATCAATGCCGTCGTATCCCGCGCTTCGAGCGCGCGACGCATCGCAGCAAGCGACGTCTGCATCTGCTCGAGCGCGGGAATCAGATGGTCGGCGTTCTCCATGCCAATCCCTGCCCACAATCCGCTGCTGCTCTCCGCCAGCCGGGCGACCGATTGCCCGCCAGGTCCAAGCAATTCACGCGTATAGCCCGCGCTCGCCAGCGATTCGCCGAATGCCGACGATACAAACTGCGCCAGGTGACTGGTCCAGGCGAGCATTGCATCGTGCGCCTCCGCCGCATGCTGCTCGGGCCGCGCCCGCAGCATCTGCCATAATTCACAGGCACAGGAAACCGCATCCCTGCTGCTTTCCGGGGTAGTGCAAAGATAAACGCGAGCATCCTGGAACAGCCCGGTCCGCGATGCGGCCCAGCCGGAACGATGATCGCCGGCGAGCGGGTGCGCCCCGACAAAACAGGAGCCGAGTCCGAGCCGGTCTGCCTCCCTGCACACTTCGCGTTTGGTGCTGCCCGTGTCCGTGATAAGGCGTGGCCGGTATGACGCGTGTGCCATGCGACCGAGGAATTCCAGGGCAGCGCGCGTGGGCACGGCGAGGACGACGACCGGCACGTCCGGATTCGCCGGATCGATGACGTCACGAATGATGCGCTGCTCAAGCGCCTGCTCCACAACCGTTGCGTCGCGATCCCAACCAGAGACAGCGACGCCGGCAGCAGCGAGGTCGCGAGCGATCGAGCCACCAATCAATCCGAGCCCGATCACCCCGACCCGCTCGATCACAGGTCCTCCTGCTGTGCCCGCCGCGAAAGGCCGATGAGGTGCCAGAAGATCTCACGCACATCGTCATCGGCCAGGCCGGCCGTGCGCGCCAGTTCGCCAGCCCGGCGCACCACCGTTGCCTCCCGCGCGGGATCGAGAACAGGCAGGCAGAGTGCCCGCTTGGCACGCCCCAGCTCACGCCCGTGCTGCACACGTTCCGCGATGAGCGAAATCAACTGCAGATCGATCTGCTCGATGCGCGTGCGAACCGCGTCGATTTCACGTTGTGCAGCGACATCGCCAGCGAGCTGCGAGTGGTTGCCGTTCGTTTCAGGTGCGGGCCGCGTGCTCATGCGGCCTCCGCATGCAGCGGAAGTGAAAGGGTGCGACCTGCTGCGGCTGCAAACGGACCGAGCGCACGCATCAGTTCGGCAAACGCCGAGGGGGTCAGCGACTGATCGCCATCTGAACGCGCATTCTCGGGTTCCGGGTGCACCTCCACAATCAACCCATCCGCGCCCGCTGCAATCGCCGCATATGCGAGCGGCGCCACCAGATCGGCGCGGCCGCCGGCGTGACTCGGATCGACGATCACCGGGAGATGCGTTTCCAGCTTGAGTACCGGAATCGCCGCGACATCGAGCGTGTTGCGTGTCGCACTCTCAAACGTCCGAATCCCGCGCTCGCACAGGATCACGTTCCGGTTACCCTGCGCGATGATGTACTCGGCCGCCATCAGCAGTTCCTTGATCGTGGCCGACAGACCGCGCTTCAGCAGCACCGGCCGCTGCACTCTGCCGACTTCCGAGAGCAGCGCGAAATTCTGCATGTTCCGCGCACCGATCTGCAGTACATCCGCATACTCCGCCACCAGCTCGACCTGCCGGGTGTCCATCACTTCCGTCACCACCGGCAACCCCGTCTCCGCACGCGTCTGAACCAGCAGCTTCAGCGCTTCAAGGCCGAGTCCCTGGAATGCGTACGGTGAACTGCGCGGCTTGAATGCGCCTCCGCGCAACATGTTTGCACCCGCCCGTTTTACTGCGTCTGCGGTCGTCTGCAACTGCGCCTTCGACTCGACCGAACACGGCCCCGCGATCACCGACAGCGCTCGCCCTCCCACGCTCCGCCCCTCGCCCACTCGCACGACCGTCTGCTCCGCCGCGAACTCGCGTGAAGCCAGCTTGTACGGCTTCAATACCGGCGTCACCGACTCTACACCCGGGAGCGCATGCCATGGCACATCCGAGAGGAGCTGCTCATCGCCGATGCAGCCGATGATCGTGCGATGCTGGCCGCGAGAGACGTGGGTGCGCAGCCCGCGTGCTTCCACGCGTTCACGGATTTGATCGAGCTGCTGCTCCGTGATTTCCGAACGTGCTACGATGATCATGGGTCTGCTCCAGAACGGGATAAAAAACGCGGCCCGTGAGATTGCTCACGGGCCGCCCAGGTCTCGAATCAGTTTGTGCCTAACCGCGCAAACGCCTCCGACCACGGCCCGTGTCACGGGTCGCGTAGTAATAAAAGAAGGCGTAAAAGCGGCTGGTCATCATGGATTCAAGGATACAGCAATGGATACGGTCGCGTCAAGCCGCCGTCCGGCGTTCCGGACCCGGACCGCGCAAACTGCGATCAATCTGTCGACGCCCTTTCCGCGTACTTCTGCTCAAATCGCGCGAAGTCGCGTTCAAGGTTCCGCTGGAGAATGGCTTTCTCGCTGGTCGCGATGAATTCGCTGCAACTGCGCGAATCGAGATCGGTACACTGAGGTACACGTTGCCGAAACGACGGATCGACCCAGAGGCTCGCGCCTGCGACAAATGCGTATTCGATGCTGTTGCGGGCCATCTGTTTGAGTTCGACGTACGTGAGGTTTTGTTCGCGTACCGCTTTGAGGAACTCCTGGCTCAGGTCCGACCGCGCTACGCCTTCATCATCGGTTGCGAGTGCGACCGGGACGCCCTGGGCGAGGTAGGTGCGCAGGGGGTGGTCACTACCGCGAATATTCAGGATGATGTCGCTGCTGCTGAGTCCGATCTCGACGAGTGTTCGACGATTCGCCATCTCGCGCAGCAGCTCGTATGGCGCGTTCTCGTGCATGATGGCCGTGCCGTGTCCAATGCGCTTCGCGCCCGCGGCGCGCACGGCTTGACCGATGTGAAACCGCAGCGCTTCCGGCGGAACCAGACCGGGTGCCAGTTCGCCGGCGTGAAGAGTCACCGCAACCTGCGGATACTTCATGCGCAGGTACTCGATCATGCGCATGTGCAGGCTGTAGTCGCGCAACGCGACGTAGTCGTCTTCCGGCTGTACGAGGTTGATACCCACGACTCTCGAGTCTTCGGACGCGAGCATAAAGCCGGTGAGAATCTGCGCGAAGATTTGCGCGGGTTGGGTGGCGCGCAGGACCTGATACAGGTAGCGCATGGTGACATCACAACCGGGATCAGCGGTGGGCGTGCCACAGCGGAGCAGTTGGTTGCGACGTACTTCCGATGTATCGATCTCCGCGATTCCCGCGCGCACCGCGTCCGTGATACCCGCGGCGCTCAGACGCTGAACCATGACCTGAAAATCGTCGGTCCAGCGAACACTCGATCCGATCCCAATCGGGCCGCCCGGACCTCCCGCCGTGATCATGAGCTCCAGGTAGCTGACGTTTCCCCCGGCCGCCCGTGACGAAACTTCCGCCAGCGCATACCCGGTCCGGCGCTCGAGCGCCGCGGAGAATTTGCCGAAAGTGTCGAAGAACTGATCATGCCCGTTGCGACGAGTGCGGTCCCGGTTCCGCACCGACCATGCGTCGATGATGCCGCCGTACAACGTGCTGTTGGTGAGCGCAGTCGAGAGCGGCGGACGATTCGCACTGTCACAAGGCGGACGGACAGATCGCAGTGTTGTGAGCTCGATACACACCGAGTCCTGCGCCCCCCAGGCAATCATCGACTCCGCGTAGATCGCACCTCCGAGGTGGTTGTGCAGGTCGCCACCCTTCGGCATCTCCCGCAGGAAGGCGGTCAGCTCGGGCGTACGTGTGCGAATGGACTCCATGTACTGTGCCGTTCGTGCTTCCGCAGCGCCGGCCTGTCCGACCGTGACCAGGGGGAATTGCAGTAGCAGCACAGCCACGAAATAGTCACGCAGTCTCAACATCGCACCCATGAAACAGAACTGCAGGGGCGATCGGAGCGGCAGGCTCCCGCACCTTGGGCGCGGCGCGAGCCTGTCGCTCTGAACACTCCTGCAGTTCGTCAGTTGCAGGTACCTGCAGCCATGTGCAGGCAGCCGATCTTAATAGCGATAATGATCGGGCTTGTAGGGACCGTCAACCGCCACGCCGATGTATCCTGCCTGATCGGCCGTGAGTTCGGTCAGTTGCGCGCCGAGCTTGCCGAGGTGAAGACGTGCAACCTTTTCGTCCAGCTTCTTGGGCAGCACGAACACCTTCTTCCCGTACTTCTCCGCGCTCTGCTGCAGTTCGATCTGCGCGAGCACCTGGTTCGAGAAGCTCGCCGACATGACGAAGCTCGGGTGACCGGTTGCGCAGCCGAGATTCAGCAGACGGCCTTCGGCGAGGATGAGCACCGAGTGCCCATCCGGGAACACGTACTCATCGAACTGCGGCTTGATGTTGATGCGCTTGAGGCCGGGCACCTTCTTCAGCCCGGCCATGTCGATCTCGTTGTCGAAATGGCCGATGTTGCCGACGATCGCCTTGTCCTTCATCCGGCTCATGTGGTCGGCAGTGATGATGTCCTTGTTGCCCGTCGCGGTGATGAAGATGTCGGCGGTGTCGATCACGTTCTCGACCGTGTTGACCTCGAAACCTTCCATCGCCGCCTGCAGCGCACAGATCGGATCGATCTCGGTAACAACTACACGCGCACCCTGGCCGCGCAGCGCCTGCGCGCAACCCTTGCCGACTTCACCGTAGCCGCAAACCACGGCAAGCTTGCCGGCGAGCATCACGTCGGTCGCGCGGTTCAGTCCGTCGATCACCGAGTGACGGCAGCCGTAGATGTTGTCGAACTTGCTCTTCGTGACCGAGTCGTTGACGTTGATCGCGGGGAAGAGCAGGGTGCCGGCCCGTTCCATCTCGTACAGGCGATGCACGCCGGTCGTGGTCTCTTCAGAGACGCCACGGATGCCCTCTGCCAGACGCGTCCAGCGACCCGCATCCTCGGCGGCAACCTTCCGCAGCAGATCGAGGATGACGCCCCACTCCTCCGGGTCGTTCTCCGGATCGAACTCCGGGATCACACCGGTCTTCTCGTACTCGACGCCCTTGTGGATCAGCAGCGTTGCATCGCCGCCGTCATCCACGATCAGCGTCGGCCCCGAACCGTCCGGCCAGAGCAGCGCCTGCTCCGTGCACCACCAGTACTCTTCCAGCGTCTCGCCCTTCCACGCGAAGACGGGCACGCCGTTCGGCTCGTCCACAGTCCCATCCGGGCCCACGACCACCGCCGCGGCCGCATGGTCCTGCGTCGAGAAGATGTTGCACGAGACCCAGCGGACATCCGCCCCGAGGTCCTTCAGTGTCTCGATCAGCACTGCCGTCTGCACCGTCATGTGCAGCGAACCCATCACCCGCGCACCTGCCATCGGCTTCGCTGCAGCGTACTCCGCACGAATCGCCATCAGCCCCGGCATCTCCTGCTCGGCCAGGCGAATCTCTTTGCGCCCCCACTCCGCCAGGCTCAGGTCCGCCACCTTGTACGGCAGCCGTTCCGTCCCCGCCTTCGTTTTCCGCTCACGCGTCATGACCGTGCTCATCTCCCTCTCCCGGTACAGGTTTGTTTTCTCAACAGCTTGAAGTCGCGCACCCGCGCGACTCGGATCTCGCAATCCCATTCAGGAGGCGACCGCCCGGACCACGAACAGCCTCGGGCCTTTTGCAAGCGGGTCCACCTCCAGCTCCTGATATTGCACCCGGCTGAACCCCGCCCGATCCAGCCACTCCTGCAGTTGCTCCGGCGAAAAACCCAGCCACACGTGCCCCATGGTCTCCCGGTACTCCTCGCGCTCGTGCGGCGCCATGTCGAGAATCGACAACCGGCCACCGCGTCGCAGCGCGCGCCTCGCCTCGCCAAGAACGACCGCGGGGTCCACGACGTAATGCAGCACCAGACTCAACAGGGCACAGTCGACTTCGCCGTCCTGCAGGGGAAGCAATTCGAGCTGCCCCTGCCTGACCTCTGCATTCGGCATCCCGCCGATCCGGCTCCGGGCCGCCTCGATCATCTCCACCGAACTGTCCACGCCGATTACCCGCCTCACCAGCGGCGCAATCGCGGCGACAAACTGACCGGTGCCACACCCCAGATCCGCCACCGCGACCTCCGGCTCCAGCAGCGACACGTATGGCAGCACATCCGCACGAACACCGAACAATTCGCGCCGCACACTGTCCCATTGCCCTGCAGCCGCCGAAAAGAATGCCGCAGACCTCAGCCGACGCTGCTCCAGCACAAGGGTCAGTCGCTTCGCGTCTTCCTGCCCGGCCGTTTCCGGCGTGATCGAATCGCGGACCGTCTGCCACAGCCGTCGCTCCGCCGCACCCAGCTTCGCCATCCGATAGACCCGGCTCGCGCCCTCTGAGCGGGCCGAGACCCAGTTGTCTTCCGAAAGCGTCTTCAGATGTCGGGAAATCGTCGATTGCGGCTGCTGCAGAACCGCGCACAGCTCGGACACGCTGAGCGGATGCTGCTCGAGCACGAGCAGGATCCGCGCGCGCGTCACATCGGCCAGCGCGGCCAGGGAAGCGAAAATCGGGGCATTGTTCATCCTATTATCCGAATAATAGGATAGATGCCCGCCCCCGGCAACCCGCTTCGCTCAGGCTGCGCGTTCGGCCGGGTGCGCGTGTTCCTGTGCCGAGCCGGCCGGAAAAAGCAGCGCGATGAGGACGCCGGTGAAGGCGAGGATGGCGCAGGCGAGAAAGACGGCATGCAGCCCTGAGGCGAGGCCGTCGCGGAGGGCGGCGGTCGCCTCGGGGGTGAGCGAGTCGCGGATTGCAGGATCGAGGATGGCGTTTGCGTTCATGCCCGTGCCGATGCGGGCGTGCAGCCGCGCGTTGAGGATCGCACCAAAGCCGGCGACCGCGACAGCACCGCCGATGGTTCGGGAGAACTGGCCGACGCTGGTCACGATGCCGCGGCGGCTCCAGGCGACGGCGTTCTGAAGCGCGACGAGGTAGGGAGTGGAGAGGAGTCCCATCCCGACGCCAATGAGGACCATGCAGGCCATGACATAAAGCATCGTGGTATCCGGTCCGGCGAAGCTGAAAAGCAGCGCGCCCAGAAAGGCGATTCCGGAGCCGGGCAGCACGAGGGTTCGGTAGCCGACGCGAATCATGAGGCGGCCGGCGATGGTGCTTGCTACGGGCCAGCCGAGGGAAAGTGCGATGAGCGGAGCGCCGGACTGCGCTGCGTTGCCCCCGAGAACGCCCTGCGCAAACATCGGCACGAACGCCGTGAGTGTGAAGAGCAGGGTTCCGATGACGACGCTGCCGGCGCAGGAGACGGCGATGATGCGGTTCTCGAAAATATCCAGGGGAACGATGGGCTCAGGGGCGCGGCGCTCCTGTCGCAGGAAGGCGAAGAAAGAGAACACTGCACCAGCGAGCATGAGGTAGGGCAGTGGATTGTCCCAGCCCCATGCCTCGCTTCCCTCGAGGATCGCCACCAGCAGCAATGCGATGGACGCCGTGAGGAGTGCGGTGCCGAGCAGATCGAGTTTGTGCTGTTTGCGAGCCTGGGGTTCGCGGAAGTACACCTTCAGCATGAGTGCCGAGATGGTTCCGAACGGGATGGCAAAGAAGAAGACGTAGCGCCACGAGAATGCGTCGGTGACGAACCCTCCGATCGCCGGTCCAACCAGGCTCGAGACGCCCCATACCCCCGAAAACAGGCCCTGCATCCGGCCGCGCTCTTCGAGCGTGAAGATATCGCCGATCAGGGTGACCGAGACGGGCATGACGCCGCCCGCACCGATGCCCTGAAGCGCGCGAGCGAAGATCAACCACTCGAAGCTGGGCGCGAGTCCGCTCGCGGCCGAGCCGAGCAGGAAGAGCACCATGCAGATGATGTAGATGCGCAGCCGGCCGTACAGGTCGGCGAGTTTGCCGAAAAGCGGGACGGTGGTCGTGGAGGTGAGCAGGTAGGCAGAGAAGACCCAGCTAAAGCGCTCCATCCCGCCAAGATCCGCGACGGCGGTCGGCATTGCGGTAGCGACGGCAGTGGCTTCGAGAGCGGCAAGAAACATCCCCGCGACGAGCGCGGCGGTTACAAGTTGGCGTTGTCGTCCGGGCTGCAAAATTCCTCGACTTCCTTGGCGATACGCGCGCGCGGGCGGCGCGGCGCGGGATTGTGCCAGTTTGGCGACGGAAGGTCAAGCGATTACAATCCTGCGCGGCTGAACCCGTTTGGAGCGGAACAGGGTGGCATCGGCACGAACGCTGGACATCATACTGAACCCGATCTCGGGTGGCGGAGCAGGGCGTCGTGCCCGGCCGGAGATCTCGCGGGCACTCGACGCGCGAGGCGTGCAGTACCACATCCACGAGACCGAGGGTCCCGGGGATGCCCGTGAGCGCGCGCGCGCGCTGTCGCGACCGGGCGCGGTTATCGTGGCAGCCGGCGGCGATGGTACAATTCACGAAGTCGCCAACGGCCTCCTGGATGCGGGCGGGCTCGCGACGCTGGGGCTGATCCCGGTGGGAACCGGGAACGACTTTGTAAAGGTCGTTCCGGGTACACGAAAGCGGGAACTCGCATACGAAACTCTGGCCAGCGGCACCCAGCGTCGGTTTGATGCCGGCCTGGTCCGCTGGAATGGCGGCGTCGAACACTTCATCAACGGCATGGGTACCGGGATCGACGTGGAAGTGGTGCGGCAGATGAAACGGCTGCCGCAGCTCCCCGGGCCGATCAAGTACCTGATGGGGTTGTTTCGCGCACTCGTCCATTACCGTCCCGTGCAGCTCGATGCGAGTTTCAATGGCAGTGCATTCGAGAAGCGGGTCATGATCATCGCCCTCGGGAACGGCGTCTGTCAGGGTGGCGGGTTTTACCTCGCCCCCGATGCGGTTGCCGATGATGGGCTGCTCGACCTGACCGTGGTCGATGAATTGAACCTTGTGGAGATCGCGCAGGTGCTGCCGCGAATCCTGAAAGGGACCCAGCGCGGACATCGCAAGGTAGACATGCGCACCGGACGTCGGCTCGAAATTCGCTCGACGGATGGCCGGCCGCTTTTTTTTCATCTCGATGGTGAATTGCGCGAGCCTGCGGGCGCAACGGAACTGACGGTAGAGGTCATTCCCGCTGCGCTCTCTGTGCTCGCACGTTGAATTCTGGAGGCGTATTTGCTTCGTGCATTCGGCTCGGCGCTGATCGCCGCGCTTCTGTTCACAACTTCGGTATCGGCACAGAACCCGACTCCGCCGGACTCGGTCCTGCGTAATACGCTCGCACCCGATTCCGCTGTGGCGGACACAGGCGGGATCTCGCCGCGCACCGCATTCATCCGGTCGCTGGTCATCCCCGGCTGGGGGCAGGCGAGTGTGGGCTCCTATGTTCGTGGTGGCGTCTTCTTCGGGCTGCAGACCAGCAGCGCCTACATGCTGCTCAGGACGATCGGGCGGGTGAACCAGGCGAAGGAACTCGAGGGCCGTCGCCGCGGTCTCGTGTTCGATTCACTGCGGGCGACCCCGGAATTCGCCGAGGATTCGACCGGCATCGGCGCGGCCGTGGACGAGAACGAACTGGTGCGCGACGCATCGGGCCTGGTGAACGCACGGCGCCAGCAGCGCCAGGACTGGATCGCGTACCTGCTCGTGTTTACGCTCGCCAGCGGCGTTGATGCACTGGTCGCCGCGCATCTCGCCGACTTCCCCGAACGCATCGAGGTCGAACCGGTTGGCGATGGCCGGGTGCGGTTCGGCTTGCGTTTTCCCACGAGCCTGGGTGGTCGGTGAGCGAATCGGCATCGCTGCCCATTGGCGTTTTTGATTCCGGGCTGGGTGGGCTTACCGTCGTTCGCGAGCTCGTCGAGCGCCTGCCAAATGAGTCCATCGTCTACTTCGGGGACACCGCCCGCGTCCCGTACGGCCCCAAATCGGCTCGGACCGTGCAGCGCTACGCCCGCGAAGCTGCGGACTTCCTCCAGTCCCGTCAGGTCAAACTGCTCGTTATCGCCTGCAACACGGCCACGGCGCACGCATACGATACACTGAGCGAGTCTCTCGAAATCCCCGTTATCGGCGTGATCGAACCGGGCGCCCGGGCCGCTGCTGCAGCCACCATGACCCAGCGGATCGGTGTGATCGGCACCGCGGGAACGATTCGCTCGGGTGCCTACGATTACGCCGTGCGACACCGGCTTCCCGACGCCCGCGTCTACGCCCAGCCCTGCCCGCTCTTTGTGCCGATTGTGGAGGAAGGCTTCGCCACGCACGAGGTCGCCCGGCTCACCGCGCGGGAGTACCTGACGCCGCTGACCGAAGTCGATGTCGATGTGCTGGTCCTCGGCTGCACGCATTACCCTCTGCTGCGTGACGTGATCGCAGAGGTGATGGGACCCGCTGTGACGCTGGTCGATTCCGCTGCCGAAACCGCACGCGACGTTGAGCGCATGCTCCTCGAGCAGAATCTGATCAACACCGCTGCGCCCGTCCGGCATTCCTTCTTTTCCAGCGATTCGCCGCTGCGTTTCCGCGAAGTTGCGCATCGATTCGTCGGCAATCTTGTCGCTGAAGTCGAGCGGGTCGAAATCGAACGACATGACCAGGCCTGACTACGTTGTTTCCGACCTGCACCTGGGCGCCGTTCCCGTCGAAAAGGAGCGCGCATTCGCCGCGTTCCTGGACCATGTCGGCACCCACGCCCGTTCGCTGCTGATCAATGGCGACCTGTTCGATTTCTGGTTCGAGTACGGCGAGGTTGTGCCGGGGCGGCATTTCCGAATTCTGGCCCGCCTGGCCGAGCTGGTAGATGCGGGCATCCCGGTCACGTATATCGGGGGCAACCACGACGCCTGGGGCGGGAAGTTCCTGCGCGACACGGTTGGGATCCGGTTTCACAACGGGCTGCTGCGCACCGAGTTGGGCGGGCGCAACGCGCTGATCGCACACGGCGATGGCCTGGGCACCGGCGATCTGCGCTACCGCACGCTCAAGGCGTTCGTGCGCAATCCCGCCATCATTGGACTTTTCCGGCTGATCCCCCCGCAGATTGGGATGCGTATCGCACGCGGCGCATCGCGCACCGAACACCGCACTGACACTGCGAAGACGAGTGGACGTGCGCAGTTCCTGCGGGACTGGGGCCTCGGCCAGCTCGCAACCGACCCGGCGCTGAGCTTCGTGATCTGCGGGCATTCGCACTTGCCCGACCTTGCCCAGGCAGAACCCGGCCGCTGGTATCTCAACGCCGGTGACTGGATTCACCACGACAGCTACATCGTGATTCCACCGGATTCCGCGCCGCAGTTCTACCGGTGGACGAACGGACCGGCCCCCCTCCAGATCGCATAAGCCCTTTCTGGCCCTCTTTGAGCGCCATCCACTAACTTGGAACCATGTCTACGATCAACCAGGAGCGGACCCGCCCCGAGTTGCATCTCGCCACGATCGAGCAATCCCGGAATCCCGGTATGCCGCTCGAGCTGGACTGGGTGCGGGACGTCCGCGTCAATCGAAGTGCCGTTGAGCGCCGCGCCGCCACGATCCCGACTCGCCGCTCGGTGAAGAAGGACTGGCAGGTCGCCTGGCTGCTTCGTGCCATCACGTACATCGACCTCACCACGCTGGCCGGCGACGACACGCCCGGCAACGTCCGCCGCCTCGCCGCCAAGGCGCGCCAGCCAGTCCGCGACGACCTCCTCGCTGCGCTCGGCGTGCAGCACCTGGACATCAAGGTTGCCGCAGTTTGTGTCTACCACAGTTATTTGCGCACCGCGGTAGATGCACTCGCAGGAAGCGGCATCCCGGTCGCGGCCGTATCGACCGGCTTTCCCGCCGGCCTCAGCCCGTTCCCGCAGCGACTCGCCGAGATCAAGGCATCGGTGGCGGATGGCGCGCGCGAGATCGACATCGTGATCACGCGCTCGCACGTGCTCACCGGCAACTGGGAAGCGCTCTATGATGAGATGCGCGCGTTCCGGGAGGCGTGTGGTCCTGCGCACGTAAAGGCGATCCTCGCGACCGGCGAACTCGGCACGTTGCGCAACGTCGCACGTGCAAGCCTGGTCTGCATGATGGCAGGCGCCGACTTCATCAAGACATCGACCGGCAAGGAGCCCGTAAATGCCACGCTGCCGGTCAGTCTCGTGATGGCGCGCATGATCCGCGAATACTACGAGCGCACCGGAGTGAAGGTCGGCTTCAAGCCTGCCGGCGGCGTGCGCACCGCGAAGAATGCACTCGACTGGATGCTGCTGATGAAGGAAGAACTCGGCACGAGCTGGCTGGTGCCCGAACTCTTCCGCTTCGGTGCAAGCTCACTGCTCGCCGACATCGAACGGCAGATCGAACACTTCGTGACCGGCCGCTACTCCGCCTTCCACCGCCATCCGATGGGCTGACCCGATGAGCAAGGTTGCAGAAATTTTTGAAACGCTCGCATACGGGCCCGCGCCGGAGAGCGCGAAAGAGGCGAACGAGTGGCTTGAAACCCACAATCGCCGCTTCGGCCTGTTCATCAATGGCGAATGGCGTGCGCCGTCGAGCGGTGAATACTTCGAGACGATCAACCCCGCGAATGCCCGGCGCATCGGCGACGTTGCACAAGCAGACGCCGCCGACGTCGATGCAGCCGTAAAGGCCGCGCGCAAGGCATTGCCCGGCTGGCAGCAGCTCGGTGGGCACGGCCGCGCGCGTTACCTCTACGCCATCGCGCGCCAGCTTCAGAAGAACGCCCGCCTGTTCGCCGTACTCGAGTCCATCGACAACGGCAAACCGATTCGCGAATCGCGCGACATCGACATCCCGCTCGTCGCACGGCACTTCTACCATCACGCCGGCTGGGCGCAACTGCTCGAGCGCGAGTTCCCGCATTACACGGCCGCGGGCGTCGTCGGGCAGATTATCCCGTGGAATTTCCCGCTGCTCATGCTGGCGTGGAAAATTGCGCCCGCACTCGCGACCGGTTGCACCGTCGTGCTCAAGCCTGCGGAGTTCACCTCGCTGACGGCTCTCCTGTTCGCCGAACTGTGTGACCAGGTTGGCCTGCCGAAGGGTGTCGTCAACATCATCACCGGCGACGGGCGGACCGGCGAACTCATCGTCAAACACGACGATATCGACAAGATCGCCTTCACCGGTTCAACCGATGTCGGCCGCATCATCCGCGTCGCGACGGCCGGCAGCGGGAAGAAGCTGTCGCTCGAACTCGGCGGCAAGTCGCCGTTCATTGTGTTCGAAGACGCCGACCTCGACAGCGTCGTCGAAGGTGTGGTCGATGCGATCTGGTTCAACCAGGGGCAGGTCTGCTGTGCCGGCTCGCGCATCCTCGTGCAGGAAGGCGTCGCGGCGAAACTCGAGAACAAGCTGCGCGCACGCATGGAGACGCTGCGCGTCGGTGATCCGCTCGACAAGGGCGTCGACATTGGCGCCATCGTTGCGCCTGTTCAACTCGAAAAGATCCAGCAGCTCGTAAAGCAGGGCGAAGAAGAAGGCGCGCACATGTGGCAGCCGTCCTGGAGCTGCCCGACCGACGGCTACTTCTTCCCGCCGACGCTGTTCACCGATGTATCGCCTGCAGCAACCATCGCGCAGGTCGAGATCTTCGGGCCGGTCGTCGTCTCAATGACCTTCCGCACACCCGCAGAAGCGGTCGCGCTCGCCAACAACACACGCTACGGCCTCGCCGCCAGCATCTGGACCGAGAACATCAACCTCGCCCTCGACATCGCGCCGAAGGTGAAGGCCGGTACGGTCTGGATCAACTGCACGAATGTCTTTGACGCCGCATCCGGTTTTGGTGGGTACCGCGAAAGCGGCTTCGGTCGTGAAGGCGGCAGGGAAGGGCTGTTCGAATACCTGAAACACATCGGCGATGCGAAACCCTCGGCGAAGTCGCTGAAAGGCGCTGCGCCAAGGGCGCATGAAAACGGCAAACGCGGGAAGAAGGAAGCCGAAGGTCTCCCGCCGATCGATCGAACTGCAAAGTTGTACATCGGCGGAAAGCAGACCAGGCCGGACCAGGGGTACAGCATCGATGTCGTAAACCCGCGCGGCATGAAGATCGGCGAGGTTGGTCGCGGCAACCGCAAGGACATCCGCAATGCCGTAGAAGCGGCACACAAGGCGGCCGGCTGGGCGAGGAACACGGCGCACAACCGCGCGCAGATTCTCTACTACATCGCGGAAAACCTGCAGGAACGAAGCGTTGAATTTTCGGCGCGCATCGCAGCCCAGACCGGTCTGAGTGAAGCTTCTGCGCTCGAGGAAGTCGATGCGTCAATCAGGCGACTGTTTACATACGCTGCCTGGGCGGACAAGTATGACGGCAATGTGCACCACACGCCATTCCGCAATGTCACGCTCGCGATGCCGGAACCGGTCGGCGTCATCGGCATTGTTGCACCGGATGAAGCGCCGCTGCTCGGCTTCATCTCTCTGATCGCACCGGCGATTGCCATGGGGAACACGGTGGTCGCGATTCCCTCCGAACGTGCACCGCTTGCTGCAACGGATCTGTACCAGGTGTTCGACACCTCCGATTTGCCGGCAGGTGTCGTCAATATCATCACCGGGCTGCGCTCGGAACTGACCGACACGCTGGCCGCGCACGACGATGTCGATGCGATCTGGTACTTTGCGGCGGATGACGGCAGTGCTGCCGTGGAGCGACTGTCGGCCGGCAACATGAAGCAGACCTGGGTTACGTACGGGCGCACCCGCGACTGGTACGACGTGCCCGCTGCCGAAGGCGAAGAGTTTCTCCGGCACGCGACGCAGATCAAGAACATCTGGGTCCCCTACGGCGAGTGACCACGCGCATTGCAAGTGAGAGCGCACGCCGTACGACCAGCTCGGTCGTGCGCGTGCGCTACTCCGAAGTCGATCAGATGGGGTTCGTATATCATCCGCACTACCTCGTCTGGTGTGAAATCGGGCGTACGGATTTCATCCGCGAACTCGGAAGCACCTACGCGGAGATCGAAAAGCAGGGTTTGCTGCTGGCCGTCGCGGAAGCGCAACTCCGGTACGCCGCTCCCGCCCGTTACGACAACCTGGTCCGGATCGACTGCTGGCTGGAACGTGTACAGTCCCGTTCCATCACGTTCGGGTATGAAATCAGGCGCATCGAACCCGGCCCCGAACAGCAACTCGTGACGGCAACAGTACGACTCGTTTCGCTCGATGCGAACGGCGCTCTACGCACCATTCCCGCGGACCTGTTGAGACGTTTCAAAGATGCCGAAAGTACGTAATCTTCTGCCGATCCTCGTGTTCACGCTCGCAGCCTGCGCCGGCGCGACACGCACTGTCCCCGGTACGCCCGAACAGCCCGCACTTCCACCCGCTCCACCGCTGACCTACAGCACTGCCGACATGGACCCGCTCGCAGAGATGCTCCGCCTCGAGGATCGTCGCGAGTATGCTCCGGCGCTGCTTGAACAGTGGGCAAGTTCGCAAAGTGAAGTGCAGCGCGTCTATGCCGCGCGTGCGGCCGGCCGGATCGGCGAACGCAGAGCATCGGCATTGTTACTCGGTATGTTGAACGACAGCAGCGCCCGCGTACGTGCGGAAGCGGCGTTTGCCCTCGGCGAACTCGCCGACAGTTCCATCGTGGTGGTCAATGCGCTGGCGCAGCACGTGTCCAGCGCAGACTCGGTTGGCGTGGAAGCGATCTCTGCGCTCGGCAAACTCGGCGCGCGTGCGCCGGTCGAAGCGCTGCTCCGTAATCCGGCCACACCAAAGCTGCTGCGCGATGAGGCGCTGCTTACCCTGTGGCGTTTCCCCCGTCAGCCGCAAACCTTCGATCTGGTTCGCCCGCATCTCGAGGCAAACGATTCGGAAACCCGCTGGCGCGCGCTCTATGCAATCACACGCGGCCCTTCCGACCCTCGGGCGACCCCCGACCTGATCGAGCGTACCAGGGACGAATCCCCCGAAGTGCGGGCACAGGCGGCTCGAGGCCTGCGTGCTTCCACAGCCGATTCGGCCGGGCAGCGCGCCAGCGCAGTACAGGCACTGCTGCCGCTGCTCGGCGATCCTCACCCGCATGTGCGCATCAACGCCGTCCGCTCGCTCGCGCCGTACCGGCAACCCGAACACGCGCCCGCCATCGTTGCACTGCTGGACGACCCCGATGTAAACGTGGCGATTGCCGCGGCGGAATCTCTCGCAGAACAGCCTGCCGCTGCCGACGCGCTCTACACGGTTGCATGCACAGCGGGCGAGCAGCCGCTCGCCGTGCGCAATGCCGCTCTGGTCTCCCTTGCACGACACGATCGCTCGCGCGCCGTGGCCTGCGCCACCACCTGGCTGCAGGCAAGCGACTGGGTCATGCGCCTGTATGCGGTTCGCCTGCTCGGATCCGGCCGGGACACCACAGTCCTTGAAGTGCTGCGCCGCACCAGCGACGACCCCGATGGACGAGTTGCCGCAACCGCACTCTCGGCCTATCAGGCGCTGGTGGACACAGCCGCCGCGCCATACGCGTTCTATATCGAAAAGCTGGCCCATCCCGATCCCGGCGTGCGTGCCGCGGCGATCAACGGACTGCGGCGTCGTGCGAGCGCCGCGGACCAGGAGCTTTTCCTCGCGGCGTATGAACGCGCACAGCAGGACATGGACGACGCCGCAGCCTCTGCAGCCATTGACGCGCTGGGCCAACTCGCACGTCAGAACGTGCCCGTGCACAACACGTTTTTTCTGCGGTTCAGCAAACCGTCCAACGTGCTGCTGCATCAGCGCATTGTTCAACAGCTTGGCCGGGGCCCCTGGTTAGCGCCGAAGCCGATCGACACGGGTCGAGACCTCGGCTTCTACCGCGATGTGGTCAGGCGTCTGGTGATCGACAGTGCGAGTTCGCACCCCCGGATTCGAATCCGCTCCGCACCCGGGGACATCGTGCTCGAACTCGACGGCAGGAGTGCACCCCTGACCGTGCACAACATGCTGACACTTGCAGATCGCAGGTACTTCAACAATGGGCGCTGGCACCGCGTCGTACCGAATTTCGTGCTCCAGGATGGCGATCCCCGCGGCGATGGCTCCGGCGGGCCCGGGTATGCTATTCGCGACGAGATCAACCGGTTGCGTTATCAGCGTGGCGTACTCGGGATGGCGTTGTCCGGCCCGGATACCGGCGGAAGTCAATGGTTCATCACGCACTCGCCACAGCCGCACCTCGATGGTGGGTACACCATCTTTGGTCGTGTCGTCGAGGGGATGGACATCGCTGATCGCATCGTACAGGACGATCCGATTCACAGCATTGAAGTGATCTCGCGATGAACGCAAACGGCAGGAACTCAGCAGCGACGAGGCTGGCGCGTTACACGTTACACGGCGCGGCAACGGTGCTTTCTGTGGTTCTTGCCGCGGTCTCTATTGCGCGCCCGGCTCACGCGCAGACGGTTCCATTCGGAAAGAACAAGATCCAGTATCAGGACTTCGAGTGGCGCATGCTTTCGGGCGAGCACATCGACGTCTACTACTATCCGGAAGAAGAGCAGGTCGCGCGGCTCGCGCTCAGCTACGGCGAAGAGAGTTATCGTCTGCTCGAGCAGAAATTCCAGCATCACCCGTTTCGGCGCATTCCGCTGATCGTCTACTCCTCCGATCAGCACTTCGAGCAAACCAACATCCTGCCCGGCTTCATTCCGGAAGGCGTGCTCGGCTTTACGGAGTACCTGAAGCGACGGGTCGCCCTGCCATTCCGCGGCGACTATGACCAGTTCCGCAAGACGCTGCGGCACGAACTCGTCCACGCGTTCCAGATTTCGAAGATTGCGGAAGTCAACCGGCTGCATCCGCGGACGCGTAGACCTCCACCCCAGCAGATTCACTGGTGGACCGAAGGTCTCGCCGAGTTCTGGTCCGGGGAACAGACCACGGAAGACGAGATGTTCGTGCGCGACATCGTTGTCCGTGGCCGCCTTCCCACGATCCCGCAGTTCGGCCGCATGTACGGCTACCTGGGTTACCCGCTCGGCGCTGAACTGCACAAATACCTCGCCGGTCGCTTCGGCGAAGAATACATCGTCCGCGTTTACGAGGATTTCTGGAAGTACGAATCCTTCGAAGAGACCCTCGAAGGTGTGCTCGGCATTCCGATCGAGCAGCTCACTCGCGAGTGGAAGTATGCGCTCGAGCAGCGGTTCTTTCCGGTCTACGCGAGCCGGCCTCCGCTCAACATTGGCGCACGTGAGGTCATCAACCGCGGCGGCGCCAACTACAAGCCTGTGATCTACACGCCGGCGAACGATACCGCGGCCCAACTGCTGTTCATGTCGCCGCGCACCGGCTACACCACGCTTTACCGAACAACGCTCGCGCGCGGCGAAGAGGATCTCGACAAGATCATCGAGGGCGAACGCAGTGCGGAGTTCGAATCCTTCCACGCGTACGAGTCACGCTTCGATGTGAATCAAAATGGCGTGCTCGCGCTCGGCACTCGCTACCTCGAACGCGATGCGCTGATCCTCTGGGACATCGAGACCCGCAACATTGTCGGGCGCTATCAGTGGCCGGATCTGGTCGGCGTACGTTCGCCGTCGTGGAGCCCCGACGGTCGGAAAATCGTATTCGAAGGCCTCTCGACCGCCGGCTACTCGGACCTGTATCTGGTCGACTTCGAGACGCATCAGCGCCGAACGCTGACCAGCGATCATTACCGCGACGAGGATCCCGACTGGTCGCCGGATGGCAGAACGCTCGTGTTCGCGTCCGATCGTACGCCATACGGCCCATACGGCTACACCAACCTGTATCTGCTCGATACGGAGACCGACAGCATCCAGCCGCTCACGCTCGGTCAGTGGAACGACGTGAACCCGCGCTGGTCACGCACCGGCGATCGCATCGCCTTCAGTTCTGATCGCTCCGGCTTCTACGACATTTATGCCGTCGATCGCAGCGGCCGCGGACGGCGGCTGACCAACATGGCTGGCGGCGCGTTCGACCCCGAGTGGCTACCGCAGGATCGCGGAATCGTTTTCGCCGGCTTTATCGAAGGAAGTTTCCGCATCTACGAGTATCCGCTCGCAGGCGATACCGCCGCCGTTCCTGCGGTTGCCCTGGGCAACGGCGACAACAACTTCCACAAGGAAGCGAACTGGCAGTGGGAGGGCATAACCGGCGCCACGGTCGCTGCCGCAAAGCGCGAAGACTACAGACCGCTCGAGAAACTCTCGCTCGATTTCGCCGGCGGCGACGCCGTGTATGCGCCCGGTCTCGGCTCCGCGCAGGGGGCGCAATTCCTGCTCAGCGACATGCTCGGCAATCACATCCTGTTCGCCGGCATTTCCGCAACGCAGGCCGACAACCTCGCCGACTTCGTCAATAACTTCAGCGGCAATCTGCTCTACCTCAACCTTTCCCGCCGGCTGAACTACGGGCTCGGGGTCTACCGCTTCGATGGCCGCTTCCGGGATGTCGCCTACGACATCTACGATGAGACGAATTACGGCGCCTACGCGCTCGGCAGCTACCCCTTCTCCCGATTCTCGCGGGTCGAGGTCCAGCTCGGCGTCGAAAAGAGCAACCGCGTGGATATCGAGGACGCGTTTGAAGCCGGTGTGATCGGACAGAACCCGGAAGCCGCCCTGCGGGATCTCTCACGCGAAGGATACCTCGCTACGAACTACGTCTCCTTCGTGCGCGACAACACCCTCTGGCTGCCCACCGGGCCAATCGATGGTGAGCGGTTCAACATCACCGCCGGCATGATCAGTTGCTTCTCCTGCACGTACACCAGCCAGGTAACCGGATTGCCGGTGAAGCGGAGTGCAGCGACGGACAATTACGTGCTGATCGGCGATTACCGCCGCTACATCAGGACCACGCTGTACAGCGCGTATGCTGTTCGTGCGACCGCGTTCCTGAGCAACGGCACCGTGCCGGCGAGGTCCGTACTTGGCGGTCCACACCGTTTGCGCGGCTACCCCCGTTTCTCGATGGCGGGCTCCAGGCTCTGGCTGCTGAATCAGGAATGGCGCTTCCCGATCGTACAAGGCATCGGCCTCGCCTTCCCGATGGGCAACATCACGCTTCCAGGGATCCAGGGCGCGTTGTTCACCGACATCGGCTCGAGTTGGCTCGAATCGCAGTCGAAGCCGGAAGGCACCTGGGGGAGCTACGGGCTGAGTTTCCGCACCTCGCTCGGCCCGCCTCTCGTGCTTCGGCTCGATGTCGGCCGACGTTTCCGCATTGGCGGCGCGCCACCCGTCGTCTTCGGGAACCGTGAAAACTTCAACGACACGTTTGTCGACTTTTTCTTCGGCTTCAATTACTGAGCAGCCGCGTTGACCGGGTCTCGGCGAATCGGGTATCATTCCGCCATGCGGTCGACACGGCTACTCGGGATTCTGCTGCTGGCGGCATGTGCCGGGACAGCACCGGCCGGCACACCCTCTACCGTCCAGCCGGGGGTCGAGGCCTGGGCCATTTCCCACACGCAGCCGCAGCAACGCCTTCGCCTCGTGTTCGACTGGTCGCTTCAGGAACAGCAGGCCAGATTCAGTGGGGAAGGGGTTGCACGGGTCGACTCCGGGTATCGCGCCCGGCTCGACCTTTTCGGGCCGCGCGGGGAAGCCGTCGTCGCCGCGGCCCTGGTCGACTCGGACCTGCGACTTCCACCAGGGGCTAACCCGGATCTGTTGCCGCCCGCTGCGCTGCTCTGGAGCGTGCTCGGGGTGATCAGACCCCCGGACGCTGCCACCCTGGTCGGGGCGGAAGGCGACTCGATTTCCGCAACCCTCGTCTATCAGGCAGCGGATGAGCGCTGGATCTTCCAGCTCCGAAATTCAAGGCTCGTCCACGCTGAATGGACCGGCCCTTCACAGGGACGCCAGACCGTCGAAATCCGCGAACGCGGCGAACGCAACCTTCCGTCTCGCGTCGTGTACCGGGACTGGCGAGCGTTCCGCGAACTCACATTGTCGTTAAATCAGGTCTATGATTCCGAACCGTTCCCGCCCGAAACCTGGACGCCCGGCCGCAGCCGCTAGTGGCGTGCTTCTGCTCTGCACGCTTTTTCTCGCCGCCTGTAACTACGGCCTGACCGGTGGCGGCGGATTTCCGTCGGCGATTCGCACCCTGAACATTCAGAGCTTCGAAAACCAGACCGCGCAGTTCGAACTCGAAGCGCAGGTCCTCAACCGGCTGCGCGAGCGCGTTCCACGTGCTCTCGGCGTACGCATGGGCAGCGAAGAGAACGCCGACGCCCTGATCCGCGGTCGGATCACCAACTACAGCGATGCCGCGCAAAGTTCGCGACCGAGTGGGAGCAGTCAGACCGGTGTCGAAGTCGTTTTGAACCAGGTGCAGATCACGGTCGCCGTCGAGCTGATCAATCGCCTGAACAACACAATCCTCTGGGAAGGTTCGGTCACCGGTCGCGGTGAATACAACCCGACCACGGAACTTGAGCGCAGTGCCTGGGACCAGGCGCTCGACCACCTCGCCCAGCAGATCATCGATGGTGCGCAGTCGCAATGGTGAGCGCTGCAACACAGGTAGCGAGTCGCTCATGAAACTCACCATCGGCTCGCGCGGCAGCATCCTCGCGCTCTGGCAGGCGGAGCACGTTCGTGCGAAGCTCGCCGCGCTGAATCCCGGCCTCGACGTCGGCATCACGATCGTCCAGACCACCGGCGACCGCATCACCGACGTGCCACTCGCCCGTATCGGCGACAAGGGCCTCTTCACCAAGGAACTCGATCGCGCGCTACTCGAGGGACATGCCGACCTTGCCGTGCATTCGCTCAAGGACGTGCCCACACAGTTGACGGAAGGACTTTCCCTCGCGGCTGTGCTCGAGCGCGAAGACCCGCGCGATGCACTGCTGGTCGCGCCCGGTCGACCGCGTTCGCTCGATGCACTGCCGGCAGGCGCACGGGTCGGGACCAGCTCGCTGCGCCGGCGCGCACAACTCCTCGCACTTCGACCCGACCTGATCGTGGATGACCTGCGTGGCAACCTCGACACCCGGTTGCGACGCGTGCAGGAAGGCAACTACGACGCGATCCTTCTCGCGCTCGCGGGCCTGACTCGACTTTCACTCGCACAGCACGCAGCAGAGCTGCTCGATCCACCCGACTGGCTTCCCGCCGTCGGACAGGGTGCCCTGGGCATCACCACTCGGGCCGATGATCCGCACACGATTGCGCTCCTCCAGCCCCTCGAACACGCTGAAACGCGCGCCGCCGTTACGGCCGAACGTGCGCTGCTTGCGCAGCTTGAAGGCGGCTGTCAGATCCCGATCGGCGCACTCGCACACGTGCGGAATGGCGGGCTGAACCTGCACGCACTCGTCGCATCGACCGACGGCCAGCGCGTCGTCCGAGGTTTCGCTGAAGGCACCGTTGCCGACGCGCTCACGATCGGACAACAGCTCGCGGCCGACCTGAGTTCACGCGGTGCCGCCGAGATCCTGAACGAACTGCGCGCGCGTTCAACCCCTGCTCCCGGAGCTCCATGAGCCTCGTTCATCCACACGACAAGGTACTTTCGCTTCCCGCCGTCCTTCATCGCTTCGCCCGACCGCGATCCGGAACGCTCGTGTTTACCAACGGGTGCTTCGACCTGCTGCATCGCGGACACATCGAGTACCTCTTTGCCGCACGGGCGCTCGGCGATGCGCTGATTGTCGGACTCAACACCGACGACTCTGTGAGCCGGCTCAAGGGCCCCGGCAGACCGGTCACCCCCGAGGAAGACCGCGCCGTGATCCTGGCCGGCCTCGCCTGCGTCGACGCCGTGACCCTGTTCGAAGAGGATACGCCCCGCGAACTCATCTCGGTGCTGCTTCCCGATGTCCTCGTAAAGGGGGGCGATTACGTTCCTGACCAGGTCGTGGGGAGGTCAGAAGTCGAAGCGGCAGGCGGAAGGGTCGTGATCATTCCGTTCCTTCAGGGCCGCTCCACAACCGCAACACTGCAGCGCATCTCGGGATCATGACCGACCTGTCGTCCACCGCACGCAGCACCCGCTCCGCCGATGCACTGCGTCCGATTTCGATCGAAACCGGCACATCGCCCTACGCTGAAGGATCCTGCACCATCGCCTTCGGCAACACGCTTGTGCTCTGCACGGCGAGCGTCGAGCTCGATGTACCGCCCTGGCGTCGCGGCAGCGGGAAGGGGTGGGTGACCGCGGAGTACTCCATGCTGCCGCGCTCCACCCACACACGCACTCGCCGCGAACGCGCCAACCTCGGCGGGCGAACCCAGGAAATCCAGCGACTGATCGGCAGGGCGCTCCGCGCGTGCATCGATCTCGAAGCCCTGGGCGAACGCGCCATCCTCATCGATTGCGATGTCCTGATCGCCGACGGCGGCACGCGCACCGCCGCGATTACCGGAAGCGCGGTCGCTCTGCACCATGCCTGCAATTGGCTGGTCGCGCAGGGACTGCTCGAGCGCACTCCGATGCGCCAACTCGTGGCTGCAGTGAGTGTAGGCATCGTTGCCGGCGAACCGCGCCTCGATCTGGAATACCGCGAAGATGTCGCTGCGGATGTCGACATGAACCTGGTCGCGCTGCAGGACGAGTCACTCGTCGAAGTGCAGGGGACCGCCGAACACAACAGCTTTTCGCGCAGCGAACTCGACCGCCTGATCGAACTCGGCCTCGGTGGAATTCGCACTCTCCTGCAGGCCCAGCAACGCGCCCTCGGCATCGGATGAAGCGCATCGCCCTCGCCACACGCAGTGCACACAAGGCTCAGGAGATCCGGCAGATCCTCGGCACCGCCCCCCTTCAACTGCTCTCCCTCGCCGACCTCGATATCCCGGCAACGGCCGAGGAAGACCTTGTCGAGAACGCGGTGACCTTCGTCGGGAACGCCATCGCCAAGGCACGATACTTCGCCGCACTGACCGGACTTCCCACGATTGCCGATGACTCCGGCCTCGAGGTCGACGCCCTCGGACGCCGCCCCGGCGTTCGCACCCGGCGCTTCGCCCTCGACCACGGCTACTCCGGGCCGGGCGGCGTCGCGCTCGATCAGGCCAACAACACACTCCTGCTCGACAAATTGCGCGCTGTCCCGGATACCGAACGAACGGCCCGCTACGTCTGCGCCGCCGCGCTCGCCTGGCCGGCACCCGCGCACAAAACTGCGCCGCAGGACACCACAGATTCCCCGGTAGCAGAGCACGCAGGCTCCGGCACCTTCGCCGGCACCCATCGGCCGCAACGCACCCTTGCTGCCCTCGGCACGTGTGAAGGCAGGATCGCGCACGAACTCCGGGGCACCGGTGGCTTCGGCTACGATCCGCTTTTCCTCCTGCCCGACCTGGACATCACCTTCGCAGAACTTTCCGCCGGACAGAAAAACGCGCGGTCTCATCGGGCACGCGCCTTTCGCGCTCTCGTCCCGCTCCTGTAGGTACGCTCTCGTCCCCGCTTCAGTGGTTACGGTCTCGCTCTCGCTAACGCTTTCGTTCTCGATGTTTCGTGGCGGAACAGCCCGATAGCGAAAGCGTTAGCGAGAGCGAGAGCGTAAATCAAATAAAACGCCGCTTCGGCACCTTGACCGATCCGCGGCACTCCGCTAGCTTCTTGTGCTCCCGACGGGTTGGAGCGGGGCGTAGCGCAGCCCGGTTAGCGCGCCTGCTTTGGGAGCAGGAGGTCCTCGGTTCGAATCCGAGCGCCCCGACTGCCCGCGGGCGACCTGATTCGTACCCGACCCGCTTCGGGCTGCTTTTTGCGCCCGTAGCTCAGTTGGATAGAGCAACGGCCTTCTAAGCCGTGGGTCATAGGTTCGAATCCTATCGGGCGCGCTCGCGGACTCTGCAGGATTCGTCCTGCAATTATGGTGGGCGTAGCTCAGTCGGTTAGAGCGCCAGGTTGTGGCCCTGGAGGCCGGGGGTTCAAGTCCCCTCGCTCACCCTGACAGTTGGTTGAAATTCCGGTTCGCGCCCGTAGCTCAATTGGCAGAGCAGGGGACTCTTAATCCCAAGGTTGAAGGTTCGATTCCTTCCGGGCGCACTCGACCGCATAAGTCCATGCGATCAAATGAGTTAGGGGCTTGACCCCAACTCGCTCCGAGGTTAGCTTCGGAGTCCGCTGGCCGAAACGGCGAAACGCACGCCGGCGGAGCTGAAAAAAGAGCCCTTGACGAGTCAGTACGACTCAGTTATACTTCAAGGCTCGCAGCGAAATGCTGCAAGACAACAAAACGCGCTTCGAGCGCGGCAGATTTTTGACAATCGAGGTTGGGTTTGTTCGGACGGGCCCTTGACAGAAGGCACTACTTCCTTCTGTCCGATCAATGATCAAGGGTAAACCGTATAAAGTAGATTCCGAACGCTTCGTATAGTGGAGCCAAGAGCTCCGCGCGAGTGTTCAAACGAGCTGTTCAGATTTCTCTTTGGAGAGTTTGATCCTGGCTCAGGACGAACGCTGGCGGCGTGCCTAACACA